>Ga0073936_10000221_pt1 | contig 83909 bp, 78 predicted proteins | sample AliMusrvi5mmetaG_FD_87041 | JGI IMG/M metagenome (GOLD analysis project Ga0073936, IMG submission 87041) | Freshwater lake bacterial and archeal communities from Alinen Mustajarvi, Finland, to study Microbial Dark Matter (Phase II) - Alinen... | ecosystem: Environmental > Aquatic > Freshwater >... | reverse complement strand
GAAGTGAGGATTCCGGTTTGGGGGGCGGCAAATACCTGACGGCCCGGGGTTCGTCTTCCAGAGGGAGTCCGAGGGCCTCCATGACTTTGCGCATCCCTGCGGCCGGGTCGGCGTCCTGCGGCACGGGCTCCGGGGTTGGCGGTTCCCGATCCGGGTCGCTGCGGAAGGGATTGCCTTCCGTTATTCCAAGACGTTTTTGCTCGAGCTTGCGCTTTTCGCGCAGATCGGACGAACGCTTGATCAGCCAGTTCACCAGGCTGACCAGCCCGATGAAAGCAAGGATGACGATTTGTTCCATCCGGTTTTTAGGCGGTCGGGTGTTTGTCCGAGCCGGCGATTGATTCGCGCATCGAGGTGTCGGACTGGATATTTTTCATCTTCATGTAGTCCATGATCCCGAGGTTTCCGTTGCGGAAGGCTTCGGACATGGCGAGAGGAACCTGCGCCTCGGCCTCGACGACTTTGGCGCGCATTTCCTGCGTGCGGGCCTTCATTTCCTGTTCGCTGGCGACGGCGGCGGCGCGGCGCATTTCGGCTTTTGCCTGGGCGACGACCTTGTCGGCCTCGGCCTGTTCGGCCTGCAACTTGGCACCGATGTTGTCTCCGATATCGACATCCGCGATATCCACCGAGAGGATCTCAAACGCGGTTCCGCTATCGAGGCCTTTGGACAGCACGGTCTTGGAAATCCGGTCGGGATTTTCCAGCACGTCCTTGTAGGAAACCGCCGAGCCGATCGACGTCACGATTCCCTCGCCGACGCGGGCGATGATCGTTTCTTCGGTTGCCCCGCCGACAAAGCGGTTGAGGTTCGAGCGCACGGTGACCCGCGCCCGGACCTTGACGCCGATTCCGTCGCGGGCGACGGCGTCGATCGTCATGCGACCGCCGGACTGCTGCGGATTCGGGCAATCGATGACCTTCGGGTTGATGCTCGTGCGCACGGCTTCGAGGACGGTCTTGCTCGTTCCTTTGATGGCGAGATCGATGGCGCACGCGCGGTTGAAATCCAGAGTGATGCCCGCCTTGTCCGCCGCGATGAGCGCCAGCACGACATGGGTGACGTTGCCGCCGGAAAGGAAATGCGCTTCCAGAAGATCGGTGTCGAGAGGAATGCCCGCTTTGACAGCTGTAATCCGGCTGTCCACGATGAGTCCGACCGGCACACGCCTCAGCCGCATCCCGATCAACTTTGCGAAGGGAACCGGCGCGTCGGCAATTTTTGCCCGCAGCCAGACGCCGAAGAAATTGGCAAGGACGAGGGCGAGGACAAGACCGGCAACGAGAATGACGCCGACGATGATGTAGAGAACGAGTTGGGAGAACTGCATGGTTTGTTGCATGATTTAGATGTGTTGGATGAGATCGGATTTATTGAAACGGACTTTCGGAAGCGACGCATATTTGTCCGTCTCCGCGCGATACCCCGCCGGGCAGGCGACCACGGTGTGGAAACCCTTTGACGGCAGGCCGAGGATCTCGTCGTATTTCGTGGGATCCATTCCTTCCATCGGGCAGGTATCCACGCCGAGGAGAGCGGCGGATGTCATGAAATTTCCGAGGGCGATATAGACTTGGCGGGCGGCCCATTTCTGCACCCATTTCGAGCGCGGGCCGTTGAGGATATCCGCAGCCATCATTTCCTTGTAGAAGGCCATCGATTCGGGCGTCACCCCGCGCACCTCCGCGATGCGGGCGATATATTTGTCAACAAACGCCTCGTCCACCACGTTGCGCGCGGCAAAAACGACGTGGTGCGAACAGTCGGTCACCTGCGACTGATCCCACGAGTGGGGGCGCAGAGCCGCTTTGACCGCCGGATCGGTGATGACAAAAAATTGCCAGGGCTGGAGTCCGTAGGATGAAGGCGAGAGCACCAGGGCCTCTTCAAGGGCCTCCCACACTGCGGCGGGGATTTTTTTTGCGGGATCAAATTGTTTGGTCGCGTAACGCCAGTTGAGGATTGCAATCAGGTCTGTCGGTTCCATTGGTTTCATGTGGGTTGCTGGTTTGGGAAGGCTACGTCGGCTTGGACGAGCGGACAAGCTTTTGTCGGAAGGTGGAAGCAGAGAAAAAAATCCCCCGCGACGCGGGCTTCCAGCCCGCCCTCGCCGGCATCCTACCGGGGAGATTGAAAAAAACACAAGACCGTCCGGCAAGATGCCTGACGGAGCGGGCAGGGATGCCCGCGCTCCTGTTTCCTCCTTGTTGCCACGGGGCCGCAAAGAATCGATGCCCCCTTCAACGACCGGTGTGACGTGCTGCCATGAGCGTCTCCGCGATCTGGCCTGCGAGCGCCGCGCCGATCCCCGGTGTTTCCGCAATCTCCGCGGCCGAAACATTCCGGAGGCGTTCGACAGATCCGAACCGTTCGAGGAGGGCCTGCTTGCGGGCGGCGCTTACTCCGGGGATCTCATCAAGCACGCTCTCGCGGACGCGGCGTTTGAGGAGCAGGCTGTGGTAGGCATTGGCCGTGCGGTGCGCTTCGTCGCGGATGCGCTGCAGCAGCCGCAGTGCCCCGCTGTCTTCTGGAAGCCGCATCGGAAGCGGATTGGCAGGCCGGTAGATTTCCTCGAATTCCTTCGCCAGGCCGATGATCGGCAGATCATGGAGGCCGAGGCGGGCGAGTTCTTTGCAGGCGCTGGAGAGTTGCCCGCGGCCGCCATCCACGATGATGAGGTCGGGGAGGACAGTCTGATGTGGCTCCTCCGCGACGCGGGCCATCGCCTCTTCGTTTGAAATTTGGGACAGTTCGTCGAAGCCCGCTGCCGCCTCGCGCAGCACGCGTCCGTATCGACGGCGCACGACCTCGGCCATGCTCGCAAAATCGTTTTGGAATTTTGTGCCCGTGATCCGGTATTTCCTGTAGCCCGCACGGTCGGGAATTCCCGCACGAAATCGCACCATTGAGGCGACGATGTGGGCCGATGAGATGTTGGAAATGTCAAAGCATTCCATCACGCGCGGAGGCCGTGGAAGCCCCAGCGCAGCTTGCAGAGCAAGGAGATCGGCTTCCGGATTCACCGTGGTGGGGAGCGATCTGCGCGTGAACCGGGTCATCGACTTTGTCGTGTCCGTGAGATCCCGGAAAAGATTCCGGAGTTCCGCGGCCTTCTCGAAATCGAGAGTCACGGCCGCCGCTTTCATTTCCGCCTCGACTTGGTGGATCATCTCGCGGCTCCGGCCGTCGAGAAACTCGCACGCGGCCCCGACCCGCGCGTGGTATTCTTCGCGTGTCACCCGGCCGACACAGGGTGCGCTGCAATTTTTGATCACATGGTCGAGGCAATGCTTGAAATCTTTTTCGTCCGGCTCGGCCGGCCGGCACGAGCGGAGTCCGAACTTTTTCCGCATGGCCTCCAGCGTCGCACGAAGCGCGCGGGGGTTTGCAAACGGCCCGAAATACTTTGCCCCGTCCTCCTTGCGCATCCGCGTGAGCGCGAACCGGGGCCAGGCATCCTCCAAATCGACGCGCGCCATCAGGAAGCGTTTGTCATCCCGGAAACTCACATTGTATTTCGGCCGGAATTCCTTGATCAGGCGGCCTTCGAAGAGCACCGCCTCCGCGTCGCTGCGCACGACGTGATACTCGAGATCCCACACGCTTGCGATCAGTGCCCGCGTCTTCAGATCGGCCGACATTTTCCGCGACGGCAGGAAATAGCTTCCCACCCGCTTGCGCAGGTCGCGCGCCTTCCCGACGTAGATCACGTGGTTGAGGCGGTCGCGCATCACATAGACGCCGGGCTTGTGCGGCATGTCCCGCAGCACGGCCTGAAAATCCGCCCGCTCGCGTGATGTGCTCATTCCTTAAATCCAGATCGAGGTTGCCGCTAAAATCTCACTCGCCCTTTTTGGGTTGATGAGCATTCCAGGAAATATACCGAGCTTTTTGAGCGGGCTCCTCTTTACAGGGGGATCAAATGCCCAACTCCACTTTTTAGCGACGGCATCCGCCCACATGATTGGCCAATTCCGATCAAGCTGAGCCTGGCCGTTGATGTTCCACATGCTCCATCCGAGGCCGAGTCGTTCGCAGGTTTGGTTGACGTAGATATCGGAGTCGAACTGGGCAGAGCGCCATGTGTCGGCGATACCGAGGGTGGCGTTGGAGATGGCAGAGGGAAAATTGTTTTCCGAAGGCCAGCCTGGGAAGCGGGAGTGGAGATTGCGAAGATTCGCGGCCTTGGTGGCGGCTCCGTAGGCGGAGTCGTTGTTGTAGAGATGGTAGGCGACGGAGGTTTTGGTCCAATCAACGGTGCCGGGTAGTGCCGCGAAGGCGGCGGCGAGATTGCCGAGACCGGTGCCGGTCGCGTAGTCGTTGACCCCCGGCGGGGTGAGGATCATAATGTGCGTGTTTGGAGCGCCATTCCTGATGATGTTGTAGGTTCTTTTGAGGGCTTGGATGCGTGGAGAGTTGGCGGCGCGGTCGGAGGCGTTGGCCGTCATGCTGCCGTTGTTGCCGATGCCCTCCATAGGCTCGTTGGCAGCCTCGTAGAGTACGTGAGTGCGTGCGGCGAAGCAGGGCGCAACGTGGGTCCAGAGGGCGTCAGCGTAGGATGCGTTGTAGTTGGGAATTTTGTTGTGGGGATTGATGATGACGTACATTCCTTGGGCGGAGGCATAGTTGACGGCGCGCTCCATGCGGGCGAGTTGACGGGTGCGGTAAGCAAGGTTGTTCCAGTCGGTGGGCTTGAAGGTGGCGGACGTGCCGTAGGCTTCGATCTCCCAGGAGTCGAAGAGAATCATGCGTACCGCATTGAGGCCCTTGGCGCGCATTGATGCGTAGTAGGATTCGGGCTCTTCCTTGCGGTCCTTTTCCCATATCCATGCGGTGCCGGCGCGGAGGGGAGTCATGGCGTCGGTGCGCAGGACCTTAAGGGCGGGGCCAGATGGGTTGTAGGCGTCGGGGATGCTGGCGACGGTGACGCGGGCGCGATCGGTTGGGAGCGATCGCGATTGGGCCAGCCCCGAAGAAGTCCAAGCCAACCACAGCACAAACAAAATGATACAAAAGCATCGTGGTCCTCTGAGCCCGGGAAGCAAATCCATTCTGATAGAATTAGGCGAGCACGTGAATCTCATGGCTTTTTCATGGGAGCCTTGTTTGCCGAACGTGGAGATCGCCGGCGATCCAATAGGGGCGGCTCGTGGAGCTGACATGTTTATGATCGAACCAAGCTTGAACCTCCATGAAAAAGCCGAGCTGCGGATCGCTCGGTGAACCGTCTTGCTCCGCATTCTGATTTTAGGGAAAGGGAGTTGTTTTTCAAGTTGCATTTTAATTCACGCTCAATGCCATCGCTGCTTTTTCCTTCGGTTGATCCAGCAATCCTAAACCGCCATTCAGAGTGCATCAAATCCCGGCCGACGAAGCCTGCTTTGGCATGAAATATGCTCGCTATTAATGCATTGTAATCCCGTGCAATAAACGCAAAAGCGAGATCTTTCATGCGTGTTCTCCCTCCGCCAAAGTCGTTTTCTGGCTTCCATCGATAGAGCCATCCCGCCGACCGGCCTGCGGAGGGTTTGCCATTGCGCGGGAAATCAGATAAAACGGAACGCATGGTTCCCTCCCAAGACCTTCAGCGTCCGGTTCTCGAGTTCTGCTCGCGGGATTTTCCGACATTGGACGAAACCCTCACGACCGGCGCGGCGATCGACTTCGTGCGTGCGCGCGGGCTCCGGGACAAGATCCTTTACTTTTATGTCACCGGAAAGGACGGACGTCTGGCCGGCGTGCTGCCGGCGCGGCGGCTTCTCACCGATCCCGCCGACACCCCGGTGACCGAGGCGATGATCCGGCGGGTTGTGGCCATCCCGACCCGGGCGACGCTCCTCGAAGCCTGCGAGTTTTTTGTCCTGCACAAATTTCTGGCATTCCCGGTCGTGGACGAATCCGGCCGGATTGTTGGTGTGCTCGACGTGAGCGTCTTCACCGAGGAAGTTCTCGATCTGGCCGAGCGCGAGCAGATGAACGACATTTTCCAATCGCTGGGCTTCCGGTCATCCGAAGTCCGGAGCGCGACGACCTGGAAGGCGTTCGCTCTGCGGTTCCCGTGGCTGCTGGCGACAATTGCCGGGGGCACGGTTTGCGCGATGCTTTGCGGGATATTTGCCGAAACCCTCCAACACCGGATCGTGCTGGCATTTTTTCTGACGATGGTTCTCGGGCTCGGGGACAGCGTGAGCGCGCAATCCGTCGCCGTGACCCTCCAGGCGATGCACCGGGTCAAGCCCACGCACGCATGGGCGCTCCGGGCCATCGGGAGGGAGTTTTTGACCGCAGCGCTTCTGGGCCTCACTTGCGGGGTGCTTGTGGCCGGAATCGTGCTGGGGTGGAGGGGCGACGGGCACGCCGCCTTCTCGATCGGCTGCAGCATCTTTCTTTCGATGATCATTGCCTGCCTGCTCGGGGTGATGATCCCGTCGGGCGCCCGCGCCCTGCGCCTCGATCCGCGCATTGCCGCCGGTCCGCTCACCCTGGCGCTGGCCGATGTCTGCACGCTGGTCTGTTATTTTGGCCTCGCCAAATGGCTGTTGACCGGCTTATCCTGAACGGTTCCATTTTGATTCAATTGCCATGAAAACGAAGCCATCCACAAAAACTGCCGCCAAATCCGCGGGTCGCGGAAAATTGATGAACGGGGCGGAGATCCTTGTCGCGTGTCTCGAGCGTGAGGGCGTGGATGTCATCTTCGCCTATCCCGGCGGGTGTTCGATGCCGATGCACCAGGCTCTCACAAAAACAAAAAAGATCCGCACGATCCTTCCGCGACACGAGCAGGGCGGAGTCTTTGCGGCGGAGGGCTATGCGCGTGTGACCGGACGGGCCGGCGTTTGCATGGCCACGTCCGGCCCCGGCGCGACAAACCTTGTGACCGGCATCGCCGATGCCTGGATGGATTCGATCCCGCTTGTGGCGATCACCGGCCAGGTGGCGCAGGAGATGATCGGACGCGGGGCCTTCCAGGAGACCGACGTTTTTGGAATGACGCTGCCCGTCGTGAAGCACAGCTACCTCGTGTGGGACATCAACGAGATCCCGCGCATCGTCAAGGAAGCGTTCCACATCGCGCAGTCCGGCCGGCCCGGCCCGGTGCTCATCGACATTCCCAAGAACATCCAGAACCAGACCGCCCGGCCGGTGTTTCCCGCCTCGGTGCGCCTGCGGGGATACAATCCCGAAAAAAAGGCCGCCGACACCGATCTTCAGACGCTGGTCGGCATGATTCGGAAGGCCAAACGGCCGATGATTTATTGCGGGGGAGGCGTCATTTCCGGCGGGGCCTCGGCCGAGCTGCTTGAGTTTGTCGAGCGCACGCAGATCCCCGTGGCGACGACGCTCATGGGCATCGGTTCATTTCCGGAGGGCCATCCGCTCTCGCTCAAATGGCTGGGCATGCATGGCACCGTCTATGCCAACAAAGCCGTGAATGAAGCCGACCTCCTGCTCGCCATCGGAGTGCGCTTCGACGACCGCGTGACCGGGAACGTGCAAAAATTCTGCGAGCACGGCGAGATCGTCCACATCGACATCGACAATTCCGAGATCAACAAAAACAAAGTCGTCGGCCTCCCGATCCTGAGCGATCTGAAATACGCGCTCGGCCGCATCAACAAGCTGCTCGATCAGGCCGGCTTCAAGCGGCCAGCCAAGGGCGGCGGACATTTCGGCGACTGGCACCGCCAGGTCGCACAATGGAAATCCGAGAATCCCTTCGGCTTCAAGGATACGCCGGATACCATCCAGCCGCAGCATGTCATCAAGCTTCTGCACGAGATGACAAAAGGCGATGCCATCATCACGACCGGCGTCGGGCAGCACCAGATGTGGGCCGGGCAGTTCTACGATTTCACGAACCCGCGCACGTTTGTGACGTCGGCCGGGCTTGGCTCGATGGGCTTTGGCTACCCTGCGGCACTGGGCGCGAAAGTTGCCATGCCGCACAAGCAGGTGGTGGACATTGACGGCGACGGGTCGTTCCTCATGAACGTGCAGGAACTGGCCACCGCGCACATCGAGGGCATCGCCGCAAAGGCGATCATCCTGAACAACCAGCATCTGGGCATGGTCGTGCAGTGGGAAGACCGATTCCACGGGGGCAACCGCGGCCATACGTTTCTGGGCGACCCGCGCGACCTCGGGCGGATCTACCCCGACTACGTGCAGATCTGCAAAGGCTTCGGTGTGCCGTGCGAACGCGTCCTCCACAAGAAGGATCTGCGCGCCGCCCTGCAACGTCTGCTGGATTCCGACGAGGCTTACGTGCTCGACGTGCAGACGCCCTATACCGAACACGTGCTGCCGATGATTCCGTCCGGCAAGACCTACAGGGACATCATCACCGAGTAGGTTTTGCGGTTCAGGATTTGAGGGCGCGGGAGATGCGGTCGCAGACGGTTTTCACGCTCTTCACGCGGGCATACCATTTGTAGTTGGCCGGGATCACCGTCCACGGCGCCGCCTCGGAGTTGGTTTTTTCGAACATGTCCTCCGCCGCCTCGTTGTGCTCATTCCAATGCCGGCGGTTGCGCCAGTCCTCTTCGCTGATCTTCCAGTGTTTGTAGGGATCGGCTTCGCGGCGCTTGAAGCGCGTGAGCTGCTCGTCCTTCGTGATGTGGAGGTAGAGTTTGATAAGGATCGCGCCGTCCTCGGCGAGGAGGCGTTCGGTCTCGACAATCTCGCCGTAGGCCCGGTTCCACTCCGCCACCGAACAAAATCCCTCGACGCGTTCCACGAGCACGCGCCCATACCACGAGCGGTCGAAAATGGCGAATTCGCCGTAGGCCGGCAACTTCTTCCAAAACCTCCACATGTAGTGGTGCATGTATTCTTCCGGCGTCGGTTTGATGATCGAATAAACGCGCACGAGCCTCGGGTCGAGACGCTCGACGACGCGTTTGATGGCCCCGCCTTTTCCGGCGGCATCCGGTCCCTCCATGATCAGGATCACCGACTTTTTTTTCTCGCGGAGGTGCAGTTGCATGTTGAGCAACTCCAACTGGGATTGCTTGAGCTGCTTTTTGTAGTCCTCCTGGTCGAGGGACTTCGATTGGTCGAGTTCGTCCAGGCGGATGTGAGCTTTTGGCATGAGGAAATCAGATGGCAACGGGCTAATAGCGAAAATCTCCGCCGGTGGGCAAGCGCGGATTCAGCAGACGACGGAAGTTTCCATGCCGAGGAACTTGCCGAGAATTTCCAATTGGCGGGCGAGGTGGCCGACGCCGACCGCGCAGTGGTGGGCCGGGCCGTGGGCATTCCAATCGTTCATGAACCGGCGCGCGCCGATCGCAAAGCGATAGCGGCTGTTCGTGTTGCCGATTTCCAGGATCGGACCGGGCACGGATTCTCCTTCTGCGACCAGCAGTTTGAGGCGGTTGTCGGCTGTCTCCACCACGCTGAGCAGCGTGACCGGCCCCTGCCGCACCGACATTTCCACCGAGAGCCCCTTGCCGACTTTTCCATGATAGACGGTGAGCGGGCGCACCTTCGTGCGGCCTTCGGCGATCGCGATGTGGCCGGGGCCGTCGTGGCCCATGAGGACGACATCGTCGTTCCAATCGACCGCATAGTATTCGGTGAACGACCCGCCGGCACCGAGGATGTCCATGATTTTCATGGCCTGGACATTTTTGATTTCCAGTTCGCCGGCGACCGGGCATCCGCGCGCGGTGAGCAGCGAGTTGCCGAGAATGATCGAGCTGAGGGTCTCCTCGTTTTCCGGAATGCCGGTGCCCATGTAATAATAGGCCATCGCGCCGAGGGACTTTTCTTTGACGAGCCGATCCAGGGCCACCGAAGTCCGTGCGGCGAGCGAGAGATCCCCGGGCGAGCAGTCCGGCTGCACATCGAACTCGTTTTGAAAAAGCGCCACGCGATCCGCGATCTCGGCATTGCCGACTTCGCGCCGCAACGCGCTCAGTTCATCGACTTCGAGCATCTCGAAGTGGGTGCCGAAGGCGGCGCTTTGGAGGGTCAGATCGGAATAGATGTCGAGCATGCCGCTGTAGTAGTGCCCCATCACGCCCAGGCGGTTGTGTGACATGACGTGCGCGACGCGGGCGGCGCTGATCCAGGCTTCGATTTCGCTCCAGACGAGCGGATCGTCGTGGAGCCGGCCGGTGATTTGGTGGAACGGAAGACGGGCGCGCGTGAGCACGTTGGCAATTTCCGGAATCGGGCAGGCACCGCAGTGGGCCAGCCACTCGCCGGTCATGGCGCGACGGTCGCCCGAACGGTTGAACTTCTCGTAGGGAATCGCAGCCAGCGGGGAAAGATTCAAAACGACGACCGGCACCTTGGCGCGGCGCACGAGCGGCAGGACGGTTGACGACAGGGCGTAAGTCGTGGAATGCAGAAAAATCAAATCAACCTCGTTGCGACGGCAGGCATGACCGGCTTCAACCGAAGCTTCGACCGTATCAATCAGGCCGAGGTTCACGACATGCACGCCGGGACGGGCGAGCCGACCGGCAACGATTGCCATGTCGGCTTCGAGCTTTTCTTTCAGTCCGGGAAATTGCGGCCAGTAGGTATCGAGGCCGATGCCGGCGTAGGCGATGTTCAAGGGGTGGGTGGTCATAGGGATTTCAGGTTTCCGTCGAGCGTGATTGCTTGGGCGGGCTTGAGTTTGATTTTGTTGGTTTTTTCGCCCGAGCGCACGGGGATTTCCGCGGACTTCGGGTTTTTGTTGCGGATCGTCGCCTTGGTGAGGCGGCCGTCTTTCCACGCGATATCGACCTCGAAGCCGCCGCGTGCGCGGAGGCCGGTCACCGAGCCGTTCGCCCAGGCTTTGGGCAGGGCGGGGAGGAGGTTGATCTCGCCGAGGTGGCTTTGGAGAAGCATTTCGGCGATGCCGGCCGTGGCTCCGAAGTTGCCGTCGATCTGGAACGGCGGGTGCGCGTCGAAGAGGTTCGGATACATCCCGCCGCCGCCGGTTGGCTTGCCATCGGGGCCCTTGACCGGCTTGAGGAGGAGCTGAAGAATCGTGTAGGCGTGGTCGCCGTCGAGGAAGCGGGCCCAGAGGTTGATCTTCCATCCCATCGACCATCCGGTGGCCAGATCGCCGCGTTGGATCAGCGACTGGCGGGCTGCTGCAAAGAGATCCTTGTCGGCGGTGGTAATGTCCCGGCCGGGATAAATGCCCCACATGTGGGAAACGTGCCGATGGCTGTCCTTCGGGTTGTCCAAATCTTCCATCCATTCCTGGAGCTGGCCGAATTTTCCGATTTTGTTCGGAGCGATCTGTGCCGCTTTTTGTCGGAGGTCGGCGGCAAACGCTTTGTCCACGCCGAGGATGTCAGCAGCCTCTGCGGTCGATTTGAAGAGGCTGCGAATGATCTGGTGATCCATGGTCGGGCCCATGACGAGGCCGCCGTGCTCCGGCGAGGTGGAGGGCCCGCTGATGAGGTGCCCGCTGATCTCATCCTTGATCAGGAAGTCCTGGAAGAATTCCGCCGCGCTCTTCATGGCCGGGTAGGCGCGGGCTTTCAGAAACGCTTTATCGTTGGTGAAAAGGTAATGCTCCCAGAGATGGAGGCACAGCCAAGCTCCTCCGGTCGGCCAGATTCCGTGCGTAGAGCTATTGATCGGAGCCGTGCCCAGCCAGATGTCAAAATTGTGGTGGAGCACCCAGCCGCGAGCGTCGTATTGAACCTTTGCGGTCTTGGCACCGGAAATCCTCAGCCCGTCGATGGCGTCGAAGAGCGGTTCGTGGCACTCGGAAAGATTGACGATTTCGGTTGGCCAATAATTCATTTCCGCGTTGATGTTGCTGGTGAATTTGCTGCCCCAGGGCGGATTCAGGGAGTCGTTCCAAATTCCCTGGAGGTTGCTTGGCATTCCTCCCGGGCGGCTGGCGGCGATGGTGAGGTAGCGGCCGAATTGGAAAACGAGCGCGGCAAGCGCGGGATCCTCACGGGTGGCGAAGCCATCGACGCGCTTGTCGGTCGGCTCATCCGCGGCCGGGGTGTGGCCGAGGTCGAGGTTCACCCGCCGGAAGAGCTTCCGATGGTCGGCCTGGTGCGCTGTCAGGATCGTGTCGAAGCTTTTTCCCGCGAGCACCTTCATGTCCGCGGCGCAGCGTGCGGCGGGGTCGGCCGAGATGTCCTGGAAATTTTTGTAGCTCGAGGCGCCGACAATCAAGAACGTGACCGCGTCGGCCTTCTCCACAAAAAACCGTCCGTCCCGGATCGTGACCTCCCCGCCCTTGGCCTGAATTTGGAGACGCGCTTCGAAGCGGACACCATCGGGCGCGACGGCTCCGCTGAGGACGAGGGTATTATCGCCGAGAGGCGCGATGGTCACGTCCTTGTGAGGGGAGTCCAGTCTTGCGCTGAAGGTCAGGCTTCCCGGTTTGTCGGCCGAAAGCTGCACGGCGATCACGTGATCGGGGTTGGACGCGAGCGTCCGGCGGGTGAAGGTGACGCCTCCCGACTGGTAGGTGACCGTCGTCAGGGCGTCGTCCAGATCGAGTTCCCTGCGGTAGCCGGTGAATTTCTCGTGACCGGGGAAATCGATGCGCAGGTCGCCGAACGCTTGGTAGGCAAACTGTTTGAGCGGGATGCTCATGAAGTTTTCCATGCCGATTTTTTCCGCCGCCCTCTGGTTGTCGTAGAATTTTTTTCCTATGACCGCCGCCTCATTGGGATGCCCTTCTGCGATGAGTTTTTGTTTTTCGATGAGAACCTTGCGGCTCTCCTGAAGAAGCCGGCGCATCTCGGGAAGAAACTTGGCGGCTCCCTCGTGCTGGTATTCGTGCGGCTTGCCGGTCCAGATCGTGCTTTCGTTGAATTGGATTCGCTCGAAGGGAACGCCGCCAAAAACCATGGCTCCGAGACGTCCGTTGCCAACGGGGAGCGCCTCCACCCATTCCTTGGCCGGCTGTTCATACCAGAGCTTCCAGTCGCTGGCGGGCACGGTCGCTGACGTTGCAAGAAGGATCGCCCATGCGGCGGTTTGTTTCAGGAGGGAGGGGGAGTCTATGGTCATTAAAAGTGGGGGAGCTTGAAGGAAGTGCTTCCTAATCGCTTCCCGAAACCGACGCAAGCGCAAAGCCCGTTCTCTTCATCCAGCATTCCTCATTCAAAATTCATAATTTCCTTCCGGTGTAGGACACCCGTTGACCTGGTTGCCGTGCGAGCATCGTGGGCGGAAAGTTCTGCCCGATTAGGAACGGAACGCGTTCGACCTGTCGCTTTGACTTGCGGCGCATGCGTTCCTGGCGCATGGTAATCGATCATGTCGTCGCAACAGATTCTTCAAGAAGCTGTGAATTTGCCCTTGGCGGAGCGATTCCTGCTCGCGCAGGAACTTTGGCAGAGCTTGGACGTCGGCCTCAACGATGCGGATGACCCGCCAGCCCTCTCGGAAGCCATTCGCCGCGATGAGGAACTCTCTGCCGGCCATGTCGAGGGACGATCCCACAGCGACGTCATGCTCGCAGCCCGCCGCGCCATCGGATGCGCGTGATTTACCACCCGGAGGCCGAGTCGGAACTCATCCGGGCAGCGGTATTTTACGAGAGGCAAGTCCCCTCGTTGGGCGGTCAGTTTCTCGACGCCATTGAGGAGGCTGCCGCCGGCATCATTGAGTCGCCGAAAAGATGGCGGATTCTTTAAAAAGACGTGCGCCGATTCCTGCTGCCGCGGTTTCCATTTGCCATCTACTACCGGGCCCCGGGCGATCACATCCGGATTCTCGCGGTCAAACACCACAGCCGCCACCCGGATTGCTGGCGCGCTCGCTTGCAACACGAAGATTGAAGGGACTCGCGCGGGGACGCGGAAGCCGGAAAACCCATGATTCAATCCTTTGCCGACAAAGACACTGAAGACTTGTTCCTCAACGAGTCCAACCGTCGCTTCTCGGCAATTGCCCGCGTGGCACTGCGCAAACTTTTTCAACTGAACCGCGCCAACAAGCTGGACGATCTCGCCGTTCCTCCGGGCAACCACCTCGAGGCGTTGAAGGGAAAACTCGCCGGCTTTCACTCCATCCGGGTCAACGACCAATGGAGGATCGTCTTTCGCTTGACCGCATCCGGTCCCTCCGAGGTGGCTATTCTGGATTACCATTGACTGCCCCTTTATAACGCTATACGTTATACCGCATGAACCCGCCCATCACGCCCGGAGAAATCCTGCTGGAGGAATACCTCAAACCCATGGGAATCTCGCAGAATGCCATGGCCCGCGCCATCGATGTGCCTCCGCGCGCCGTCAACGAAATCGTCCTCGGCCGCCGCTCGATCACCCCGACCATGTCGATCCGCTTCGGCCTCTTCTTCGGCCAGTCCGAAAACTTCTGGCATGGCCTCCAGATGGAATGCGACTTCCGCGCCCTGGCCAAAGACCGCAAACGCCTCTCTGCCGCCATCCGCCCGGCCTCGGAATTGATCGCCGCCTGATTTCATCCTTCATTTTATGCAGCCCCCCCTTTTGCGACTTCGCGGCTTCGCGGGAAATCCCTGATTTGAAAAATCCGCGCCCCCCAAGCGCATTGTAGCCGATCGTCCGCAGACTTTCGGACATTGTTCTGGGCATGATGCCCACCATGCCCGCCAAAGACCGGACCCTCTCGAAATTCGGAGTCAACGTCGCCCGACTCCGTGCCGCGAAGGGGTACTCCCAAGAAAAACTCGCTGAAAAAGCGGGGATAGACCGGACGTATGTCAGCGGGATTGAACGCGGGGTGCGCAATCCGGGGATCAAGACGGTTATGCTTTGCGGAAAATTGTCGCGCGATGCTGTGAAAGAAACGCGGGTTCGGGCGGGGCAGCATCATCTGGAAAGCACAGCGTCTCTCCGGCATATGCGCCAAAGTTCTCGGCGACGCTGCGCTGCGATAGTTCGGCTTTGAGTCGTGGTGAAAGCAGGAGTCGGAACTTGTCGTCGAATGCGATAAATCCACGATCAAAAGCGGCATCGTGCAGGCGTGAAAGACAAAGGCCATTGCGGACATTCAATCGTTCGGCGGCATGAGTTCGCCAAGGCAGGATGTGTGACGCGATGAGCAATTCACGTATGGCTAATCCACTAATGCCGCAACGTCCGCCAAAGTTGTTCAATACGGCATCTCGGAAATATTCCTGCCCGCGCCGTATTTTCACATTTGCCACCGCCTCCGTCGGTTCCGACTTCGGCTGTTTTCGAACGCGAATGCCCTCCTTGGGTAACACCTCAAGCGCGCTGAACTCGCCGACTCCAAACAACCGTCGCATTGCTTCTTCGCTTGCGGGGGCTGCCTCGTTGAGGTTCTCGTGAAATTCTGTCCACACTTTACGATCAAGTGCGCTTGCCCCGGGAAGTCCCTTGGTTCCGCGCATCTTCAAAACAGGGTCGAGAGAGGCAAGGTTCACCAACTTCATTGCCAAACTGTTGGCGGGGCGGTTCATTTTTTCAGCCACCTCCATAATCGCCGGTTGTCTGGCGTGGAGCTGACCAAAAGTCAGTTTGTGGTAGAGGTTGAGTGCAAGAAGCAACTCCTCCGTAGTCCAGCGTTTTCCTTTCGCCATTTGGGTAATGTGCTCGCCAGACTCCGAAAAATAAAGCTGGATCTCACGCGAGTTCCTGGCCAGGTAATTATGCCCACTATGGGCAAAAAATACACTTTCACACTGAACGAGAACGATGTTGGCCAGCTCCTCGATGGTCTGGCAATCCGCGCGGAATCTTGGGAGAAAACGGCCGACTATCTGCGTGACGGCAGCATGCCAGAAGGAAACATCTTCATCATTGAGGATTGCAGCGAACCGACCGAGGCAGATGCGATTGCGGAGCACTACCGTTCCATCATCAAAAAAATAGAACGCCAGATGAAAGGCCTCGCATGAGCGAAGAGCTGGCACGCGGGTCCCGCAACGGATTTTGCATTTACATCGACACATTTTTCCAAGGTCCGGTTCCGGTTGTGAGCGATGGCGATGACAAATACGTGGTATTTGAAACAGAGTTGGACGCTCAGAAAGAAATCGCCGATTACGCGATGATCCGCATTCAACAGTTTCTAGACGGCGAGCGAGACTTCGATGATGCCATGACTGTGGAGGAATACACGGTTCATGTGACCGTGCATCCAGACGGCACTATCACAGACAAGGACGGCAATTGCATTGGCCCAAGTGTGGAGTGAACGCGCTAATAACAATCCACACATTTTCTGCTGATTCTCAGCCCCCAACCCGACTTCCTTCGCGCATGGTGTGCCGTTGCCTACGTCTTTCCCGGTCTGCATCCCGACGGCTACGAGGACGAGGCGAGCGGATGGCCGCGCGCGCTGAGACGGTTTGCGGCGGAGGCGTGGCGGCGGGCCGAAGCGGGGGAGCTTTCCGACGACGAGCTTTACCCGTGCGACGCGCAATGGGCCGGGCTCTACGACCGCCTGCTTGAGCGGGAGGAGGACGAAACCGGGCGCCGTTTCCAGATCGCCTCCGACCACGGGGCTGTTGGATTATTGAACCACGAAAAACACGAAAAGGACCATGGCTGATGGCTCCGTGGAGTTTCTGATGTTCGTGCTTTTCGTGACTTTCGTGGTTCCAATTTCTGCTGCTTCACAAAACGCCAGCGGTCGGCGGTGCGGCTTTGAGTCCTGCCCGGGATTTGTCGGCTTGATGTCGGACGGTCGGACTGAGAATGTCGGGTGACCGGGAGAAAGCGATTTGAGCAAGCGAACACAAAACGAGAAGAAGTTCGGACAATGGGATGAGTTGCCCGGCGGAGGGCGGCTTTACCCGCTGGAAGTGAGAGGCCGCCATGGTTGGCTCGCGCTCTACAAAAAGGAAGTGGATGCCGGGGAGGCAACCATTCGATTTTGGCAGGAGATTTTCGATGACCGGGGTCGTCTCGTTGAAATCCACGAAAAATACCCGCTGGATAAAGGGCACAAGAAAGTTTAGAATCAAAAACCATGACAATCACCAGACAGCAGGTCGCCGGAAAAATCGCGGCTTATCTCCGCCATGAGATCGCGCTGCCCGATTTGGTGGATTGGTCGGAGCAGGCCTTGATGGAAGGCGAGTTTGACGAGCGCGAGTCAGCAGTGCTTGCGCGGGTTGTCGCCCGCCTTGGAGTCGCGGACGTGCGGGCCTTCGGATTGGCGTGGGAGGATTGCGAGGAGATCCTTGCCGAACTCGGGTTTGTGCCCCGCGTGGAACTCGTCGCGGCATAGGGCGAGGGCCTGACGTCTTCACAAAATCCAACCGATCGGAAGTGATGTCCGTCGAGAGAAGTCGGACGGCTCGGCGTGCCATCCCTACCAATTTTCGTCTCAACTGATTTCCTCGCACGTCAGGATGTCCGCGCATGATGTGCCGTGGCCTACGCCTTTCCCGGACTGCATCCCGACGGCTACAAAGACGAGGGGAGCGGATGGCCGCGCGCGCTGAGACGGTTTGCGGCCGAGGCATGGCGGCGGGCGGAGGCGGGGGAGCTTTCCGCGCTTTACCCCGGCGACGCGCAATGGGCGGGTCTCTACGACCGGCTGCTTGAGCGGGAGGAGGACGAAACCGAACGCCGTTTCCAGATCACCTCCGACCATGGGGCTGTTGGATTATTGAACCACGAAAAACACGAAAGGCACGAAAAGGGGGATGCCTGAGGCTGATGGTTCCACGAGTTTCTGTTTTTCGTGTCTTTCGTGGTTCCAAGTTCTGCCGCTTCACAAAACCCAATCTCTCCGGGGTGATGTCGCTGATCCGCATGGCGGGAAGCCGCGGCGAGAGATTTTGAATTTCGACCGCCTCTTATTCCACCGGCCCGAAATCTTCGAGGATCCGGTTCACCGTTGAAAGGAGACTCGGAAAGTTGATGTGCAGGGCATCCCAGAGGATTTCATACATGAGATCCTCGTAGGCGTGGCTGATCACATCGCGCATGCCCGCGACTTTGCGCCATGGGATTTCCGGATATTTCTCCCGCAGATCGACCGGCAGCCTTTTTGCGGACTCGCCGACGAGCTCCATGACCCGCTCGAAAGCGCGCAAACGGACAGGGTCATTCACGACAGACTGCAATGTCTTTCCCGCCGTGAGCGCATTCGCCTCTGCAATAAAATCGGCCAACTGCCGGAGGGTTACACGCGGATCATGGCTGCTCATAAATGGTCACCATTTCACGAAGGGCGCTTGGCAGGATGTATTTGTTGAGCTTTGCGCAGAAGTCAACCTTGTGGCCTAAAATCGAAGCCAGTTCGTCTCCATAGCCGAAGTAATCCAATCCGATTCCGTTGAGTGCGCCCGGTTGGAATTCGGCGTAAACATCCACGTCGCTGGTCGCGGGGTCGAAATCCGGGCGCAGCACGGATCCAAAAAGGCTCATTTTTCGGATTCCCCGGGCTGCGCAAAACGCGGCGACTTTCTCATCATCGACGCGAATCGGAAGATCCAGAACACTCATGGTGGCTCATTGTCCAATTGCCGTCGGCTGTTGGCAAGATTTCTTCGTCGCTTCAACAAATACAAGCCGTTGAGGCGTGGCGGCGGGTCGAAGCGGGGGAGCTTTCCGCGCTTTGCCTCGGCGACGCGCAATGGGCCGGGCTTTACGACCGGATGATCGAGCGGGAGGAGGACGAAACCGGGCGCCGATTCCAGATCGCCTCCGATCACGGAGCACCCGCCGACGGTTGACGTCTTTCCGAGCGGCAATCGGAGGAATTGGCGTTGCCCGTGCCGGCAGGATGGGATAAGCTTTTCCCATGACGACGTTGACAGCCGAAGCCGAAATTGCTGCGGACGGGAGAGTGACAATCGCCGAGCCCCTGCCCGGATGGGTAAGGCCCGGGCATGCGCGGGTGTTGCTGGTGGTTGACGACGACGCGCGCGGCATCGCAGCGGCGCCACGTTTGAAGCCGGAGGCAACGCCGGAGATGGTTGCACGGAGGAAGAAGGCTCTGGCATCGGTGCGGCGCTTGAACCCATACCGGGACATTGCCGATCCCGCGGCTTGGCAGAGAGAAATCCGCCAAGACCGCCCGCTTCCGTTTCGCGATTGATCTGCCATGCTGCTGGATACGAACATCGTCATCCATGCTTGCCAGCCCGGCGGCGAGTGGCTGTCGGAGTGGACGGACGACCCGGCGGCGGCCATTGCGAGCGTCACGCGGATCGAGGCGCTCGGGTTCCCCGGAATCAGCCGCGAGGAAGAAGAGGCCATTCGGGGCTTCTTGGCCTACAGCATCTGCCATGCTCTCGACGACGCGGTGATCGAGCGTGCGATCAGTCTTCGCCAAATCAGGAAAATGGGAGCGATGGATGCCATTATTGCGGCAACCGCGTTGGAATACGACCTGACGCTGGTCACCCGCAATGTGGATGACTTCAAGCATGTGGAGAACTTGAAACTGGTCAATCCTTTCAAGGCGCGGGAACAAACCGGGTAGTGTGTGGTGGATGGGAGGAGGACGAAACCGGGCGACGTTTCCAGATGGGTGCCGACCACGGGAGTGTTGGATTTTTGAACCACGAAAAACACGAAAGGCACGAAAATGGGAAGGATCATGGCTGATGGCTCCGTGAGTTTCTGGTGTTCGTGCTGTTCGTGTTTTTCGTGGTTCCAAGATGCCTGACGTCTTCACAAAATCCAAGCGTTCCGAGGTGATGTCGCTGATCCGCTCGTCGGGGAACAAGTCCACCGAGCTGGCGATGATCCGGGTTTTTCGCGGGCAGGGGATCACGGGATGGAGGCGGGGGCGGAGGCTGCGCCCCGCTGAAAAGCGGAAAGCTGAAAGCGAAAAGGGGAAAACCGAAACTGGAAACCTGAAGCACGGGGAGGGGCGGATCAGAATCATCCGTCCGGACTTTGTGTTTTCCCAACGCATGATTGCGGTGTTTGTGGACGGGGACTTTTGGCACGGGCATCCGACGCGGTGCCGGATTCCGGCGACCCGGCGGGAGTGGTGGCTGGCGAAGATCGGGGGGAACAAGGCGCGGGACAGGCGGCAAAACCGGCTGCTGCGGAAGAACGGGTGGAAGGTCGTCCGCATCTGGCAGCACGAGCTGGAGCCGAAGCATCTTTCTCGCGCACTGCGCAAACTGCGGGCGGCGGGGCTGGTTGCTTGATTTCGGATTCCGGATGTTGAATTCCGATGGCCGCCTATTCCGTCGGTCCGAGATCCTCGAGGATCCGGAGCCACCCGGCGGGGAAGCTTTGAGGGCTGTTCATGATTTGTCGGCTTGATGTCGGTCGGCTGGATCATGAGAATGTCGGACGACTTGGAGAGAGCGATTTGAGCAAGCGAACACAAAACGAAAAGAAGTTTGGACAATGGGAGGAGTTGCCCGGCGGCGGACGACTTTACCGTCTGGGGGTGGCCGGACATTCCATTGGCCCGATGGATGTCCTGATCGCGGCCACGGCTCTTGAAAATGACCTGCCGCTGGTGACCGACAATCCCGAAGAATTTCAACGCGTGCCCCGCCTGTCCTGTTTGACTTGGTGCGGCGAAACTTTTTGAACCACGGATGAACGCGAAGAAAAAAAAGATCCGTGTCCTCCCGGCTCCATCCGCGTCCATCCGCGGTTCCTCCCTTCGGGATCTCCAGCGGGCATTCCGCCGCGAGACGGGCTTCACCGCTGTCGAGACCGATGCGGACGGCAACTTGATCGCAAGGCGCGAGTCCGGGAAAAGAAGCCTTTGGCGAACCCAGGTGATCCGCGAGGCGCTGCGCTGGGGCGAGGCCTGTGTGATGCCGGACGACGACGGGCTTGCGGGCTGGGGGCTTCCTCTCATGACGAACTCGCTCGTGACGGGCGGGCTGGTCGTGGAGGGGGTGTCGCTCGAGGGCGGCGAGCCCGGGGAAATCTCCGGAAAAATCCGGGCGGCCGCCGCGCGGCTTCTCGATCTCATGGAAAATGCCAACCTGGTCAACGCCGATTTTCTCCGCGCCCGCCGCAACGAATCGCGGCGCGAACGCGAGCGGGCCGAGGCGATCCATGCGCTCAAGAACCGGCTCTACGACAGCATCCGCGATCTCTACCTGCGCGAGGAGCCTGGCCTGCTCGCCGCCATCAAGCGCGGCGAGCGGCAGGTGGCGCGCGAAATCATCAACCGCGTTCTGGTGGGCATCTACCACGCCGCGCGCTCACGCCCGCAATTGCTCAAGAGCCTTGCCCTCGAGCTCGTCGTCGTCATGTCGCGGGCGGCGGTGGAATCCGGCGCCGACCCCTCGGAAGTGCTCGGCTGCAACTTCGAAAGCGCCACCGCCCTGGCGGGGCTGACGGACGAGGAGGAAGTCTCCTCATGGCTTTGCGGGATGCTCGAGCGCGTGATGGACGCGATCCGCGACCACAAGCAATTCCCCAATGCCGTCCTGCTCGGGCGTGCGGTGGCCTTCATGGAGGAACACCTCGGCGAGCCGCTCGACCGGGATTCCGTCGCCCGCGCCGCCGGGCTCTCCGGCAGTCATTTCTCCCACCTCATCCGCGAAAAAACCGGGCGGACATTCACCGATCTCATGGCGCAATACCGCGTGGATCGCGCAAAAACGATGCTGCGGAGAACCGGCAAGAGCATCGTCCAGATCGCGATGGAATGCGGGTTCGAGGACCAGAGCTATTTCTCCCGCGTCTTCAAACGCTACACGGGGACTGCGCCGCGAGCCTACCGCATCAACGCTTGAGAATTCCCGCAGGCCCGGCGGGAATTCGCCCAGGATCAGGGCTGATTCTCGGAACCGAATGAAACGGGGCTCGTCATTCTTGGAGAAAAAACCATAATTTCTGGCACCCAACAGCACACCTTTCCGACGATCCGCGCCAATGGCCTCCTCAAATTCTACCTACGACTTGCCTGATGAGCATCAAAGCTCCGTCGTCCGCGAAGGCGATATCGAAGACGCCTTCATCGAAAAGCTGCGCAGCCTCAAATACACCGTCCGCCCCGACATCCACGACCGGGCCTCGCTGGAGCGGAATTTCCGTGAGAAATTTGAGGCCCTCAACCGCGTCAGCCTCACCGATAGCGAATTCCAGCGCCTGCTGGACGAGATCATCACCCCGGACGTCTTCACCGCCGCCAAGACACTCCGGGCAATAAACAGCTTCACCCGCGACGACGGCACACCGCTCAACTACACCTTGGTCAACATCAAGGACTGGTGCAAAAACTCTTTCGAGGTCGTCAACCAGCTCCGAATCAACACCGACTACAGCCACCACCGCTACGACGTCCTCCTGCTCATCAACGGCGTGCCCGTTGTCCAGATCGAGCTGAAGACCCTCGGCACCAGCCCGCGCCGGGCCATGGAGCAGATCGTCGAATACAAAAACGACCCCGGCAACGGCTACACCAAGACCCTCCTCTGCTTCCTGCAACTCTTCATCGTCAGCAACCGCGACCGGACTTTCTACTTCGCGAACAACAACGCCCGCCACTTCGCATTCAATGCCGACGAGCGCTACCTGCCGGTGTATGAGTTCGCCGACGAGGACAACAAAAAGATCACCCACCTCGACCCCTTCGCGGAGCGCTTCCTGAAAAAATGTGACCTCGGAAAGACCATCAGCCGATACATGGTGCTCATCGCCAGCGAGCAAAAGCTCATGATCATGCGGCCGTATCAGGTCTATGCCGTGCAGCACATGGTGAAGTGCATCGAAGACGACAACGGCAACGGCTACATCTGGCACACGACCGGCAGCGGCAAGACGCTTACCTCGTTCAAGGCCTCCACCCTGCTCAAGGAAAACGATTCCATCCACAAATGCGTCTTCGTCGTGGACCGCAAGGACCTCGACCGCCAGACGCGGGAGGAGTTCAACCGCTTCCAGGAAGGCTGTGTCGAGGAAAACACCAACACCGCCGCCCTCGTGCGCAGGCTGCTCTCCGAGGACTATGCGGACAAGGTCATCGTCACCACCATCCAAAAGCTTGGCCTCGCACTTGATGAGAACAGCAAGCGCAACAAGCTGCGCACCAAGAACGGCCAAGCCACCTACAAGGAGCAACTCGAAGCGCTGAAGGACAAACGCATCGTATTCATTTTCGACGAATGCCACCGCTCGCAGTTCGGCGAGAATCACAAGGCCATCAAAGAATTCTTCCCCCGCGCCCAACTCTTCGGCTTCACCGGCACGCCGATCTTCGAGGCCAATGCCACCTTCCAGAAGATCGAGGACAACGCCGCCTCCATGCGCACCACGGCGGACCTCTTTCAGAAGCAGCTCCACGCCTACACTATCACCCACGCCATCGAGGACGGGAACGTGCTGCGCTTCCATGTGGACTACTTTAAGGTGGCGGGAGCTTCCAGCTCCCAAGTCAAAGAACCAAGGGAGCAGGATGCTCCCGCCACTTGGGAATACTTCAATCCATCGACCGAAATAGACGTCCGCACAGGCGGCGATCTCCCCCACTGGGAACAAGGCTCGGTATGGTATTTCATCACTATCCGGCTCGCCGATTCTCTCCCCCGGTCTGTGGTGGAGGAACTCAGAGAAGAACGCGAATGCTGGAAGCAAAGGCACGACCTCAACCACCTTACCCGCGAAGAACTCGCCGAGTATCACCGTCTCTTTTCTGATCGCTACGAAGCCCTCTTAAACGAGGGCAGCGGCTCGTGTGTGCTGCGAGACCCACAAATTACCCAGATCGTCGAGGGCGCCCTTCGTCACTTTGAAGGTCAGCGATACCTCCTGGACGAATACGTGATTATGCCGAATCACGTCCATGTTCTGGTCAAGCCGCTCAATGGGCATCGACTGGCAGACATCACACACTCCTGGAAATCGTTCACCGCCAATCAAATTAACCGGCGTTTTGGAAAAACAGGCCAGCTTTGGCAACATGAGTCTTACGACCACATCGTAAGACACGGAAAAGCCATGGAGGAGATCCGTCGCTACATTCGGAAGAATCCGAAATTACCTGGAGCTACCAGCTCCCAAGACAAGGCAACAAGGGAGCAGGATGCTCCCGCCACAGTGCCCAAGAAAGCCGTCATCGAGGCCATCCTCGCCAAGCACGATGCCGCCAACCCCGCCTCCGCTTCCCCGAATTCCAAAACGCCGGAGATTGGGAGATGAAGTCGATTGGACAACTGAGTGAAGTCGTCACCGGAAGCACGCCCAGCACCGCGCGTCCCGAATACTATGGCGGAGACAGGCACTTCGTTTCGCCTGCCGATATTTCGGACGACAGATTCATTGAGAAGACAAAGACCACCCTGCTCAAGGACGGCCACATCGACACCGTGATCGGCCTGCCTGCAAACCTGTTCTACTCCACCGGCATCCCGGTCTGCATCCTCGTGCTCAAGAAGTGCAAGAAACCGGACGACGTGCTCTTCATCAATGCCTCCGAGTTCTTCGAGAAAGGCAAGCGCCAGAACCAACTGAGCGAGGACCACATCGCCAACATCATCAACACCTACCAGTTCCGAAAAGAAGAGCCCCGCTACTCCCGCCGGGTTGAGATGGCTGAGATCGAGAAGAACGACTTCAACCTGAATATCTCCCGCTACATCAGCACCGCAATTGATGAGGTCGAGATTAGTCTAGCGGCAAACCACGAAAAACTACTTGAGATCGCGAGCGCAATCAAAACAGCAACAAAGAATCACAATGGATTCCTGCAGGAGCTAGGCTTGCCCGAACTACCATAAATTGACGTCACCATTCCGCTCCGCAGATCCCGCTTCGCCGAGGGAAGCACCCGGACTCTCACCGGAAACCCGCACGAGAATCCAAAACATTTGCACCAGATTGAAAGAATCCGGTGCGGCGACAGCGTAGAGTCATGGCATGCGGATCACCCCACACACGAACCATGAAATACAAATCTCTCGCCATTGACACCCCCGAATCGCTCGTCTTCGGAACTGCCCCTCATCCTCTGACCACGCGTTCCGGCATGGTCATCGGCGGCGGGCAGGTCTATCCGGAACTCAACTTCACGCTGCCCCCGATGGAAATCACGGCGGACACCATGCCGCGTGTCCTCGAACATTACAAAGAGATCATCAACGGGGCTCTGCGCCGGGCCGCCGAACTCGATGCCAACGGCGTGGTGATCGAATTCGAAACCCTTCCGCCGATGACCGAGTTCCCCGAGTGGGGCCTCGCCATCGTGCGCATTCTCCTCGAGTCGATGCGGAAATACGAGACCGCCTCCGGGTTGAAATCCGTCCTCCGCATGACGCCCAACGACAACCGCGAGTTCGTGCGTCCGCCCACGATGCGCAGCGGATATTTCCTCGACCGGATGATCCAGCTTTTCGAGAGCTCCGCCGCCGAGGGGGCCGAACTCCTCAGCATCGAATCCGTTGGCGGAAAAGAACTCCACGACGACGCGCTTGTGAACGGCGACATTGCGGCGGTGATTTTCTCCCAGTGTTGCGCCGGCACCCGCGACATGAAGTTCCTCTGGAGCACGATCAGCGAAATCGCCGCACGGCATGGCGTGCATGCGGCCGGCGACACCGCCTGCGGGTTTGCCAATACCGCGATGGTTCTCGCCGAGCAGAAAATGATCCCGCGTGTTTTCGCAGCGGTCGTCCGCGCGGTCAGTGCCGTGCGCTCGCTGGTCGCCTACGAATGCGGCGCGGTCGGACCCGGCAAGGACTGCGGCTACGAGAACCCGTTTCTCAAGGCGATCACCGGGTTTCCGATGGCCATGGAAGGCAAGACGTCGGCCTGCGCGCACCTCAGCCCGCTTGGCAACATCGCTGCGGCCACCTGCGACACCTGGTCGAATGAATCGGTCCAGAACATCAAGCTCCTCGGCGGCATGGCTCCGACCTGCTACATGGAGCAGCTCATCTACGATACCCGCCTCATGAACGAGGCGATCAAGGACGGCAAGGAAGGTGTCGCCTCCTATCAGCGATGGACCGTCGGCTCGGATGCCGGCCTTGACCCGCAGGCGTATATCCTCACCCCGACAAACATCATCCGCATCGCGAAGGCGATCGTCTCCGCCAAGGATCACTACCGCGCCGGCTGCGCCGCCGCTCTCGAATCCATCGCCGTCCTCCGCGAAGGAAGCGAGGCGGGGGTTCTGCGCATCGCGGAGCGCGAGCGCGATTGGCTCGATACCATGGAGGAAACCGCCGGCGGCTTGCCGGAGAAGGAGGAGGACTTCATCGCCGAGCAACTCGCCGTGGCGGACGCGGGGAAATTTCTCGCCGCAGAATACGGTCTCTGAGCGCCAAAATGGTATTGGTCACGGTGCAAGACGGCCAACTGGCCACGCTGATGCGGAATTATTTTCAGCCCTCCGGACGGAGGTTGCCGCGCGCGGGCTTTGATTCTTGCAAATCGGCGCGGAGTTTTTCCACGGCGAGTTCCTTCGCCTTGGCTTCGACCTCCACCGTCAGCGGCCAGCCAATCCACGCTTTCGGAAAATCTCCCGCATCGATGTAATCGTGATGCCGCCGGGGCTTCGGGCCATCCCAGCCTTCCCGGGGACTGGAGATGTGAAACACCGGCTCGCGACGTCCCCAGGTCTGGCGCGCGGCTTCGGTCGCTGCTTCGACCGTCGAGCCATCCGGGCAGCAACGATGATGGTGCGCGTCATAGACCAGTGGCACGCCCGTCGCGCTGCAAACAGGCAACAGATCGTTGGGCGTGTAAATTTTGTCGTCATTCTCCAGTGTCAGACGCGAGCGCACCCGCTCCGGCAGGCCTTCGATGTTCGTGCGCAGCGCGCGCAGGGAGGCGGTCTTGTCGCCATACGCGCCGCCACCGTGGATGTTGAGCGTGTCCGCGCCGATCCATTCGGCAACCCCGGCCTGGTAATCCAGTTCGGAGAGCGAATTTTCCAGCGTCCGCGGATTCGGCGAGTTCAACACCACGAACTGGTCGGGATGAAAGGAAAGCCGCAGGCCATGCTCGCGGGCAAAAGCGCCACATTCGCGGTAGCGCGCGATCACGGTACTGCTTCCCGGCAATTCCGTTATCGCATAGCCAGCCGTCGGGTGCGTCTTCATCGGAAGGATCCGGCTGTTCACCCGGAACGCGCCGATGCCATGATCCGCGCAGTAGGCGAGCGCGGACAGCAGCGCGTCCGCATTGAGGAGGCTGAGTTCCGCCAACCGGGCCAGCCGCTCGCGCTTGCCGAGCCGCAGCATCGCCGTGGCGGTCGTGGTGCGGAACTTGATCGGCTCGCGCGCAAACAGGCAGCAGAGCCCGAGCCGGAGGTTATTGCCCTTGGGTCGGCTCATGCGTTCAGCCTCCACAACGAGCCGTCCAACACCAGCCAGCGCGGCATGGCAGTGGTTGATTGGGACGATGAAGGATTCATGGCGTTTGCCCCCGCCCGTCCCCGAAACGCTGCTTCAACACTTCGGCGCGAAACTTGAAAATCCGTTCCACGTCCGGGCGGACGAGCCAGCGGTGTGCGATGAAATCGAACGGCACGGCGTAGCGCACCACGTCGCGGGCCAGCGTTCCGCCGTCGCGCGCCTCGAACGTATGCTCGTGAATCCACTGCCGGTAAGGCCCGCGAATCTGCTCGTCCACGAAGCGATGCGGCGGCTGCCAGGCGTTGATGCGCGTGCGCCAGCGCAGCGGGATGCCGCGCACACGGAGCCGGTAGTCAAGCAGCACCCCTTCGCGCATCGCGATGGGCGGAGGCATGACGATGTGAAAATCCAGCCACGGCGGCGTGATGCTGTCGAGATTTGTCGCATCCGCAAAAAAGGGAAACAGTTCCGCCGGAGGGAGCGGAAGCCAGAGTTCGGATTGAAATTCGTGAACTCTCATTTGCTTTTTTCCGCTGACTTGCCGATGCCGCGCAGCATCCCCGCGAAGACAAACTGGTGCAACGGCCAGACTCCATACCAATACGCCAGCCCCCATAATCCGAGCGGATCGAACGTCGCCGTCTGGCGCAACAGCGATCCGTTTCCATCCGGTTGCACCTCGAAATCCAGCCAAGCCCGGCCCGGCAGTTTCATCTCGGCCGCCAGCCGCAGCCGCTGGCCCGGCTGAAAGGATTCCACGCGCCAGCAATCCAGCGTGTCGCCTGCACGCAGACGCTCCGGATCACGACGACCACGGCGCATTCCCACTCCGCCGATGAGCAGATCCAGCCAGCCGCGCAACGTCCAAAGCCAGTTTGCGTAATGCCACCCCGCCGCGCCGCCGCTCTGTTCGACGGCGGCAAACACACGGGCCGTAGAAGCCGCGACGCGCATCGAGCGTGAGTCCACCAGGCGGTTGCCAAAGCGTGTGCCGCCCCACTGCCGGGGCGCGTTTGCGGAGGCGGACGTGGCGTCCGACCAGCGCGTTTGCGCGAAGCGCGAGTCTTCGTTTCGCAACGCCCGCGCAATCGCCTCGCGCACGCTGATCGGCCGGATGGGGAACAGGCGTGATGCGGAATCGTCGCGCACGACGGTCGGATGACGGAGGCTGTCCACCAACTTGCGGCCCACGCGGGCATACAGCGGCGTCACTAGGCCCAGCCACAAACTCGAAAGTCGCGGCGTCAGCAGCGGCACGGGAATCATCCACCGCCGCAGTCCGCGCTGCCGCGCGTATTCGTGCATCAGTTCGCCATAGGAAACGCGATCCGGCCCGCCGATCCCGATGGTGCGGCTGCTGTTGCCGGTTTCGACGGTCAGCACCGCCCGCAGATAGGCAAGCACGTCATCGATGGCGATGGGTTGCGCCGTCACCCGAACCCAGCGCGGTGTCACCATCATCGGCAAGCGTTCCACCAATGCCCGGATCATTTCGTAGGACAAGCTGCCCGAGCCGATGATGATGGATGCCCGGAACTCGATCACCGGCACGCCGTGCGCCCGCAATCGCTCGCCCACCTCGTGTCGGCTGCGCAGGTGTGCCGACAACCCCGGCTCATCCTCGCCCAAGCCTCCGAGATAAATAATGCGCTGCACGCCGGCGGCGCGCGCGGCGGCGGCGAAATTCTCCGCAGCCAGGCGATCCTGCTTTTCAAAATCGTCCGTCGCACCCATCGAATGCACCAGATAAAACGCGGCCTCCACACCCTGCATGGCAGCCGCCAGCGATCCCGCGTCGAGCAAGTCGCCTTGCACGACCTCGACGCCTGCCGGCACGCGGGCCGACAAATGTTCCGGCTGCCGCGCCAGACAACGCACGCGCCAGCCGTCTGCCACCAGCAATGGCAAAAGCCGCCCGCCGACGTAGCCGGTCGCGCCCGTCAGCAGGATATGGCCGGGTTTGTCCATGTCAGTCCCCGGTGAGATTGCCCCGCCCCGACACCAGCAGGTCGCGGATCCGGAGGAGGTTCCGGACGTGTTTGATTGGCGTGATGCGTTGCGGGAGCATGGGCAATTTTTTCTCTGATTTCTTGAGGTCGGCCGTGGGATATTCGCTGTTTTTTTTGCCCCCGTATGTATAAAGGAAGGCGTCCTGCCATGAATATGAAAAAATCCCTCGCCCTCCTCATCGTCGCAGCCTCGGCTTCAGTCCACGCGGAGCCCGCACTCACAATTTACAACCAGAACTTCGCCGTCGTGCGCGACTCCGTGCCGCTTGATCTGAAGGCGGGCATCAACGACTTGAGTTTCAACAACACGACCGCGCACCTTGAGCCGGACTCGGTAATCCTGCGCGATCCGGCGGGCAAACTGAGCCTGCAAATCCTCGAGCAGAACTATCGCAACGACCCGGTTTCGCAGGAGTTGTTGCTGTCGTTGTTCGAGGGGAAAACGATCGACTTCCTGGTTCACGAGCAGAACAAGCCCGACCAGGTCGTGAAGGGGAAAATCATCCGCAGCGGTTATGTCGCGCATTCCCAGCAGGCGATGCAGCGCTACGGGCGGCAGTATGCGATGGATCAGTCGGCGATGGCGTATGGCGGTGACTTCAGTCCGAGCCAGCCAATCATCGAGGTCGATGGGAAAATCCAGTTCGGCCTGCCCGGCCAGCCGATTTTTCCGTCACTCGGCGATGACGCGATTCTCAAGCCGATGCTCTCCTGGAAACTTCAGGCCGACAAGGCGGGCAAGTTCGATGCGGAACTGGCCTACGTCACCGGCGGAATGACCTGGGAAGCCGATTACAACGTTGTCGCACCCGAGAAAGGGGAACTGCTCGAGATCGTCGGATGGGTGACGATGGACAACCAGAGCGGCAGGACGTTTGAAAATGCGAAGATCAAATTGATGGCCGGCGATGTGAACAAGATCCGTCCTCAGCGCGGAGAGATGGATGCAAACGTTTTTGCCGGAGGCTTTGCCGCCTCCCGGGCGAAGGCCCCGCCCGTCACCGAAAAGGCGTTCGACGAATACCATCTTTACACACTCCAGCGGGCGACCACGCTCCGTGACCGCGAGACGAAGCAGGTCGAGTTCGTCCGTGCCGCCGGCGTGAAATCGGAGAAGGTTTTTGTGTATGACGGTCTCAAGGTGGATTGGAACCGGTGGCGCGGGAACACCGAGTCTTTGCGCCGGAACGAGGAATTCGGCACCGACAGCGACACGAAAGTCGCCGTGATGCGGGAGTTCAAGAACTCGGAGGCGAACCATCTTGGGATGCCGCTGCCGAAGGGACGCGTCCGTTTTTACAAGCAGGACGATGACAAGCGGCTGGAATTCACCGGCGAGAACATGATTGACCACACACCGAAGGACGAAACCCTCCGCATCTGCACCGGCAACGCCTTTGATCTCACCGGCGAGCGCAAACGCACGGCCTTCAAGGTGGACAGCTCCAACCACTGGGCGGACGAGTCGTTTGAAATCAAGCTGCGGAACCACAAAAAGGAACCGGTCGAAATCCGCGTGGTCGAGCATCTTTACCGCTGGATCAACTGGGACATCGTCGACAAATCCGACACCTTCCTGCAAACCAACGCGCAGGAAATAGAATTTCGCGTCCAGATCCAACCCGACGAGGAAAAGGTCGTCACCTACAAGGTGCATTACTCGTGGTGAGTGGGCGGAAGCGCATCCGCCGCCCGGGACACGGCCGGGGTGTCGGTTCCCTCCGGCACTTGCTGAGCGGGCTGTGTCTCCTCGTGTTACTCAATGCCGTTTCGAGCGCCTTCGCACAGGAACCGCCGCGGCATCATTTCAAGGAGGTTGCGCAGGATGGCCAGGGAGTTGTCTGGGCAATCGAGAATCAGCTTCACGTCTTCAACGGCAGGGAATGGATCGCGATGACCGCTCCGTTTGCGGAGGATGACGAGACCAAGCCTTTGTCTCTCGCCCGGATGTTTGCGGAGGGTGACAAAGCCCGGCCCCTGGGACTCGCGCGGATGCGGGATGGCAGCATGATGTGCGTCTGGCAGCTGTCCAACAGCCGGCTCGCTGTCACGCGCCACACCTGCGCGGAGTCCAAGCTGCTTGGAGAGTGTCCCGGTAAAATCGAAAACAGCGGGTTGAAATTGCCGCCGTTTGCCGACTCGCACAACCGGCTCTGGATCACCGGGGCGAAGCCGGAGATTTATCACACGGATTCCGGAGGGCATCTCGCGCTCGCCCATTCCATCAAGCCGGAGCAACTCATCGACGTCAACGATCTCAAAGCCCACTATGGAAATGTGGCCGTTTCGGAAGACGGGCGCGGACGAGCGTGGGTTTGGACGGATTCCTGGGCGGGTGGAATGAACGGCGCGGCATTGCGCGGCGTGCTCATTTTCGACGGCGACAAAGCCGTGCAGAAGGAACAATTCGCTGGAATCAACAATCCGAGATTTTCGTTCATCGAGCGCAAGGACGACAGGCACATGTGGGTTGCGGTTGTGAAGGAAGGTTTGTTCGCGGTGGACATCAACACGCTGGAAGCAGCGGCGATGCCCGAGCCGGAACCGGGCGCGTTCCAGTGGATAAAGAAGGTCTTTTCGACCGGCGATGATCTGTTCGTCATCGCCAGCCGCACGGAGAACATCTTCAGGAGCGCGCTCTGGCGACTGCATGATGGAAAATGGACGCGCCTCATTGAAAACGTGGACAACGGTTTCAGTTCCAGTTTTGACTTCAGCCGGGCGTGGCTTCGCATCGGGAAGGACATCGTTCTCTGCTCTTACCATGCCGCGCCGTGGCTCATCCACGAGGACGCGACCGTGGAACGCCTCGACTGGCAGCGCGGATTTTCCGTTGAAAATGCATGGAACATTTTCCTCCTCAACGAGGGAAGTCTGCTGGGCGTCGGCACAAGGGGGCAGAGTTTCTGCGGGAAGGTTTCGCTGGCTCCCGGCAACAATAAGCCCCCGCGAACGACGGAATTGGCAATCAGCCATCACGGCTTCGCAACCGATGCCGACGGCAATGTCTGGGCGATCCTTTTCGGAAGCGACCATGCTCTCAGCGAGTGGAATGGCAGCCGTTGGATCGAGCATGAAATTCCCGCCGATGTCAAAAAACAATGGATCGGCGAAATGATTGCGGATACTTGCGGCCGCATCTGGCTGTTGCCCGACTCCAATGAACTGGGCGCGGCATACTATGATTCGCATCGCAAAAAGTGGGAAACCTTTCCCAAGATCGAAGCCGCCTTTGAGTCAACAATAACCAATCCGCCGCAATTTGTCGGCGAGCGTCCGAAATTCTATGCGGCGGATTCCGACTCCACCCATCGGCACCTCGCGTTCCGCAACAACAAATGGCAGGCGGCCTATTTCAACGGGACAAGCTGGCAGTATTTCAACCGGAAAGACATTACCGGGGCAAACGACCGCGACACCGCGCTTGGAGCGCCATTTTTCAACAGCGATGGAGCTCTTTGCGTCAAAATCAAAGAGGACACCTGGATGTTTGACGGCAAGACGGCATGGCAAAAAACAAAACCGGAGGATCGTTTCCCCGACGAATGGACAGGATCTCCGCGATCCGTGAAAAAGTTGGCGCCACCGGAGGGCTGCGTCACGAACGCGCCGGAATCCCTCGCCGCTGACAACCAGGGCACATTCTGGCTCACATGGCGGGGCAAACTCTACAAATCCGCTTATGGCAGATGCGTGGAAGTTTTTTCCGGCAATGAAATCAATCCCTTCACGGACGGACGGGAAATCTTTGGCGCGTGGGTGGACCGACACGGCAATGCCTTTCTGCAGACCGCCTTCGACAAGCGCGTGATGATCGCGCCCAAGTCGCCGCCGCCCGCAGCATCGGTCGTCGCGGTCAAAAAATCTTCCCCGGACTCGGTCGAAGTCCAACTGCATGCCGACTCGGCCTCGCGGGTCCGGTTCCGCTGGAGGCTTGACGGCGAGCCGTGGCAGTTGGGCAACGACAAAACCCTCGCCGTCGATTCACTGTCAAACGGCCCGCACACATTGACCGTGCTCGCCATCGACGACGAATTGCAGGCCGGCCCGGAGACGGTGGCAAAATTCCAAATCACGATCAGCCCGGAAGCGCAAATGGCGGCACTCATCAAGCGGCTGGCCGACCCGGATTTTGCGAAGCGCGCATCGGCAGTCACCGCCCTCGCCCGCCAGCCCGCCGTCGCGCTCCCCGCGCTCAAGACCGCCCGCGAAAAGGCCGGAGACGACCAGCGCTGGTGGATCGACGCGGCAATTCAGGAAATCAAAAGGAAAAAGTGAAGGGGCGTATTGCCGGGCCGTTTCCCGCGATTTCCTTGTGGCGAAAGCAGTCCGTGGCATGATCGTTCACCATGCCGACCGCCTGCATGAAGGCATAGCAGATGGTTGAACCCACAAAGTTGAAGCCCCGTTTTTTCAGGTCTTTGCTCATCTGTTCGGATTCCTTCGTCTTCGTCGGCACCTCCGTCAGACCTTTCCGGACGTTCTGAACGAAGGGGGCATCAACATAGCGCCATAGAAATGCGTCGAGAGTCCCGTATTCCTCCCGGATGGCCAGAACGCCCCGCGCATTTCTGATCGCCGCTTCTATTTTAAGGCGATTTCGCACGATGCCGGGGTCATGAATCAACCGGGTGATGTCTTGTGGACCGTATCCGGCGATGCGCTCGACGTCGAAATTGTCAAATGCCTTCCGGTAGTTCTCTCTCTTCTTCAGTATCGTCAGCCAACTCAGACCAGCCTGGGCTCCTTCCAGAACGAGGAATTCAAAGAGACGCCGGTCATCATGCACCGGCACACCCCACTCGTTGTCGTGATACGAAATGTAGAGCAAATCGTTCCCGCACCATCCGCATCTTTTCGGCCGCTTCGTCTCTTGCATGACGGCAAGAATCAATTTTTTTCGTGTGCTTGTCGAATTCCTACGGTGGCCGGGAGAGGATCTGCGGTGAAAGCTTGTTGGGATGAGACGCGAAAGCCCGGGGGCATCGGCGTCCCGCCCGTGTGGGCGCTGATTTCCGTCTCCTGTCCGGCGATCAAGAAGAATGTCGCGTTTCGCCGGAAACCGCCGCGAGCACCGCAAGCGTTTCTCTGGTATTCCTCCCGATCGAGAACTCCGCTGCCAAGGCGCGGCAGGCCGGACGCGCTTCCGCGCAACGTCCGCGCCAGGCTTCGATTTCGCGGGCGAGCCCGGGGACATCACCCTCCGGCACGATCCCTCCGTGGAGGCCGGGTCGGATGATTTCGGAAAACCCGTTCGCCGGCGTGGTGATGACCGGGAGGCCGGCGGCGAGGGCTTCCAGACAGGCGTTGGAAAACGGATCATACCATGTCGGCAGCACAAAGAGATCGGCTGCGGCGTGGAGGCCGGAAAGATCGGCCACCGGCCCGAGGAACTTCGCGGCGGGCGAGGCGAATTGACCGGCCGGACCGCGTCCGGCGACCAGGAGCGTCGTCCTGCCTGCCCGCTCGACGGCGCGGATGGCGGTATCCAGGCCCTTGCGATCCCATCCGGTGCCGACGAACAGGGCGCAGAACGCATTGTCGGGCACGCCGAACTTCCTCCGGGCCGTGGCGCGGTCAGCGGGCGCGGAGGAGGGAGGCAGGCCGTTGGGAACCACATGCACGCGCTCGTCGGGGAAATGGAACCGCCCGAGGATCTCATTGCGGACGAGATGCGAGTTGGCGATCACCGCGCGCGTGTTGGCCGGGTTGAAAACCGCGCGCTCCAAACGCAGGAGCTGGGCGTGTTTGGGATTCATCCAGCGCGTCGCCCGTTTCCAAAGCGGCTCGAAGCGCGCGCGTCTCTCCAGCCAGGCGGCATGCACGCCATCGCCCGCCCGGAAGACTTCGCAACCGGGCACCCGCTCGAGGCTCAGATGGATGTCGCAGCCGGACGGGACGGCACGAAATGCGGCGGCAAACCGATCGGGCGAGCTTCCATCGAGACGGATGATATCCTCCGAAACCCAGCGATCCGCGGGCCACCCGGATGTCGTGATCAAAACCGGCACATGGCCGAGCGCGACCAGTGCCTCCGCCAGCCTCAGCAGATATGCTTCGGCTCCCCCCGTGGCCGAGTAGCCGCGTCGCACGAGCCCGATTTTCATGATTCCCGGCTACGCACGAACCTTGTCTGCTTCGGCTTTCGGCGGACGGCCGAGCAGCTCCCACATGGCTTCGTGGGGCGGCTTGCCTTCGTAGAGAACGGCGTGGATTTGTTTTGTCACGGGCACCTCGATCCCCAGTCGCTGGGCGCACTGCCAGGCACTCAGTGCTGTCGGCACTCCCTCGGCGACCATCTGCATCGAGCCCTCGATTTCCTTCGGGGCCTCGCCGCGGCCGAGGCGTTCGCCGACCTTCCGGTTCCGGCTGTGGCGGCTGAAACATGTCACCATCAGATCGCCGACCCCGCTGAGCCCGAAAAATGTTTCCTGGCGGCCGCCGAGGGCGACGCCGAGGCGCATCATTTCGGCCAGCGATCTGGTGACGAGCCCGGCCTTCGCGTTGTCTCCCATGTTGAAGCCGTCGGAAACCCCGGCCGCAATGGCAAAAATGTTTTTGAGGGCGCCGCCGAGCTGAATCCCGGTCACGTCATCGCTTGTGTATGCCCGGAAGCTGGGCAGGGAAAACGTGGTCTGCAGCGCCCCAAGCAAAGCCGGATCCTCCGAGCCGATGACTCCCGCCGCAGGGATCCGCTGGGCAACCTCTTCGGCATGGTTCGGCCCGGAGAGAACCGCCATCCGGCAGCCGGGAAGACATTCGGCGATCACCTGGCTCATCAGCCTGCCCGTGTCGTGTTCGATCCCCTTCGTGCAGGATACGAGCGCCTGGCCGTCCTTCAAACCATGCGCCGCAAGGGCCGTCGCGACAGCGCGCGTGGCCTTCGATGGCGTCACAAAGACGATCAGCCCGGCGTCCGTCGTCTCGGCGAGATCTCCCGTCGCATAGACATTCGGCGGCAGGCGCAGCCCTGGCAGATACGAGTTGTTTGTGCGGCGGGAAACCAGTTCGTCCACCACCTCCGGATTGTGGGCCCACAGGAGGACTTGTCCGCGATGCTCGGCAAGCAGGATGGCGAGCGCCGTTCCCCAGCTTCCGGCCCCGATGATGCTGATCTTCTTAAACATTCGTGATGGGTTTTGTTTTGCGTTCGAAGCGTTTTTCCGTTCCGGCCAGCAGCCGCCCGATATTGGGCCTGTGCCGCCAGATCGCAAGAACTCCCATAAGAATGGCAATCGAGGCGCGCACCCAATCGCATTGTCCGAAGAGCCCGTCGCCTTTTCCGAAAAAGTGGAGAAGAAGCGCCGCCGTCGGGAGTGCCACCGCCGAACCGAGCGAGGCAATCGAGACATATCTCGTTCCAAAAAAGAGCGCCAGCCAGACGGCCAGGCCGGAAAGAAAAACCATCGGGGGGAAGAGCGCGAGCATGATGCCCGCCGAAACCGCGATGCCCTTGCCGCCCTGGAAGTTCAGCCAGACCGGGTAGTTGTGCCCGATCACCGCGCAGATCGCCGCCGCCACCCCGGCGTTGATCACATGCTGCCCGGAAGCGCCGAGGGCTTTTGCAACCTGGAAGCCGCAGAACACGGCGAGCGCGCCTTTCAACAGATCCAGGGCAAAGACCAGCCCTCCCCACTTTTTTCCAAGAACCCGGACGGCATTCGTCGCCCCGATATTCCCGCTGCCCGCCTTGCGCAAATCCACTCCACGACAGCGTCCGACAACATAGCCGCTCGGAAACGATCCAAACAGATAACCGAGAAGGATGGCGGACAAATAGGCGAACACCTCCGACAAATGTCCGCTGGCTTGCCGCTCCTCAAGAAAATTCCGCGCACAATTTCGTCACAATCCGCACAAAAAAACTTTCTATTGCCCCCGGCGACCACCGCGCAATCCGGGATTCTCCTGTCCCCGAATCAGAACGAACAGATCTTTTTTTCGGAAAGAAACCGGCTACGGAACAATCTCGCTGCCGATCCCGGAGCCGGTGAAAATTTCCAGGAGGAGACCGTGCTGGATATGACCGCCGATCAGGTGGGTTTTGGCGACCCCCTTCCGCAGCGCGGCGGCGGCGGACAGGACTTTCGGGATCATGCCCCCGGCGATCACCTTTTGTTTGATGAGCGACTCGACCTGCTCGACCGTGACGGTCGGGATGAGGGAATCTTCGGCGGTCGGGTCGCGCATGATGCCCGGCACGTCGCTGACAAAAATCAGTTTGGTGGCCTTGAGTTCGGCGGCCAGTGCCGCTGCGGCGACATCGGCGTTGATGTTGAGAACCGTGCCGTCCCGCATTGCGCCGATCGGGCTGATGACCGGAACGATTTCGTTGGTGATCGCCTCGACAAGCGCGGCGGTCTTCATGCCGGCCGCCTCACCGACAAATCCGATGTCCATTTTTTCACCCGAGTCCAGCGTCTGCGGAGGCAGGCGGCGGGCAACGAAAACGTCTTTCCCGGAGAGTCCGATGGCGTGTCCGCCAAACCCATGAAGCGACCGCACAATCGCGGGATTGATTTCCTTGTCGAGCGTTTCTTCGACGATGCGGATCGCCGTGGCATCGGTGACGCGGAGCCCGTTCACAAAGCTGGTTTTGAGTCCGGCGGCACGCATCCGCGCGGTGATCGCCTTCCCGCCGCCATGCACCAGCACGGGATTGATGCCGACCGCCTCAAGAAAAACGATGTCGCGGAGAAACTTTTCGACGATCTGTTCGTCTTCCATCGCTGCCCCGCCATATTTGATGACAAAGGTGTGGCCGCGGAATTCCTGAATAAAGGGGAGGGCTTCGATCAGGCCTTCGGAACGGGATTCGGCGGTCGGAAAGAGGCTCATTGCTATTCGCCCAGATTGAGGCGGACATACTCTTCCGTCAAATCCGTGGTCCAAACCCCATGGGACGCCGATCCGACCTGAAGATCGACCGTGACCCGGAACGCCTTCCGCGCGGCGATCTGACGGAGCTTTTTCACCGGAGTCGCGGCCGCCACGCCGCCGGTCGCAACCGGCAGGGCATCGTAAAAAATAGCGATGGCGGATTCTTTCATTTTCGCGCCGCTGTAGCCGACGGCATCGAGGATGCGGCCCCAGTTCGGATCGCCTCCGGCCCAGGCGCATTTGACGAGCGTGGAATTGGCAATCGCCTCGGCGGCGCGACGCGCATCGGCCTTCGTCGCCGCGCGGTGGATCTCGACCTCCACGAAGCGGGAGACCCCCTCGCCGTCCTCGACAATCCTCCGGGCGAGAGCGCGGGTGACCCCGTCCAGGGCGGATCGGAAGACGCCCGGCGCGGGAGCCACCCCGCTGCCCGCGTTGGCGAGAAGAATGACCGTGTCGTTCGTGCTCATGTCCCCATCGATGGTGATCCGGTTGAACGAATCCTCGACCGATTCGCGCAGTGCCTGCCGCAGGGCCGCACGGGGCACGACGGCATCCGTGGTGATCACACAGAGCATGGTGGCCATGTTCGGATCGATCATGCCCGCGCCCTTGGCCATGCCGCCGATGCGGAACGCTCCGTCCTCGGTGCGGATATCGAAGGCGATTTCTTTTGCAACCGTGTCGCTGGTCATGATGGCGCGGGCGGCGGCCGTTCCGCCGGCGCGGGCGAGGCGAATCCCCAGCAACCCCTTGCGGATGCGGGCGACCGGCAGGGGCACGCCAATGCGCCCGGTCGAGCAAACAAGAACCTGCTCGGGTTTCAGGCCAAGGTGCGCCGCCGTGTCGGCGGCCATTGCGCGGGCGTCATCGAGCCCGTGCTGTCCGGTGCAGGCGTTGGCATTCCCGCTGTTGAGCACGACCGCGCGGACGCGTCCCGAGCGCAGGTGATCGGCGGAGACGCGCACCGGAGCGGCTTTGACTTTGTTGGTGGTGAACGTCGCGGCTGCCGCGGCGGGAAACTCGGAGAAGACGATCGCCAGATCGTCGCGCGTGACCTCCCCGGTCTTGATTCCGCAGCCCGTCGCTCCGGCCGTGAAACCGGCCGCCGCACAAACACCGCCTTTGATTTGTCGTATTTCGTTCATAGCAATCCCGCCGTCTCATCGAGCCCGGCCATCAGGTTGAAGTTTTGCACCGCCTGCCCCGCCGCGCCTTTGACAAGGTTGTCCTCGGCGGAAAAAAGAATGAGCCGCTCCGCGCGGTCGTCGTAGCGGGCGGAAATGTCACAAAAATTCGTTCCCGTCACATTTTTTGTGTCGGGCAGAACTTTGGAAACGCGCACGAAGGGCTCGCCGACATAAGCGGCCTCGAGCGCCGGAAGCACGGCCTCATGGTCGCCAACCACCTTTGTGAAAATCGTTGTGTGAATCCCGCGGGTCATCGGCGCGAGGTGGGGAACGAACGTGATCGTCACCGGACATCCCGCCGCCAGGGCAAGTTCCTGCTCGATCTCGGAGAGATGCCGGTGTTTCGGCAGACCGTAGGCGCGGAGGCTTTCATTGCATTCGCCGTAGAGCAGGGGCGTCTCCGCCTTGCGACCGGCACCGCTCACGCCGCTGGCACTGGATACGGCAATCCCGTCGCGGGCGATCAACCCCGCCCGAAGCAATGGCACCAGCGGCAGCAGAATGCTTGTCGGATAACATCCGGCCGACGCCACGATGCGGGCCCCGCGAATCGCGGCGCGGTGAATTTCCGGCAGCCCATAGACGGCTTCGGAGAGGAGGTGTTCGGCTCCATGCGCCTCGCCGTAGAACTCGCGATAGACCGCGGCATCACGAAGGCGGAAATCCGCGCTCAGATCCACAATCTTCCGGCCGGCCTCAAAAAGCGGCCCCGCAAATTCGGACGCCAGCCCGTGCGGCAGCGCGAGGAAAAAAAATTCCGCCCCGGTGGCCAGGAGCGGCCCGACCGCCGGCCCGCTGAAAACCAGATCCGCCAGGCGGCCCGGCCCCGCAAGCCGCGGCAGCACGCTGCCGAGCGGTTTCCCCTCATGCTGGCGCGAGGTGACCGCCACAATTTCGACAGCGGGATGCCGCGCAAGAATCGCGCAGAGTTCCTCGCCCGAATATCCGTTGGCTCCGACAATGGCCGCTTTGATCATGAGGATGGATTGTTCACGCGGGATGCGGGTCGCGACAAGAAATAACCGCGAAAAAGTATCCCCGCCGCGGATCACCCGGAAACCGGGCGATTTTTTGTATGCGGAAGCCTACGCCGGGGCCGGGGCGGCAAAACCTCCGGGCGGAAGTTCCGGCTTGATCGTCTCGGGCGGCTCGGGAGCGGAATCCACGGGCGGAGGCGGCAGGGGCGGAGGCGCGATCTCCAGGATCGGCGGGTTCCTGATTTCGCCGTAATCGATGATCTCTTTCACATGGCTGGCATCGAGGGTTTCGTATTCAAGGAGGGCCTTGGCAATTTTCTCGACATTCCCGCGATTGGCTTCCAGCACGGCCTTCGCGCGGGCATAGGCCTCGTCGATGATGCGCTTCACCTCCGCGTCGATCTGCTGGGCGGTGGACTCGCTGTATTCGCGCGGACGGGACATCTCGCGGGCGAGAAAAACGTATTCATTTCCTTCGCTGAAACTGATCATTCCCAGGGAGCTCATCCCCCACTCGCAAACCATCCTGCGCGCCAGCGTGGTCGCTTGGCGGATGTCGCCGGAGGCCCCGTTTGAAATATCGTTGGTGAACATTTCCTCGGCGATGCGGCCGCCCATCGTCACGGCGAGCAGGTCGCGGGCTTCCTTCTGCTGGGTCGAATATTTGTCGCCTTCGGGAAGATACATCGTCGCGCCAAGATAGGGGCCGCGCGGGATGATGGTCACTTTATGCAGCGGGCTCGTGTGTTCGAGCAGGACGTTGATGATCGCGTGGCCGGCCTCGTGCCAGGCGGTGGAAATTTTTTCCCGTTCGCTCATCGCCATGCTGCGGCGTTCCTTGCCCCAGCGGACTTTGTCGCGGGCCTCCTCCAGCTCGCGCTGGCCGATGGCTTTGAGCCCCTTGCGGGCGGCCAGGAGGGCGGCCTCGTTGAGGACGTTGGCCAGCTCGGCCCCGGAATATCCCGGCGTGCCGCGGGCCAGCACGGCGAGGTTGACGGCCTCGGCAAGTTTCACTTTTTTCGCGTGGACCTTGAGGATTTCCTCGCGGCCCTTCACGTCCGGAAGGCTCACCGTCACCTGCCGGTCGAAGCGGCCCGGACGCAGAAGCGCGGGATCGAGGACATCCGGTCGGTTTGTGGCGGCGATGATGATCACGCCCTCCTGGGTATCGAAGCCGTCCATCTCGACCAGAAGCTGGTTGAGGGTCTGTTCGCGCTCGTCGTGTCCGCCGCCCATGCCATGCCCGCGGTGGCGGCCGACGGCGTCGATCTCATCGATGAACATCAGGCACGGCGCGGACTTCTTGCCCTGCTCGAACATGTCGCGGACACGCGAGGCGCCGACGCCGACAAACATTTCCACGAAGTCCGATCCGCTGATCGAGAAAAAGGGGACATCGGCCTCGCCGGCGATGGCGCGGGCGAGAAGCGTTTTCCCCGTTCCCGGCGAGCCGACCATGAGGATGCCCTTCGGGATGCGGCCGCCGAGCTTTTGAAAGCGCTTCGGATCCTTGAGAAACTCGACGAGTTCCTGGACTTCGTCCTTGGCCTCCTCGACGCCGGCGACGTCCTTGAACGTGATGCGGTTTTTTTCCTTCGACATCATGCGGGCCTTCGACTTGCCGAAGTTGAGCGCGCCCTTCCCCGCCATTTTGATTTGCGAGCGGAAGAAAAAATAGAGCATGACAAGTATGAAAATGATCGGAAGAAAGTTCACGATCGCCGTGGCGAGAAGATCGGATTTCGGAGTGATCGCCGGCGTGATACCCGCGGCAGCCAGCGCCTTTTCGATCTCCGCCCCGTTGAACGAAGTGAAGACCGGTGTGCGGAACGGCACGGCGGCCTCCTCGCCGGTCGTCTTCGATTTCAGTTTGACCTTGCCCTCAAAATATTGCGTCTTCTGGCTTTCCTCGACGACGAGTTCGAGCGGTTGTTCCGCCGTCACGACGAGCTTGCCGGCATTGACGAGCTGGAGAAATTTCGGATAAGGGATCAGTTCCGCCTGCGCGAGATTATTGCCGCGGACAAGGAAAAACCCGCCAAACAGGGCGAGCGCAAGGGCAAGAAGGAGAAGACCGCGCCAGTTCATCGGCGGCTCACCGCCGGCGGGGCGCTGGCGGTTGTCGTTGGGGGGCTTGGGATTTTCTTCTGACATTTCGGTTACTTTCCCCTATCACAGCGACTTGGCAAATGCAAAAAGCAGAAGGATTACAAAAGTCTCATTGCGACAGGCCCCCGGCGCTGGTGGTTTCCCTTCATGATGTGAGCCCGTCCACGAGGGGGCGCGCCCAGGAAATTCTCGACGATCTTCTCGGAATTGGCGTGGGAAAAACATCCCTGCTCGTCATCCCCGACCACCACCGCCGCGGCCTCATTTCAGGCGATCCCGGGTTTGCCGCCTGGCTGCGGGAAAAGTGCGGTGCGGGCCACGAGGCGGTCGTCCACGGGTATTTCCACCTGCGGGAGAGCCGGGGATCCGACGGCCCTTGGAAACGCCTGGTCACGCGATGCTACACCGCGGGCGAAGGCGAATTCTTCGACCTCGACGAGGCCGCCGCCGGAAAATTGCTCGCTGACGGACGGGCGGCATTCGATGCCTGCGGAGTGCCGTATTGCGGGTTCATCGCGCCGGCCTGGCTGCTCGGGCCGGAGGCCGAACAGGCGGTCCGCCGGGCCGGCTTTGCCTACACGACGCGCATCGCCACCGTGTGCGACTTTCCCGCGAACCAAACACATGCCTCGCGCAGCCTCGTCTGGAGCGTGCGCGCGGGTTGGCGCCGCGCGTGCAGCCGTGCATGGAATGCCGCGCTCGCCCGCGCGCTCCGCAATGCCCCGCTCCTGCGCGTCGGCATCCATCCGCCGGACTGGGATCACCCGGCGATCCGGAAACAGATTTTGCAAATTGTCGGCCGGGCACTGGCCGGGCGCGAGGCGATGCCCTACGCGGGGTGGGTTCGACCCGAAAACCGTTTTTGAAACACGGAGTTCTCGGAGAACACGGAGGAGAAACAAAAAAATCAACCCGCCTCTTTCTGTCCCGAAGCAACCTGCTCTTTTTCCCTCTTCACTCCGTGTCCGTCCTCCGTGTGAGCAATCGCCGGATCCAAGTTCAACGCACGCGGAGCATCACAAAATGAACCGCTCCGACGGGTTCCCTTCCCGATAAAAAAATATTGCCTTTTCAATCGCGTGAAAATTTGCCAGAAGTGCGGGTATGAACTGGCTGCTCATTGCCGGTGGCGCCTTTTTGGGTGCCATGGCGACCCCACAGGAACCCGACATGTTTAACCACACCCTTCGCGGAGAAAAGATTCTCGCGAAGCAGGTTGTTTGCCGGAACATGTGGGGCACACCGATGCCCCCGGATGGCAAGGGGGGATACAGCCTGATCGCCCCGCTCAACGCCGACTATATCGCATCCAGCCTTCTCCAGCCGCCCAAAGGAGGGTTCTCCACGGATTTCGGAGTCAAGGAGACAAGGGAGTTCGGCCTTTTCGATGGCAGCGGCCAACTGCGTGTGCCATCGACCCGTCTGACCCCATTCCGTCCGATGCCCGCTTTGGGGCTTCCGACCGCGACCGCCACAAGGTGAAAGCGGGACAGCTTTTTGTCGCCGGTTTTCCGGTTTGATCGCGATTCCGTGAAGAGGCCGTATCCCCGCGGATCATTTCAGGCCCATTGGTTCAGTCTCTTCAATGCCGTCTCGTTTCAGATCATTCTGGGACCGCCGATCATCGTTTTTGCCAAAAGCATCGGAGCTTCGTCCACCGTGCTCGGCATCCTGGCGTCGTTCACTCCGCTGATGACCGTCTTCCAACTCCCTGCGGCGCAGTTTCTCGGACGTTACGGCTACAAACAATTCGTGCTCATGGGATGGAGCCTGCGCACGATCTTCATCTTTCTGGTGACGCTGGTTCCTCTGCTGGCTTTTCTGGATAACACGTCAAAACTCGTCCTGGTTCTGGCCGCGCTCTTCTTCTTCAATTTGCTTCGCGGCATTTCCTCGGCGGCATGGATGCCGTGGATTGCCGCGCTCATCCCCGAAGAAAGCCGGGGCCGGTTTTTGTCGCTGGATCAGATTTTCATGCATGCGGGCTCCCTGCTTGCCCTTGTCTCCTCGGCCGTGGTGATGACCGGACGGGTGGCGCCGTGGGAATACACGATCGTTTTCCTGCTCAGCGCGATCGGCGCAACGATGAGCCTGGTTTTTATCCGCAAAATCCCCGAGGTCGCGGCGGAGGAAACCGTTCGCAAATCCTCGGAACCGGTTCCCTGGAAATCGATCCTGGCATTTCCCCCGTTCCGCGAGCTGCTGGTTTTCAACGTGATTTTCATGGCGGTGATCGGAAGCCTCGGGGTTTTCACCGTCGAGTATTTGCGCGAATTTCCGAAATTCGATGTGTCCCTGGTGCTCTACCTTTCCAGCATTTCGTTCATCGGGGCCTTGGGAAGCCTGCCCTTTGTCGGGCGCCTGGTGGATGATATCGGCAGCAAGCCGGTCATGGCCGCGTCGCTCGGGCTGTTCGGAGTGGTCATTGCCGGATGGTTTTTTATTGCCGCCGGGATTCTGCCCTGCTCGATGGGAACGGTCGCCACGCTCAATTTTCTCTCCGGAGTGGCCGGCGCGAACTTCAACCTCGCCAACGTGCGCATCGTCATGGCCACGATGCCGGAAATGGGCCGCAACCACTTTTTCGCGCTTTTCACGGTGATCACCAGTCTCGGGCTCGGTGCGGCCCCCGTGATCTGGGGGGTCTCCCTCGATGTCATCGGAACCTACGAAGCCGTGACCGGCGCCCTGCACTGGCGCCGCCACAGCATTTATTTTGCGGCTCTTTTTCTTTTGAATCTCGCAGCCATGACCCTGATCCGGCGGCTGCACGAAGCCCGCGGTGCCGAGGCACCCACCCTTGTCTATGCCCGTCTCCGGCGTGCCGGAAAACTGTGGCACCGGTGAGGCCCCCCCTTTCTGCCCATACTTTTCCGCTTGAAAGAGCCGGACGAATCCGTGTAGTGTCTTCGTTTGGTCTATTCCGGAGTAGCTCAGTGGTAGAGCGGTCGGCTGTTAACCGATTGGTCGTAGGTTCGAGCCCTACCTCCGGAGGCCGCGCCGCCGACAAGCTGCGCGAGTGCACGAAGGAATGGGCGACTTATGCCGCGCAACAGGAAAACGGAGAGTCCGTACTGCCGCTGATGGTTTTGCAGGTGCCGAACACACCCAACCCAAACGACATCGGGCGTGCGCTGGAAACGATTTTTCAACAATGGCCGGATTTGCCGGAAACCTCCGTGGCGCATGTGTTTGGCGAACACAAGACGCAGAAGTTCGGCAAGTATTCCGCACCCTACATCGAACCCCAGCGCGTGCAGGACGACACTTGGGTGCGGGTTCTGATTGCCAAGGACGCCATCAGTACCGGATGGGACTGTCCACGCGCCGAGGTGATGGTGTCGTTCCGCCCGGCGAACGACAAGACCTACATCGCGCAGCTGCTGGGCCGCATGGTACGCACGCCGCTGGCGCGGCGTATTCCTGGCAACGACAGACTCAATTCCGTGGATTGCCTCCTGCCGAAGTTCGACAAGGAGACCGTGGAAAATGTCGTCAAGGCACTGCGCGAAGGCGGCGGTGACACTCCGCCAACTGGCCGCATTCTCATCAACCCGAAAGAGATGAAACCAAACCCGGCGGTGATGCCAGCGGTCTGGGAGAAGTTCGTCTCGTTGCCATCTCAAACCCGGCCGCAACGTGGCGCGAAGCCAGCCATCCGGCTGACCGCGCTGGCTCATGAATTGGCGTCCGACGGTCTGCTGCCGGGCGCAGGCGGCAAGGCGCACGCAGCTATGCACAAGGTGCTGGACGATTTCATTGCCAAACAGGCCAAGGCATTTGCCGAGAAGCGAGCGGCAGTAATGACCGTCGAGGGGCGCACCATCATTGCCGACCTGCGAAGCGGCGAGACGAAGGACGAGCAGTTTCAAGCTGACGCAGACGACGCCGTGGTCGGCGACGCCTACCGCCGCACCGCCCGCATCGTGAGCCCAGATATTGCCCGCACCTACACAATGGAACGAGCAAAACGGAAGCCAGAAGCGGAGGATGATCTCGACGACGCGCTGATCGATGCACGCGAGGAAGTGGCTGCCCTGCATCTGCTGGAAAACCTGCAAGTCATCTTCGATGCCGAAGCAAAGAAACTCGCAGATGCGTGGTTTGCCGAATATCGGGCAGCAATCAAAAAACTGCCTCACGACCGTCAGGACGCTTACCGGCAGATCGTCGCGCTGAGCACCGACCCGCAGGATGTAGACCTCGCGCAGCCGGTATCCCGCTTCGAGGCGACCAAGGCGCGGGAGAAGGATGGTACGGAGACGGATATCCCGACCTACGAGGGCCATCTGCTCTGTGACGAAGCGAGTCACTATCCCACCGAGCTGAACGACTGGGAGCGCAAGGTGCTGGCAAAGGAATTCGAACGCTCAGGATTCAAGTTTTGGTATCGCAACCCGGACCGCCCCAGCCAGGACTCGCTCGGCATCGCATACACCGACGCGGATACGACCAAGATATTGCGACCGGATTTCATCTTCTTCGCCGAAGTGGACGGAAAGGTGGTCGCTGATATCGTGGACCCCCATAGCGTCCATCTGGCCGATGCGGTTCCCAAATTGCAGGGTTTGGCGCGTTATGCCGAAACGCATCCCGATGTATTCCGGCGCGTGGAGGCCGTCGCTGAGGTTGGCGGCAAACTTCGCGTGCTGGACTTGACCCGCGCCGACGTTCGCAAGGCGGTTATGGAAGCGACGAGCGCGGAATCCCTGTACAAGAGCGCGGTGGCGGGTGATTACCCCTAGCTGTTGCTTCTTCGATTCAGGAGTATGTGAACGCCCCAGCCATTATGGTGTCCAAAGAGACGACGAAAAAACGCTCAACGCGCTCTCGCCAAAACCCAACACCCTTGTTACAGTCGATTAAGAATCATGAAAAAGCGCTACCGCAACCCGCCACTCATCGAAGCGGTCTGCGAAGTTCATTTTGATTTGCCTGCCCCGTTGACGCGCGAACAAATCGCCGTAATGGAGCCGGTATGGCAACCCTCGCTTCCGAATGTGCGCATAAACGAAGAAAAAGGGCTAGAGGTGACTGTGGGCCTGGACGGCGTGCAAACGAAAGAGCAACCCACGGGATACCGGCTTGTGGCCCGCGCGGCGGACAATAGCAAAATCGCCCAACTGAGTGGGTATTTCCTTGCCGTGAACCAGCTCAAGCCTTATTCTGGCTGGACTGGCGGCTTCCGTGCCCATATCGAAGAGCGGTTGAAAGAGGTGCAAGCGCACCTGCCTATCGAGCGGGTGAAACAGATCAATCTCCGCTATATCGACCGGCTGGATTTTCCCGAAGCACCGCTCACCTGGTCTGAGTGGTTTGGCTTTGCCCTGCCTGTTCCCTCCACCATCCCCTCTACCGGGGGGAACCTGCAATTTCACTACGAGCAGAATTTGCCGGACGGGCTGGTGTTGGCGCTCCATCTTGTCTCGGTGCCGCCCGCCGGGGAAGGCGGCACGTCGGCAGTCATGGACTGCACCATTTTCTGGCGCGGAATTGCTTCCCTGGATGAATGCCCGGCGCTTCTGGATCGGGTTCATGAACCGCACCCACAGATTTTCAACGATTTTTTGACATCTCGATCTTGGGAGTTGTTTGGCGCTTATGAAGTGTGATATTCAATCATTATGCCAGAGCCTCTGACTATAACCGCAGCCGCAGTGCTCTTGCCCTACGCGTCCAGTCTTCTTGCGAATTCATGGGGACGCAGCCATATGCTACGTGGCGATACAGCGGCATCGATCCAGCAATGCTCTTTTGTCGTCGCCTCAACAGGAGTGACGTCGGTGATGACGGATACGCACCCGCCCGCCATCGATCCCTTCGCGGTGGGTATCGCAGGCAGTGCCTACTGGATGGAACTCTCACAGGCGGTCTTCGGCGATTCGCGGTCGATGACCGACTCTGAGCGAAAGGCGTTGGACGAATTTACTTGGGCTGAACTGCAATCATGAGTTGGGAGGAGACTGTTCGGCAGTCGAGTGTCATTCGCGAAACGCATCGTGAGACCCTCATTTCTGATTTGCGTGACAGGCCGGATTTCCAATGGCTGCTCAGTGCTCCCAATCGCTTTTGTGACCGACTTCAGGGGGATTTCTTCGAGAAATTTCCAGTAAGCTACATCGATCCTTCAGAAAAACCAGTGCTCCAGCGGCGAACGGTGATGGTGGTCAACAACACCTGTGATCTGCCGCCGGGACGCTCGACTCTCGTGAGCGTGGCTCCCGTTTTTGACTTTGCGAAATTCCTGGAAAACACGGCAACGGCTCGCAAAGCAGGAGCCATGGCCAACTTTGAAAAGGATCTCCGCAAAAACCAGATCAGCGAACTGCTCTTTATCCCGGCGCTCCAGGGTTTCGCTGATGGTGCGCTCGTGCGTCTGGATATGATCTGCAGCGTGCCAATGCCTTTCCTCGAAGAAGCTGTATCGCAAAAGACCCGATGTGCATCGTTTAGCCAGAACGGGTTTTACACGCTATTGATGAAACTCACCCATCATTTGACGAGGATGGAGAGTACAGAGGTTTCTCGCGACTGACGGCCTTCGTCTCGGTATTCATAATCCCGCCCGCGGCATCCGGCAGAGCGGGAATGTAATTGGGGCTGCGATTGATTCTTGAAACTCAGATCAAACCAGTAAGCTGCTGCTGGTGTTAAACAGCGTTTCGAGTCGTAGCGGCTGTTCGATCCAATCCTGCAGGTCACAAAACGCCCGCATCTCCCGTTCGCTCACTACGTCCCGCCCACTCCTTGTTCCCGGTAGAAAAAGGAGCCACTCCTGAATCTGCGGCGGCAGATTCAACAGGTTCATGATTTGGGTAATCCGGGCGCGGGTGACGCCGCCGAGCTTGGCCAGATCGGCGTAATCGCGCACGGTTCCCTTCCTAATCAATTCATCAAAATGAATGGCAAGTGCCATGAGGCGGGAAACGCGGGGGATTGCATCAGGCGGGGCTGGCTGCGGTTCTGGCTCCGGCCCAACGGCAACCTTTTTCCGGCCCGCCTTGGCTCGTGTGAAATGGATGGGTGTTTCAATGGAGATGCTCATAGATTTTCTTCAGCGAGGGTTTTAATCCCGGACGGGTGGAACGAAATCGCCACGGTTCCTTTCTCGCGGTCGTATGCGACCTGCTCCACGAGAAGGCCGAGCGCCCGCGCACGATTGGCGGGCGGCAGTGAATCGAAAAGCGTGCGGAATGCACCGAGGACGCTGGTGATTTCGTTGTTGGTGACATCAAACTCGGAAAGCCCGGCAATCTCCTTGCTGATCTCACTCATGCGCATTTCCCCGGCCCGGACTTGGTCTTCCAGATCGGCGAGTCGCTTGGCGGCGTTCGGAAGTCCGACGATTCCCGCGACCAACTTCGCTTGGTGCCGTAGAGATTTTTCGATCTCGGTTTTTTCGGCTTCGAGGACTGCCATGCGTTTTTCCCGTTGGCCTCTGGCTTTCTGTTCGATCCGCTCAACCAGTCCCGCGTCGCTCCCGATGGATGTGATGCGGTCCACCACAAGGTTCGTAATCTCCTTGATTCACTCTATCAAGGATACCCCATCGGATACCTCATCGCATGGCGCAACCCCACCGTGAAACTGAAGGACGGAACGCTCTCTGCGGGAAAGCGCATCCTGATTGACGGGCAACAACGGGTCACCGCACTCATGGCGGCTCTACTGGGGCGTGAAGTGCGGTGCTGGGCTGCACACAAATCGAGTTCGCGGTGCTGCTCAACGTGCCGAAGGTGACGGCGATCTCCTGGGAGAACGGCACACGGAAGCCAAGCGGTGCCGCTCTGCGGCTCCTGGCCGTGGCAAAACATCACCCCGAAGCATTGCAGGCCGCTTAGCGGTTGTTTCAACCATGACAATACTGTTCGGCAGAAAAACAACCGGAAAACTTGTGGAGTCCGCCACATGACGTTTCCGTCGCAGCAACAATCCGTTGGCCGATAATGCGTCAATACGCGGGACCGACCCCGCAAGTGGGAGTCTTCAAAACTGGAGGTTTGCGGTTCCACCTGGAACGCCGGAAGAAACAAAAAAGCCGCCCGGGATATCTCCGCAGGCGGCTTTTAGTGAGGTGAGAATGGTTCCTTATTTCGCTTCTTCGAGCACGGCTTGGGCGGCCGCGAGGCGCGCGACGGGGACGCGGAACGGCGAGCAGCTCACGTAGGTCAGGCCGACACGGTGACAGAATTTCACCGACTCCGGATCGCCGCCGTGTTCGCCGCAGATGCCGAGCTTGATTTTCGGGTTGGTTTTGCGGCCTTTTGTGATCGCGATTTTGATGAGTTGCCCGACGCCGTCCTGGTCGAGGGTGGCGAACGGGTTTTTCTTGAAGACCTCGTTCTCGGTGGAGGCATTGAGGAACGAGCCCATGTCGTCGCGGCTCATGCCGAGGGCGGTCTGGGTGAGATCGTTCGTGCCGAAGCTGAAGAATTGGGCGGTCTCGGCAATTTCGTCCGCCGTGATCGCGCCGCGCGGGACTTCGATCATGGTGCCGACGAGGTAGTCGAATTTGACTTTCTTCTCGGCCATGACTTCCTTGGCGACGCGGTGGACGATCTCGACCTGGAGGTCGAGTTCCTTCTTGAATCCGACGAGCGGGATCATGACTTCCGGCTTCACCTTGATTTTTTTCTTTGCGACATCCGCGGCGGCTTCGAAGATTGCGCGGGCCTGCATTTCGGTGATTTCCGGGTAGGAAACGCCGAGGCGGCAGCCGCGATGGCCGAGCATCGGGTTGAACTCGTGCAGATCCTTCACGCGCTGGGCGATCTTGTCCGCGCTCACGCCGAGCTTCGCCGCGAGGGCGTTCTGCGAGCCGTGATCGTGGGGCAGGAACTCGTGGAGGGGCGGGTCGAGCAGGCGGATCGTCGCGGGGTAGCCTTTGAGAGCTTTGAAGATGCCGATGAAGTCCTCGCGCTGGTAGGGCAGGAGCTTTGCGAGGGCGTCTTTGCGTTCGGTCGTCTTCTCGGCAAGGATCATCTCGCGCATGGCGTCGATCCGGTCGCCTTCGAAGAACATGTGTTCGGTGCGGGTGAGGCCGATGCCGGTTGCCCCAAAGGCGATGGCATTTTCGGTCTGCTCGGGGTTGTCGGCATTCGTGCGGACTTCGAGGCGGGTGATCTTCGAGCACCAGTCCATGAGTTGCTTGAAGTTTTTGAACTTCTCGGTTTTCTGCGCGGCCTTGTCGCCGTGGATGAGTCCGGTGATGATTTCGGACGGAGCGGTCGCGATCTGGCCGGCATAGACGGTGCCCGCCGTGCCATCAATCGAGAGGAAGTCGCCCTCATGGAAGGTCTCGCCGGAAACGCCGACCGTCTTCTTGTCGTAGTCGATGTGCAGTGCGGAGGCGCCGCAGATGCAGACTTTGCCCATCTGGCGCGCCACGAGCGCGGCGTGCGAGGAGACGCCGCCCTTGGCGGTGAGGATGCCCTCGGCGGCGATCATGCCGCGAAGGTCTTCCGGGGACGTCTCGGTGCGGACGAGGAGAACCTTCTCGCCTTTTTGCTCGGCGGCCACGGCGCGCTCGGCATTGAGGTAGATCCGGCCGGAAGCGGCGCCCGGTCCCGCCGGGAGACCGGTGGCAAGGATTTTCGCCTTCCTGATTTCCGCCGCATCGAAGACCGGCGCAAGAAGCTGGTCGAGCTGGTCGGCCGGATTGCGGAGGATGGCGGTCTTCCAGTCGATGAGTTTTTCGTTGACCATGTCGATCGAGAACTTCAGCGCGGCCATCGCCGTGCGCTTGCCGTTGCGCGTCTGGAGCATGAACAGCCTGCCTTCCTGGATCGTGAACTCAAAATCCTGCACGTCCTTGAAATGCTTCTCAAGGGTCAGGCGAACCCTCTCGAGTTCGGCAAAAGGTTTCGGCATCTGCTTCTTGAGCAGAGCGACCGGCTCGGGGGTGCGGACGCCGGCCACGACATCCTCGCCCTGGGCGTTGATGAGGTATTCGCCGTAAAATTCTTTCACGCCGTTCGCCGGGTTGCGGGTGAAGGCGACGCCCGATCCGGACTTCTCGCCGGTGTTGCCGAAGACCATCGCCTGGACATTGACGGCCGTGCCCCAGGCGGCGGGGATGCCGTATTTGCGGCGATAGACGATCGCTCGGTCATTCATCCAGGAACCAAACACGGCGCCGACAGCGCCTTTGAGCTGATCCCAGGGGCTGGCGGGAAACGATTTTCCGGTGCGTTCCTTGACGAGCGCCTTGAAGCGCTTGACGAGTTCCTGCTGGTCTTCCGCGGTCAGATCGCTGTCCACGACGTCGGCATGGTATTTTTCATGTTTGACTTCATGGATGATCGTTTCGAACGGCTCGTGGTCTTCGCCCTCGCGTTTCTGGACGCCGAGGACGACGTCGCCATACATCTGGACAAACCGGCGGTAACAATCCCAGGCGAAGCGTTCGTTCTTCGTCGCCGCAGCAAGGGATTTCACGGTCTCGTCGTTGAGGCCGAGGTTGAGGATGGTGTCCATCATGCCCGGCATCGAGTCGCGGGCGCCCGAGCGCACCGCCAGGAGAAGCGGGAATCCCGAGGCGTCGCCGAACTTGTAGCCCATGATCTTTTCCATGTTGCGGACACCGGCTTCCATCTGGCTCTGGAGTTCCTTCGGATACGTCCGCTTGTTGTCGTAGAAATACGTGCAGACCTCGGTTGTGATGGTGAATCCGGAGGGAACGGGGAGACCGATGCGGGTCATTTCGGCAAGGTTGGCCCCTTTGCCGCCGAGGAGCGGCTTCATCTTGCCATCGCCGTCGGCTTTGCCATCGCCAAACGTGTAGACATATTTGCCCTTGCGGGGTGAGGAGGATTTAACGGACTTGGATTTTTTGGACATAAAGTGAAAAGAGGAAACCTTGACCCCTATCAGACGCCGTTGAGGTGTCAATGCGGGGCTTTATTATTGTGCGTTTCCCCGGCTTTCGGGGCTGACGGCATAGGCGGCCAGGCATTCGCGGAGGGTGTCGAACTGGTGGGGCGGGGGGATGATTTCCCCGAGGCCCTGGCGCTGGATTTTCTTTTTGAGGGCGGCGTTCATATGCGCGAAGACGACGCGTGTGCCCCGGGAGGCGAGGTCGGTGACGAGGATTTTGAGCGTGCCGCCGGCGGAGTAGTCGAGGTTGGTGATGGCGCCGGCATCGACGACGAGCCAGTGGACGGGCTTCGGCGTGGCGGCAACGAGCGCACGGACTTCGGAGGCGAAGCGGTCGATGTTGGCGTAGAAGAGATCCGAACCGAACCAATAGACGACGAGACCCGGCGCGGCCATCCGCACCGGCCCGACAGGATCCCGCCGCCAGCGTCCGTCCGGGGTTGCGGTTTCGATCGCCGTCACGGGCAGGTAGCTGTGGCGGACGTGCTGGAAGAGCGAGAGAACGAGGGCGAGGAGGATGCCATGTTCGACACCCAGAAGAACGACGGCCGCCGCCGTCGTGAGGGCGAGGAGCCATTCGTGCGGGCTTTTCCGGTGGAGGTCGCGCAGGCCGCGCACGTCCACCAGCCGGGTGGCAATGGTGAAGACGATCGCGCCCAGAACGCAGACGGGAAGGGATTGGAGCAGACCGGTGAAGAAGAGCAGGACGACCGTGACAACGAGGGCGGTCGAGAGTTGGGAGAGCTGGCTGTTGCCGCCGGACGTTTCGACCATGGCGGTCTGTGTCGGGCTTCCGTTGACGACAAACGTGCCGCTCAAGGCGGCGGCGACATTGGCGGCGGAGAGCCCGAGCAGGTCGCGGTCTTCGTCAAATTCCTGGCGGTGCCGGGCGGCATAGGCGCGTGCGGTGACCGAGCTTTGGGCCACGATCATGACAAAGCACGAGCCCGCAATCGGCAGGAGATCCCACAAGACCCGCCACTCCAGCGGGGGCAGCGCGATGCGCGGCAGCCCGCCCGCCACCGGACCGACAAGCAGGATTCCGTGGCCGGAAAAATCGAACCCCGCGCTCGCAATCACCGATCCGACGACAGCCACGAGCGCGGCGGGAAACCTCGGGACAAGCGCGGAGCACGCCAGAACGAAAAGAACAACGGCCGCCGAGAGCGCGAGCGTGGGCGGGTGCGCGTGCGGGAGGTTCCCGAGAATCTGCACAAATTGGATGAGCGGATTTTTGCTCGGGGACGCGAGTTTGAACATCTCGCCCAGCATGGCAATGCCGACCTGAAAACCGACACCGGTCAGGAATCCGATGAGCACGGTGCGCGACAAAAAATCGGCGAGGAAGCCGAGTTTGAATAGGCGGGCGAGCAGGAGGAAGCCCCCCGTGAGCAAAGCGACCAGGCCGGCGAGGGCCACGTATTCAGCGCCGCCAGCCGGAGCCAATCCATCGAGCCCGCCGGCCAGGATGGCGGCCGTGGCGGAATCCGATGCGACCACAAGGTAGCGGGACGAGCCGAACGCGGCAAAAGCGCACAGAGGCAGGAGCAGTGTGTAGAGGCCCGTGATCACCGGCATCCCGGCAATGCGGGCGTAGCCCATCGCCTGCGGGATGTTCATCGCGGCCAGCGAAAGGCCCGCGGTCAGGTTGGCAATCACGTTTGCCCGGCTCAGCGGCAGGATCGAGCCGAAAAGAAACGGGGGCTTGTCCGCATTGCCGGGGGCGTTCATTTTTTCACACGGAGACCCGAATGCGCGTGGAAGAATCCAAGAACACGGGAAAGAAATCTTCTCTTCATTTCGCGGGTTCGTGCCTTCGTGTTCGCCGCTCTTTTTTTTCTTTGTGCAACCGTGTCATTGCCGCGTCGGCCCGCGCGCTCCTACTTGTGATGAAGCCCGTGGAAGGGATCGAGGCGTTTATGGAACCAATGCTGCCAGCCGTTGTCGCGATCCGCCTGCCTGTCGAACATGGTGAAGAGACCGACTTTGAGCAGGTCGAGGGCGAGGAGCCAGACAAGGTTGTAGCACCAGATGAAGCCGATCAGATCCCATGAGATTTTCGGAACGAGCCATCCGCTGGCGGCGAGCACGGCCGCGAAGGCCTGCGTGCCCATGATCGCCCAGAAGAACCGGGCTTCCGGCCACGGCCGCTGGAAGAAGAAGCCTCCCGAGCGCGTGGAGAAGAGGAGGAGGTGCCCGGCGATGACGAGCTGCATGAACATCGCCGTCTGGAGCTGCGCGTGGGGAAGCTTCAGGTGGTGGTGGAGGTGGGAGAGCAGGCCGAAACTCTGGACAACACCGACCAGGGCGAGAAGCGAGCTGACGATCAGAACTTTTCGCATGTCCCATTTGGCCGGACGCGAGCTGACCTTCGCATTGTCGAAGGCGATGAGCATGACCGGCACGTCGTCGAGCAGGGCGAGCAGGATGATCATCAGCGCCGAGAGCACCGGAAAGTTGAAGAGGGCCATCACCAGAACGATGAAGACCATGATGTTGATCGTCATGGCGATCCGGTAGTAGGCGTAGCCCATCATGCGCTCGAAGGTGCGCCGGGCTTCCTCGATCCCGCGGATGATGACCGAGAGGCCGGCGGCGGTGAGGATGAGGCCGGCCGCCGCGCGTGCGGCCTCGGTGGCCCCTGAGACGGCGGTGCCCACATCGGCCTGTTTGAGGGCCGGGGCGTCGTTGACGCCGTCGCCGGTCATGCCGACGATGTGGCCGAGCTGCTGGGCGGATTTGACGATCGCCCACTTGTGTTCGGGAAACACGCGACCGAAGCCCTGGGCGGTTTCGACGCGGCGGGCGAGTTCCATCGGGATTTCGCCTTTGGTGACATCCTCGGTGAAGATATCGGCGGCGGCGATGATGTTGTTGCCCAGGCCGAGCTCGCCCGCGATCGTGCGGGCGATGGCGACGTCGTCGCCGGTGACCATCTTGACCTTGACGCCGTAGGCCTCGGCGCGGGCGATTGTTTCCTTGGAATCGTGGCGAGGCGGATCGTTCATCGGGAGGATCCCGAGGAGAGTCCAGGCTCCGCTGTCATCGGCGCGTGCGGCGGCGAGGGCACGGTAGCCCTTCTCGGCATAGTCGCTCACGATTTTCTGCGCCTTGGCGAGATCGTCGCCGGCGAGGTTGGCCAGCTTGAACATGACCGGCGGCATGCCTTTGCTGACTTTGAACACCCTGCCATCGGCGTTGCGGATGGTTGCCTCGGTGCGTTTGGCCACCGGGTCAAACGGGACAAAGGCCGTCTGGGTGAATGTTTTGAGAATTTGCGGATCTTTGAGCGCCTGGATGACGGCAAGGTCGATCGGGTCTTTGTCTTCCTCCTTCGACGCGAGCGCGCCGGCGAGGATCACATCGTCCGCGGTGGCGGTTCCCCAGACGGCGGGTTCGCCGAGAGTGAGCTTGTTCTGGGTGAGCGTGCCGGTTTTGTCGGAGAAGAGGATGTCGATGCCCGCGAGTTCCTCGATCGATTCGAGGCGCGAGACGATGGCTTTTTCGCGGGCGAGCACCTTGGCTCCCATCGCCATCGTCATCGACAGCACGGCCGGCATCGCGACCGGGATCGCGGCCACGAGAAGGAGAAGCGCGTATTCGGCAATTTTAAAAAAGTCTTCGCCGCGGTGGAGTTGTTGCGCGACCATGATGACCGCGAGGAAGACGGCGAGCACGATCAAGAAGTCGCCGATCCGGTTGTTGGCCTGCGCGAAGTGCGAGGGAGCGCCCGCCGATTGGACGAGTCCCGCCGTGCGGCCGAAAAAGGTGTGCGAACCCGTGCCGATGACGACCGCCGTCATCTCGCCCTTTTTGGCGATCGAGCCGGAGTAGGCCGGGTCGCCGATCTTTTTTTCGACCGGCAGGGATTCGCCCGTGAGAGCCGACTGGTCCACGTCGAGGTAGTCGCCTTCGATCAGCCGCACATCGGCCGGGACGACATTGCCGAGGCGGATGCGGAGGATGTCGCCGGGCACCAGGGTTTTGGCGGCGACGGTGAGCCACTTTCCTTCGCGCAAGGCCTGCGCTTCCTGTGCCAGCGCGCTTTTGAGGGCATCCAGCGCGTTGAGCGCGGCGCGTTCGTGCCAAAAGCCGAGAACCGCGTTGAAGAGGAGCAGGATGATAATGATCGAAAAGTCCACCCAGTCGTTGACGACAATGGACATGATCGCGGCCGCCTCGATCATCCAGGGCATCGGACCCCAGAAAAATTTGCCGAACATCGCCCACGGGTTGGTTTTCTTTTCTTCGAGGGCGTTCGGGCCGTATTGGCTGAGACGCTTGGCGGCTTCGACCGTTGTGAGGCCGGCTTTGGGATCAACGGCGAGTTGTTTGAGAGCATCGGCAAGGGGCAGATGTTCGAGGTCGTTCTTTGGAGCGGACATACGGTTTTTTATTGGTGGGAGGTGGGGTTCACATGCGGTCGGGGCAGGAGATTCCGAGGAGAGAGAGGCCGTGGGCGAGCGTGCGTCCGGTGAGTTTGCTCAGGGCAAGCCGGCTTGCGCGCAAGGCGGGAGCGGCTTTCAAAACCGGGCAGGCTTCGTAGAACGAATGGTAGGTATTGGCGAGTTCGTGGAGGAAGTTGGCCAGCAGGTTCGGACGGAAATCCTCGAGGACGAGCGGAACGGTTTCCGCGTATTGGAGGATCTTGATGGCGAGGGCGCGCTCGGCCGGTTCGTCGAGGCTCACCGGGGCGGAGAGATCCGCACATTCGCCGGCGCGGCGGAAAATCGAGCGGATGCGGACGTAGGCATTTTGCAGGTAAGGCGCGGTATTGCCGTCGAGGGCGAGGAGTTTGTCCCACGAGAAGACGTAGTCGCTGAGGCGGTGCTGGGAGAGTTCGGCATACTTCACCGCACCGAGCCCGATCATGCGGGCAATCGATTCGACTTCCTCGGCGGGCAGCTTTTCCGGGCGGGCGTCGAGCATCCGCCGGGCGCGATCCACGGCCTCGGTGAGCACGTCGGAGAGGCCGACGTTTTCGCCCGAACGGGTTTTCATCATTTTGCGATCCTCTCCGAGGATGCTGCCGAATGCAATATGTTCGAGGTCGGCGGAGATTCCCATGCGGTGTGCGGCGGCGAACATCTGCTGGAAATGCAGACTCTGGGGAGCCCCGACGACATACCAGATCGCATCGGGGTGCCAGCGCGACGCGCGGTATTCCAGCGTGGCGAGATCGGTTGTCGCGTAGAGAAATCCCCCGTCGCTCTTGCGGATGATCGCCGGCTTTTCGGCGAGGGCGGGGATGTCCGGAAAGAAAAGACAGAGCGCCCCTTCGCTCTCGGACGCGATCCCGGCGGCCTTCAGCTTTTCGCAGAGCGGACTGAGGGCCCCGTTGTAAGTGCTTTCGCCAAGGCGCTCGTCGAAGCGGATGTCGAGAAGGGCGTAAAGTTTTTCAAACGCGCGCCAGGAGAGATCGACCGTCTGCTTCCAGATCCGGAGGTTTTCCGGATCGCCGGCCTGGAGTTTGACGAGTTCCTCGCGGGCCTCGCGTTTGACGGTCTCGTCGGATTCCTCGATGCGATTGACCTCGCGGTAGAGGCGGACGAGCTCGGCGATGGGATCGCGGTCGAGTGCTTCCTGATCGAGAAAATGTTTCCAGCCGTAGATGACCTTTCCAAATTGCGTGCCCCAGTCGCCGATGTGGTTGTCGGTGACGACCTCATGGCCGAGAAAGCGTGCGATGCGGGCCAGCGCGTCGCCGAGGATCGTGCTGCGGATGTGGCCGACGTGCATCGGCTTGGCCACATTCGGCGAGCTGAAATCGAGGACGATCTTTCGGGCGGGCGCGGCGGGCGCGACCCCGAGCCGGTCGTCGTGGGCGATCATGCCGAGCGACGAGGAGAGAAAATCTTTTTCCAGCCGGAAGTTGATGAACCCGGCTCCGGCGATCTCGGGGGGCGCGGAAAGGCCCGTGACATCGAGATGGGCGAGGATCTCCGCGGCCACCTGACGGGGCGGGCATTTGCGTTCCTTTGCCAGCACCATGGCGGCATTGGCCTGGTAATCCCCGAACCGGGGATCGGCGGAGGCCGAAACCTCGGCGCGCTTCGGATCCATCCCGGCAGCCGAGAGAGCGGCCCGCAGGCGCGCGGCGAGTTGTTCGCGCGGGGTGGGCATCAACTGCGCGGGGAGCGGTTTTCAAAAACGCTGAGGATGGCGGCTGCCCCCGCTGCGGCCGCCAGATCCTCGCGGACCGCCTTGTCGTTCAGAAATTTGGCAATGGCGGCGAGCGTTCTCAGGTGTGTTTGAAACTGGTCTTTGGGCACGACAAAAAGAACGATGAAGAACACCGGCTGGCCGTCGAGGGAATCGAACTGAACCCCCTTGCCCGATCTCCCGAAGGCCGCGACGACCTCGTTGACTTTGTCCGAGGACGCATGCGGAATCGCAATGCCGAATCCGATCCCCGTGCTCATCGTCTGCTCGCGCTGGCGGATGGCCTCCAGAACAACGTCGCGGTCGGCCGCGGCAATTTTTCCGGACTTCACCAGGCAATCAACGAGTTCGGCAATGGCCTCCCAGCGTTCCGTGGCGACCATGTCCGGGACGATCTGGGACTTCGATAACAGATTTGCGAGCGTCATGGGGTCAGCGATCCACCTCTCCAAAAACCGGATCGAGCGAACCCAGGATGCCGACAACGTCGCTGATCATGTGACCGGGCAGCATTTTCGGCAGGATGCTCAGGTTGACGAACGAGGGCGAGCGGATCTTCATGCGGTAAGGAACCCCGCCGCCTTTGCTGTGAATATAGAAGCCGAGTTCGCCTTTCGGGTTTTCCGCCGCGAAATAGACTTCGCCGGCCGGGGCGTGAACCCCCTCCGTCACGACGAGGAAATGGTGGATGAGTTCCTCCATTTTTGTGAGCACGGCGACTTTGTCCGGGAGCGTGCTCTTCGGGTCGTGCCAGTTGATCGGGCCCGATGGCAGTTTGTCGATGACCTGCTCCAGAATGCGAAGGCTCTGGCGGCACTCCTCCATGCGGACGAGATAGCGGTCGTAACAATCGCCGACCGTGCCGACCGGGACATCAAAATCGTAGTTCTGGTAGTCGAGGTAGGGGTGCTTTTTGCGGAGGTCGTGATCGACGCCGGAGCCGCGCAGGTTCGGGCCCGAGAGCGCGTAGGCGATGGCATCTTCCTTCGGGATGATTCCGATGTCGCGCGTCCGATCCACAAAAATCCGGTTGCGGGTGATCAGCTTGTCCACCTCGGCGAACGCCGGCGGGAACGTGCGCAAAAATTCTTTCAGGGCCGGGAGGAACGCCGGGGGGAGGTCGTGGGTCTGTCCGCCCACGCGGGTGTAGCTCGTCGTGAAGCGTGCGCCGGTGAGCAGTTCCATCAGGTTGTGGATCTTTTCGCGTTCGGCGAAGGTGTAGAGAAAAAGGGTCGTCGCCCCGAGATCCATGCCCAGACACCCGATCATGAGCAGGTGCGCGGAGATGCGGGCGAGCTCGCAGCAGATCACCCGGATTGCCTTCCCGCGCGCGGGGATCTCCCAGCCCATGAGTTTCTCGACAGCCAGCGCAAAGGCCACGTTGTTGGCGATCGGCGCGAGGTAGTCCAGACGGTCGGTGTAGGGGATGAACTGGTTATACTGCATGTTCTCCGCGATCTTCTCGTCGCCGCGGTGGAGGTAGCCGATTTCCGGAGTCACCTTGGTCACGATTTCGCCGTCCAGCTCCAGAACGAGCCGGAGAACCCCGTGCGTCGAGGGGTGCGAGGGCCCCATGTTGAGAACCAGCTTTTCGCCGAGCAACTCGTCGGTCTCCCGCATCGCCTGAAGCGTTCGTCCCAGCGTGTCGCGTTGTTCCAGTATGGTCGCCATCGTTCTTTTCTGCGTCGGATGATTTGTTTTGTGCGGAGGCCAAAACCCGGACCGGATTTGCTCCCCGTGCGGCGGTTACAATCCGTGCCCCGGAAACAAATTGCAAGCCCCGGAATTTTTGAGGGTGCCTTCTTTATTGCCGGGGAGGGGGTGGGGGAGTCATGATGCGCGGCTTGTGAACGGACGACTGACCATTGCCGGAAGGGAATTTTCCTCCCGGCTTCTGCTGGGAACGGGGAAATTTTCCTCGAACGAAACGATGCGCGATGCCTTGGCCGCGAGCGGGGCGGAAATTGTGACCGTTGCCCTGCGCCGGGCCGACCTGAGCGGGAAGAAAGATCTGTTCGCGAACATTCTGGATTTTGTGGATCCGGAAAAATACCTGCTCCTTCCGAACACGAGCGGGGCCATGAACGCCGACGAGGCGGTGCGCCTGGCGCGGTTGGCCGCGGCAGCGGGGCTGCCGATGTGGGTGAAGCTCGAGATCCATCCCGATCCGCATTACCTTCTGCCCGATCCGGTCGAGACGCTCGCCGCGGCGACGGTCTTGGTGAAGGAAGGGTTTGTGGTGCTTCCTTATATCAATGCGGATCCGGTTCTGGCCCGGCGATTGCAGGATGTGGGCACGGCGACCGTTATGCCGCTGGGCTCCCCGATCGGGAGCAGCCGGGGGATTGAGACGCGGGCGCAGCTCGAGATTATTATCAAACAGGCGACCGTGCCGGTCGTCGTCGATGCGGGGATCGGTGCCCCGAGCCATGCGGCGGAGGCGATCGAACTCGGAGCCGATGCCGTTTTGGTGAACACCGCGATCGCCGCCGCGGACGATCCGGTGCGGATGGCGAGAGCCTTCCGGGCGACGGTCGAGGCCGCCCGCGAGGCGGTCGGGGCCGGCCTGCCGATGCGGCTCGACCAGGCTTCGGCCACGAGCCCGCTCGCGGCATTTTTGGCGCGGAGCTGATCCTTGTATGGCCGCCGAAACGCTCACTCCCATGATGCGGCAGTATCACGCCGTCCGGCGGGATCTGCCGCCGGGGACGCTGCTCCTCTTCCGGCTCGGCGACTTTTACGAGATGTTCGGCGAGGATGCGTTGCAGGCTGCGGGGATCCTGAACGTCGCGCTCACCAAGCGCGGGGCAACGCCGATGTGCGGGGTTCCGTTCCATGCGGCGCGCGGGTATATCGAAAAACTGATCGCGGCCGGGTGGCGGGTGGCGATCTGCGATCAGGTCGGCGAGGTTCAGGCGGGCAAGCTTGTCCGCCGCGAAATCTCCCGGATCCTCAGTCCGGGCACGCTCGACGACTTCGGGCTTGATGATCGGAAGCCGAACTACCTCGCCGCTGTCTGCGAACGCCGGGAGAAGTTCGGTCTTGCGTTCTGCGATCTGAGCACCGGCGAATTCCGGCTCACCGAGCTTGAAGCGCTGCCCGCCCTGCTCGATGAGCTCGCCAGCGTCTCGGCTGCGGAAATTCTCATTCCCGCGCACCAAGCGGCTCTCTTTGCCGCCGTCCTCTCGCCCGCCACTCTCGACGGGTATTTGTTCGAGCCGGAGCCGGCGGAGGAAATCCTGCGCGGACATTTCCAAGTCCAGTCGCTCGACGGTTTCGGTTGCGCGGATCTCGGGGCCGGGGTCGGAGCGGCGGGGGCGCTGCTGCACTATATTACCAGGCAGATGAGACGTCAGGCCGGCCACTTGCGGCAGCTCCGCCCCTACCGCCGGAGTTCGTATTTGATTCTGGATGCCTCGACGCAGAGCCATCTGGAACTTGTCAATTCGCGGGCCGGACGGGGGATGACCCTGCTTGCGGTTCTCGACCGGTCGGCGACGCCGATGGGTGCCCGCCTGTTGCGGGAATGGGTTCTGCACCCGCTGCGCGACGTCGCCGGCATCGAGCGGCGGCAGGATGCGATTGCCGCGCTTCTCGACGATGCGATTTTGCTCGGGGATCTCCGCGCGCGCCTCGGCGAGATCCGCGACATCGAGCGCGCGATTGCGAGGCTGGGCGGGCCCTCGGGAAATGCCCGCGACCTCGCCGCGCTCGCGCAGTCGCTCGAGCGCATTCCGGTTCTGGCCGCCTGCCTCGGCGTCGGTTGGAGCGGTGCGCTGCCCTCGGAGCTTCTGGCCGGCATGGGAGGGCATCTGCACGCTTTGCCGGAATTGACGCGGAGCCTCCGCGAGGCATTGGTCGATGAGCCGCCCGCGCTGGTGCGCGACGGGGGCTTCGTCCGCAGCGGGTTCGATCCGGCACTCGACGAGGTGCGATCGGCCTCGCACGAGGGCAAAAATTGGATTGCCATCCTGCAGGAAAAAGAGATCGGGCGCACCGGGATCCGGTCGCTCAAAGTCCGCTTCACCTCGGTCTTCGGGTATTTCATCGAAATCACCAAGTCCAACCTCGGCGCGGTGCCGGAAGATTACATCCGCAAGCAAACGACGGTCAACGGCGAGCGCTACATCACACCGGAACTCAAGGAAATGGAGGGCCGGATACTGGGAGCCGACGAGCGCGCCCGCGCCCGTGAGATCGAGATTTTCGGCGAGCTGCGGGCCGCCGTTCTCGCCGAGCTCCCCCGCCTCCAGGAAACCGCAAACACCCTCGCCGAACTTGACGCGATTTGTTCGCTGGCCGAAACCGCGCGCCTGCACGGCTACTGCCGCCCGGAAGTCGAAGACTCGGGCATTCTGCGCATCACAGACGGACGCCATCCCGTGCTCGACCAACAGCCCGGCGGAGACCGGTTCGTGCCGAACGATTCCGATCTGGATGCCAACGGCCAGAAATTCGCGATCATCACCGGTCCGAACATGGCGGGAAAATCCACCTACATCCGGCAGGTTGCCCTGCTTGTTCTCCTGGCGCAGATGGGGAGCTACGTTCCGGCAAAGGCGATGCGGGTCGGGCTCGCCGACCGGATCTTCACGCGCGTCGGCGCGAACGACGATCTGGCGCGCGGCCAGTCCACTTTCATGGTCGAGATGAACGAGACCGCGAACATCCTCAACAACGCAACCGCCCGGAGCCTCGTCATCCTCGACGAGATCGGACGCGGCACCTCGACGTTCGACGGCCTCTCGATCGCCTGGAGCGTCGCCGAATACCTCCACGACCAGATCGGCTGCCGCGCGCTTTTCGCGACTCATTACCACGAGCTCACCGATCTTGAGCGCACCCGCTCGGGCGTGATCAACCTCAACGTCGCTGTGCGGGAATGGAACGACCAGGTCATCTTCCTGCGCAAAATCCTCCCCGGCCGTGCCGACCAGAGCTACGGCATCCAGGTCGCCCGCCTCGCCGGACTCCCCGACTCAATCATCGCCCGCTCGAAAGAAATCCTCGCCAACCTCGAAAAATCCGAGCTCAACGCCGAGGGCCAGCCGGCCTTTGCCAAGGGCCACCGCAAACGCCTGACGCCGGATCCGAACGCTTCGCAGATGCCGCTGCTGTGATCCGAAAATACGGATTCGAAGACCGCCGGAGAGGTTCCGCCGCACGCGCCGGAATCCGGCATCCCGGCGGCCGCAGTCCCCGGATCGGAAATTTGCGCCTTGATTTGATCCGGCGAAGCGCGAAAATCCCACCCATGATTGATTTGGAGATCTATGCAGCCGGGGTTCGCCAGCCCGAGAAGATGATGGGCCTGGCACTGGAACTCGATGTGATACCGGGATTGCTCTACAAGGTCGATACCAACCACGACATCATCTACATGCAATTCAGCACCCAGGTTCCGTCCCATCACGACTTGGAGTCGGTCTTCCTCAAACTTGGGTTGGCCGCCAAATTTGTCGGAGCCCTTCCGCCCGAGGTCAGTCCCAAGAAAAAAACCCAGCGGCTCCCTTGAGCCCGTCGTATTCCCAGCCCGCACGGGCATCATCCACGATGGAGGTCACTTTTTATTTGGGCGGGCTTTTTTTGGGGTTCCTGAACTTTCTCGGGCAGCTTGCCGTTCTGGCCGGGGAAACCCTGTCCTCGATCGGCAGGGGCCGGATCCGCATGCGTCTCACCTTGCAGCAGATTGCCGAAATCGGATTCCGTTCGCAGCTCGTGGTGATCGTGACCGGCGCGTTCACCGGAGCGGTTTTCACGGCGCAGGCGTATTTCCAGTTTGCGAGCCTGAACATGCAGACGGCGGTCGGGCCCGTGGTCGCGTTGTCGATGTTTCGCGAGCTCGGTCCCGTGCTCACCGGACTGATGGTTGCCGGCCGGGTAGGGGCCGCGATGAGCGCCGAGATCGGAACCATGAAAGTGACCCAGCAAATCGACGCCCTCCGTGCGCTGGCGGTGAATCCGGTGGACTACCTGGTCGTGCCGCGTGCGGTGGCCATGTTTATTTCGATGCCGCTGCTGGTCGTCGAATGCGTGGGATGCGGGGTTCTGGCCAGCTACTACGTCGGCGTCGAAGTCCTCCGGATCAACGGCGTGTATTTCCTCGCGAACATCCAGAAATTTGCCGAGGGCAGCGATATCGTGATGTCGCTCGTCAAGGGCTTTGTCTTCGCGGGCATCATTGTCTTCATCAGTTGCCGCGAGGGCCTTTACGCCAAAGACGGAGCCGTGGGCGTCGGGCGCGCCACGACCGCTTCGGTTGTGAACTGCTCGCTCTCCATCCTCATCGCAAACTTCTTCCTCACCATGGCCCTGAATATTGTTTTCCCGGCCGGCCAACGATGAACGAGCCGCTCATCAAAGTGCGGGATCTCGTCCAGCGCATCGGCGAACAGGAAATCCTCCGGGGGATCAACCTGGAAGTGATGCCCGGCGAAACGCTGGTTCTCCTTGGCAAGAGCGGCGGCGGCAAAAGCGTGTTCCTGCGCCACCTCATCGGGCTCATGCGACCGGTTTCGGGCAGCATCATCTTCGAGGGCCTGGAAATTACGAACTTGAAAGAACGCGAACTCGAACCCGTGCGCCGGAAGGTCGGCATGCTTTTTCAGGACGGCGCGCTTTTTGACTCGCTCAATGTCTTCGACAATGTCGCCTTCCCCCTTCGCGAACGCGGCGAAAAAAACCCGAAGACCGTCCGGGAAAAAGTCGCGGGTTCTCTGGCCATGGTCAACATGACCGGACACGAACGCAAGATGCCGGTGAACCTCAGCGGAGGTATGCGCAAGCGGGTCGCCCTCGCCCGCGCGATCATTTCGCCGCCGGACGTCCTCCTCTACGACGAGCCGACGGCCGGGCTTGACCCGATCGTTTCCGACAGCATCAACCGGCTCATCCGCCGCCTGCAACGCCAGTTGAACATGACGTCGGTTGTCGTGACCCACGACCTCGTGAGCTGCAACCACGTCGCCGACCGCGTCGCCCTCCTCGACGCCGGCCGCATTCATTTTTTGGGGACCCCCGCCGAACTGCGCGACGCGCAAGATGCGATCGTGCGGGATTTTGTGGATGGACGCTCCGGAGAAACCGTTTATTGAATCAAAACCATGACCAGCGAAGATCGGGCAACCCAGTCAAAAGTCGGCACCTTCATTCTCATCGGCCTCATGACCATCGGAACGATGGTCGTGTATTTCGGCCGTTTGGGAGAAGGCGTGTCGAGCTACTACAACCTGCGCGTCGAATTTCCAAATGCCAGCGGTCTCCTGCGCGGAGCGGAAGTCCTGCTCGCCGGAGCGAGAATCGGACGCGTGGTCAACAATCCCACCATGCTGCCGAATATGGATGGCATCTACGTGAATATCCGCGTTCTGGACAACGTGAAGATCCCGAGCGCCAGCGAGTTTTTGGTCGGAAGCTCCGGACTCCTCGGCGACAAGTATGTGGAAATCCGCCTCAAGCCGAACGCCAAAGCCTCGCCGATGATCAAGCCGGAATCAACGATCAAAGGCGCCAATGACGGCGGCGGCTTGTCGGGAATGGCGGACGGCGCCGCGGAACTGATTCCGAAACTCCAGGCTGCCGTGGACAACATCAACTCGGTCGCAAAAAAGATCGATACCGGCGTCCTCAACGCGGAGGGGATCAAATCGCTTTCCGACACGCTCGGGAACCTCCGGACGACCAGCGCCACGCTTGTCACCGCATCGGGCAAAGTGGATGCCGTCGTCGCCAAAGTGGACAAGGTCGTCACCCAAGCCGAGGGTGCGATTGCCTCCGGAAAAGAAACGATGGATTCGGGCAGGAAGGCCGCCGAGGAACTGCAGCACGCCCTGGCGGATATCCGGGGGCTCATCCGCGAAATCAAACAGGGCCAGGGAATCCTCGGCACCCTCGTCACCAACCGCGAGACGGCCGAAAATCTCCGCACGCTCGTCGCCAACCTCAAACGCTACGGCATCCTCTGGTATCGCGACGGCGAAAAAGCCAAAAGCCCGTCAGCCGGTCACTGAAACTGTCTCCTGCAAGTAAACGGTGGGTCAGCGCGGGGGGGCTTGCAAAACTTTTTCCAGGAAGGCGCGGGCGGCAACCGGATCTTCCCCATCGACGACGCCGCCGAGTTCGCCCGCACGCTCGTAGATGAATTTCCATTTGCCGAAATTCTGCGCCTGGAAAACTTTCGCCCCGCCGATGTCCGGCAGGGTTTCGGCCTTTCCACCGTAGCGGCCGCTGAATGCAAGGAACGACTCCCAGGCCTTGGCCGCGGCTTCCGGGGTCGTGACCATCAGAAAAAACGAAATCTTTTTTCCCTCGAAGTTGTAGTCGGCCTGGAAGACTTCCTTCAAGAAGGCCTGTCCCTGCGCGTTGGCCTGGGTAAAGGTGATCGTTCCCGGAACAAGCCCCTGCGCGGGCAGACGCCGCCGCGCGTTGAGTCCGGCGTCGTCGGGCGGAATCGACTTGGCCATTTGTTCGGCCACCGCTTTGGCGAGCGTGAGCGTTCCCGGCTTCTGGTCGGAGGCGATGACCTGCACGTAGCAATTTCCCCGGCGGAAAAAGAACCCCATGTCTCCCCAGTATCCATCCGGTGCGAAGTCCAGTGGCTTGCCGGCCGGATCCCGCTCGAGAGCAAAAATCCCGAAGGCATTCACCGGCGAATCCATCCGATATTCATAGACGTCGGCGTAGCTGCCCGGGTTTTCCGGCCGGGCGAACGAACGGCTGCGCAGTTGCTGGAAATGAAATTCGAGGTAGGCCGGCGCCCGCCCGTCGATTTTTTCGTAAAGCGTGTCGGGAGAGTAAAACTCGGTCGCCCCCATCGGTTTTGTTCCGGAGATTTCAATCGGATCACCTTTCGCCGGGGTGGGGACAACGGACGGCGAAGAGGCTTCCCCGCTTTCCTCCGGCGATCCTGATTCCGGCTTGGCCGCTTCCTGTGCGATCCCTCCGCTGCCCGGAGAGTCGCGGGGGGCGGCAATCGGCACCCCTGCGGATTTCAAAGCCTCGGAGCGAGGGCTGTAGAGACCGGGATCAAAATTCCGGCCCTGAATCCAGACCGCAACGCCGATTCCCACAAGCAGCGCGACAAGGGAAAGGCCGGTCACCCGCTCGGTCATCGAAACCTGCGTGCGCTTGAACGCCTTTCGCCCAAGCTGTGCCCGCAGGGGATTCGGGGAAGAACCGGCCATTTCCTTCGATCAGGCTCAGGCGAAATAGCGCTCGGCCCGACGAATGATTTCCGGATAGTCGGTCTGGAACGAACAGCCGTCCCGCAACGCGGCCAGATCGACCCGCGAATGATCCCGATCCGCTGCCGAAAGCTCATGGTAGAGGTCTTTGGCCCCGAGGCGACCGTCCTGCTCGTAGTAGGTGACGAAGCGCGAAATATCCAAAAAGGCAAACCCCGTCGCCGCCGAAAACGCGTCGCACGACGGACACCCCGGACACATCGTCCGGCGGTGGGCGAGGACGGTCTGCCTGAGCACTTCGACATCGGAGAGTTTGAGCGGTTGCTTGTAGGAGCGCGCGGCGGCCGTGTTGGTCTCCATCTGGCCGACGTTTTCGATCATCGAGCAGACCGCAGAAATCCGCGTGTCGCTGAAGACGGCCTGCAGCAAGCCCTGATGGGTCGTGAGCCCGAGTTTGTCGAACTCCGGAATCCGCACCGGCACTTCGCCCGCGCTTCGCATCGTCTTCATCGCGACCAGCCCGACCCCCGCCTTGTGGCAGGCCGTGAGCGCCTGGTCAAAGGCATCGCCCGGTTTGAAAAACGGCGTATATTTCAACATGATCGCATCGACAATCCCTCCGGCAGCCGAGGCATTGAGATAGTCCACCAGCTTCCCGTCATGGCAGGAAAACCCGACCATCTTCGCCTTTCCCGAGCTTTTCAGCTTGTCGGCAACTTTTTTGAACACATCGCTCCTCGGCCACTCGATCGAGCCCTCGCCGTATTCTTTCGGCCCGAGCCCGTGAATGAGAAAGAGATCAAGGTAATCGGTGCCGCAAGCCTCAAGCCTTCGGTCAATCATCTCCAGCAACTGCTCGGGCCCCTGTTTCGGGTGATCCTTCGACACGAGAAAAATCTGCTTCCGGCGCTCGGGATATTTCGCCAGCCACTCGCCGATGATTTTTTCCGAACGCCTGCCGAGGTAGCAGTCCGACGTATCGAAATACCGGATGCCCATCGCCCATGCCATGTCCAGATAGTCCGGACTCAGTGCCACCATCATTCCGCCCAGGCTGATCATCGTGACCTCCGGGCCGTTCTTGCCGAGTTTGCGCTTCGGCAGCACTCCGGCGTTTCCCGCCGGAGCCGGAGCGGCGGTCTGCGCCTGAAGAACCGAACCCAGACTCAGAGCCACGGGAACGGCCAGCGCTGTTTTGATAAAGCTGCGACGCGAGGTTTGGGGATCGTTGCTCATAGATGGTTTGTCGGATTCACGCGGAGGCGTTCCAACGATGCCGTTTCCACCGCCTCTCGGAGCGCACTTCCAACGTGTCCGGACTAACGCATAAATCCGGGGCACTCACAAGCCGCAATATTTCCGTAAAATCCGCCGCTTCGAAAAAAATCCCATGCACAATATCCCGCCCTCTGCTAAGTGAATTCCTTGGTTCTGTTGGAGGGGTGGCAGAGTGGTCGATCGCGCCGGTCTTGAAAACCGGAGAGCCGCAAGGCTCCGTGGGTTCGAATCCCACCCCCTCCGCTCTCCGGAATGCCTTAACTGTAATGCCGGGTTAAGAGCAGATGTCTATGAAGTTTTTCCCGCAGTTGCCACAGACGACTTCCCCGATTTTAAGTTCGCGTCCCTCCATTCCCTCGATCACCGCTTTGTTCGTGATGAAACGAACGTCTTTGAGCACTTTCCCGCCGCACGCCCTGCACGTGGGGGTGCTGACCATATCATGCCCAAATAGGGCGATAATCCCCCAAGCGGGGATCAGCATTACCGGGATCAGGACGATTGTGAGAACAATGCCCAGCGGGAATTTGAGGATGCGCGGCATCTTGCGGAACCCCTCCAGGATATGGAGGGCGGCGACGAGAGCGAATACGGGTGAAGCAAACGGGCAGAGGACAGTGGCGATCGCGAAGCCGGCGGCCCACTCAGCTGCGAAAATCATCCGGTTCCGGACGCCGAGTTTTTGTTTCGGGGCATTCGCTGGGACGAAGGCTGCTGTCAATGGCGACTCCTCGTCGGTTCCCTGCTTCACAGATGGTGGTTTTGGCGCCAAGTCCGAGGTGTTCGGCTTCTGCCCCACATTCGGCGCTGCCAAAAGGGTCGATGCATCCGGCTCTGGCCGCACGCCACAGTTTGCTGTCTCCGCGAGGTCGGCCTGACGGGCGATGCGTCCGGTTTTGGCGGCCTTGATCCAGGAAACTGCGCTTGGAAAGCCGACGGTGGTCATGGCATCAAAGGCGGCCTGCTCGTCCGTAAAACTCGGCAGCCACCCATCCAAGCGGACCAGCTCAATTACAGCCTGTTTATTGGGGCTGACGTGGATGAGGCCCGTCGTGGGCAGCGGGGTCTTCTCATTGGTCCTGCAGCCGATGATGAACACGCCCACGAGAGGGTCTGATATCCCCCCAACATCTTCCATATCAAAAAGGAGATAATGGGAAACAGTGCCGTCCGGGTTGAGCTGTGGCCTGTGGCGTTTTACAATGTCCCGCAACTCCCTCAAACATTCGCTGAAATATCCATTTCCATGAAGGCGGAACACGACGGCTTTGAATCCATTCCGCTCGATGGTTTCCACCTGGCAGGCGCGGGAGAGAGCCTCCGTGTCCGGCGTTGTCTCGCTGGCAGAGGCGTTATTTGGCGGAGTGCTCATGGAGGCGATGATTTGTTGGTTCGCAGATTGTGACCTGCCGGGAAATCACCTGCATTCTTCCGTGAGTGGGAAATCGCGGGTGATGATTCCCCCACGGCTTTTGAATTCAGCTTCCGCAACCAACAACTCTGGTGTCGGCGCGTATTCGTGGGGGATCCAAAGCTTTTCCAGCTTTGGAAGCGCGAAGACTTTCGAGGTGAGGTATCCGAGTTCGCAGTGATGGAACATGATCTCTTGCAGGGAAGTGGAGATTTGAATTTCATTTGGGATACCCGCCACCTTGGTGTGGGCAAAATGCAGTTCTTCCGCATCTATTTTTGGGAATGGCCCATCCAGCAGCGAGCAGCTGAGGAACGAAATGTGGCGTGATTTTATACGCCCAACCGATCCCGGGAACGGGACGTTTCCTATGTGGAGGAACTCCACGATGCGCAGGCTGGGAGCCACAAGTTTGGCCGCGATGTCGTCGAATACGGGGAGCGAGGCGTTCCCAAAGATGTGGATTTCCTCCAAATTCGGGAGGTCGAGCTGATGCCCTTCAATGAGGATAGAGCTTCCGTGCGCAGCAATATACAGAGAGGTCATCGCGGGGTGAGCTTTATCGGGGAAGATATAGGCGGCCGCTTTTTCGATGCAGCATCCAGACGAGTCACCAACCTCTATTTTCGAACTACTCGTGGTTGTTTGCCGTTGTCCCCCACTACCCCAACCCTTCTCGATGAAGGAAATTACGCTTGGAAAGCCGACGGGGGTCATGGCATCAAATGCGGCCTGCTCGTCCGCAAAACCCGGCAGCAATCCACTCAATCGCACAAGTTCAATCACGTCATGGTGAGAGCGACTGAGGCGAACAAATCCCACCGCTGGCACAAGGCCGGAGTTTTTTCTGCCGAACCCAGCCGCAAAAACTCCGATGAGCGCGTCCGATATCAACCGCACATCTTCGAGATCGAACAGGAGAAAATGGGAAACCGTGCCGTCCGGGTTGAGCTGTGGTTTGTGGCTTTTTACGATGTCCCGCAACTCCTTCAAACATTCGCTGAAATATCCATCCCCATGGAGGCGAAGAACGACCGCTTTGAAGCCATTTCGCTCGATGGGTTCCACCTCACAGGCGCGCGAGAGAGCAGGAGTGTGAGGCGGAACCTCGCTGGCGGAGTCGCTATTTGGCTGGATGCTCATGGGGGGATGGTTTGCTGCTTCGTAGGTGGTGGGGGAAAATATCTCCCGCCTCATCCGCTGAGTCCAACCGCCCACCCGCCGACTCGAAGGCTTCTGCGGCTGCGATGACCTCGGGCGTGGGTTCATACCCATACACCCTGTAAAAGCTGATATGCCGGATGCTCGGGAGCCGAAAGAGTTCGGGAGATAAGTAATCGAGCTTGGCCCGCCAGAGGTTAAAATTCTCCAAGTTGACGAGATTTCTTATGTCATCGGGGATTGTTATCGGCGTCACTGCGCTGTCCAGATCGATTTGTTTCAGGGTGGTCTTCTGGAAAAGCGATGCTGGGATATCCTCAAAGCCGCATAAACGAATTACGGTTAATCTAGGAGCATCGATCACCTCCACCAGGCGCTCCAAGACTCCCCCGCTCTCCGACTGTCCGCCGATGCGGGAAAGTCTTGGGAACGACACGGAATCCGGCTCGAAAGACACGGTGTATGGATTCTCAAAATAGAAACACAGTTCCTCGATGTCCGGACATACCGTGGCGGGGAAGACGAAGTGGAGGTGGCGGTCCTGCGAACTATCGCCATCATCTGGGTCAATGATGAAAAGGGTGTTATCGTCGATCCTGCGCGCGACTTTGGGGGCGCCGACATCGAGTTCTGGGTCAATGATGGAAAGGGTGTTATCGTCGCTGAACGGATCCGGTTGGAGAAAGATCGTTCTCATCAGGTCTTCGGCAAAGATGCCCCATCCGTGAGGGTGGGAGGTTTGGAAGCGGGAGGCGTGGTCCATCGTCTCAGGAATCCCCCTGCTGCGGCGAAAGCATCGGCCGCCGCAAGAACTTCGGGGGTGGGATCGTGGAGTGAAAACTCGAAATTGAGATGCTCGATGTGGGGGAGCCGGAAGAGTTCGGGCGAGAGGTAGGCGATGGGGGAAAATTCCGCATTGAATCTTTCCAGATTGACGAGGTTTCGGATTCCGTCGGGAACCGAATAAGGAACCTGGGCATCGCTAATTGATATCTCTTTCAGGGACGGCATCAGGAGCAGCTTTTCCGGGATGGAACGTATGTCGGCCCCCATGAAGGCGACCCCCTCGATTGCCGGCGTATCGATGACTTTCAAAAGGCGATCAAAAACGGCAAAGTTCCCACAACAGGCCAGGCCGGTGAGTTTGGGGAGGGAAACCGGGGACGGCTCGAATGAGACCAGATACGATGGATCGTGCCACTCGACTACTAGCAGCTCGGCCGCGCATACCGGGGCAGGGAAGACAAAGTGGATGTGGCGTTCGCCGGAATCGTCACCCCCTTCCGGCAACTCGATGCAGATTGGGTCTTCGTCTTTGAGCAGGATCGTTTTCATTGGTTCCTCAGTGTCATCCGAAAGTCGTTGTCGGGAATCTCTTCGAGGGAGACTTTCAGGTCGGCATCAATTTGTTCGATGCACAAGTTTGTGTGATGCCCGGCATGCTTCGTCTTCACATTGTCAGATGGTATCACCATTCTTCGGATTCTGAAAGGCCACTGCAGAACAGCAGCGGCTGCCGCCGCTACCCAGCCGGAGGGCCGGGAATCCCTCCACGCGCAGGTTGTCGTGATGATTGATTCCAGGAATCAGGAAAACAGCCGCCATGACCGAACTGGCGATCCCGGCTGATCGGGAGGGAGATGTCTCTGGCCGCATCCCCGGCGGGCAGAAGCGATCCCGACACTGTAACGTGCGCATATTTAGGATGTTGCGACAACGCCTTCCTTCGGCTCCGGATATTAACGCAAAAAAACTCCGGAATTCACTGAACTATTTCGAGAAAGCAATCCCTTCGTTTTTCTGCGGGCTTTTCTTTGAATTCCAGGAAGGTATTATTGTCGCGATGGGATCATTTGTTACCGGGTTAGCTGTGTCATTCGCGCTGGGGTTTGTTTATTTTCTCGGCGCCATCCCCGGCGGGGTGGCAGCCGGAGTGAACGTGCCACTCGCCGCGCTTGCGGCTTGGGCCGGGTATTCCGCCGGGGCGGGAGTGGTCGTTCTGGCCGGGGCTCCCGCGCGGGATTGGTTGGTCAGACGCTTTCGCATTCCGGTCGGGCGGGATCCTTCCAAGTGGATCTGGAGAGTTTGGGATCGCTGGGGATTGATCGGGCTGGGGTTGCTGGCACCGGTCACGATCGGCCCGCAGATCGGAGGGCTTCTCGCCTTGGCCGCCGGAGGAAGGCCCGGGCGGATATGGCTTGGCCTTTCGGCGGGAGTCGTTCCCTGGTGCGTTTTGTTTGGATCGCTGGTTGCCGCAGGGGTGCGGCTCACCCGCTGATTCTTCCTTGCCAGCAGGAGGAGGCATTTGTATGATGGCGGCAAATAATGCCCCTGATCCCCTCTTCCAACCATCCGGTTTTTCGGTTGTTTCTCATGGTATTTCTACTGGGTGGGCCGTTCGGGTCGGCCCAAGAGCCAGAGGCCGATGGCTGGCAGGAAAAATCCGGCTTCGCGCTCGTAAAGCCGCTGGCATGGTCGCAGGATAACCTGACGAGCGTTGTCGAGTTTCATGCCTTCATCGACCGCACGGCCAAGGGAAGGAAGGTCGCGGGATATTTTGTTTTTCGTACGGTGAAGACCCCGGAATTGCAGGTGCCTTCCGCCCGCGTGGTGAAGATGGTCGTCTATCCCGAGCCGCTCGGCCAGCTTGTCCAGAAGGAGCAGCGGGCGGAACTCCAGAAAATCATCGAGGAATACGCGGCCCTCGGCGCGAAGTATCCCTCGGTCTCACCGTTGTTGGAGAAGCCTCTGGCGGCCCTGAGCGCGGATGCGGCGAAATTTGATGCGGGCTCCGTGAAGGAGGGAGGGAAGTGGGTTGTCCGGGCCGCATTTTACAAGAAGAAAGCCGACGATCTGGTCGCTCTTGTCGGGATGGAAATCACGGGTGCCCCGAAGGTGCGCGCCCTGAACCTCTCCGCGAACCAATACTACATCGGGCTTGAAGAAATAGCCGGGGTCGAGCCATCGGTCAAAACCCAGTTGGAAAGCGTCCGCTCGCTTTATGAAACCCTTCGCCGCAAGGAGGAACGAAACGAACTCGTTGAAAAACTCAAGGCTCCGGATGTCACTTTTGAAAATTCCGAACTGTTCGTGAAAACGCTGAAGACGCTGAAGCCCGAGGAGGATACCGCGGTGAGCCGGTTCCTGGATGAATGGGATCGCTCCGTGGAGCGGGCGGCCAAACTCCGCGAGCGGGTTGGCGTGCTGCGGGTCGCGTTCGAGCAGGAAATGGCGGCGAAGACCGACACGACGCAACCGGTGGTTGTCTCCGGGGATCTGGCCACCCGCGCGTGTCAAATCACGGAGGAGTTGAAGGGGTTCCCGCAGGCCATTCCGATTCCGGCTCCCCTGGTCAAAGCGATGGCCGTTTGCGCCACCAGCCTGCCGGACATTCAGAAAGAAATGGAAGCGCACGGGTATTTCGAGGCCAAAAGCAAGATTGGGGAGATCCTGAATTCCGCGAGACTTGTCGGCCCCGGAACGGCAGCCGCAGTGGACTTGCTCCAAAAGAAAACGACCGCGGAGATCGAAAAGTTTGAAGCCCTCCGGGACGAGGCGAAGGTTTTGCAGGCCGGGGGCAAGGTCAAGGAGGCCCTCATCAAATACCGCGAAGCCTGGGCCGTCATGCCCGACAAGGACGTGGCCGCCCGGATCGCGGCCCTCAAGAAATAGCGGAAGTCCGCTTGCCTGCCGCCGGGATTCGCATAGAATCGTCCTCCGTGGAACTGCCAGACCAGTGCCGTATTTCAACCGGGATCCGGGTCATGTATTTCGATACGGATGCCGGCGGGGTCGTTCACAACATCGTCTATCTCCGATTTATCGAGACCGCCCGCACGTTGCTGGCCATCCAGATGGGGCTGGATTTTCAGCAGATCGAGCGCACGAAGATCCATCCGGTCGTCACCCGCACGGAGATCGACTACAAACTCCCGGCCCGCCTGGGCGACGAACTCCGGGTGGACGGGCGCATTGTCGAATGGAGCGGAATCCGGTTTTGGGTCGAGTTTGAAGTCGTCCGCCCGTCGGACGGGGCGCTCCTCGTGAAATGCCGTCAGTCCCTCGCGCTGGTGCGGATGCCGGAAGGTCGGCCCGTGCGCCTGCCTGCCGGGTTCCCCGCCTCGTTGGCGATCGAGTCGTAGTTTCGCGCAACCGCATTCCGGAGCCCGATTTTTCCGGGGTTAATTATTGATTTCGCACGGAGGGGGAACGTGTTCTAATCGGTCGCTTATGGAAAACGTGACTATTGTGGGCACCGGATGTGCCGGCCTCACCGCCGCAATTTATTCGGCCCGCGCCAACCTTTCGCCGCTTGTTCTCGAAGGCCGGATGCCCGGAGGACAACTCACCACGACAACGGCCGTCGAAAATTTTCCCGGTTTCCCCGAAGGGATCGACGGTCCGGAACTCATTCAGCGCATGCACCGGCAGGCGGAGAAGTTTGGCGCACGATTCGAATATGGCGTCGTCGAGGAATTTGAACCCGGCTCCCCAAACCGGCTCAAGATCGATGGGAACTGGAGGGAAACCAAGGTGCTCATCATCGCCAGCGGTGCCTCCCCCCGCTATCTCGGCATCGAGGGGGAATCGGCTTTGATCGGACACGGCCTCACCTCGTGCGCGACGTGCGACGGGGCGTTTTACCGGAACGTGCCCGTCTGTGTGGTTGGCGGCGGGGATTCGGCCTGCGAGGAAGCCGGGTTCCTGACACGGTTCGCCTCGGAAGTCTATTTGATCCACCGCCGCGATGCGCTGCGCGCCTCAAAAATCATGGCCGAACGCACGCTCGCCAATCCGAAGATCAAACCCGTCTGGAATGCTGTCGTGACCGCCTATCTCACCGATGACTCGGGAGAGGTCAGCGGCGTGCGCCTGCGCGATACGAAGGACGGATCGGAGCGCCCTCTGGACGTGAAGTGCGTCTTTGCCGCCATCGGACACGAACCCAACACGACCGCGTTCCGGGGAGCCCTCGACACCGACGAGAACGGTTATCTCCGCCAGACGCACGGCACGCGGACAAACCTTCCGGGCGTCTTTGCGGCGGGCGATGTCGCCGACCACGTCTACCGCCAGGCGATCACCGCCGCCGGCCAGGGCTGTGCCGCCGCGATCGATGCCGAGCGCTGGCTTGCGGAGCATTCGTGAAGATTTGCGACCTCACGCAATTTTACTCTCCCGTCAGCGGGGGGGTTCGCCGTTACATCGAGCAAAAGACCGCCTACCTGCGCCGATACCGCCCGGATTGCGAACACGTGGTGGTCGTTCCAGGGGCGACGACAGGATTTGCCGGAGAGGGGCTGGCACGCACCTACACGATCGCGTCGCCTCTTGTTTCCCGCACATCGCGCTACCGGGTGCTCACCAAGTTGCACCTTGTCGAGGAAGTGCTGGAAAAGGAACGTCCCGACATCATCGAATCCGGGGATCCCTACCAGCTCGCCTGGAAGGCCGTTGCATCCGGCCGGGGCCTGGACATCCCGGTTGTCGGGTTCTATCACTCGCATTTTCCGGAATCCTATATCCGCACGATCGCAAAATATTTCGGACGGCTTGCGGTCTCCATCGCCGACGATGTTTGCCGCCGGTATGTGAAGACGCTTTACAACCGTTTCGAATGCACGTTTGTGCCCAGCCCGGTGCTGGCCCGACTGCTTGGCGATTGGGGGGTCGAACGGATGCATACCGTCGATCTGGGAGTGGATGCCGATGTCTTCGTGCCGGGCGATGACCGGGAGGAAACCCGCGGGAAACTCGGCATCCCGGCGGGCGCGCGGCTGTTGCTCTACGTCGGCCGCCTCGCTTCCGAAAAAAACGTCCTCACACTTTTCGAGGCCTTCTCGATCCTGAACGAACGGACTCCCGGCCGCTACCGTCTTCTTTGTGTCGGTGATGGAACCCGGCGTCCGGCCATGGTCGGGCTTCAGAAGGCAACCGATGCCGTTCACTGGATGCCGTATTGCACGGATCCGCACGAACTCGCGGCCATTTACCGTTGCGCGGATTTGTTCGTGCATCCCGGAGTTCAGGAAACGTTCGGGCTGGTCGCCCTCGAGAGCCAGGCGAGCGGCACCTGCGTTGTCGGGATTCGCGGGAGCTACATGGATCGGATCATCTTCAGCGACCAGCAGCAATGGGCCTCCGAAAACTCGCCGCACGCCCTCGCCGACGCGGTCGATGCCAAATTTACACGGGATCTGCGGTCGGCCGGTCTTTGTGCAAGCGTCGAGGCCCGCACCCGGTATTCGTGGAAGACCGTCTTCGCACGGCAGTTGGCGATCTACGCGGACGTCATCGCCGACTACAGCAACTGATCGCCCGATTTTGACCCGGAGGGCGGCGGCAAGAGCGGATCTCGTCCGCGATGATTTTCAGTCCGGCCCGAACTTCGTCGTCCGGCATCGCGAAAGAAAGGCGGAGGCACTCGTGGCGGTGGGGCCAGCCGTCCTCGGGGAGACCGAAGAAAAAATACTCGCCGGGGACGACGAGGACGCCGCGTGATTTCAGGCGCTCGTAGAGCTCGCGCGAAGTGCGCGGGGAATCTTTGAGCCAGAGCCAAAGGAACATCGCGCCTTCGCTTTCGTGCAGGGCATACGACAAATCATCGGGGAAAAATTCGCCGATGGCGGCGAGGGCGTTGTTCCTTTTCTCCAGATAATACGGACGGACGACCTCCTTGCTCAGGCGGATAATTTCACCGTCGGCAAGGAGCGGGCCGGCAATGGCCTGGCCGAAATTTCCGTTGGCAAGACCGGTCACCGCCATCATCGAGGAAATCGCGGAGGCGACTTCCGGCGGCCCGACGACGAAGGCGGTGCGCGTGCCGGGGAGTCCGAATTTCGAGAGGCTCATCACGTGGATCGTATGATCCGTCCAGAGCGGACGGGCTTCGCCGAAGACGATGCACGGGAATGGCCATCCGTAGGCGTTGTCGATGAGGAGCGGGATGTCTCGCGCGGCGGCGACGGCTTCGAGCCGCGCGAGCTCGTCGTCGGAGAGGAGGTTGCCGCTCGGGTTTGTCGGGCGCGACACGCAGATGGCGCGGATGTCCGCTCCGGGAGACAGGTTGGCAAAGTCGATGTGGTATTTGAACCGTTGGCGTCCGGTCTCTTCGATGCGCGGGCGGAGGGCTGTGAAGGAATCCGGTTCCAGCGACTGGTTCGCATAGCCGATATACTCGGGCATCAGCGGGAAAAGGATTTTTCCCGGGGAGCCGTCCGCCGCGCGGCCACCGAACAAGTTGAAGAGGAAGAAAAACGCGGTTTGGCCACCGGGGGTCACCGCGATATTTTCGGGGCCGACCGGCCAGCCGAATTCGCGGTTGAGGAGGGCGGCCAGTGCCTCCAGGCAGCCGGAATTGCCGCGCGGGGGATCGTAAATCGCAAGCGTCCGTCGAAGGATCGCCGGGTCGTCAAGGATCTCCCGCATCCGCCGCGCCCAGACGGCTTCCATTGCCGGAATGTGCGCGGGATTTCCTCCGCCCAGCATGTGAGGGGCAGGGGAACCCGTGGCCGCAAGCGCGTGGCCGAGATCGCGCATCAGATTTTCGATGCCGCTGCCGCCGGAGAGCCGGTGCCCGAGCGCGGAGAACGTCATGCCATTTCCAACTGGATGGCAATCAGGCGATCATAGAGCGGGCGCAGGGCCTGCGGGATGATCCGCGTGCCGCCGATGGTGGCGATGAAGTTTGAATCGCCGACCCAGCGGGGAACGATGTGGATGTGAAGATGGTCATCCACGCCAGCTCCCGAGACGCGTCCGAGGTTCCAGCCGATATTGAAGCCCTGGGCGCGCACGGCCTTTTCGAGGAGGCGCTGCGCGTGGATGGCGAGCTGCCACAGCTCGAGAACTTCCCCTTCGGAAAGATCCGCCATGTTGGAGACTTTTCGGTAGGGGACGGCCATGAGATGCCCGGAGGAATACGGATATTTGTTCATGATGAGGAACGCGGACTTCCGGCGGGTTACGACGAGGTGCGCGGGATCGTCGTCCGACTGCGCCGCCTCAAGGAGAAAGTCTTCGCCGGTGCGGTGTTCGGCCTCGTAATACTCGACCCGCCACGGTGCCCACAGCGATTCAAGGTGGGCTTTTGGGAATTCTTCTTGCATCGGAAAACTATCGGTTGGGAGGAGGGATCAGGCGATCAGATTTTGCGGGGTTCGGCGGCATCGAGCAGGGCGGAGGCCGCACGGTGGCTGGCGCCCTCGGCGTCAAGCGCGGAGACGATCGCGCCAAGTTCCGCCACCAGGGTGGCGCGGGCGGCGTCGTCGCGAAGGAGGCGAAGCGCCTCGGCGGCGACCGCCTCGGGCGTGGCCTCGTGCTGGATGAATTCCCGCACGACATGCGGCGCGGGTGCGGCCGGCTGCCGGGGGTCGGACGGCGGGTTGGTTCGGTAATTGTTCAGGACATTGATGATCCCGAGTCCGCCCACCTTCACGAGGCGGCGGCCGATTTCATAGGTGAGCCAGGCAATTTTGTAGATCAGGCAGTAGGGGAGCCCGAAAAATGCCGCCTCGAGGGTTGCCGTGCCCGAGCAGACGACGCCCGCCGAGGCGCGCTGCATGAGCTCGTGCGCCCGGCCCGCGCGGATCGTGATCTCAACGCCGCCGCACATCCCGCCCAGGATCGCCGCGTGGGCGTCGCTGGCGGCGGCGGCTTCGAAACGGATGCCGGGCCATTCTTTCGCGATGATTTTTGCGGCCCCGACCATGACGGGGAAAATCCGGCGGATTTCACGCTCGCGGCTGCCGGGGAAGAATCCGAGCAAACCGATCTCGCGCGGGATCGCGCGGCGTTCGCGGCCGAGCGCCTCAAGGAGCGGGTGCCCGACGAAGACCGTGTGAAGCCCGCTGGCCTCATACATCGCTGCCTCGAACGGAAACACGCAGACCATGAGATCCAGATACGCGGCCATCTTCGGGATACGCCCGCGGTTCCATGCCCACACCTGCGGGCTGATGTAGTAGAGGATTTTTCCCGCGAAACCCGCCATGCGCAGCGCCTTGGCAAGCCGGAGGTTGAAACCCGGATAGTCCACCAGCACGACCGCGTCCGGTCGCTCGTGCGCGATGTCCGCCAGCATCCGGTGGAATTTTTTTCTGAAATATCCGTAGCGTTTGAGCACATCCCAGAGCCCGAGCACGGCAGCCTGCGCGATCCAGTTGTCGAATGGATCGTCGGCCAGTGCCTGCATTTTCGGGCCGCCCGCTCCGCCAAAACGGATGGCCGGCCGGGCTTCGCGCAGTGCGGACATGACTTCCGCCGCCCGCGCGTCGCCGCTCGTCTCGCCGGCAACGAACCAAAAATAGAGGGGTGCGGCGGCCATGTCTTTTATGAGGTCAGCACAAGGCCACAATCAGCCTTTGGAATTGGAGAAAGAATGAAGCGTTACCGGGGAAAACATGCAAGAAAACGCGCCCTGCAACGCCGATAGCACAGCCCGTCCGCTCTCTCCGAATGCCGTGCCACAGAAATCTCCAGTCGGCATTCGCAACCGGGTCTCAACATTAAATGTCTCAGGTGAGACATTTAATGTTTGAGTGGCAGCGTGTGGATTTCGTGCGTGTTGGCGGGTCACACGGTCTGTTTTCTTGGATCCGCGCCCTCGATCCGGCGGGTGATTTCGAGGGCGATGTCGAGGGCGGCGGCGGCGGCGAGGCCGGTGACGCGGGGTTTGAGGCCCTCGCGGGCGCACTGGACGAACGATTCGATCTCGATTTTGAGCGGTTCGCCTTTTTCGATTTCGACCGGTTCGCGGACGATCAGGCGTCCGCTGAAGTCGGTGACAATTTTCGAATCAATGGCGAGGCCGATGAGTTTGCCGATCCCGGAGCTGGCCTGCTCGTCGTCGCGGGCGAGGCGGAGGAGGTATCCCGACTGGTTTTTGTAATCGAGCGAGAGGTAGGCATTTTCCTGGAAGACGCGGATTTTGCGGACGCGGTCCTGGCTGATCCGGCTGGCGGTGAGGTTGGCGACGCAGCCGTTTTCGAAGCGGAAGCGGACGTTGGCGATGTCTTCGCCGCGGCCGAGCACCGAGATGCCGACCGGGTCGATTGTGGTGATCGGCGAGCGGACGAGGTGCAGGATGATCTCGATGTCGTGGATCATCAGGTCGAGGACGACGCCGATGTCGGTGCTGCGGTTCGGGTAGGGGGAGAGGCGGGTGACCTCGAGGAAGCGCGGGTTTTGGAGCTGGGCTTCGAGCGCGTGGAGAACCGGGTTGAACCGCTCGACGTGGCCGACTTGGAGCACGCAGCCTTTGGCGGCGGCGAGGGCAGCCATTTCCCGCGCGTGGGCCGGGGTGTCGGCGATCGGTTTTTCGACAAGGAGGTGCTTGCCGCGTTCGAGGAGGAATGCGGCGAGTTCGTGGTGGGTGACCGTCGGCGTGCAGATCGTGGCGGCATCGACCAAACCGGCAAACTCCTCAAGCGATGAGGCCGCTTTGACATGAAATTTTTTGGCGATGGCCACCGCGGTTTCCGGGTTGCTGTCGTGCACGGCGGCGAGTGTGCCCAGTTCGCTGTAGATGCGGGCGTGATTGACACCCATGTGGCCGACTCCGATGACTCCGGTTCTGAGGTTTTTCATAATCCGTAAATTGAGATCGAGAGGGAGGATGCGAGAGCGGCAACGCGCGGGCGGTCGAGCAGGATCGTGGTGCCTGCTTCGACGCCGATCGCGCGGATCTTTGCTTCCGCCGCGGTCTCGAGGGTTGTTGTGCCGACGACCGGCACGTCGAATCGCATATCCTGTCCCGGTTTGGAAACCTTGACCATCGTTGCGCCGCCCTTGCCGAGCGCGCCGCCGCGCCGGATGGCTTCGTTTGTGCCCTCGAAGGCCTCGACGGAAAGCACGGTTCCATTTTTGACGACAACCGTCTGGCCGATATCGAGACGGCTGGATTCCTTGGCGATTCGGAATCCGAACTCGAGATCCGCAATTTCGCGCGGTTTCAAACGCGGGCCGGCGAGATGCCCGGGGCCCGCGAGATGATCCGCGAGAAATGTGGTGGCCGACAGGAGGGTGACACCGATCAAGGAGAGTTCGCCGGCGATGGCGCCGAAAAGCGTCTCGGCGTTGCGTTCCTTGAGGCCAGCGAGAAGGATGAGCGCCCTCACGTCCGGGCGCAGATTGAAGAGATGGTTCGGAGCGATCTGGCCGGCCATGATCGCCTCGTGCGCGCCGGACTTTTTTGCCGCATCGAGGAGCTTGCCCAGTTGCCCCACGCGCATCCGGAAGACCTCGTCCGCCAGACCGTCGAGGCTCTCCGAGGTTTCTCCCTCGAAGGCCGCCATAATGATCCGTCGCACGCCCGCCGCGCGAGCCCCCTCGACAACGAGGCGCGGATAATCGCCGCTTCCGGCAATGAGAAAAATGGACTCGGGAATACGCAAGGCCGTCAAATCTAACCCGTCGGCAGGAAGGTGACAAGCCGTTGGGTTTGGAAGAGCCCGGCTACCTTGTTGGAACTCTGGTTACGGGTGGGGGCCTGCT
>Ga0073936_10000219_pt1 | contig 84156 bp, 47 predicted proteins | sample AliMusrvi5mmetaG_FD_87041 | JGI IMG/M metagenome (GOLD analysis project Ga0073936, IMG submission 87041) | Freshwater lake bacterial and archeal communities from Alinen Mustajarvi, Finland, to study Microbial Dark Matter (Phase II) - Alinen... | ecosystem: Environmental > Aquatic > Freshwater >... | reverse complement strand
TATGCTAACAGAGGGGCAGGTAGTGGGGCAAGTGGTGCAAGGTCGTTCCCGCCCCGGCGCGCCTTCAGTCGAGTATTAGTGATGCATGTTGATTCTGGATAATGCAGGCTATTGAATCGCCCGTACGTCGTCGATGATATTCGCGATGAGGTAATTCCAGTTCATGAACCCCAGGTTCAGCACCCCCTGGCCGGTCTCCGGAATATAATACTCGTGCATGCCACCGTTCGCGGCGATGTCCCGCGCCAGCAGGGTGATCACCTTCGCGGCAAAGGCCTTGGCATCGGCATGGAACCCATAGTCCAGTAAACCGCGGAATACCAGGTAGTTCGGGATCATCCAGACCGGACCAAGCCAGTTGGAGGGGTTGCTGGTAGCGTCGAGATTATACATCGGCTCGTTCGCTGCCAATGAGCGGAGACCCGCGGGGCATCCCAATGCCTCTTCGTCATTCAAATGCAGATCGACCAGTGCCTGCGCCTGTTCCGGGGTTGCCACGCCGGCCCACAACGGCATGAAGCCCGTCCACACGCGGATGCGCAGCGGCAGGCAATGCCAGAAGACCCCTAATCCCGAGTTGAGCCAGGGAATTTGCCGGTCGGTGGTGCACTGCAGGTCCACACTATAAAAGAAACGGTCGCGCTTATCCCAGCAATAGTGCTGAATGGCTGTCGCGAGTGCCGCGCGCTTTGCACGGTAGACACCAGCTTGCCTGGTATTGCCAACAGCGTCATGCAACGCGGCGATGGCTTCGAATTCTTTGATGAACAGGCAATTCAGGTAAATGGATCCCGAACTGTTGCGCGGGCGTCCAAACGTGCAGGGGTCGTTGTCCACGCCGATCACCGCGCCGGAGCGCCAGTAGTACAGGCCGGTGCGGGCATCAAAATACATCGCATCATAGTGCGCAAGGAAGCGGTCGATATCCGGCAACCGGTCGGCAATCCATGTCGTGTCGCCGGTTTCCTGGCAGATGAAATGCACGAACTGGGCGAATACCGGTTTATGCTGGTTGGGTTCGTCGAACTCCTCGATGCTTTTCGCAAAGAGATCTTCCGCACCCAGATACACGCTGTGCGGCATCGCACCATTGGGCAATTGGAAAGAGAGAAAATTGAGAATGCACCCGCGCATCGCGGTATGCATGCGCTCGCGCATCTCCGCCGGCGCCGCGGTCAGGCGCATAATCCGCGCGATCGCCACCGCGGCAAAGTAAGTATCCCAATCCCACAAGCAATGCTCATAACCCGCTCCGGGTACAATATAGGGATACGCGAAACGGGCGATCGGTTCATGGTACATCCGCCCATAGTTCTCCGCCAGGTGTGACAGGATCAGGTCGCATTCTTGATCGAGCATGTGTACCCCCTGATAATGACGTGGGACCACGTTGCGATATGTCGCAACAAGCCTATGTAGAGCTTGTCCAAAAGTCACGCATTTGCCTCGCGGTGACTTTTTCCGCCAGACGTTGTCGAGAATTCCACGTTTGTCTCCCTGCGATAAAGTGTGGGATTCTCTTTGTTCGATGGACTCACGATCTTCGATCTAGCCTGACGAAAAAATTCTTTCGCGATCCAAATACGTGGACTTTGGGATAGACTCGCTGTAATTATCCGATGACCTTGCCGGTAATGACCGTGATCCAGAAGGCCAGAAAATCGGGAATATGGAAGTGGAAAAAGGGGAGACTGGCGATGCCTTGATTCTCACGCCGGCGGGCAATGGCCTGCAAGCGGTCTTGCTGTTGGGCTTCCTGCCGGCGGTGTGCCATTTCGCGGAGGGAGGCGATTTCTTGTGGCGAACGGCGGACGACCATCAGCACATTGGATAATTTACGCGACGTGGACATGATGCACTTGCCGTCAAAGGCAATGCCCGTCGAACCACCGCCATCCAGCGCCATGGCGTCCGTGCAGCCTAATTTAATTAAGATTTCGGCGCATTGCGGCAGCAATACATGACCGGTCTCAACCATCACCACCTGATTACCCGGCAAGACACCGACGACGATGCGTGCGGTCAGGCGCTGCATATAGCGATCGTGGAACCCTTGCGCCGTGGGGTTGCAGGCAGGTTGTCCATCCTTTACCAGGCGCAATCCACCTTGTAGGACGCTCTCAAAACCGGCCCAACCGGTCGGCGATGGCGGGCTGTCAATGATGGTGGCGATATTGTCGGGGGTGACGACCAGCGCTGACCCGATACCGGCGGCATACACAAGTTGTCGTCCTCGAACGACAACGTCGCCGATCGGTTCACCGTTGTGCAAATCAAAGAAGGTGCCGGTGATCTGGGCCAGGCAGCCCGAATCCTTCACAAATTGGGTGAAACTTTTCCGTTTGTCCGGCTCTTCCGTCGCGACGCCCGGGGTAAGCAGTAATGCGGGATCATTTAAATCAATGGTGATGACATGCAGGTTAACGTTGTCGATGGTGAGGCGTTGATAACGTAGACTTTCCGGCGCGGCTGACACCGGCAACACGATACCCACGAAGAAAGCGCAGACCAGAATACACAGAAGGGACTTGACCGGAAATACCGGTTGAGTGGATTTTACGCGCCTTTTGTTGACTGGCAAGGCACACTTTTCACACTTTGTCCAGCGAGACAAACGTGAAAAGTGCAACACTGCCAGACGGCAAAAGAGGCCGAAAGACACCAGTTGGCATTTCCGGCCAAGTCTAATTGGCGAGGATCTCATAAACATCCAACAATCGCAGTCACATATCGACAGATGCCGATGCATGGGCAGTGTCGCGAGCCCGCATTATTTCATGAACGCATGAATAATGCTACAGCTAGCCGAAGCTTTATTCGCTTCGCGAATAAAGCGGGCGAGTGATTATGTTTCGTCACGCACCGTGCGCGAGCTGATACTCGCGTTCTACCCTCTTATATATAACGGACCGGAACACATCCGTCAACCCGTTAGCCTGGCAAGCGGGTTATATTTTGATGAAAACACGAGAATCCAGGACGTTCAATCATGAATTAGCCTGAATAGGATACCCGTTTTTCAGTATAGTTCACACCTGTCCTCGATCGCCTTCGGTTACACGTGACCGAAGGCGATCGAGGTAGGGTGAATTAATAAAAAAACTTGCAGGGAGTTGGCACATGTACGGCGAAAAATGTGGAAATACCTACTACTATCCTGCATTATTCATGAATACATGGATAATGCTTCAGATAGCCGACCTGCATTATTCATAACATTCCGAATAATGCCACAGTTAGCCCGGCAGTCAATTCGTTCATGAATAATCCGGGCTGAAGTTTTTTCGCATCGCGAATAAACGGGCTATTCATCTTCTTTCATTTGGCTGGTCTGTTGTGGAGAAATCCTGACACCTATTGTGAACATGATGACTGCTATCGATTTTTACCTCATCTGGCATCATATCGTTTTTGGCATCACCTGCCTTGCCGTCACTATTTTTATTTTGAGCGGCTTGGAAGATCTGGTGTATGACCTTGTCGGCTATTGCTGGGCGTTCTACAAGTTCACCATGTTCGCCAATCGCGATCGCGTCACGCTGGAAAGTCTGCGCGTCCGCGAACAGCAACAGATTGCGGTGATGGTGCCGGCATGGAAAGAAGCCGCGGTCATCGGAAAAATGGTCGAGAATATCCTTGACCGGGTCGAATATCGCAATTATACGATTTTCGTTGGCACCTACCCCAATGATCCAGAGACGCAACGCGCGGTTGACGAGGTGGCAGCCCTTCATCCCCAGGTCGTGAAGGTCGTGACCAGTCGTCCCGGGCCGACGAATAAAGCGGATAACCTCAATCAAATCTACCGGACCATTCGCGCCTGCGAGCGATCGTTGGGGATTACCTTCGATATTTTTGTGATGCATGATGCGGAAGATCTGGTGCATCCGTATTCATTTCTGCTCTATAACTACTTGATTCCGCGCGTCGAAATCATCCAACTGCCAATCCTGCCGCTGCCTGTCTCTCATCACCAATGGACGCATTGGGTCTATGCTGATGAATTCACGGTGAATCATATGAATGATGTGATTGCGCGGGAAAAGATGGGTGGTTTTGTGCCGTTTGCCGGCGTTGGGACCGGATTCTCGCGGCGCGCATTGCGCATTATTGAGAATGAATCAGACGAAGCGCTCTTCAACGAAGGATCCCTGACAGAGGATTATAGCTTTTCCCTGAAGGTGAAGTTGAAAGGGTTACAGTCGATTTTTGTGCGCCTGGTACTGGGCGATGACCAGTCACCCTGGTATCTCCCGCTCAGTAAACGCCCCGGGTTTATCGCGAATTGGGCCTATTTCCCCATGGATCTAACCCGGTCAATTCGGCAGAAAACACGCTGGATAACCGGGATATCGCTGCAGGAATGGGAGCGCACCGGTTGGAAAGGGAACCTGATTATCCTGGAGAATCTCTTCAAGGATCGCAAGGTGTTCTTTTCCTCGTTGGCAAATGTCTGTGGCTACTTGACGCTGCTTTACTTCCTCTTTTCCGCGCTGGCGTCCTATTCACCGGTGTTCGCCAAGCTTATTCCCCTCATCCCACCAGGCAGTTTTCTCTACCCATTCATGATCATCGCCTCCTGGTTGATGGTGTTTCGGCTGACGCAACGGTTTGTGCTGGTGACCATGGTGTATGGCCCGATCGCCGGGCTCCTGTCGGCGCCGCGCATGATCTTCGGCAACATCATCAGCATTATCGCAGCATACCGCGCACTCCAGGCATACTGGGCTAGTCGAAGGGGGAAGTCCAGTGTGCAGTGGGATAAAACTGATCACGTCGAAGGCATCGGCGAGATTCCTATGGGAGCGACGGTGGTCCCCAAAAAGGAAGCGCGGGAACGTCCCACCCTCAATGAATGCCTGGTGGCGCTGGAGTCCAGTGACACGCCGGTGATTCTGCACGGTTTGGAAAGCATTCCTCGTGATGTGCCGGAAGATGTACGCGCACACATTCTCGTGCGGCTGGCGCAATTGACTGGCCCGACGCAGAACCCGCATCTTCGCGCAATGGTCGCGCGCGTCAGCGGGTTCTTACGCTGGCCGGGCACCGACCGTCTGGTGGTGAATTTATTGTATGATCCGGAATGGGTCGTGCGCGCCAATGCCGCGCGCGCGATGCTGAAATACCCGCATTATCCGGATTTGCTCATCACCGCGTTCGAACATCACGACCGTTTTGCCTGGGATGTGATGGTGCGTGAACTCGAGCAGAATGATACCGCCCGGCAATTTCTGGAAACCTGCGTGGATAACACCACGGGGGGACACATGATTACCGTGCTCACCCAGGAGTCGCGCCTTTTCCTGCGCGAGATGCGGGCGTTAGAAATCGAGCAGCAAGGACTGGGGTGCGCGATGCGTGACGTACCGCCCGCATTCACGGAAGAAGTACCCTGACCCCCGGAGTGACACATGGCACAAGCCACGTCTACGCGCCCCATTTATCTGGATCATCATGCCACCACGCCAGTCGACCCGCGTGTGCTCGGGCAGATGTACCCCTACTTTTCACAGTATTTCGGCAATCCGGGTTCTGACCATGCCTATGGTATCGAAGCCGGTTGTGCCATCGAGCGTGCCCGGCAGCAGGTAGCTGCGGCACTGCAGGCGCGGGAAGATGAGATCATCTTTACCAGCGGCGGTACAGAGGCGAATAATCTGGCGATTGCCGGCGTCGCGGAACGTTACGGCGAGCAACGCCGGCACATGATCACCTGTCAAACCGAGCATATGGCAGTCTTAAATGTCTGTCGAGAGCTGGAACGGCAGGGGTGGGGGGTGACCTATCTGTCCGTCGATGAGCAAGGGTGCCTGGATTTAGAGGACCTCAGACGGGCCATTACCGCGGAGACGACCCTGATTTCCATCATGGCCGCGAATAATGAAATTGGCGTATTGGCGCCGCTCGCGGAGATTGGGGAGATAGCGCACGCTCACAATGTGCTCTTTCACACCGATGCCACGCAAGCCGCGGGTTTACTTTCCCTTGATGTGCGGGCGATGCAGATCGACTTGCTCACGCTGTCGGCCCATAAAGTCTATGGACCGAAAGGCGTCGGCGCACTGTATGTGCGAAAAACGCCGCCTCCAGGACTGCTCGTGCCCCAGGTGCGTGGTGGCGGACATGAACGCGGGTTGCGTTCGGGGACATTAAATGTGCCTGGTATCGTGGGACTTGGTGAAGCGCTGGGGATTGCGGTCAACGAGCAGAAATGCGATACAACCCGCTTGCGCGACTTACGAGATCGTCTGTGGGATGGGCTATCCGCATCGATTACCGGGATCGTTCGCAACGGCCATCCGACAAAGTGTCTCCCCAATAATCTCAATGTGGCCATTCCGGGGGTCGATGCGCAGAATATGTTAGCGCTGTTGCGGCCAACGGTCGCGCTCTCAACCGGTTCCGCGTGTCATACGTTTACCCGTGAACCCTCACACGTCATTCTGGCACTCGGGAAATCTCCGGAACATGCGCGGTGCACCCTGCGTATGGGCCTGGGACGCTTCACCACTGTGCAGGAAATCGCTGACGCAGTCCATCAGATCAGTTCGGCGGTTTCCCAATTGCGCGGATAGCCATTGTGGCCCACTAAACGGACCGGGCAATTAACATACCCACTGTGCATTGAATTATACATAGGATTTGAACTATTTTTCACAAGGTAGTTGACAAGTCGGGGGTCTTACCGTATTCTAATTAGACAATCTCAATCTCAGTGAGGTATTAACGGGATCCAGGCAGCGTCGCTTCTTTCGTTTCATCGCGGCGCCTCATACAATTGAATAGGACGTAAGGAGGGGGGAAAATGACTTACGACAAAGTGCAACGTTGGGTGCACTCGCTTCCGGGCAGCATTTGTATCTTATTTTTGCTGTTCGGCGCAAGCGGTATGCTACCTCAGTCTGCGCAAGCTGCGCAGGCGAAATCAGTACTCGTACTCTACGATTCTTCAGGGACCTGGGGGAAAAACGGTTGGATCTATGCGCAGGAGATGGCCAATCTTGTGCGCCATTTCGATGTCACCGTTACCACCCAGACTATTGAATCCTATGCGGCGGGTACCCTCAACAAATATGATGCATCATTCTATGTCGGTGCGTTGTATGACAACCCGATTCCCACCGCGTTTCTGCAGGATGTCCTGACCACGACGAAACCCATCTGCTGGATGGGTTACAATCTGTGGAAAGTCGCCTGGACCTTCACCAATGGTGCTGTCTATCTAAACCCGGCATTTGAGCAAAAGTTCGGTGTGCAATACTGGGGATTCGATACCAGCGGCTATCCGCAAGTCTCCTACAAAGGGGTCTTGCTGGGTAAAGACCAGATTGATCCCACCATTAATTACATGTATGTGACAAACACGACGTTGGCGTCGGTGAAAGCCTATTGCGTCAATGCCAGTGGCGTGCAAGCACCCTATATCACCAAAGCAGGGAATTTCTGGCACGTTGCGGATAACCCATTTACCTATGTGGGTGCGACCGACCGGTATCTCGCGTTCGCCGATGTGCTGTTTGATATTCTCGGCAGCACGCAAGTCGAACAACACCGTGCGCTGGTGCGTATCGAAGATGTCAGCCCGGTCACCGATCCGGATTCGATGAAAGCCGTCGCTGATGCGCTGTATCTACGGGGTATCCCGTTTGTCGTCAGTGTGATTCCAGTCTATACGGATCCCTTTGGCACCTGGAATAACGGCGTGTCGGAAACGTATAATATGAAGAATGTGCCGGAGTTCCTGGACGCCCTGCAGTATATGGTCGATCATGGTGGGAAGTTGTTGCTCCATGGATACACCCACCAATATGACACAACGCTGAATCCGTTTACCGGCATTACCGGTGACGATTTCGAGTTTTATCGCGTGACGCAATCCAGCGATGGCCTGATTCACTATGCGGGGTCATTGCCGGGCGATACCACAAAGTGGGTTACTGACCGCGTGAACAAGGCCAAGAAAGCGATGACCAATTGCGGATTCACCCCGTTGGGGTGGAATACGCCGCACTATACCGCGTCCGGGCTCGATTATAAGGCAATTGCCAGTATCTTCAAGCTTGATTTCTGTCGGGGATTATATTTTGCGGATGATACCGATCCGACGAATATGTATTTCCTTCAGCAGATGGCGCCCTATGTCATTCGCAAAGATACCTACGGCGTAAAGCGGATCCCCGAGACTATGGGCTACATCGACCCGTGGGGTGTAACCGGGCTCTATCCGCCGACGTTGCCGCAGGACATGCTGACGCGCGCGAATGCCAACTGGGTGGTGCGCGATGGGTGGGCAAGTTTCTTCTACCATCCGTATCTCGATATCAGCTACCTGACACAAACCGTCGATCTTCTCAAACAACGCGGATATACATTTGTGTCTGTTGACAGCAGCACACTGTAAGTCCACAACCAGCCCCTCGAAGAGTCCGGCAACGGACCCTTCGAGGGGCACAACACATTGGATTAGGGGTCGTTTCGGCCTCCGACCGCTGACCTTCCCTGCCCGGCCACGTTGGATTTCCTGGCGATGTATCTTTGCATACATCCCTGATTTCCGCCTAGCCAGGCACGGAACGTAAGCGGCCGGAGACCGAAACGACCCCTATTGTTATTGATGACGAATATCTGTCTTCATGACTCTCAGGACTTTTGCTTGCGAGCGTCTTGCCCTCCCCCCCAACCCCTCTCCCCGAGGAGAGGGGAGTTAGCGGAAGCGAAAGTCCTGACTCTTTCTCTCGAATTGCTGTTGATGTAATAATTGTTACAACGCTGGAAGGATAACTTCCACGACGTCGAAAGAAGAAAATGCTTGAATAGATGAATTTTTGCCAATGAGACAGCGGGCGAGGAGCGGTAGATGACGATGGGGCGACAACAGGACAGTGAGTTGCGACAGGTCGAAGTTGGACCAATGCGTTTACGGATCGTACAACCGCACGGCGGAATAGCGCAGCCGTTGCATACACTGACCCTTGCGGGCGGGCACGGCGCGACGCTGGTGGTGCTGGACGGCGATGGGCGCGAGTATCTCCGCGTACCAGCGGCGTCTGAGGTCACCTTCGTGGTGGGTGGAAGCCTGGGCACCCACACTATCCAGGCGTTGGATGCGCAGGATGCGGAGCTTGAATCGCTGACCTTCACCGTTGATGCACAGACGACGCTCGCTGATGATCACGGACGATTTACCGAACTGTTCGAGATCCTCCGAAGGACTTTATGCTGTTACAGCCCCACCGGAATAGAGCATATCACCTGGCGTGGTCGCGATTACCATTACTATTGTTCCTGGCTTCTCGACCACTCCCATGTGGCAAAAGGCATGAAATATTTTGGTTCGTGCAATGGCGAATATGTGGAGTTGGAAGCACAGGCGCAACGTGAAGATGGCATGATATGGAGCTTCGCCTTCGTCGATCATGCACCGGAGCATCAATATCATTACTGGGCATATCATCAACATGGATATGCGCGTTCTGATGGTGAATTACTGTTCACGCGCCAGCCGGTGGAAAACCACTGCGAATACAACTATGTCGACACCCTGCACTTCTCCTGGAAAGCCAGCGGTGATGACGGGTGGATGGCGCAATATCTGGACAGCGCGTGTAAGGCGCTGGAGTACAGCGTGACCGATCGCGCGAGGTATTCATCGAAATATGCGTTGCTCAAGCGCGGTTGCACCATCGATTCCTGGGATTTCCAAGCGCATGACGCCTACCTGGTACCCTATTTACTTGGTGGGGCGCAGATGATCGACCCGGATCGAACCAAATTTGTCATTTTTAACGGCGATAACACCGGGTATGCCTATGCCTGCGAGCAACTGGCAGAGATGCTGATCCGGGTTGGACGCACCAACGAAGCCGACGTATATCGCCATCGCGCCGGGGAGATCCGTGACAAATTGACGCGCATCGCCTGGAATGGGCGTTATTTTTTGCACCACGTGGAGGAAGACCCCACGGCGGAGCGCAATCTCGGAGTCGATGAGACGACACAGATTGTGATGTCCAATGCCTATGCGCTCAATCGCAATATTCCACACGCACAATGTGTGGCGATCCTCAACACGTATCGCGACCTCAGCGTCAATCTGCCGGAAGGGTCGCCCGGGGAATGGTATGCAATTTATCCGCCATTCGGAAAAGGTTTTGGCGCTGATAACGGCATCTGGCAATATATGAATGGCGGCGTGCACGGACACGCCGCGGGTGAATTGGCGCGCGGTGCGTTCGCCCACGGATTTGAGCAATACGGCAGCGACATCTTGTTGCGACTGCGTTCCCTGGCCCAGCGTGATAACGGGATGATTCGTTTTGCCTATACCGGAGCCGCCACACCGCCGCCGCCCGCGCAACAGTTTATCCCGATAACGCTATCAGGCGTAGCCAACATGGACCTGGGTTCCGGTCACGGCATGGTTCCGGCGTGGATGGATGATTTCCCCGGCAACGATATGCGCAACCTGCCCATCGGTATGCAAACCTTTGCAGATATCCCCTATCATATTGCCGATCCGGCTACGAACGACCATCGCGCAGCGGTAGCGGTGTGCGCCACGAATACGAAATTTCCCGCGGAAGTGACTATTCCCGTGGAACAACAGGCAGGCGCCATCTATTTGTTGCATACCGCCAGCAGTATCAGCGGGTCAGGGGTGGCCGGGTGCCTGCGTTTTGAGTATGATGATGCAACCACACAATCCATCTATATTCAGCAGGGGAAACACCTGGTGGGGTGGTGGATGCCGCATTTTACCGGCATTGTCGATGCCGGAACCGCCTGGCGAGGTGCCAATGGCGTCACCGGTGATGTCGGGGTGTGCTGGGTCGCAGTGGCCAATCCACAACCCGAAAAGCAGATCGCGCGTCTGGTGGTGGTCGCGGCGCAGGACGGCGCGATTTACAGTATCCTCGGTGTAACTTTAGCCGACCGCATGCCATACCATGCCCCCGAGTTGGCATCTTTCGGTGGACCGGACAACTGGTCGGGCGGCACGTGTATGGCAGCACTGCTCGAAGGTTTGGCGGGTGTGGGTGAGGAGGCGACAGCTTTCAGCGCCATCACGTTGTCGCCGCGTTGGACATCGGCCGATGTGACTACCGCGACGGTGACGGTGCGCTATCCCGCCTCGCGCGGTTATGTGGCATATCAGTATTTGCATGCCGCAACTGAACGGACTATCTCGCTTATCCTCACCGGTGGCGGCGACTCGGCTAACATACGTATCCTATTGCCGAAAGGTGTGCACACCGTGCGCGAAGTGACCATCAATCAGCAACCGGTCGTCGCACAGGTCGAGAACGTGGAGGACTCACATTATGCTGTCTTCCCTCTCGCATTAGGTGCCCCAGCGAATATTCAAGTGGCTTATTAACTCATGCGCATTACGCGACAACGCCCCCCTGCAAGACCCAGCCATGCAGGGGGGCGTAACCAGCAGATCTGAGATGTCGTTCACATTCGCTAACAGCAATGAAACGTCTTGCGGTTATCGCACGCCACGCGCTGCATGTCGTGTGCGCTTTTGTTCATACATCACTTCGTCCGCGTGAGCTAAGAGTTCGTTTAAGGAGAGCGGAGAAGCGGGGTTGAATACCGCGGCTCCCACGCTCATCGACAGGGGGAGCGCATAGGGGAGACGCGTCTGTCGGTCCGCTAGTTTTTGTTCCAGGCGGTCCAGGACTTCCACGACATCCTGCTCACCGATACCGAAAGCCAGGACGACGAACTCATCACCGCCCAATCGTCCGATAATATCCGAAGCGCGGAAGGTTTCCGTCAGGGCTTCAGCGGCCGCGGTAATGGCCAGGTCGCCCATTTTATGCCCCATACTATCATTGATCGTTTTCAGTCCGTCTAAATCCGTGTAAAACAAGGTGAACGCCAGTTGCATGCGTGACATCAGGCGCATTTGTTGCTCACTGATGGTGAAGAACCCCCGGCGGTTGTAAAGGCCGGTTAACGGATCGGTCAGCGACAGGCTGCGCAGCGTCGCTTGAAGGCGATGTCGTTCGATCGCATAGCGGATCGCGCGCGCTAACAATTGCGCGGTAACCTGCCCTTTGACCAGATAGTCCTGCGCGCCTTCCTGCACCGCGGTGACCGAGAGCGATTCATCGTCCATGCCAGTGAGCACGATCACCGGCACGTCCGCCTCTTCGTTGAGCAATTGCTGGCAGGTGTCGATCCCGTGACTATCCGGCAGCGACAGATCGAGCAAAACGATGTCGAACGCTGCAGGCGAGAGTTGCGCCAGAGCATCAGCCATGCGTGTTACATGGGTAAGCGCAAATCCCCCATGATTGGCTTCTAACAGCGTTTCGCGAATCAACCGCGCATCGCCCGGATTATCTTCAACTAGTAAGACGCGGATCGGCAGTGTGCTCATGGGTTTTATTCCTGTGCGAGGCGCACAACGGAAAACCAAAAATCCTCAATGGATTGAATGACAGTAATAAACTGGTCAATATCGACCGGTTTCGAGATGTAACAATTCGCATGCAAATCATACGACTTGAGAATATCCGTTTCCGCGGACGACGTAGTTAAAATCACCACCGGTATCCGGCGAAGATCCGGATCCGATTTGATCTCAGCTAAGACTTCTCGACCATCTTTGCGTGGCATATTCAAGTCGAGCAGGACCAGATCCGGACGCGGCACGTCATGGAATCGCCCTTCGCGGCGGAGAAATTCCATCGCTTCAACGCCATCAACAGCGACGTGGATGCGGTTATTCAATTTCCCTTCCCGCAATGCCTCTTGCGTCAGACGCACGTCCCCCGGGTTGTCTTCGACCAGGAGAATCTCGACAGGACGCTCAAACGGTAACTTGCTCATGAACAGTGCTCTCTTTCATCGGGAGTGTGAAATGCATCGTGGTACCGGCGCCCAGGGTTGATTCGACCCAGATATGACCGCCGTGGCGTTCCACGATTTTTTTACAGACCGCAAGGCCGATGCCGGTACCTGAGTATTCGGCTTGGGTATGGAGCCGTTGGAAAATGATAAAGATACGATCGGCATACTGCGGGTCGATGCCGATCCCATTATCGCGCACCGAAATCCGCCACATCGCGCCGGTTATTTCTGCCTGGATGTGAATGCGCGGTGCTTCCTCACCATGGAATTTTATCGCATTCCCCACCAGATTTTGCAACAATTGCGCCAACTGCACCGGATCTCCCTGCACCGACGGCAACGGGTCGTGTGTGATGGTAGTGTGTTGATCTTCAATCAGGAATTGCAAATCGAACAGGACGCGACTTAGCAGATCATCCAATGAGACCGGCTCAAATGGTTTACCGTGCGTTCCTACGCGTGAGTATTGCAACAAATCGTTGATAAGCGTCTTCATTCGTAAAGCGCCGTCGACGGCATAGTTGATAAATTCGTCTGCATCCTCATCCAGTTTACCCTTGTAGCGTCGCGACAGCAACTGGACATAGCTGCCCACCATGCGCAAGGGTTCCTGCAGATCATGCGACGCAATATAGGCGAACTGTTCCAGTTCGCTATTCGAATAGGCCAACTGCTGCGCGGTGGTCGCTAATAAATCTTCCGCATGCCGTCGTCGCAGCAGATGACCGAGTAGTGAGCAATAAAGGCTGATGCACTGTTGCTGATCGGCATCCAACGGGTTGCCGCTGATGAGCGCATCATTGACAAAGACGCCGGCGCCGCCCTCCGGAGCGCCAATGGGGGTGATCGCCGTCCAGGCGTTTTTGGCATCGGTCCCCCCACGTCCCCCCAGACCACCAGGCAGGACACCCCAGGTGTCGCCTCCGTCGCGCCACTGCTGACGCAACTGCTGCAGACTGGCCTCGTCGGTAAAGGTCAGGTGCGGGATGGCCGTGATCTGCCCGTCGAGATCAGTTCCATACGTGCCGGCCAGTTCGCCTTCTGGAGTGTTGGGCAAGTAGATTGCGCAGTGTTCGACATGGAGTCGCTCGCGCGCTAACGCCACGGCAGAGGAGAGCAGATCATCCAGTGTCGGACAGGCCATTAACTCATCCGTCGCCATGATGACGGCATGCAGGTCACTCGCGAGTTGGTGCTGTGCTAACTCCGAGTTTTTCAATGCCGTGATATCGCGCGAGATGCCCAGTAACCCCACGATTTCTCCCACCGTATTTAAAATCGGCATTTTGGTGGTGGAACCCCAGAGTTGCTTACCGTTGAGCAACACCTGCAACTCTTCTTTATTCAACAAAGGTTCAACAGTGCGCAGTACACACGCGTCGTCTTCGGCGAATTGATCCGCCAGCTGTGTAGGATAGAAATCATAGTCTGTAGTGCCCGATACTTCCGTCTGCGATAATCCGAGGCGCCGCGCCAGGGCCTTATTTACGCGGCGGTAGTGCCCGGTGGTGTCTTTGACAAAGATCAGGTCTGGGATCGTATCGATCAATGTGGCCAATAATGTACGTTCTTGCTCCAGTGTTTGCTCAATACGTTTCCGATTCGTGATCTCACGCGAAATTCCAAAGGTGCCAATGAGTTTCCCGTCTTCAGCATGCAACGGCAGTTTCGTTGTGGAGACCCAGGTGTCTCCGCGTCCCTCCCATGTTTCCCGCTCTTCTGCGTCAATCAGCGGTTTGCCGGTGCGAATGATTTCCTGCTCGTCACGTAAAGTCTGACTCGCATGATCAAGTGAAAAGAGATCGAAATCGGTCTTTCCGATCATATCCTCTGGATTCGCAATGCCGGCGCGTTGGGCAACAGTGCGACTGACGCGAATGAATCGGCTGTCCAGGTCTTTGAAATAGACAAGGTCATAACTGTGATCCAGTAACGCGTTCAACAATGTGCGTTCCAGCACGATCTCTTCATCAGCTTTCTCGCGCTCGCGCAGTAATAATAACCGCTGCTCACCACCATCGATTGGTATTCGTTGTTCAGTAAAGGCGAAAGTGATGTGATGACCGAGTTTATGCGACAGCGTAATGTGCCGGCAATCAGCAGTAGTAGATTCGTTGAACGCTGTATTCGTCGACTCGGACACCATGATGCGTGCCCAGGGAAGGCCACATAACTCTGCCGCTGTATAGCCCAACAACTGACAAACCAGACCACTGGCATAGAGGACATGGTCTTGCACATCGAGCATGAGAAGCGGATTGTCAGTCAGTTGAAAGATGTTGGCGCAGATCTTCTCGCGCGCCTGTTGTTGGTGATTAGCTGCGCGACGCAACACGGTCAGCCAGTAGAACAAACTGATAATCAGCGACAGTGTCAACACCTCGAGCCAAATCAGGCTGGCATGTTGGTTCGCCACGGGGTGTTGCAGGTGCCAATGCTGAAAATAGAGCATGCCCAGAGCGCCGAATTGCAATATGCCTATCAAATACGATAGCCATACTCCTAAGGATGTCGCTTCTGTTGTTGGGTGTGCCTGTTCCACCAACGCCATAATGAAGTCCTTGATGCGCTTTGGTGCTAGCTGAAGCCGCTGTGTCGCGAATATCGAGGGCTGCTAGCCTGCATTATTCATAACATTTCGAATAATGCCACAGTTAGCCCGGCAGTCAATTACTTCATGAATATTCCGGGCTAGACTCATATTCCATATCAACGGGAAGATATACAAAGAGACGGAGGCCGGCCAGACCGCATTACAGCTAACCCGCATTATTCATGAACACATGAATAATGCTTCGGTTAGCCAGAGCTTTATTCGCTTCGCGAATAAAGCGGGCTAACCACGGCTGTCTTCGCTAGGCGAAGACAGGAGGTCAGCGGGTTACGCGCGCTGCCGGTAGATCACTTCCAACACTTCTTCAGTCGTGGTGGGCGGAGGGGTAGACGCCAGTGCCCTCTGTATCATCTGTAGGGCATCAACGCGCGTATATTGCAATTGCTGCAGCACAGTTAACACTTCCTGCTCCAACTCCTGACCCGAGGTGAGTTGGGGGGTGGTGAACGTAGTCGTGTCACCGCCGTCCAACAGGAAATATGCCGCCATTTTTCCCTGGAGCTTCGCGATGATTTCTTTCGCTTTTTGCCGACCGACACCGGGCAACAGATTCAGAAAACGCATATCGGCGTTTTCGATTGCCGCAGCAATCTGCGGAATCGGCTGGGCGATCGCTTTCACCGCGGTCCGTGGTCCGATGCTCGCAACCTGAATGAATTGTTCAAAGAAATCACGTTCCAGTGGATTGCGGAATCCAATCATCACCGGCGTTGCGCGCGATTGATCGATTTGCAGATAATAATAAATGACTAATGAGACGTCCTGGTCTTCGACCGCCTCCGGCATCGCCGCCAGGATGGCCGGCGGCACCAACACTTCGTATCCCAACCCGCCGGCCAGCACGACGAGGGCGGCGGCTTTTCGCGCAATGACGGTGCCGCGTATATAGCTGATCATGGTGGAATCCTTTGTTGGAAATGTCGGTGGATCAGGCTCTCATTATTATACCTGATGATGCAATATTAACAACCGGTAACATCGAAAGGATCAGCAGGTTCGTACCGGAGGCGCATATTTGTGGGTCAGCGTGTATATGGTATCGAACGCGAAGATGAGCTCTTCAATGGAACAATGATCCTGGATGAAATGCGAAGTACAGAACAATAAGCCGCCATCAGCAAACATGGTGAGAAGACGCGTGATTTCCGACTGAAGAAAATCCAACTTGCCGAAGCCGATGGTCGTTTGCACATCCAGTCCGCCCATAATGGTGAATCGCGACTGAAAGTCCTGCCGGAAACGCGTCAGGTCCATGCCGGCGGATTCCTGATACGGGTGCAGCACGTCGTATCCCAGTTGCGCCACACCATCCAGCACCGCACTGACATTACCATCGCTGTGCAGGCTGAGGAACACGCCTCGGCGCTTTACGGCATCGCACGTCGGTTTGTGGAAAGGGTAGATCATCCGCCACCACACCTCCGGGCTGAAGAGCAAATGGTGCTGTCCACCCCAGTCATCGGAGACATGCACCATATCGACGCCGAGATCCATACAATTGTTGGCGAATATGCGGTTCCATTCCATTTGCCGCCGGTATAATTCGAGCATCTCTTCCTCGAAGAGGAGCATATAGGCCAGGTGGTTTTCAATCCCGAACAGACCATTGATAGGCTCGAAGATCCCCGGTGTTTGCACATAAACAAAACGACCTTTTTCCTCTTTGTAATACGCGATATCGCGGATTAACGAGGCATACGCCTCTTGATTGTTGGGGTCGTAAAAGGGAATTTGTAAGGCGTCCGCGGGCTCAATATTCTCACCGAAGGCCTGTTTGAGCGCGTCGTGGTTATAGGGATAGGGACCGCCGAAGAGGTGCGCGTAATCGAACTCGTAGTGGTCTTCGAACGCCTCGATAGAGCCGAAGGCGGCGGTGATCTGCTCGGTCATGTTGGCGCGCACCCAGCCGTAGACTGGAATGCGGTCTGGGCGTTGGTGGCGGATAGTAGCGATGACACGATCGCGAGAAAGCATGCTATCGTCCTTTCTTTGCCCGCATTATTCATGAACGCATGAAGGGTTAGCCCGCTTTATTCGCGACGCGAATAAAGCTTTGGCTAACCGAAGCATTATTCATGTGTTCATGAATAATGCGGGTTAGCGCAATCCGGGTAGTTTCCGGTTGCGAAACGCGTGACAGATGGCCATAGAGAGAGCGTCGGAGACATGGTCCGGTGTGGGGGGAGTTGACAAGCGGAGCAGGCGTTGCACCATCGCCTGCACCTGTTCTTTACTCGCATGTCCATGACCGGCCACTGCGCGTTTGACGTCGGTGGGCGTGTAGCTCACGACCGGTACCGCGCGTTGTGCCGCGGCGAGAAAAATGACTCCGCGCGCATGTCCCATCAGGATAGCGGTTTTGGGGTGCGAGTAGGTCGAATACAGGTCTTCCACGGCCATGGCGTCGGGGATGAATTCGTGGAGCACTGTCACTAATTCATCGTATAATTGCAACATCCGCTCCGCCAAGTCTTTACTCGCCGGACGAATCACCCCGGCAGCCTGACAATCCAGTGTATACGACACGCCGACATCGATGACCCCATATCCCGTGGCGACCAGACCAGGATCAATGCCGAGAATGCGCATACAGCAACCTTTGTGAGACTGGATGCTGATATTATACCAGAATGCGACCCCGGTGCGTCTCTCGCGTGTAATGGACGTTATTTTACCACGGGCGCCGGCAGCGCGGCCAGGCGCCCTTCAAATATCGGAATCAGATTGGGGTGCAACAGGTAATTAATGATACGCTGATCAAGTGCATGCCCGGTAACACTGATCGTCGATGCCGTGATCGGTTTGGCCATATCGGCGACTTGCGCCAGAAATGCCGCATCATCCAGCGCGCGCGCCTGCTTCACGATATCCGGAATTAACGCCAGTATCGGGTCAATCGCCGCGGGTTTATAGTGTTTTCGTTCGAACTGTTTGCGGATCCCCGCGGTGAATTTGGTCTGGGCATCCGCCAGTTTATCCGCGGGGAGCGCGCGCAATCGCGCCAGTTCATGTTCGATGCCGGTAGTATCCGACAACGGATTGCCATGTTCAGCGCCGGTCAGGATCTGCGGCGGCACGAGTGACGGGTCGAAATGACTAATGATGGCGACCTGATCCGTGGTCAGCAACTTGCTCAAGTCACCGACATATCCGGCGTCCACTTTCGTTTCCTGAGCATTGAGAGATTGACGATCCTTTTCGATGCCGGCCAATGCGGTCTTTAGCGCTGGAGTGATCGATTGATCTTTATCCGCCAGATCACGGATCTGTTGTAATACCGGGGTGGCTTTGGTGGCTAAATCGCTGCGTTTGAGATCAAGGGCGCTGTATTCATCTTTCGCCTTATGCTCCAGACCGAGGAGCGCACGCGTCTGTTCCGGTGTCAGGCTTAAGATATTTACCAGATTGAGCAGTTGGACGTCAGTGGTGAGTTGTAATGCCTCCGTGCTGAAGACCGGCGTGGTGACCGGCAGCGGGACTTCAGGATTGAACTTGTGCAGGGCATACTGGTTCAGCAGATACCGCGTGATATTCTGCACGGTGCGCTCATCAGGTTTTATGGAGAGAATTTCCTGATCCGGCAGTGCCAGCAGGCGCTTCAGAAACACCTCACGCTGGGCATAGGCGTCGTCCAGACTCAATTTTTGCCATTCATCAAAAGTGGGTTGGACGACTTTGAGGGCCGCGTCGATCTCTGTGCCGCGCAAGCCATACTCACCGTAAAGACGTTTCAGAAAATCATCGGGTCGTTTGAATTTCTTATTCAGCGTCCCCGCTTTGCGCGTAATGAATGTCTGATCATCCTCCGCGCCATACGCCGTCAACCGGTAGACGCGGGCGCCCTGCACGGTAGTGAACAGCTTCCAAATAGCTGTGACGCGCTCCGGGGTTGTCGTTTTATCCAGCTTTACCTGCAAGGGTAGATACTGCGCTTCCGCCCGACGTACCGCTGCTTTCACGTCCGCGGAGACAGTGGCATTCGCGAGCACGGCGGTGCGTAAACTTTTAATCGCCTCGAGATAATCCGGTAGTGCTTTCTCCTGCGCGCTTCGGATGGCATTGAGATCAGTAGACTGGTCGGTCAGGATCGACAGCAGCGCCTTTTTCTGATCGTCCGTCAACTGCAACACCGTCAACGCGCGATAGGTCGAGGTTTCTTTCGCCAGCGCCTGGGCATCGCGTTCCGCCGCGGAAACTTCCATCACCATGGGGCGTGCAAACCCGCCCACTACCAGTAATAGGGACAACACCAGCGTGATGTGACGCATAACAGATCCTCCCAAGCCGGCATTATTCACAACATTTCGAATAATGCCTCAGTCATCCCGGCCGTCAATTCGTTCATAAATAATCCGGGCAAGTATCGATCGGCATCCGGTCGCCAATTTATAGTATTATACGCATGAAACGCGGCACGCGTGTATCTTGTTGAGGAGGAATTGAAGAAACAGGTAAAAGGGGGAGAGTCACCTAGCGAAGCTAGTCACCTATATATTGTATAACAACCAATTCATGATATACTTCTCCTATGCTACGCCATACACGGATTGTCATCCCCGAGGCGCCATCTCATATCACTCATACGCCGGAGGCGAGGATGCGCGCACCCCGTCTACGTCTATATCTTTTTTTATGAATAAAACAACGTCTGCCCCCAATAACTCACTAAACTCGATGCGAAAAGTGGATGCGCGATGAAATTTTCCAACGGCGATGCCGACTTCTGGTCCGACCTGAACGAAGATGGTAAACTGCAGCCGGCAGAGGTGGTTGCGTCACCGATCAAATTCCAGAACAACTGCGGCGGCTGGGGATGGTCGAGTATGTATGCCGACGACTTGACTGCCTATCGCATTGATGCCACGCAGACGCTGTTCAGCATCAAGCCGTCTGCTTTCTCGAAGACCGGCATACCGCTCTATACGAAGGAGAGCATTCACAAGCTGGACGGCACGGCCTCATCCATCGCGGCGGCGGGCGTCTTTCTCGTAAACGCGGCGACCGGACCGATGACCGGCTACGACCGCACCGGCGCCGTGCGCTGGACTTATCCACAGCCGTTCTTCGGCGTGCACAGCTCCTTCGCTGCGCCATTGCCTACCGAACCCGGTCAGATGATCGGCTCGATATATGTGATGGGACAGGCCGACATGGGGCCGAAGATCGGCACCGTCTTTATGACCAACGGTTATTACGGACAGCGGCATATTCTGACCACTGATGGCCTTTTTGTAGCCAGCCTCTTTCCCGATGGGCGCATGATGCCGACGACACCGGCCACCTGTGTGCAAGGGATGGATATGTCGGACGTCAGCCCGGGCGGCGAGTCCTTCGGCGGTTCCTTTGACCGAAATGTCGACGGCAATGTCTACCTGACCGGCTCCTTCTGCGGCGGCCCGATGCTGGTGGTGACGCGTATCGATGGGTTGGACCAGATCACCAAATTATCCGGCGCGCAGATCAACGCCACCGCGGAGTTGATCGCCAAAGGGAAGAGCGAGCGCGAGGCGTGGCTCGCGTCGCAAGCCGCGGCACAAGCCGCAAAAACGCAGAAGCCACTGGTGATGGTGAAACTCACTCCAGTCATCGATGGCGATTTGGCCGACTGGCCGTTCGCCGAGAATGCCGTGACCTGGCAGGCCGACGCAGCCCGCCAGGCACGTGCGGCACTGGCGTATGACGACAATAACTTGTTTGTCGCCTTCCGTGTGACAGACCCCACACCGTGGGTGAATAACGGCGAAGAGGCTAAAGTGCAGTATATCACCGGCGACAGCGTCGACGTGCAGCTTGCGCTCGATCCCAATGGCGATCCCAAACGCGCCAAGCCGATCGCTGGCGATCTACGCCTGTGCATCGCCCCGCAAAAGGATAAAACGATTGTCATGTTATACCAACCGATGGTGGCCGGGTACACCGGCGCCAAGGTGCCATTCATCTCCGCCACGGGGCGCGAGGATTTTGACCGGGTACAACCGGTTACGGCAGCCAACGTGGCAGTGAGACGGAACAAGGATGAGTATGTGGTGGAGGCGGCCATCCCGCTAGCCGCACTTGGCCTGACGCCCAGAGCCGGGCAGACGCTACGCGGTGACGTGGGTGCCCACTACGGTGATAACCTCGGCACCAACACCTTGCTGCGCATGTACTGGTCGAACAAAGACACGAATATATGCGACGACTGGCCCAGCGAGACGCGGCTTATGCTGGGGAACGGGGGAATGATAACGGTACAATAAACAGATGGGAACAATATTGTGAGGTCAGGCAGTTGCAAAGTTGAGCATAGAATAATCTGCATTCCCAATTGTAAATGGGCGAGTGACATCACGGTGGTCATCGCCGGATACGATATCCACTTGGGGGTTTCACGGACAGACTACGAATTAGGCTCTAACTATTAAGTAGTCTGTCCTTGAAACCGCCTGTCCCTGAAACCACGACCAGTGGCCTGCCTTGGTAAAAACATCGACCTGCAAACACACGGTCGGCATCATTGATTGGTAACGATGCGACCTGAGCATGTGCTGAAGCGGGCGGGCGGCGGCAGGAGCCAGCGAATGGACTGTTCTTGCATGCCAATGACTTTCTATGTATATTTAAAAATGCAATGCGAATTTACAGAACGATAGGAAGCAACATGAAGATAATCACGGCCACACAGCTCCTCCTCAGTCTCTGCGCCGCGGCGAGCCTGCACGCGCAAGGGCCGCAACCCGCCGCCGCGCCGCCGCAACCTGCCATCGTCTTGCCGCTGGAGCGCACGGCCTATTTCATCGGCGAAACGGTGCCGCTGGCGCTGGCGGGCACGGGTGAGGTGAAACTTGAGGCGGTCAATACCGATGGCCGCACGACGTTCTACACGGGCCCGGCCGGGGCCATCATGCTCGACACGTCCAAACTCGCGCCCGGCAACTACTCGCTGGAACTGAACGGCGCCAAGGCGGTCGAGCGCTTCACGCTCACGAGTCTCCTGCGCAAGTCAGCCGGGTCGATGCAGGATGAGGTGATGCCGCCCGACACGATGAGCAGCGACGAGATCGACCAGACGCTCAAAGAATCGGGGTTGACGGCCTGTGTCGCGCTCGGTGCCTCGGAGATGGGACGCACCGGCGCGCTGGACGCAATGGCGCGCTCCGGCGCGCTCCTGCTGGCGAATCCGGAAACGCGGCCGCTGAGCTTCTTTCCCCCCGGCAACAATGCGGAGGAACTCGACGGGATGAGCCAGCGCATCATCCTTACGGCGCAGGCCAACGGGCGCTACCCGAACTTCGGCGGCTTCTGCTACGGCTGGGACACCACCGGCTACGCGGTCGGCGGCCGGAAGGGGCTGATGATCTATTGGGGATGGGCCGATAAGACTCAGGCATTGCGCAACTATATCGAGCGCGTCGACCAGCAGAAGATGGACGAATTCACCCGGCGCACCGGGTTCAAGCCCGTCACCGAGGCGGAGTATTTGTCTTACCTGCTGTCCATCGGTCGGCCCGAGTTCGGGACGGCCATTGACCTGCCGACAAAACTGTGGCTGGAGGAGATTGCCCGTTACAGCAAGCCGATCCCCGAAGACGAACGCACCGCCTTCGAGAAGCGGCTGGATGCTTGGTCCGGTTACCTGATGCGGCTTTACAACGATGCGTACAGCACGATGTCGAAAAACCTGCGCGCGGTGGATCCGGCGCTGCGCAGCAGCAGCAGTGTGCAGTCCGACCATGCCGCCATCCGCATGGGGCAGTATTTCCCGTCAGCCTACGCACCGCTCGATTTCCAGTACCAGAGCACCTGGAACGATCAAGTCGGCGGCCCCGACTACCTGTACCAGTGGCTGCTGGTGGGCGCCTTGCTCGAGATGGAGCGGGGCAACAAGCCGACCTGGCTCAGCAACGCCCTAGGCATGACGCACCGCCTAGCAAACATCCCCGGCAAGTTCACACGCGTGGCAGCCCACGGGCTGGCCTTCGGCGCCAGCGGGATCGGCTTCGCGCATGAAGGCTTCAGCAACATCCTCGGCGGCATGAATCCGGAGACGAACTGGAAGAACATCAAGGGCCAGGCGGGCGAGGCCGACTTGGTGGCGGGGCGCGATTTCCTGGACCGGTTCGCCGCGCTGGCCGTCGAGGGCCACGGCGCGCACGGCGTCGGCATTCTCTGGTCCAAGACACAGTATGGCCGCCAGAATGTTTACATGGGGTATGGCAATGCGTCTTACCATACGCTCGTGGCGCTGACCCGGCTCGGCTACACGCCGCGGTTTGTGACGGAAGATGAAATCGCCACGGGCCGCGCGGACGACGTCGCCGCCCTGGTCGTCGTCGGCCAGACCTTTGCGTTGCCGGAGAAGGTGAACGCCGGCCTGACCGCGTTCGCGAAGAAGGGCAGACGCATCCTGGTGGACGGCTCGACCACCGTATCGATCACTGGCGCGGAGAAGATCCCGATGACCTTCCCCTCTGCGGTGCCGGGGAAGCCGCACAGTTGGACGGCGCCGAACATGGTGGGGAACGAGAACGATACCATCCTCTACGAACGCTCGCATCCGGCCTTGGCCACGGCTTTCTCGACCGCACTCGGTGCAACGGGCCACGCCTGGCTGCAGGCCGAGAAAGGCGCCGGCACCCAGGTCAGCCTGCTGCAGATCGACGGCGGCCGCGACGCCCAATATATCGTCGCCGTGAACGACTCTTGGGTGTCCAACCAGGCCGACTGGCATCAGGTTCAGGAAAGACTCGCGCCGACCAAGGCACTGCCCGCGGCGTGGGTGATGTATGACTGCACCGAGGAAAAAGCGATGGGCAAAGCGGCGCCCTTGGTCTGCGATCTGTCGCTGAGCACGGCGCGTGTATTCGCTCTTCTGCCCCGCGAGATCAAGAGCATGGCGCTCTCCGCAACGCAGTCGCTCAAGGCCGGCGGCGCGCTGGTGATCCAGGCGGCTTTCCTGGACGTCGCCGGCCAACCGCTGGCCGCGGTGCTGCCGTTCCACCTGGCACTGCTGCGGCCCGACGGTAAGATGCAGGCCGAGTTCTATCGTTCGACCACAGTCGAGGGCAGCTTCGCGATGACGCTCCCGATCCCGGTCAACGCGCCGGTCGGCCAGTGGTCTGTCGCAATGCGCTCGCAACTGACGGGCGACGTGGCGACGCTCCCCGTCACGGTGGCACCTGCGAAGTCCGCAAGGTGGGCGACCGCGCTGACGGACCGCGTGGTGGTTCGCCAACGTGACGCCATTGAGGCGCTACTCGTCAAGGGCACCACGGTAGTGCTGCCGGTGTTCAACGACAAACTGTTGCCCGCGGCAGAGCAGGTCAAGGCCACCCTGGCGAAGCGCGGGGTCACGGTTGACATCCGGCCGAACCCGGTGACCGGCACCTACATCATCGGCTACGAATTGACCGCCGCCCAGGCGCAGGAGAACGCGCGGATCGACGCCGGCGAGGTCATCGGCAAGATCAAGCGCGAGACCGTGAACGCGAACGACTGGGCGAGCGGCCTGAGCGGCTGGCGCTTTGGCAAGCCGGTCATTCTGCTCGACATCGCCGGGGAGACAGGGGACAATCCCCCGGCCGAGACGCTGGGCAGCATCGGCATGCTGTGGCCCCAGGTCAGCGCGACCTTCCCGGGCAAGGGCCGCGCCATGGTGCAGGCGCTGCAGTGGGCATTCGCGCCGCGGATGACCGCGCTGGTGATTCAGGCAACCGATATGGACGGGCTGATCGTCGGCGCGCAGGCACTGGCAAAACTGCCTGACGACCGACTCACGCCAGGGATCACGGCCGCCAAGACGGCCTTGTGGCAGCAGTATCACATCGGCGGCAAGCCTGCGGCCCCGAGGGTGCGTGGGTTGACGGCAAGAGGGCTCACCATGGCCCAGGCGCCCCGGCCATTCGCCATCGCTTTCCCCGGCGACAAGCCGCTGGCCGCCGGGCAGGTGAAGCATCCCGTACCGACGGTGAACCCGGCGTATCCCGTGCCCGGCGTCTTCCTGCCGAAGCAATACGTGCTCTGTTACCGGGTAGGCGACGCCTTCATCGAGACCGCGACGGCGGGGTTCCTCGTCCCTGACTTGCGCTTCTCGCAAGCCGTCAAACTGATCGCCGAGGTGAAGACCGACGGCAAGGTGAAACTGACCGCCACGGGCGTGTTCCGCTACTCCGACCGCAAACCCTGCTGGCAGGCGCAATGGGAGGACATCATCAACCTGCGCGAGAAACTGGTACCGATCGCACGGCGTCCGCTGGAGTTCGAGGTGCAGATTGCCGGCCAGACCGTCGGCAAACTGCTGCCGACGCAGACCGCGCAGAAGGAAGTGCCGCTGGAACTCGCTTCGCCTACGGCCGGGCTGAAGCCGAAGAGCGTGGTGGAAGAGGTGGTCACAGAGTTGTCCGGCGAGATCGATTTGCCGGCGGGCCGCCAGGAGATCCTGCTGATCCACCACAACATCGTGGATGGGAAGCTGGAGCAAATCGCGGTGGGGCAAACGGACAACAAATGAAACTCAACGCGCCGCGCGGGGCGCGGCAACGGTGGAGTGCACGGAACGAGGCTCTTGCAGAACCCCAAGGTGGCACAGGATTCCAGCCTGTGATGCAGGAGAGACGCACAGGCAATATGCCTGTGTAACCTTCACCATACCCGCGCCACTTCAGACTGCAAGGGATTCTGGAATAGGGGACAGCCACCGATTACTTGCAAAGCTGAGTGCTCTCTGCGATGCTTATCCTATGCCACGCAGCGCACGTTTGGTCATTCCCGGAATACCGCATCATATTACCCAGCGGAGGAACCGGCGGGCGCAGGATTCTTGAGGTCAGACGTTCTTTTTCCTCTATGATTCTTTCTTTTTCGGTCGTCCCCATGGGCTCTACTTAGCTCCCGTGCAACGCCCCACTTTTTGCCGCGTTCCGTTCACCCAATTCGGTATCGGCTAAGCCCAGCTCGGTGTCTGCTTGTGCGCCGGCGAGTTCGCGAATGCGCGCGATGGCCGCGCCGGTGATGATGGGAGTGAAGGTGGCGGGGAGGTTGCGACCATCCGACGGCGGTAATTCAACGGCTTCCAGCAGGTCTACGATCGTCGCCACTTCCGGAGCAGCAGCAATGGCCGACAGAATTTGCCCTTCAAGTTCCTGACCAACCGCCAACAGAATCCTATCCCGTGTTTCGGTATCCGGGCATTCCACATAAATGCGGTTAATCGGTTCAGTGCCGGAGGCGCGAATAGCCAGGTAGCATTCTCGGTTGTCGCCATCATGCAGGATCATCTCGACTAACTCACCGCGCACGCCGCCGCAGTAGACAGGCGTGAAATGCGCGAGCTGCGGGTCAGGGCAGGAAACGGAGGTTTTTACATAGCGGTCGAGATAAGTATTGACCAGTGCTTCTTTGGCGACATCCGGTGCTTCTACGTCGCGGCGGACGGAAACCAATGATCCATAGGTGGCCGTTACCTGGCGCCAGATTTCCCCCAGCGTTTGACCACGCACAGCACACATTTGCAACGTGAGCAACGCCCCCCACAATCCGTCTTTATCCGGGGTATGCCCGCGTGAGGTCATCCCGTTGCTCTCTTCACCCGCGATGAGCAGGCGTTGCAAGCAGGCATGGAAGAGCTGTTGAATCTGCTGGTCGTCACATGCGCCGGCGGCCAGCGCCGTTTGCAGTTCGTCCATCATCACATCGGCGATATATTTGAAGCCCACTGGCACCACATAGCTGCAGAACCCGCTTTGTATCTTCGGATCACCAAGGATGGTGCGATAGCCGGAGGCCGCGGCGTGCATCACAAGAGCATCGCGGTCGGGGGGGGGAATGACCTTGTCTGGATGCGCCGTGGCAATACGATCCAGCAGGCGTGTGGTTACCATATTACGAATGATCTTACCAGGATGGCCGGTATAGGCGGCGGTGAGCAGGTAATCTGCCAGCATGGGCAACATTTGATTCATCATCAAATATCCGCCGCATTCATCCACTACCCCGAAACGGTCGGAATCAGTGTCCATGCCCAGGCCAAGGAGACGCGAATACTGCCCGCGTAACTCGACTACCGCTTTTTCACAAAAGCCGATATGTGGTGGTTCCGGATTGGCATACATCAATTCACCGAGCAACGGATCTTTTTCACCATGGAGCACTGTATAGCGGATACCCAGCTTGTCGCATGCGCGCCGCAAGTATCCGCGCGAGGCGGAGTGCATCTCATCAATCACCACCATTGCCGTCTCCGCACTCCAGAAAGTGCGCATTTGCGCCAGCGCGTCCCCATGAGTGCCATCCGGCAACACCACCGTGCCCGACAGGTCCTTGATGGCGGCATCGACGTAGGATTCGAGCGTGTCAAACAGGATTACCGCACCGCGCCGGCGATCAGTCGGCACGACCTGATCGTCTAGCAGCAGTTCCATGGCACGACGGCCGATGGCGTCTGTGGCGCGAGAAGGCGCTACCGCTCCGTACGGCATATTGTAACGGATGCCATGGTATTCCGTGCCCAGGTACTTGCGTACCGCGGGATCTTTCACCGGGTTATGCGAGGGGGTACAATTGATCAGACCGGCATTGCGCGTCACCCCGACTTCTTCGGTAATATAGTAGATGAGGGCGGGAGATGGGGTTTCACGGCTGGCAAGGTGAACATCCAGCCCGTTCGCCACCGCGACTTCAGCCACCACTGCGGCCACGCGGTCAGCGTTGATGCGGCTGTCATACCCGATGGTCAGTGGGAAGGAAGCCAATCCGCTCTCGATGACGAATTCAACGATGGCCTGCGCTACCGCGGTTGCGCGTCTCCAGGAAAAATCGACGCCCATCCGTGCTCGCCAGCCTGAAGTGCCGAAGCGCGGATATTGTACCTCCGCCAGCGCGCGCAAACGCCAGGCCCAATTATTACCTATCGGACGTGCGGCCAGACTGCGTAATCGCGTGGTAGCTTCAATGCACGCCTGCATACGCGCGTTGCGCGAGGCGCTGAGCGTTTCGGTCAATTTACCAAGGATTGCGCGCACAAACAATTCGCGTAACTCACCCCACTCCTCACGCCGGAGCAGGGATTGCAGACCAGCAGATGCCAACTGCCGCACCTCCTGCCACAACTCCGCGTCGTCTCGTGCTCCTTCACCTTCGATGAAGAGGAGTTGGAGATTCCCCCAGGCCCGTGCCAGCGCGCGGTCGTCATAGACCTCCTGCTCCAGTGGCGGTAATGTACCGCGGAGCTGGCTCAGCAAAAGTGCAGATGGCGCTTGTTTGCGATTAGCCAGCGCCAACAATTCCTGGCGTACCTGGCGAAGTGTGAAAGCGGAGGAATCAGAGATCACGGGAAACTCCTTCAGGGTGCTGGTGGTTACCGATAGCGATTATAAAGCCCACTCGAAGGGGCGTCAATGTGATAAGGCAATCAGGAGGGAGAACAATGACTGCGAACAGGATAGTTTGCGCGTGCTTGTTAGCCCGCTTTATTCGCTTCGTGAATAAAGCGGGCTATCTTCAGGTTGCTATTCTCATTTCTCCATTCTCCCTTTATAATGGGGCATGGCCACCTGTCTACGCTGCAAGGCGGAAAATCCCGCAGGAAAACATGCCTGTTGGAAATGCTGGGCGCCGTTGCCCACAGTGTCTTCGGTATCACCGGCGACGTCGGTCATTCCTGTTCCAGCGCCGGCACCCCCGAAACGCCCTTTCCAACTTTTCGGGAAACGACCGGTCGCTTCCGAAGATCTCCCCGCGGAATCACCCGCGACCGCACAGACAACCAACGCGACTGCAACTATCCTGGACGAGTCGGAACTCTCTGCCGATACATTACCGAAACCAGACACTGAGTCGATCCTGCCACAACTCGTCGAAGAGCTGCCGCCCTCCGCGGATGCGATATCCGTACCGGTCGCGGACCTGGAACCTGAACCACCGACATCTGCGGTCGGAACGGGCGATGACGAGGGGGAGACAACGCTGGCAGCACCGGCATCGCCTGACGAAAGGCAACACCCGGCGCCACTGGTACCCCAATTCGTTGAGGAAATACCGCTGCCGATAATCGAAGAAGCGTCCATACCGGTAGTCACGGTACCGAAAGAACTCTCGGCATCGTCCATAGGAGAATTATCGCCGCTCGCGGACCTGGAACCTGAACCACCGGCATCCGCAGTCGGAACGGGCGATGACGAGGGGGAGACAACGCTGGCAGCATCGGCATCGCCTGCCGAAGGACAACACCCGGAGCCACTTGTATCCCAACTCGTCGAGGAAATACCGCTGCCGATACCAGAAGAAGTGTCCATACCGGTAGTCAATATACTGAAAGAATCGTCGGTATCGCCCACAGAAGAATCCACGATACTCGCGGAAACACTCCCGCCCGTAGGGGAAGAAGAAGCTATCCACGAATTACGAACACCGGAGGATATCGCACCAGAAGTTGACACCGTGTATCCCCTGCCCGTCGAAGAAGCACTACCTGTTGACGCGGTCGTCATTGAAGACCCGCAAGATCGTGCCCCATCTGCCGAGGAATGTCTTACCGATTCGCTCGTCGATCTCCCACGGCGGGATGAAGAACTGGAACCCATTGTTGCGAAGGAGGACACCGAGGCAGCAGCAGTGACGACGAATGAGGAAATGGATGGTGATCTCACGACGCCGGCCCCGCACGAACACTCGCACGGCATGACCGGAATTCTTCTTACGGTTGGCGCTCTGGTATTAGTGCTCGTTGCCGGTGTGCTGGTCTGGCATACTACCCTGCGAAATCAATTCACGCACGCTAATGGACCCGATGTCGTAGTGCAAACCTACCTGGCTGCGCTGACGGATGGCGACCCCGCCACCCCGCAACAATTAGCGACACCGGCTAGCCGCGGACTGCAATTGCCTGATTGGCTGACCGTGCGCGATGCAACACTGCAAAGTGGGGTGCGCATCAACCATGATGCCGCAATGGTCACCGTGCGCGTGCACCTTGCTGCGCGATTGACCGATGTCCAACGGACCCCCGCTGTCATCGGCGCGCTGGTAGAACCATACGAAGTGCCCCTGATGCTTCATCACGAGCGAGAAGGCTGGCGGATCGATCAGCAAGCCTTTTTCAGCGCCTTGCACACCATATTGCACACACGTCATGCAAAGGTGTCGTTTCCGTCCTGGTTGTAACGCATCATTCGCCTGTCCATTCCATCGGGCGGCAGGAACCCACGCGGGGAACGACGAACCAGAAAGAAACGCCTCAACGACGATCCGGTCGGGAATTCGGAGCCGCACATGGATTTCGCGCAGGTTATCAAAACGCGCCACAGCATTCGCCAATACCGCCCTGATCCGGTACCGGAGGACGCATTGTTTCGCGTGCTCGAAGCGGCGCGGTTAGCGCCTTCCGCCTGTAATAAGCAACCCTGGCTTTTTTATGTGGTACGCGAGGAATCATTGCGCTGCAGGTTGTTTCCCGCTGCAGGCCGTGCCTGGGTAGCGGTCGCTCCAGTGCTACTCATAGCCTGCAGTCAACCCAGCGATGCCTGGGTGCGGAGTTGGGACCAGAAGAACCACAGCGATATTGATCTCGCCATTACTATGGAGCATGTAATGCTCGCGGCGACGAACGAGGGGTTGGGTACCTGCTGGATTTGTGCCTTCAACCCGCAGACCATACGCGAGGTGCTCACATTACCCGCCGCATTGGACCCGGTTGCGATCACCCCTTTAGGTTACTCGGTGGAAACACCCGCAGCAACTCCGCGGAAAACGCTGGAGGAGATCGTCGTCTGGCGGTAGGTCCAGGCGCTTCCGGAGTGGAGAGCATTCCGACAAAGACCCCTGAACGCGATGATCAAGGGAGATAACCAATGATCCTGGGTTGTGCATGGTATCCAGAGCACTGGGATGAAACGCGCTGGAGTGAAGATGTGCGCTTGATGCGCGAGGCGGGCCTGTCGCTGGTGCGCATCGCCGAGTTTGCCTGGAGCCGGCTGGAGCCCGCGGATGGCCAGTTCGAATTTGACTGGCTGGAACGCGCCGTCACCCTGGCGACTGGCCAGGGGTTGATGGTTGTTCTTGGGACACCCTCCGCGGCGCCGCCGGCCTGGCTCACACAACAGCACCCCGAGGTGTTGGCCATCCGTGAGAACGGCCAACGCGCCACGCATGGTGGGCGCTGTCACTATTCCGCGGCCAATGCCGTGTATCGAGACTTTAGTTGCCGCATCGCCGGCGAAATGGCCCGGCGCTTTGGCAACCACCCCAAAGTGATCGGGTGGCAAATTGACAACGAATTCAACACAGTCTCCTACGATCCAGAAACCCACGCGCAATTCCAACAGTGGTTGCTACAGAAATATACTACACTGGATAACCTGAACCAGCATTGGACCACATCCTATTGGAGCCAGGAATATAGCGATTGGTCGCAAATCCCGCTGGCTATCGGTGGACAGAATCCCGGGATGATGTTGGACTTTCGCCGTTTTATCACTGCGCTATATCGCGGCTTTCAGCGCGCACAGATTACGGCCATCCGTCAGTTCGCCGAACCGCGCCAGTGGATCACCCACAACTTCATGGGGTGGTTCGACCTGTATGATCATTACGAAATGAGTGAGGATCTGGAGATCGCGTCCTGGGATAATTATGTCGGCACCGGCCATCTGGATTATCTCAGTAACGGCGCTGCACACGATCTCACCCGCGGCTTTAAACGCCGCAATTTCTTGTTGTTGGAAACGCAACCGGGCAATGTCAATTGGAGCGGCATCAATAACGTGTTGGATCGCGGTGAAACGCGCTGCATGGCCTGGCATGCGGTTGGCCATGGGGCGGAAGTGGTGAGCTACTGGCAGTGGCGCAGCGCCTTGAACGGCCAGGAGCAATACCACGGGTCAATCGTCGCGCCGGACGGCAACCCGCGCCCGCTCTATGAAGAAATCGCCAAGATTGGCAAGGAATTTACCTCGGTGGCGAAAGTGCTCCGGGGCACAGAACCGGTATCCGAAGTCGCCATCCTCCACTCATATGATGATCGCTGGTCAATCAATTTCCAGCGGCATCATAGCGGTTTTGATCCGGTGGAGCACTTGCTGTCCTTTTATCGGCCATTGCGGTTACTGACATATGGCGTTGATATCGTGCATCCCATGGCGCCATTGGCGCAATTCAAGTTAGTGATTGCTCCCCATCTCCAGATGCTGAATGATGAGATCACCGAACACCTGATTAAGTATGTTGAAGATGGCGGCCATCTGGTCCTCGGTCCCCGCTCAGGCTTTAAGAACCTGTTTGACAACTCCCTGTTGCAGGCGCGACAACCCGGCCCACTCGCCTGGCCATTAGGTGCGCATGTTGAAGATTATTACGCGCTGGACACCAAGGTCCCCATCACCGGCTCCTGGGAAGACGGCGAAGCGTGCATCTGGGCGGAGTGGCTGAAGGTGGACAGCGAGGGTGTGGAGGTGAAGTTGCGGTATGGCGTCAGCAATGGGTGGTTGGATGAGCAAGCGGCGATGGTAACGCGGAAGGTGGGCAATGGTCGCATGACCTACCTGGCCACCTGGCTGGATGAATCACTCACGAAACGCATCATCACCTGGATGACCCAGGCGAGCAAGTTGACACCTCCCTTTGGACCGGTGCCGGAAGGTATCGAACTGTGCCGAAGAGCCGGCAGCGGTCGGGAACTCTATATCTTGATTAACCATACCTCGCGCCCGTTGGAAGTCGAGTTGCCGCGTCCATTGCAAAATGCCCTGACCCGTCAGGTCCATCAGAAGACGATCTGGTTGCCCGCGCGCGACGTCGCGATTATGGGCGCCCGCACTGAAACGGCGACCGCATAAACCTGAAGGGGCGGCGGTAGTTCGCGCGTTTGACACCCGGATTGCCGATCAGAGGTGGGGGATTACACCAGGACAGTGCGCTGCCCGGTCCTCGGTGGTGCTGTTGTCTACCATACTTCCCTGCATTATTCATAACATTTCGAATAATGCCACAGTTAGGGCGTGTTCACACTATCGGAAATGCCCAGATTTTGTGGGGATTTTTCGCCAGACAAGGCGGAAGAATGCCACTGTGGCACGCCCACAGCAAATTGTGACAACGCAGTATGGCGGAAAATACGCCAACAGATGGGCGTTGAGCGGTAGTGTGAACACGCCGTAGCCCGGCAGATAATTTCTTTATGAATAATCCGGGCTACGGCTCCGGAAACGGCTTTTCTGTGGTGAAACGCTTTTCAAAGAGGCGTGCGACAATGAAACGGCGGATGAACCCCAGGTTGTTGAACAAGCGAATGATAAGGGCCACCACGATCGCGGTGGCGAAGGTTTGTCCCTGATGTAATTGGTTGCCGATGGCCAGAACCGAGGCGGAGAGCAACGCATTGGTGAAGAATCCGCTCACGAAAACGCGGTCGTTGAATTTCCCTTCTATCGCGGAACGGATGGCGCCGACAATGGAATCCACACCCGCGACAACCGCTACCGCGATATACGACGAATAATCCGCCAGGAAAGTCGCCTTATGCAACGGTAAATACAGCGGGAGGAACACCGCGACAAAACCGACGATCAGCGCCAGGATGGGAAGCCACATAGCTTTATTCCTCCTTGGATCCCTTCCGTGTCACGACATGTGACACCTCCAGCGGCGGCATCGTGGTGACGGCCGGCACATCGATTAGATCGCGCTTCTCTACGGTAATGTGAATTCCCAGCGGTTTGAGCGTATCGATGACGCCATACGGCAGATATACAGCGCCATAGAGGGTATCTGGTTTACCCAGTGCGATAATTTTAAACGGCGCACTCACGGGGCTATTGTTGACATAGATCACCGGACCGACGCAGCGGATAGCAGTCGAGCCGACGATGCGCTGATCATTGATCACCAGTGCTTCCGCACCGGCGCTGCGCAGCTCGTTAATAAGCAGCATGAGATCATAATCATGTGTGATGAGGGCATTGGGGTTGACATCAGGTGGCGTTTTTCCGGATTGCGCGGAATCGTCGATATTTATTACAATACCCGGTCCCTGTAATGGGGTCACGCCGGCGCGGATGCGCAGTTCATTAATTTCTCGTTGTAAAGCAGCGCTACTATCTTTGCTGCTCAATGACTCACTGACCAATTGTTGAATGCGTGTCTGCAGTTTGGCGATGGTGTTGTCCTGCTCTTCAATCTTGCGTTTATATATCGTCAACTCAGGATGCGTACGAAGATCCGTGTCTTCCGGCGTGGAGATGGCACTGAGCGACAAAATGGCAATTAAGACGCCCAGCACCAAACACACGACTGTTAATGGGACCACCCAGGGTTCCGGCTTTCCCAGGGGGATATGGAGCTTCATTGCTGTACTGCTTCCTGGGCATTCGTGGTTTTCGGTTTATACGCTGCCCCAATATCCGTCAACTTTTCCAGCACCTTCACGTCGATGTACGCCAACTGGTCCAGCGGAAAACCGTCTGCGCTGGCCCGAACAATGACTTGCTGCATCGCGCGCATTTTTGTCGTCAGGTCATTCGGATACCCCAGATATACGCGGGTGCCCTGGCGCAACACCAGCGTCAGTTCACCATGCGCGCCGATTTTTACACGCGCAACGACAATCGGATTGCTGGAGGAAGCGGTGTCGCGGAGTGCGGTCAACGCCTCCAGGACGTTCGTCACCGCCGGCTGCTGCATCGGCACACCCAATTTACTGGTGCTGACGGCCGGAGGCAACCCTTCAACGACGGGCACGGGCAATGGCGGCGCCGGTGAACGCGTGAAGAGTACGCCCGCGGCATCGAGATACAGCGGCAAACGCCCATACCCGATACGACACACGGCCTGCCGTTCATGCACCGTGACGACGAGTTGCCCGATGGCCCCACGATGGACCTGCGCGCTTTCTACGCGCGATTCCTGCTGCACGCGGTGTGCCAGGGTATGCAACGAGGTGCGGTAGAAGTTGCTTCGCGGGTTGTGTAGTGCTACGAGTTTCACCACGTCGCCTTCGCGTAAAGAGTCGTTCCCCTGTACGACAATGCTGTTAATCCAAAAGCGGGGTGAAAACCACAGCACCAGCACGACTTCGCCGATCAGCGCCGCCAACAACACGACGACCGCCGACCAGAGCAAGCGAAGATGCCGCATATGCTTACGGTACTTTCGCTTCACTGAGTCTCTGCGCAACCGCGCGACTTCCGGATTCATCGGAGGTATAGTTGTGCTCATGGTCATGTCTGTGTGTGTTGTCGGGTTCAGAACCATCCGGTTTCAGTGTTATCGCCTTTGTACCCGTCCCCCGCGGGACTTATCCCTGCGCTTCCACCGCGTCGGCGATAAGCAAGTCAAGGAGTGCGGCGAAGGAAATGCCGGCGGTGCGCGCGGACAACGGCAGTAAACTGGTGTCCGTCATTCCCGGCAGGGTGTTGGTCTCCAGTACAAAAATCCCTTCGGTGCTCACGATCATATCTGTTCGAGAGACGCCGCGGCAGCAGAGTGCGCGGTGGGCACGAACGGCATAGTCCGCCGCCAACAACCTTGACGTCGCGCTGATACGTGCCGGACAAAATTCCTCTGAGGCGCCGGGGGTATATTTACGTTCGTAATCATAAAAACCGCTGCTCGGGACAATCTCGACTTCCGGTAATGCCCACGGGGCGGCGGTGCCCAGCACCGGCACGCTGATCTCGATCCCCGCAATAAACTGTTCGACCACCAGCGCGCGATCATACCGGGCAGCCTCCTGCAGCGCCAGTGTCAGTTCAGCGTCGTTGCGGACGATACTGATCCCAAACGTTGAGCCTTCCTGTGCCGGCTTCACCACGCAGGGTAGACCGACATGCGCCAAAATGCGCGCTACCGCATCGTCCGCCATGGGAACCGAGAATTCCAGACCACCGGGCGTGGGAATGCCCGCATCGCGATAGAGTGCTTTGGCGACCCCCTTGTGCATGGACGTCGCGCTGCCCAGTACTCCAGAGCCCGTGTAGGGTATGCCCAGCAAGTCCAGCAACCCCTGAATGCGCCCGTCCTCACCCCACGGTCCATGCAGCGCCAGCACAACGACGTCAACCTGACCATGCAACGCGACTAGCGGGGCGATGTCCCCGGTGAAATCGACGGGCATCACCTGATATTTGGCAGGATCCAGCGCGCGTACCACATTCGCGCCGCTCTTCAACGACACCTCGCGTTCACTGGAAGTACCGCCCATCAGGACGGCAATGCGGAGTGTATCCATAATAAGTCTTCGGCTTTCCATAACTGGGTGGTGATGCGAGGTGTAATAGCCCGCTTTATTCGCGAAGCGAGCGACCTCACGTACTATATTATAGCGAAATCTCACGAATACAGGGGTACTTTTCCGGTTTTCCGGAGAATCTTAGCCACCGTTTTTGACTAATTTTCACGCGCATCAGGACACTGACAGGAAGAAGCCCGCACTTGGCGAATGGTGACCATGTGGAGGTGACCTCATGTTATCTGATTTGGAAATTGCCCAACAAACGACTCTGGCGCCGATACAGGATATCGCGGCGAAATTGGGCGTGGACGACACGGAATTGGAGTGTTACGGGCGCTATAAAGCGAAAATCGATTTGGGTATCCTTGCTCGTCTCAGCGAGAAGCCTGTCGGCAAACTGATTGTGGTCACCGCGATCACTCCGACGCCTCTCGGAGAGGGGAAAACGGTCACCACCATCGGGTTGGGCCAGGCACTCAATTTTCTGGGACGAAAAGCCTGCATCAATCTCCGTCAACCCTCATTGGGACCGGTCTTCGGCATCAAGGGCGGGGCTGCCGGCGGGGGATATTCACAAATGGTGCCTATGGAAGACATAAACCTGCACTTCACCGGCGATATTCACGCGGTAGGAGCCGCGAATAACCTGCTGGCCGCCTTCATTGATGCCCACTTGAAATATGGCAATTCCCTGCGCATCAACCCGCAGACTATCACCTGGCGGCGCGGACTGGATATCAGCGATGGCCTGGCGTTGCGCAATATCGTCACCGGGTTAGGCGCAGACCTGCCCGCACCACGCCGCGGCGGTATACCGCGTGAAACGGGATTCGATATCACCGTAGCTTCGGAAGTGATGGCCGTACTCGCGCTCACTTCCGATCTTTTCGATTTGCGACGCCGCTTATCGCGTATCATCGTCGCCCGCGATGAAAACGGCAAACCGGTCACCGCCGAGGATCTGCGCTGCGCCGGGGCCATGACGGTGCTCATGCGCGATGCGATCAAACCGAATTTGGTGCAGACACTGGATCGTACCCCCGTCCTGGTGCATGCCGGCCCCTTTGCCAATATCGCCCATGGCAACAGCAGCATCATCGCTGATCGTATCGCGTTACGGTTGGCGGAATACGTGGTCACCGAGGCGGGATTCGGCGCTGATATGGGAGCGGAAAAGTTCTGCGATATCAAGTGTCGCCAGGGACAGCTCACTCCGAGTTGCGCTGTGGTGGTCGCCACCGTGCGCGCATTGAAGATGCACAGCGGACGCTTTACGGTGGCGGCCGGGAAACCGCTGGACCCACGACTGCAACAAGAAGATCTGGAAGCGTTACGTGACGGCATCGGTAATCTGGAGAAGCAGATCGACAATATGCGCCAGTTCGGCATACCGGTTGTCGTGGCGCTCAACTACTTCCCGACGGATACCGCCGAGGAAATCGCGTTTATTAAAGAGCGTGCTCTCGCCGCCGGCGCCTTCGCGGCGTGTTTGAGCAAAGTCTGGGCGGACGGTGGACCCGGCGGCGCCGAGTTGGCGGACGCCGTCGTGCGTGCCTGCGAACAACCGAATGACTTCCACTTCCTCTATGAAGATCAGGAATCCATCAAAGCGAAGATCGAGAAAATTGCAACGCACATCTATGGGGCAGACGGCGTATCTTATACCGCGTTGGCGGAAGAGCGTATCGCCACCTATACGGAATGGGGACTGGCGACGTTGCCTATTTGTATGGCGAAAACCCATTTGTCGCTGTCGCATGACCCGAATTTGAAAGGACGTCCCAGCGGATTCGTGGTGCCGGTCCGTGACATACGCCCCTCTGCCGGCGCCGGGTTTCTCTATCCAATCTGTGGTGAAATTGCCACCATGCCCGCACTGCCGTCGGTGCCTGCTGGAGTAAATGTTGATATAAACGAGCGCGGTGATGTTGTGGGACTCTTTTAGCCCGCCGCATTTACGAATAAAAGCTTCGGCTGACAGTAGAAGTGGTCATGTGCTCATGAATAACCAGATAAGCAGAATACAACAAGAAGAGTGGTCTTCCACAAAAGGAGGCGTGAATGGCGCAGGATTGCCCGCAGTGTGGAGAAAGCAATGGTGATGCCGCGTTGATGTGCGGCATGTGTGGGACGGTGTTGAAGCGTGCTGAATCGTCGCCAACGCTCCAACAGCCGACCCCCACAGCATCAGTCAGACCGAAAATCATACCCCGTGGTGGACCGTCGCCGTCAACAACGCCGCACAGCGCCGATAAGGCGCCACCACCACAACTCGCGCCGCCGATTCCGCGCCCACGACGCGATGACGTTATCGAAGGCGTCGAACCGGCCGGATTTTGGATTCGCCTGGCAGCCACGCTGATCGACGGGCTGATTCTGCTGCCGGTGGTGGCGGTGTTCGGGGTGATCTGGAACGCGGCAGCGGGGGGAGACGAAAATATCCAGCGAATCGGAACTACCGCCACCTCGTTGTTGAGTGGCCTGGCCTACCCGGCGCTGTTGGAGAGTTCCTCGCTGCAAGCAACGCTCGGGAAACGGATACTGGGACTTGTCGTCACGGATACCGATAACGAGCGGATCGGCATCATCCGCGCCGTGGCGCGCATCGTGCTTAAAAACTTGCAAATCGGTATCCTGTTTGGTCTGCTGTTCCTGCGTGTGGCTTTCGATGAAGACAAACAGGGCTTTCACGATCTACTCTGCGGGACATACGTGCAGCGCAAAGTGCGTATCTGAATAACGAACTCTTCACACCAGCGCCACGTCGCTAAAGGCTTTCCGCGACCGTTCGATTGTCTCCATAAGGTCGGCGTCGCTATGCGCGGTCGAGATAAAGGCGGCTTCGAACTGACTGGGCGCCAACATGACCCCGGAGCGCAGGCAGGAGCGGAAAAACACGGCATATTGGCGGGTGTCGGCGCGTAACGCCGTTGCAAAGTCCGTGACCGGATCCGCAGTGAAGAAGATGGTGAGCAGTGAGCCAACCCGGTTAATCCGCACCGGCACGCCGGCGTGCGCTGCGGCGTCTGCCAGTCCGTCCGCGAGGAACGCTCCTTTGCGTTCCAATTCGCCATAGGGGTTCAGCTCAGCTAACTGGTGCAACATCGCCAGTCCCGCACTGACGGCCAGCGGATTGCCCGACAGTGTGCCGGCCTGATACACCGGCCCTTCCGGCGCCATACGGCACATCAGATCCCGGCGGCCGCCATAGGCGCCGACCGGCAACCCACCGCCAATGATTTTTCCCAACGTGCACAGGTCCGGCGTAATCCCGCACCAGCCCTGACCACCTGTCCAACCTAACCGGAAGCCGGTAATCACTTCATCAAATACCAGCAGCGCGCCGGCGTCGTGTAGAAGCCTTTGCACTTCTTGCCAGTATCCTGGTTCTGGAGGAACCACCCCCATATTGGCAGGGAGCGGTTCGCCGATCAAACAGGATATTTCCGACCCACGCGCGTCCAGTACCGCCCGTAGTGCGACAAGGTCGTTGAACGGAATGGTAAGGGTGAGCGCAGCAAAATCGTCCGGCACCCCCGGAGTGCCCGGGATGCCCTGGGTGGCGATACCCGAGCCGGCATTTGCCAGTAATCCGTCGCTATGACCGTGATACCCCCCGGAAAATTTGATGATCAAGTCGCGCCCCGTTGCCGCCCGTGCCAGTCGTAACGCACTCATGACTGCCTCAGTGCCGGAACTGACCAGACGTACCATTTCCAGGCAAGGGACGGCGTCACATAACAGGCGAGCGAACGTCACCTCTCGTTCGGTCAACGCGCCAAAACTGGTCCCCAGCACCGCCGCATCGCATACAGCCTGAGTGATTGCCTTCGGGGCATGTCCCAGGATGAGTGGGCCCCAGGAACCGAGATAATCGTGATAGCCATTGCCATCGACATCCCACACCTGGCTACCTGCGCCGCGCGCAAGCACGACCGGATTACCGCCGACTGACTTATAGGCACGCACCGGACTATTGACCCCGCCGGGGATCACCTGACACGCTGCAGCGAAGATCGCGTGTGAACGGGAAAATTCAGTGTAGGGTTGGTCGGACATGGACATACCTCTCGTGAGCAGGCTCTGGTACTACTGTTCCGCCGTCGACAGCGTTTCCCTTCACTCTGCCGCGACGTTTTCAGGTGTCCCCCGCGCATTTCCCTTGGTATGAGGTGCGAAACCGTGTACAATTACATAGAGCCTGTCCCAAAGTCCGGGATGTTTCATCGCGCGCCGATTTTTGGGTCAGGCGCGGTCGAAGATCGTGAGCCCGTCGGACGGAGCGATTTTCGACTGTATCGAGAAGAGACACACGAGAAAATCGCGACAAAGCCTGGCGCAAAAAGATGCCGCGAAGAAATATGCGGGCTTTAGGACAGGCTCTAGATAGGAATTACGAGAGAGGGAGCAGGGACGTGCCGGATGGAACAACAACGATGTTGGCGGAGATTCAGGCTTTGCGGCGACAGCGCCACGCAGTCATTCTGGCGCACAATTACCAGGTGAACGAAGTACAGGAAGTGGCGGATTTCGTGGGCGACTCCTTGGAGTTGAGCATGAAGGCTGCGCAACTGCGCGAACCTGAGGTGATCGTTTTTTGTGGCGTCGATTTCATGGCGGAAACCGCGAAACTGCTGGCGCCGGAAAAGACCGTGTTGTTGCCTGACCCGCATGCCGGATGTCCGATGGCTGACATGGTGACCCCCGAAGCGTTGCGGTCCTTGAAAGCGGCGCATCCTGACGTGCCGGCGGTCTGTTACGTGAACACTTCAGCAGCGGTGAAAGCGGAATGTGACATTACCTGCACCTCGGCTAACGCCATCCAGGTGGTCGAGAGCCTGCGAACGAAGGAAGCGATTTTTGTGCCCGACCGCAATCTGGGCGACTGGGTGCAACGCCACACCGCTACCCGCCTTATTCTCTGGCCGGGGTTCTGCCCGACGCATCAACGTCTGATGCCCGAGCAGATTCTCACGGCCAAAGCTGCGCACCCCGGAGCAGAAGTGATGATACATCCGGAGTGTCCGGCCGAACTCCGAGATCTTGCCGATCATGTCGCCAGTACCGGTGGGATGGTGCGTCTGGCACGCGAGCGCACGGTCAAGGAGTTCATTGTAGTTACAGAAGAAGGCATGCTTCATCGCTTGCGCACCGACAATCCACAGAAATTGTTCCATGGGCTCACGCCGTCGGCGATGTGTCCGAATATGAAGAAGATCACCCTGGAGAAAGTCTACTGGGCCTTGCAGGACATGCAATACGCCGTGGTCGTCCCCGATGAAATTGCGGAGCGCGCGCGACAGGCGATCGAACGCATGCTGGCCATCTCCTGATCGGTCGGCAATGCGTCACCGGCACACGCTGCGGGAAGCCCCTTCCCAGCGAAAGAAGTGTCTGGTATGATATGAATTGAACGCATAGGTGAAGATCGGGTATCTCCCCTCAATCACCTGCTTCGCACCCCGGAGCACGATGTAAAACGGATACGCAGTCGTCCTCATCGGACGACGAATTGCAGTGCCGGGAAACTGCTTGCCAAGTCGGGGTGCTCTTGTTATAATAAGCCGTTGTAAAGCCGATGGTCTGTATACGCCGTCGACTTTCCCCCGCTTGTTGCTCCGAGCAGTTGTTCGATAAAGGAGTGGTGCACGTGAATAGTCGGGGATTTGCCGTCGCAGCCCGGCGAATGGGCTTCGTGTCGCTCTTCGTCGTCGTCTCTCTTTCCCTGGTCACGATGTGTTGGGGCGCTCTCACCTCCAGACCCAAGAATACCTCCATTGTCCTTGGGCCATCCGCGCGGACAACAATTCTGTCGCGTGGGCAAGGGCGGCAGGGAGCTTCCGGAGTCGTCGATCTCACTAATTCCCCCGCGGATGAAGCCAATCCGTCCTTTTCTCCAACCGGTCAGCTCGTCGCTTTCACCTCAGACGGTTTTGACAGCACGGGGAATGGACATATCGATACGTTGGGAGTCCGCCGCATACTCTATACCATGAATGCGGACGGCAGCGGGTTGAAAGGCTATGGCGCCGCAACACCCACGGGCGATATTGTCTGTCTGGCCTGGGGCCAGACAGACACCACTGTGTATACCGTCGTGCTCAGTGCCGGTATCTACACGATCGAACGTGTGAATCTTACCACCAGCACCGCGACGCCATTGTACAGCCCGGCCACCGGACGCGTTGCGAATCTGTGCGTCACCCCCGCGGGAGTCATCTTCTTCGACCTGCTCGACGCGACGGGGAAATGGCAAATCGATTCTCTGGCCCCCGGCAACACCATCGCGACCGTGCTGTTGCAGGACGCCTATGATAACCGGCATCCGGTCCTCAGCAATAGCGGAGCGGATCTGGTGTTTGAATCCAATCGCGTCGGCGGACGTTTTCGTATTTATCGGATGAATCCGAATGGTGGAACGCCAACACCCTTAACCAGTTCCAATAGCCCCGGCGACGACACCCAACCCGCCACCACCGCGGATGGCCGACTCGTCTTCTCCAGCACCCGCTATACGAGTGCATCCGATCACCTCGCTGACGCGAATATCTGGGTGATGAGTTACGGCCTTGAAGGCACGGGGTCACCGGCGATTGCCCCGCAACCGCTGTTCTATACTGATGTGAACGATGTCTCCAACCAAACAGCGCCCGCGCCGCAGACCGATCTCGGACATGCCGGGGATGTGGTCTATGTCTCGAACCAGGATGGCAACACCGAGTTGTATCTCGGGTCCATGAACAATACCAACCCGCCGTATATCACGGCGGCGCCGACCGTGACCCCCCAGTTGGCATCACCGGGTGATACGCTGACGATTTCTGTACCGGTCGCCAGTCAGAACGCGGGCATCCGCGCGGTCTGGTTGCAGATCAAAGACCCGGATCCGGCCGCCCTGGACATCCAGGGTGTGAATCATGTCATCACCTCGTCAACCATTGATGTCAGTGTGCAAAAAGTCGGTGCGAACCTGGTGACTACGTCGCTGCCCACGGTGAAGCCGATTGAATTTAACCCTTATGATCCGAACGGAAATCGCTACTTGCCGATGGGAGTGGCGACCAGCCACCCCGGATATTACGCTCGTGCCGGCGCTTCGCGTTTGTTCTCGGATGAAGGGCAGGGGTATCCGGAAATTGCGCCGCAGTGGCTGCAAATGTACGATGACGGCACTCATGGAGATGCAATTCCCAACGATGGCATCTACACCTGTCAATGGACCACACCCAACATCCGTAGCGACTGGTATTTCGATATTATTGTGGAAGATGATGCCAATATCGCGCATGATGCACTCGGACGTCCGCATGGAAACCGCCAGCGTTTCGATAACGTGGCCGGGTGTTCGACCGCATCGTTTCCCGGTGGGAAACGGCTCCTGTTGGTCGACGATGGACTCGATGGACAGCGCTTCCTTTCCCAGGGATTGCCCCCGGTGTCCGCCACCTATGATGCTCCGGCATTCCTGAATAGTCTATACTATTTCGTCAGCGGCAATACCCAGGCGATGCGCTCTCCGTTTGTCACAGATAGTGAATTCGGTGGTGCGGATGTCTGGCGTATCCTCTGTCGCGGTCCCGTACCCGATGATGTCCTTCAAGCGTATTTGCCCACGCAAGTCACGCAAAATGATCCCGTCTCCGGCGACCCAACCTTGGTGCATCACGCGAACAAAGCGGTGGTGTGGGCGTCGCCCTCCGGGTGGTTCCGCTTAATCGCGCCGAATTCCGGGTCGTTACAAGAAACAGCAGTCCAAAACTCCCTGCGGTCATTCAGTGAGCAAGGCGGTCGTCTGTTTGTAATCGGCGCCGATCTGGCGACGGGCCTGACCGCGCAGGGAACCAATTCCACCGGCACCTTCCTGCATGATCTCTTTGGCGCCGATCTGGTCAATCAATCGATCACCCTTACCGGAGTCGCCGCGCCACGCAATGCGTTTTACACCCCCCACAACATCTTAAACAGTGAAATCCTTCTTGGCGCATGGTATGGGGCGTCATTGGTTGCCCCACGCTGGAATGATGGTACAACGCGCGGATCATTGACCCGAAATAATAACCCGAGTCAATATGTAACCTACGATCCGACGACAGGGAGCGGCACCGTCTGCAACTGGGATACCGTCGATCCGGTCAGCACCTCCAGCACGGCAGCCATTATCGTGGACCGGGCGATGGATCCGGATCTGGGGAAATCACGCACCGGAAGTGCGCGTATTCCCTATAGTGGACGACGGCACGCAATGCGTGGAACCGGTCTGGTTGAAGATGTCGTCGGCGTATCCAATGAGAATACCTCGGCTGGCTCGCGGTGCGTATTGTGGACCTTCGGCTATGAACATATTTCCATTCTCGATCGTGCCCAGCCCGCATTGGATACGCTGGAATGGTTGATGGATGGCAGTATCGCCGGTACGGTTGTGCAGATTAACAGTCTGCAACCGGTGGCAAATGCCCTGATTGTCGTCGCGGACAGTCTCGGGACCAATCTCGCCGCCGCGCGTTCCGATGCGCGCGGGAATTACATTGTCCAGGGGATCCGGCCGGGAAGTGGATACACAGTTACGGTGAGCGCCACCGGCTACTATGGCACCACGCAGAAGACGGTAGGCGTCCTGGGGGGAAGCGTTGTCAATAACGCGAATACGCAATTCTTCCTGTATCGGGATGTCAATACGTGTACGGTGTATGGATATGTGACCGAAAAGAATGCACCGGTCATTGGCGCGATTGTTACCGCCACGCCGCTGGGCGGTGGCGACATCCTGACGACGACCACCGATAGTACCGGTCGCTTTACGATCACCAATCTTCCATCGGGCACGTATACCATGGTGGCGAAACACCCCAATACAAACGTGCAGTCGGCCTCCGTATCCGTCACGGTCAGCAATGGTGAAACCCGTCGGGTGACTCCGGATTTGCAATTTGATGCCGGTTCAGTGACCCCAGGCGCGTTTTCCGGGCTGGTTACGGGTAATGGCGCCGCCCTGATCGGCGCCACGGTGCGCGTGAGCAGCGGTGGGCAGACCTTACAAACAGTCACCACCGATGTGAATGGCGCCTTCAGCATCCCGGGGTTAGCAAGTGGCACGTATAGTGTGGAAACCTCCCTCGCCGGGTTTGTCACCGATACTCGAACCGTGACTTATGATGCTACGAATGGCTTGACACTCACCATCAGCCTGACTGCCCTGTCGGGCGATAGTACGAAAATTCGCATGTCCGGGCGTGTGTATGACAGTGGAACTTTGACGCCCTTGGGTGGCGCCACCATCACGATTATGGTAGGCAATGCGGTGATTGATCAGCGTGTGAGCCAGGGAACCTTTACGACGACTGTTCCACCATCGAATTTTTCCACTGTGTTGTCCGCGGGATCCTATCGAGTGATCGTCAGTTATCCCGGCCGGCGTTCCCAACAACGCACCGTCAATCTGGCGCCCAACACACCGGCCGACAACCTTGAATTCCATATGGACCCATTGTTGACGATCAGCAGCGGTGTGACGTTGATTTCCTTACCCGGCACCTATCTTGACAATATGGGTCAACCGCTCGATGCCGCGCAAATCATCACCGATACCCAGGGATTGCCGCTGGATTTGAATAACAATTTGGCGACATATGATACGGCGAGTGGCTCCTATACGCTGTATCATACCGGCACATTGATGCCGATATCGGCGGCAACCGCTTACTGGATAAATCTGTCGACCACCGGGCGCGTGCTAACCGCCGGACAAGACGCCGATACCACACAGCCGTTCGTACGTCCGTTGGGTAAAGGGTGGAATCTCGTCGGGAATCCCTATCCTTTCGCCGTCGATCTTTATGAGTGCACGGTGCAGTCGGAAAGCGGAGCCTCCTTAACCTGGAGTCAAGCTCTTGATAACCATCTCGTTGGCGAAATCGTCTACACCTGGGATGGTCGACAATACTTGCCGACGACGATGATGCAACCCTATCTGGGCTATTGGATTTTCACATCGGCACGGTGTACGTTGTTGATTTCCAACCGCTCGCCCTTGCGCAGTTCAGCCATGACCCCTTCAACACGGACCACGCCTACAGCGACCGCCTGGCGCGCGCGTCTTGAAGTGTTAGCCGGTGACTGTCGCGATACCAGTAATTATTTTGGCGTCATCCGCGGTACGGGCAACGGGTCTGTTGCACGGAACGATTCGCGCAAACCACCACTGCCGCCAGGGCCGTATGTTACGCTCTCGTTCCAGCATGATGATTGGGGAAGCGCGGCCGGAGATTTTGCGACGGATATCCAATCCACCACTGCAGGTGAAATGCGCTGGTTAGTGCGTGTTGCCACGAATATCGGTAATGCGGATGTCGTGATGCGTTGGCCGGAACTCCAGGCGCAACTCCCGAACGGGAGTCAGGTCCTGTTGCGTGATCGAGTCACACAGCAAAGCTGTTATCTGAACACCACACCGCAGTATACGTTCCATGCCGGTACAGCGGGGACCACACGTGATTTTGATTTGATCGTCAGTCAGCAATCCGGCGCTTTGCGCGTGACGGACGTTCGTGGTTCGGCAACGCGCGGCGACACATTAGTAACCTATACATTGAGTGACGCGGCACAAGTCCGCGTGATTATTCGTGGGCAGACCGGGCGTATCTTGCGAACGCTTGCTTCGGCGCAGCCAATTTCGGCGGGCACAAATACCTTGCGTTGGGATGGGCGTGACGACGCGGGACGAATCGTACCGCGCGGCACATACCTGTGCGAAGTGCGTGCGGTTACCGCGCAAGGACGCACCGCACGTGGAACCGGATTGTTGGTGGTCCCGATCAGTCGTTAGCCCGCTTTATTCGCGAAGCGAATAAAGCGTCGGCTAGCTATAGCATTATTCATGCGTTCATGAATAATGCGGACTAGTCCGTTGAAATAAGCTTGCTTCATGCGTTCATGCATAAAGCCAAAGCAAGTGGGCGATCCGATGACTGTGACGACGTTATACTCACTGTGCGGGCTGGGCAGACCATCCGTAACAGACTGAATAATCTCGGAGAAACACCAGGAGGAATCTCGCTCCCCACGGAAGGAGTTTCCACCGTGAAGAGCGAAAAGCTATTGCTGTCGGTTGAGACAGCACACCGGACTCTCGCCGGTAGATACGCAACAGATCGTTGTTTTACTCCGTAAAGCGCCCGAACTACGGAGGAAAGTTTTACAAAGGAGCAACCGTCACCATGTCCAGATGGAATCGCGGTCGTCTTGCACGACCGATCGCCAGCATCCTTGCAATGATGATGTTGGTGACAATACTGGTGCCGCTGACTGCCCTCCCGCTTCACGCCCAAAACCAGATGAATGAGATTCTCAAGTCGTTGGAGAAGGGAATCCAGGAGCCGACACCCCTGGTCGTTCTGGAGTTCAGCAACGATTCATCCTATAAAACGGGAATGCTCGGACGCCATTTCGCTGACGCTATCGCCATTGAGATGACGCGGACGGAAATCTTCGAGGTCGTGAAGAGTGCGGATATCAATAAGGTTCTCGAAGAGTATAACCTCACAATGCCTCTTGACGTCTCGGCGGCTGCATTGGTTGCTGACCGCGTGAAAGCGCCGTTCATTATCACTGGCACCATTGAAGATGTACAGATTCATAAAACCCGTGAAGGGACATATGCGGAAGTGCTGGTGCGTTCTGAAGTCACAAGTCGTATCACGAAAACCCGCATTAACGGCGCGATTATTCGTCAGAAAAGCTCACCAAAAATCGGCTACAGCGGCAACCCGGATATGCTGGTGCAAGAAGCGTTGTCCACCGCAGCGTATCAATCCGCACAACGCCTGCTGGATAACCGCCTGCCGATCGGCACGATTCTCACCTCGCCGCGTACCGGTGAAGTCGTTATCAAAGGCGGTTCAGCGATTGGGTTCCGCAAAGGGATGGAATGCGTAACGGTGCGCCGTGAAACCGTCACCGGTCGTCTTCGCCTCTCCGTCGTCAATCCCACCGATTGCACCGGCAATATTCTCGAAGAGAGCAAAGGGATCGCGCCCGGTGATAAAATTGTGCCGATCTTCGAATTTGAACCCCCGATGAGTAGTGGGGTTCGCGAGCGCACTGGTTTGCAAATTGCTGGCCTGTTGGCGCTGTTAACGTTAGGCGCCTTTATCGGGCACAATGGCGGCGATAAGCCATTAACCAACTCGCCGCAACCCTCCGCGGCTTCGTTGGCGGATGCGAATTTTGAGGAACAACCATATGGCGCCAATCTGGTGACCTGGCCGAGTCGTGGAGACCGGGTGCTCGCATATATTATCTATCGCGATACCAGCCCATCAACGCCGATCGCCGTCGTCGATGGCCATACGACGAGTTATGTCGATTCCGCCACACCGCTCCCGGAGATCGGGCAAACACTCGAAACAGTGGCGGTCAATGTAACGATTGATACCACTGTTGGCAACATTACTGCCTTTACCGCGACACCGACGTTTGAAACGACCTATGATAATGCCGACAACCCGGATATGACGATCTCCGATACCAGTTACACCGTCAGTGCGCGGCGTATTCCGTTGCACGACGGGTCGAACATCGGCTATCTCATACAAACGCTCTTCCTGGGGTATAAGAATACCGGTCTTGCCGGAACCATCGAACATCCGGGGGACTATGCAATGGTGCTGGGTAATAAAAGCCCGGTCTCCAATCGCGTGACGTTGCTGCATCCGCCCACTTTAGATAGCCCGACAGATGGCAACTTCCCCACGGATGGCAACTATCGCTGTCAGCGTGTCACCGGCGCCTCCACTTATATGCTCCAATTGTCGCCGACGGCCAGCTTTACGCCGGGACAGGTTGTCTCAGTCACCGCCTATATTGAGGGCGATCAATACGCGGTAGCCAATTATAGTCTGGACAACCTGTATAACAATCCCATCCTGGCGACCGCCAAAGGCAAAGACCTTTACTGGCGTTTTGCGGTGAAAGTTGATGGGCAAACTGATCCCGTGGCACTTTCAGACGCGCGCCAGAACGGTTGGGTCTACTCACCATGGTTCCGCTTCATCCTACCGGAACTGCCGCCGCGCAGTATCCGCAGTCACGTTCAAGGTCCGGCAACGCAGATTCCCAATAAACTTGGTGGGGGGTCTGGCCGCGTTGACAGCAACCGATCAGGCGCATTACGGCGTCAATAGTGCTTGAGCGCTTTGCGAGCAGTAGGTTTCGATGAGCCCTGGTCAGCATTGATCAGGTGCTCATCGGCTGAGGGTGTAAGGGTATGAGATCGCACAATAAGTTCCAGTGGATGATGCGTTTACTCGTGGGGTGTGTCCTGCTCTGCGCTGGAATCGCCGCGATGGGCATGCCCAATGTCACCTGGAAGAACACCAGATTCCCCGAATCGAAACTCGATGGAGTCGGCAATTACGCCATGTGGAGTGGGCGGACACGATCCCGCGATGGGTTACGCGTTGTTGGATCTTCAGTGCCCTTGCAGGGTGTGGTGCACGTGCTCGCCATCCCGGTGTCCTTCAAAATCGACAACGATCCAACGACGAGTGGTAATGGCACGTTTCCCTATCGCACCTGGGGCCCGGCGTCCCAGACCAATTATCTGCGCGATCGCTTACAAGGTTTGTCCGATTATTATGTTCAGGTGTCCGGCGGGCGCGTCACCAGCTTGCAGTATCGGCTCACCGGTGAAGTACAACTGCCGGATGTATTGTCCAAATACGCTTCGGATTCTACCGGCGTAAAGATCATGCAGGATGTCGTGACCTACGGAGACGGAACGATTGACTTCTCCTATGCCGATATCGTATTGCTCATTCATGCCGGCGCCGGTGGTGAAGTTGATCTGTTGGCTGGACGTAAAAATATTCATTCCTATTTTATGGCGTTAATCGGTTCGACATTTGATGCGACAATTCCTACTAATGACGGTGTGGTTATTGGTGGATTCTGCGTAGTGCCGGAAACAGAATGCAACGATGATTCTCTCCGCATATTGAATCTGGAGGCTGACGGCAAAACGCCCATGACGGATGCGAAATTGCTGGCCTATGAACAAAACCCCAGTTCCTTTCCATCAGTACGCATTCCGCATTACTGGGATGTCGTCGGCGCGTGGGCCCATGAATGCGGGCATGCCTTCGGGCTACCGGATTTATATGTGCCCACCCAATTCACACAGGGGTTTGATCTCGGTGATTTCACCTTGATGGCGCATGGGTGCTATCTACCCTTTCCTTCGGAATACGCATCGGGGATCGTCCCGGCGTATGATAAAACGCGACCCTGGTTCTCCAGTGTTCCTTGCCACCTTGATGCGTGGTCCAAACAATTCCTCGGGTGGACCACAGTCGTCAACGTAAAAAATGGTATGCCGAATCAAAGTCTGCTGCCTCAGGGAAATTCTACCGGCTATGAATACCATCTCTGGACGAACGGTGATACGGCATCCAAGGAATACTATCTTGTCGAAAACCGTGCGACGGTGGGAAATGATAAATATCTCCCCAATCCCGGGGTGATCATTTATCATATCGATAATTCTCGCGGAACACTGGAGCAAAATAGTGTCCAAGCCGATGCACGCCATCCACGGGTGATGACGGTGCCGGCCGATGGTACGCTTTTGCAGGATTCATCTGACCCCAAACGTTTGATTTATATCCCGTCGGCGGATACCGCTTTTCCCGGCACGGTAAAGAACACGCATTTCGGTCCGTTGACCACGCCGAACAGCAATAACTATCAGGGTGTTCCTACTGCGGTCGATATCAGTAACATCAAGCTCATCGGCACCATGGCCAGCATGGATCTCAATACTTCAACCCAGACAACGATCACCTTTACCAACCCCCCACCAAGTTCGGTGATCTATATCACGCGTCCAACATTACGCGCCACCGCCATGAATCTGGTGCCCAGTTCGATTCAGGTATTCCTGAATGGCACTCAGTATTTAATGGCCGATACTCCGCAATTTGATCTAAATGGCCTGTTACTCAATGGCTATAATCCAGCAACCGGCGATATCGCCGTCCCCCTGGATGCACTCGGTCAATTGGCCGCCGGTACCTACACGATCCTGCTCACTGCGCAAGATGCAAATTTGCAAGTGGCGGTTTCCAATACCATGACCTTCACCGTACAGGAAAAGGTGCTTCCGGCCGGTAAACTGCTGATCAGTCTGCCGGTGGTAAATGTCGGAACTGCACGCAAGGTCTTCGCCGGCGTGTTGGCATCAGATTTGCAACTCTGGCGCTGGAGTCCCTTAGCCAACGCGTATATCTCCTATCCGAAGACGACGCTGGTACCCGCGGATAACTTTACCGAGTTGACGAACACTAGCGGTACGGCTTTTGATCGGGCCATGCCGACGTCTTTTGTCCCTCCGGCGGGAAAAGGGTATTTCCTCCAATTACGCACCGCCATATCGTTGCGACTTGACGGCGATCTGGTCCAACATCAGCGCCAATACGCGGTCCCGCTCTATGCTGGTTTCAATCTGATCGGCGATCCATATATCGCATCGGTGCCTTTCGGTAGTTTACAGGTGGACTATAATGGCACCACCTACAGCATCAACGAAGCTGTCGATGCACAGTTGATCGATCCGGTATTATACGGATGGAACGGCAGCAGTTATACCATTGATATGTTGCCGTCAGGTGTGCTGGACCCCTGGGCCGGATGCTGGGTGCGCAGTCATGTCGGGACACTGGCGCAACCGTTAAATCTGGTCTTTTCACCGGTGCCCAACGCTGCGGCACGGAAACCCTTGCCCCAATCACGTATAGCCGGTACGCTGCAACAATGGCTGGTCACACTGCGAGCGACCAATCCTGTGAATGGCAACCGCGCAACCGTCCAGTGCGGTATTGCTCCCGGGGCCTCCGATCATGTGACGCGTGGAAAAGATTATTTTGCACCGCCCGTTATGCCGGACACCCTTGCGTTCTCATCTTCCAAGGGCGACGCCGCACTGTACCGTGATCTCCGGCCGGTAAACCCCACCGCAACAACTAGTTGGGATCTCACGCTGGCCGGCGTTCCTGGGGCAAAAGTCGTGCTCTCCTGGCCGGATTTATCCGGCATACCCGCGGGCATCAGTCTCACCATGACCGATCTAACAAGTGGAGACTCCCGCTATCTGCGCACGACACCGAGTTATGCATTGACGTTGGGACCGCAAGAGACAGAACGGCACTTCCGACTGATCTCAGTCCCACGACAAAACGGTACGCTGCAAATCAGCAATCTCACCGCTCGCGCATTGCGCTTGCAAGGTACGGTAGAAATCAACGGAGTCCTTTCGCAAGACGCGATGGTGTCTGTAGAAATTCGTGCGATCACCGGACGACTACTCGCCCGTATTCCGGCAGCATCCCATGGCCAGGGGGCGCTCACGCTCCTCTGGGATGGGCGGGGAAGTAACGGGAGTCCAGTCCCCCGTGGCGCGTACCAATGTCAAGTGACGGCGGTGACGCGGTCAGGACAGTCGGCAAAGGCCGTGCTCCTGTTGTCGCGATAGTCATGCTGACTGGCCCGTGGAGGAACTGAAGGCATGTTCTGCTTTATGCAAAAATGGAATACCCGATCGGTGATGGTGCTGCTGGGATGTCTCCTGGGCGTTTTCGCGCAGCAAGTCAGCGCGCAAACGGTCCCCCCCGGCATTCTGACAAAGCTCCCCGACAACTTTTATACGTGGACGAATTCCGCGGGAAAAGCGTCAATCGGCTATACCGGCGCCGGGTTGGGTGAATGGCAATTCGGCTCCTCCTCCGGTGATCCATTGCGTACTGAGGATGATAATATCCGTTTGATCAAAGCTGCAGATGCGTATATCTTTTTCGCGGATTCGAAAAAAGAGACGAAAGTCGGCACAGGTGGTCGTTTCCTCTTGCGCCCGGATCCGAATTCCATTTTGGAGACCCAGACGGCGAGTTTCATCTGGGAAACTGGCGATACGGTCGATAACGTGCAGGTATCCTGCAAAATCCGCCTGGTACGCGACGTATTGAAGTACCAGTATACAATCCATAATAACTCGTCACGTGATAAACGCGTGGGGTTACGCGTGGTCGAAGATGTACAATTTTCACCGAATGAGATACTAGGACAACCAACTGGCACCGTGTCGCAGAATATCGACGAGATTCCCTATTACCTCCCCGGGGGTCTTGCTGTCCGGAATGCTACCGAATTAACCGGTGGCGATGTGCCGACTGAGTGGGCCATTCGTTATCCGGATAACCCGGGTGTCGATTACGATTATCAGGCATACTGGAAAGCACGGCAACTGCTGACCAATAGTGCCAATAGCGATATTACCCAACCGGATCGCCTGGTGTTTGCGAATTTAGCGGACGTGACCGGGTACACCTGGATGGATATTTATGATGCCCTGTTACCGGCCAATGCTGGGCAAGCACCGACGGTCGACTGGGGTTCGCCCATGTCGAAAGATACGGCGGTCGGACTCTATTATAACGATCATATCCTCGGTCCCAGCGCGGACCGGGTGATCTCCGGCGAGATACAAATGAACTGGGCGGAAGTCAGCACCGTCAATCAATTTGCACTGGCGGCGACGGCGCCGGACTGGGTCGGCTTCCGCGCGGGTGATAATCTTTCGACAACGGATGTAATTGAAAACGGCTATTTTGAACCCTCCGTGTTGAATTTACGCGCCTATGTCAGTAATTGCGCGCTGACCAGTGATACCGACGTCTCAGTGAGCATCAGTATGGGCACCGGGCTGAAACTCGATGCGGGGCAAGTGCCGAATTACAGTGTCCATCTTGCTGGAATGGCTGAGAAACTGGTCAAACAGGCGGATGTGGATCAGATGAGTTGGCGTATCATCCCCACTGGAGAAGCCAGCGGGAGTATTCCCGTGCGCATCACCGCGATGTTCAATCCTGGCGGAGGCGTCACCTCGACGCTCTATGTCAGCGTACCGGCACTGATGCAGCGGCAATATGCCGGAGGCAAAGTTCCCGGCACTACGGATTGGATCAAACATTTCACCGGTTTCCCCTTTACATTTACCAGTAGCGATGCGCGCATGGCGTTGAATCTTGGTGCCGGAGTCGATTTAGCCTGGTATGATACCACCGCGCAAGTATACCGCTTTGCCGCGAGCGACGGCGTGAATCTGCAGCCGGGGCAGGCATACTGGATGCGCATGACCAGTCCGCAAACCGTAGTCATGCAAAATGCCTCGCCCATCAACCAACGAAATAATTATCGCTTGCAACTGGTCCGCGGCTGGAATGCCATCAGCAATCCCTATCAGTATGGCATTAGCTGGGGCAAGTGCAATATTGATTACAATTCCAATACCTATACCCTGACCAAGGCGATCAATCAGGGGTTGATTCGTCCGGAATTATGGGCCTGGAATCCGTTGGGAGGACAATACAATCCCCCCGACAATCCGAGTCCGAGTAATGATCTGTCCATGGAGTTAAAACCCTTCATCGGTTATTGGGTGTATGCGACCGATAAGATTACGCTGGTCTTTACCCCGAATACCTATATACCGGCCATGAACCCCAATACGCCCAGTGCGCGACATCAAGTGGATTCGTCGCATTGGCGGGTGAATCTACAACTCAACGCCGAGGGCACGAGAGACCTGCAGACCACGTTTGGCATCGATGCCGCAATCAAAGATGCCAGTTCGTTATTGAATGTAATGAAACCGCCGACCAGCCCCGGAGGGGTCACCGCGTATTTCCCTCATCCGGAGTGGGGTCGTGCTGCGGGGAATTTCGCAGTCGATCTTCGCGCCCCGGACGCCACGCTAAACTGGTCGCTAGAAGTGAACTGTGATAGGACCAATACGTTGACTACGATTAGCTGGCCGGATTTAAAAGAGGTGCCGGCACAGATCGCGTTGCGCTTGAAGGATGAATTGACCGGGAAGATTGTCTCAATGCGCACCACGCCGAATTATCAGTTTAATAGTGGCGCCGGCGGAATACGTCGTCTGACAATCACCGCGGAGTCGAATTATACCCGCCTCGCGTTCACCCAGGCGACGGCGCAAACGCGCCGCGGGGTGCGCGGAACGACGATCTCTTATGGCCTGTCGGCGCCGGCTGCTGTGACCGTACGGGTGCGCGGCGTAACCGGCCGTCTGATACGCACACTGCAAATCAGTCGCGCCAGCGGCGGCATTTCGACCATACAATGGGACGGCATGGATCAAACCGGACGTATCCTGCCCGCCGGTATATATCTCTGCGAGTTATTCGCGGAGACCGCGGAAGGGCAGCGCGCCCGGACGACTGTGCAACTACCAACGCGGTAACATACACTAAATCTTCACGGGCGGATTTTCCCCAGAATCCGCCAGTGTGTCTGCCCGGAAGGGCCTGTCGAATCGTAAGGAGCAGAGGTAATGAAGAAATTCGTGCGGGGACAATTCAGTCGCACACTTAGCATAGTGCTTATGGTCGTCATGCTGGTCCCAAGCCTGTTGCTGGGTCCCCTGGCGGTTCCGGGTCACGCAGGCTCTGGTGGGCGGCAAAACATTCTGATATTGCCGTTGCCTTCATCGGTCGGCAATGCCCCGTATAACCTGGGGGGGCGCATCGTCCAGGAACTGCAAATCGCCATGGTACAGCGCGTTGGGGTACAGGTGAGTGAATTGCAGCGCAATTCCTCAATGCTAGCGCGGGCGAAAGAACAGTTGGACGAGTCCGCCAAAGAACAACTCATGACCAGTTACGATGCCGCGGTCAATCCGAAAACGGAAGCGACCGCGCGCGTCGATGCCGCCGCCTTCCTGGTAAAGACTCTCGGTGTCGATGCCGTCGTATATGGGATGATTGATCAGTATGAGTTTTCCACCGCGCCGGATCCGAATCAAGTGCTCATTCATCTGACGGCAACAAGCGTGGCGATTGATAAAGATACCACCACCTCGCACTTTACTCCATTAGTAGTCCTGGGTAAAAGCCGTCGTTTGGCGGATGGCGGTGGTTCGCAAAGTCAGCATGATAATGATGCCATCATGAATCTGGCGGCGAATCTGGCAACCATGCTGACTGGCGATATCGTCAATGATCAACCTGTCAAACCGGGCAAAGCGCCGAAGACACCCAAACCGGTGAAAACACAGCCAGTTATCAATAATCGCCCCGCGCAGGATGATTACAATGAGGCACCGGTCGCCACCGAAAAGACACATAACCATACTTGGCTGTGGATTGTCTCCAGTTTGCTGGTCGGCGGTGGTCTGGCCTATCTGGCGACGAGTAGTTCTGGTGGATCGTCGGTTGTACAACCCACCTCTGTCGTGGGGTATGCCTACCCGCAAATCGATCGCGTGGAGTTGCGCATTACGAAACCGGCAAACCTGACGGGAATTCAATCATTTATTATTAATCGGGCGACAGTAGGCACCGCGTCAACGCGCGGGAGTCGCATCACGCATCGGACTGTGCGCCAGGTGGTCGCGACCGTACCGCTCAGTCAGGTGATCGATGAAAATACGCTTATCGGCATTATCGACGGACCGAACTCGACTCCCCCTCCCGTGCAGGGTCAGCTCTATTCCTATAGTGTAACGATCGTCCCGAGTAGTGGGGCGCGTACCGAAGTGACGATCTATAATGGTGGCGCTCCAAACGACAACATTGATGCCACCGGTCCGGATGTTCCGGTGCCCGTCAGTCAATTGACGGCCACAAACCTGAGCGGCAGCGCCATACAGTTGAGCTGGACCTACAACGCCGCGGCGTATGGTTTCCTGGGTGGCTATCTCATTCAGCGTCGGGTTGTTGGCGGAGGGTGGGAGACCCTTGACCCCCAGATTACCAATCCCAGCATCAAGACCGCGACGGTCAATGTGCCGACCCTGAATCAGAATTACGAATTCCGCGTCATTGCCTTCTCGACGGATGGCACCTATTTCGATACGACGCCGCAATCCGGTATCGTGCGCATCAGTTCGACCAGCATGAAGCCGCAAGCCCTGCAGGGGGTGACGGCAGTTGTCATGCCGGATACCAGTGGCGCGAAGTTCATCCGATTACAATGGAATGCACCGCAAGATACCTTCGTGGCCAAATACCAGATCGTACGCGTAGGTTCGCGTCGCTCGCATCGCTTCGACTGGACCAGTGCGCAATTTAAACTACCCTTTGCGCCGACGGGACGCAGTTCCGGCGTGCGCAGTCGCGGGCGTGCGGTCACCACCACGGATGTGCAAGCCGGGCGCGACAACACCACGACCATTACTATCAACTCACCCACGCAAACCACCTATGATGATCATACGGTCGTTGATAATATGATTTATCAGTATCAACTTACCGCGATCGCCCAGGATGGTGAAAGTAGTGATCCGGTGACCACCGCCAGCTTGCGCGTCGATTTCGCGCCCGGCAATGTGACGGGGTTGACCTCCACATCGAGCAGCGGCGCTGTGCAACTGCAGTGGTCTGCACCGACCAAGGATGCGGATGGCGTCACGGCGATAACGGACTATGCAACCGGACATTTCCAGGTATTGCGCAGCGACACGTTCGCAGCCGGGTCGACAACGGTCACGCAGGCCTTGTTAGCAACCAAGTTCACCCCGCTCTCGCCATCGGTAGCCTGGGGGTCCACCCAGCCTGGCGGAACGGTGACTTTCACGGATCCCAATCCACCGGTGCGTAAAACGGTCAGCTATGCTGTCGTCACTTACGATAGCGGCGGGCAAGCCTCGCTGGAAAAATTCCCGGTCACGCAGTTGGTTGCACAACCAGTAGTGAATAAGGTAACTCTGGCGCCCGCCGCATTTACCGCGGTCGTTGGTGGGGCTCCGGTGCAATTGTCCGTGACCACTACGGGGTCCGACGGGCTGTTAAACACCAATACCTCCCTGGTCTGCACTACGAGCGGTGGATTCCTGTCCGCGAATGCCGATGGGTCGGCGGCCGCGACCTCGATCACGGTATCAACCGGAACTGTGGGCAAAGCGCTCTTCTATTTTGTGCCGACCACGACCATGAATGTCACGGTGACGGCTACTGTGAAGGGTGGAACGTCATTTGCGACCGCCACGGGCACCGTGCGCGCGCCAACACCGGGAGCGGTAAATATCACCTTGAGCAACCGCACGCTCACGGCCGTGGCCACCAGCAGCGAACAAAACCCCTCCACCGATAGCTGGACGGAAATGGCGGTGCAAGTCAACGATCCGACCGGCGTTCCCGTACCCGGTGCAACAGTCACAATTAACAGTTCCGATGGAACAGCAGCGTATAACTCTGGATCAGGCTATACTACATTCAGTGCTGGCGCCCTGGTAGGGAATACCGGCGCGAACGGTAAATCCTTTACCGTGAAACTGCGCGCGGGTGTCAATGCCGCTACGGTAACTTTAACGGCGGCGAGTGGAACAGTTAGCGGCACGCAGACCTTCGTGGTGACCGGCGGCGCGGTGAGCCATCTCTCAATTGGCTTCCCGAATCAGAGCGATCCCGTCACGCTCAGCGAACCGACAACCTGTACGGTCACGGCGACAGATGCCAATGGCAATGCCGTGAGTGGTCAATTAATAACACTAACCATCACCCAGGGAACTGTAGTAGCGGTTAATCCGGTCACGGATGCCAGCGGAGTTGCCACATTCCAGATTCAACCGTTGGCGCAGAATGTAAGCAACGTACAACTGGTCGCGCGGGCCGGAACTGTTTCGTCCGCAACCAAAACGATCAGCTTTTCCGTAGTCAGCAATCCGTTGCTGATCACCGGTACGCTATTGTTGGCAATCTCCGCGGTACAGCCGTATGTCTGGGAGTTGCATGATGGCACCGGCGCAAAACTCGCCAACACCGCGGTCAGCATTCAGGTCTCCGCCGGCACAATCGACCTTCTCGATGGCACAGCGGCCGCGGCCACAAAGGCCACCACGACGGATACAAATGGACAAGTGACCTTCAACTATACGGCGCCCGCCACACCGATCTCGGTGACGCTCAAGTTCTTGAGCGGTATTGACAACAGTCAGATCGGCGCCTTGCGCACGATCACGGTGAATGGCGCCGCGTTGACGAATATGAAAGCGACGGCGATTTCCGGTACCGAGATCGATCTGAAGTGGGATAATGTCGCCGGATCGTCCGGCTATGAAGTCTGGCGCAGCACCAATGGTACCGACTGGGGAACCACCGCCTACGCGGTCACCGCGGCGAATGGCAACACCTACAATGATACCGCCTGTGCTGCCGGCACGCGCTACTACTATAAAGCGCGCGCGACGTACCCCTCCGGCGGCTATTCGTTGTTCAGCAACGTCGACAGCACCTTTACCTTCCCGGGTACACCGACCTGGTCGGCGAATACCGACGGCAAGACGCCATCGATCAGCATGGATCGCGATCCATTCAGCAGCAATGTCAGCAAGAATGCGCTAACGCCTTCAGTCGTGCTGCTGCGCTGGGCAACGCCGGCGCCCAGCGGTGTGACGTTCTACGATTTCCAGTGGCGAACCGCGGGGAGCGCTTGGCCAGCAGACAACTCACAGATTGTGTCGGCAAGCGTCAATGCCCCGTATGCCTTCCATGATGTGTCGGCACTGGGATTCAGTACTCGCTTGGAATACCGCATGCGCGCCAGAAACGCTTCTGGCTTCTCGGACTGGACCGCGGATGTGGACTTGAAGACCATCATCACGGGGCCGGAAACGGATAAATGGACAGCAGCGACGCTGACAAAATCAGCCTTTACCGACACTTCCATTACTTTGAAGTGGATTGATGCCGATGGTGAGAGCGGTTACGAAGTATGGACCAGTCAGGATGGCGCGGTGTGGACACAGGTGCCCGGCGCAATTCTCGGTGCAAATATTACGTCCTACACCGTCACCGGGTTATCAGCCGATACGCATCATGAATATGTCGTCCGCTCTTTCATCAGTACGCCGGGATATCCCAATGGCTATACGGGGTGGACCAACCTGGTCGATCAGAATACCAATCCGGCGCTGGTCACACTCAATCCGGCAACGGTGATCTCGAATACGGAAATCGATCTGACCTGGAATGATGTCGTGGGGGCGGAAGCCTACGATGTCCAGCGTGTTGGGCCTCCGGGAACCACCGTCACGTTGACAAGCGTCCCAACGACGATTCTGAACGGCGTCGTAACCTATCAGGATAAGAATTTGGCTCCGAATACCCTGTACACCTATTCCGTACGGGCCACGAATGCCGGCGGCGGCAATCAGGGAACCTGGAGCAATCAGGTCAGCGCCACCACGGCGCCGGTCGCCATGCTCACCGTGATGGTCGACGGTACGAATAATGCATCGGTCGCGACCAAAAATCAACTGCGTCGCATCTACTATTCTGCGATGGATGTCGACCAGTTGGCCGATGCGTCACAGCGGCGCGTCAAACTGGTGGTCACCGGCTATACCGGCAACGCCGTCAATACTCCCGTCGCCGGCGGGGCGAAAGTGCGGTTGACCACGGATAGAGGAACCTTCGAGGCCAATAACACTTCGCAGGATGTGGCAGCCGATGGGTCATGGATCGCCGGCGTCCTGGGCAGCGACGGGACAATGACCGTCCTCTTCTGCGGCGCGAAGACCAATATCTCCACGCAGTATGTGCCGCCGGTTTCGGCCGCAGTTCTAGGACAACCGAATTTGATCGTGCAATCCCCGGCCGATAAGAATACCGCTACGACAACCGCGAATCAGTTCACCATCGCCGATACCACCGCGTATCCCTTGTTGATCGGTCCTCCGCAGACCATTACAGGAACGACGAATATCGCTGATATTGTGACGACCCGCGGAACTAAATATGGGTCAGGCACCGCCGCGGATCAATTCTTCCCGCAGCAGTTTGATAAATGGCCGGTGATTTTCTCTGACGAAACGATGCGCGTCACTGCGAACGTAACTGACCTGGCCGGGCAACCGGTGCTGGCGGATATGCCGATCTGGTTCGCGCAGGGGTACAATCAGTTTGCGTCCGCGGCGACCGCGGCGTTGAATGATACAGCCGGGTCGGCGAACATCAGCGGCAAATATGGGAAGACAAGCTACGATTCGACGAATAATGCTTCAACGGCCATCGCCGGCTTCCAGAGCAACCATTCCGGTCTCTACGAAGTGCAGATATTCGCGCTTATTCACAATGCGAGTAAGCCGACGCTGGATGCCAATAATAATATCTACCAGCCAAGTCCGACGCTGGATTACAACACCCAGTTGCTGCCTGGCAAACCGTCCTATAAAGGCTTATTCACGCTGAACAAAACCTATGCCGCAACAGGCAAAGCAGGCTGGACGGCATCCGTCAGCGCGGCCAATCAGCGGATTAACTGCAATACGACAATGGCCTCCGCGGTGACACTGGCAGCCTTCGATGTCGACACCAAGCGTGTGCTGCCCAGCGTGCCCTTCCAAATCACGGCGGATGTCACGAGCTTTGATGAATTGCATGCCACTCTGACGGGCAGTACGGATATCAAGTTGGAGCAGACGAACACCACGGCGATCCCACTTGGTCAATTCTTGAGCTTCGATCAGAACAGTCAGGCGACGGTACTGATCCGCGGCAACAACCGCATCGGCCGCGCGCACCTGTGGCTCTTTAACTTGCCGACCGTCACCGGTGCGTTGGCTACGGCCGTCAACACCAAAACTCGTAATACCAAGGATGCGATCTACAACGCAGCGGTCGACGTTCCGTTGGATGTCGTGCTCTATGGTCCGCCGTTGAGTAACGTGCGTTTCTCGACGACGGCGACTCCGTCGGATATCTCGCCGTACTACAATACCGGCAACCTGCATATCATCGCGGGCACGGGTGAGACCGGGAATACATTGCTCATTTCCGACTACACCTTCAAGGTCTACCTGAAGGATCAGTACGGAAATGAATATCCCAGTGGGTATAAGCTGTTCCTGACCGAAGACACGTCGAATTTCGCGCCGTTTAACAACGATCCAACGAACTTCAAAGTGTATACCATGGGACAACCGGTGGCCACTTACGGCGCGGCGTTGCCCTACTACTACAACCTCAACCAGGCTGCCGAACACAAAGCGACGAACCTGAAGGTTGTGGTAGACGGTGAAGAAGTGAATGCGCCGGTGACCGGGACCTATGCTGAACGCATTTCACAGATCATGCCGCTGACGGCGACGAAACCGATCAGCGCGACCATCACCGATGATTCCGTCTCCGATACTCAATCGGATCCGCTGGTACGCCCGTTGCATAACGCCGCAAATAACGGTGTATACAACGTGCCCATCAGCGCCAGTGTCTTCGATTTCGAAGGGAATCCGTCGATTGTTGGGTTCAACATCTATTGGGGTATCACCCAGACGGATCTTGTGACAACCGGAGGTTTCTCCGGCAATCTCCATCTGACAGCGCTGGCTGGAAATCCCGCGGTTGATGTCGGGATCGGCACTTCACTCTTCACGAGTGCCGCCGGGTTAGCTAACCAGTACTCGTTTGATGGCACGAACTACGTGTCGGTGTCCGTGGGCGTGAATACCGGAACCACCTTGTCACGCGTCCATATTCAACCCTACTACAATGGCACGGCGTTAAACGATGGCTTTTACTTGCACGTCGGCATTCCGACACCGAGTCTGGTCGTCAAATCAATCAGCACGACTTCTGTGACGATGACTGTCTCGCCGGCGCTCATTCCGAATACGCTGACTTACGACACGACTACAATCGAGGATACCAATAAGTATTTCATCTTCCGGACGCTAACCGCCAATGCGCCGAATCCATTTGCCACGAACCCGGATGCGATAATCGACGCGACCGGGCAACTCACCGCGTATGACTGGACGGATAATAACAATAATAATATGACGGCTGGTTCCGTCCTCTATTATTGGGTCTACGCGGTGAACGACCTCTCGGTAGGGGCCCCGGCGACATACTCCGCGACGATGAACGTGCCGATGAAGGTCATCACCCCGACGAAACTCACTGCGGTGGCGGTGAATAACACGACGGTGGCCTTAAGCTGGATCGGTGTCGCTGGATGCAACTATATCGTGCAGCGCGCGCCGCACAACACGACGAACTGGATCAATCTCGCGCTGGCCAATCCTGCCGCGACCACATTGAACGATACGACTTGCCAGGGTGACACCTGGTACGATTATCGAGTGCTGGTGGTCGATCCCACGCCAGCGCCCAATGGCGCCACGTCGCAGTATACCGATGTGGTGTCTGCACTGACGTATCCGGATCCGGGTACGTGGCAGGATTTCGCGTTCACCGGCAGCAGTCTCAAACTCGACTGGAATCTGGTGACGCACTGCGAAGGCTATAACATCATGCGCAGCATCGACAACGGCGCGACGTATGGCTTTATCCAGCAGAACCTGCCGCGTACAACGCTGACTACGAACGACAATCCGGCGCCGGTGCAGACTATTCTGTATCGACTCGATACGTTCGACGCCACCGGCATCACCACGGGGCAAGTGCTCTGTGTGCCAGGGCCAGTAACAACCTTCAATGCGAACGCGAATGGCACTTCCGGCCAGATCGTGCTCACCTGGGCGTTACCCACGATACCAAATGGCATCGCGAATCCGATGACCAATATATATGTCTATCGTGATGGCGACAGTACGACCGGTACACTGGTGCAGTCATTGCCGGCAAACGCTACGACCTGGACCGATACGGTAGCAAACGGTTCGACGCACTCCTACTGGGTCTACGTCATTACCGGTCTTGGCTGGACCTATCCGGCCACGGCATCAGGGACATCGAAACCCTGATTTTTGGGCACAATACCGCACCGACCGCCGCATGGGCTTTTGACCATGCGGCGGTCGGCGTCTATTCCCCTCTGCTTCACCATTTTGAAGCAGATTCTTACACAGAAAGCAACTAGCCGGAAAGGTGTAGAATTGGTACAATAACGAACGCATCCGCGTTAACGGGTGCGTTCGCGTTTTTAGCCCGCTTTATTCGCGCAGCGTATAAAGCTTCGGTCAGCGAGGACATGCCATGTCATTTAGCAAACCCGAAGGCACCAACGATTTTCTCCCCGCGGTGACGCCGCGTTGGCAGTGGTTGGAAGCGTCATTCCGCCGCCAGTGCGCGTGCGCCGGGTATGGTGAAATTCGTACGCCGATTTTTGAAGATACCGAGTTGTTCACCCGCGGGGTGGGGGACGATACGGATATTGTGACCAAGCAGATGTACTCATTCACTACACGGGGGCACGACCACATCACGTTGCGCCCGGAAGGCACGGCCAGCGTGGTGCGCGCGCTTATTCAGCATAACCTGCTGGAACAGGGCGGCGTGCAGAAGCTCTATTATTATGGCCCGACGTTCCGTTATGAGCGCGTGCAGTCCGGACGTTATCGCCAATTTCATCAATTAGGCGTCGAGGTGTTTGCTGCATCTGGACCGGATATTGACGCGGAAGTGTTGGCGTTCGCCGCGGACTTCCTGGTTTCGATCGGGCTGCAGGATGCCGCTCTGGAACTAAACAGTGTAGGTTGCCCGGAGTGTCGTCCACGGTATCGCGAAGCATTGCGCGATGCGTTGTCCGGCACGCGCACCGACCTGTGCAACGATTGCCAACGTCGGTATGAGACTAACCCCTTGCGCATTTTGGATTGCAAAGTTCAGAGTTGTCGCGCGCTCACGCAAGAGGCGCCGGTGCTTCTTGATTTGCTCTGTGCCCCCTGCCTGGAACATTTCCGCGGCGTGCTCGCTGGACTTCAGGCATTAGACGTGGCATATAGCGTCAATCCGCACATTGTACGCGGTTTGGATTATTACACACGGACGGCCTTCGAATTTATGCACGGCAACCTGGGTGCGCAGAATACCGTGCTGGCTGGTGGGCGATACGATGGTTTGGTCGCGGAACTGGGTGGACCCAATACGCCGGCCATCGGATTTGCCGCCGGCATGGAGCGCCTGCTGCTCGCGGTAGGTGACGCCGCCGCTGTACCAGAGCAACCCGGTCCGGTGTTCGTGGCGACGCTGGGTCCGGCAGCACATCAGCATGGGATGGTACTCGCACAGGCATTACGTCGCGCGGGCGTTCCCGCGGCGACTGATTATTTAGCGCGCAGTCTCAAAGCCCAAATGCGTGAAGCAAATCGGCAGCATGCCTGGTTTACCTTGATTTTGGGTGATGACGAATTGGCGCGCGGCGAAACCACTCTGCGCGATATGCGCACCAGCGAACAACAGTCGTTGCGTCTGGACACGGTAGTGGCGCATTGCGTGGCACAATATCCAGACATACCCTGACGCGCATCCCGATTTAAAGAATCCATACCAAAGAACGGACTCGGGCGCAAACGATGCGCAATATCGGTTATCTCAGCAGTGAAGAGGCTCTATTATGACAGACAACAGCACGACGACTCCCTGGCGGCGTTCCAATGAGTGCGGCGCATTGCGGCTTAGCGATGTGGGGCGTGAAGTCGTCCTGATGGGGTGGTCGCAGACCAACCGCGATCACGGTGGAGTGATCTTTCTCGATTTGCGCGACCGGTCGGGGCTGGTGCAGTGTGTGTTTAACCCACAGGAAACTCCCGACGCCCATGCCATTGCCCAGCATATCCGTGCGGAATTTGTGGTCGCCGTACGCGGGATAGTGCAGCCGCGTCCAGCGGGCACGGTGAATCCGCGTCTGGGCACCGGCGAAGTCGAGATCAATGCCAGTGCCATTGAAGTGTTGAATCCGTCGAAAACCCCGCCTTTTCCCATAAATGACGAAAACGCACCGGTGGTTGACGAACATCTGCGCTTAAAATACCGCTATCTCGATTTGCGGAATGAGCGCATGCAGCGCAATCTGCTGTTGCGTCATAAATCCGCAATGGCCGCGCGCGCCTATCTTGATGCGCAGGGATTTTGGGAAGTCGAAACACCGTTATTGATCAAATCCACACCGGAAGGCGCGCGCGACTTCCTGGTACCTTCGCGGTTACAACCGGGCGAGTTCTATGCGCTGCCGCAAAGTCCGCAACTGCTCAAGCAGACGTTGATGGTGGCCGGCGTGGAACGGTACTATCAATTCGCGCGCTGCCTGCGCGATGAGGATTTACGCGGTGATCGGCAGTTCGAATTCACCCAGATCGACCTGGAAATGTCCTTTGTCCAGCGTGATGATGTGCTGTCCGTCACCGAAGGCATTATCCAGAGCATTATGCGCGTCATTGGTGTTGACATCGACACTCCATTCCCACGCATGAGTTTTGCGGAAGCCATGTCGCGCTTCGGCAGCGATAAGCCGGATATGCGGTTCGGCATGGAATTCGTCGATCTCACGCCGATATTTACACAGACCGAATTTAAAGCTTTTGCCGGTGTGCTGGCCGCGGGCGGGCAGATCAAAGGGATCAAGGCGGCGGGCGCCGCCGGGTTCTCGCGGCGCGAGCTTGATGAAATGACAGCCTTAGTGCAGAGCTTCGGCGCCAAGGGGTTAGCCTACTTCCAGGTGACTACCGAAGGGGTCAAGTCGCCGATTTTGAAATTCCTCTCTGATGCCGAACGTGAGGCGCTCCTGACGGCCATGGATGCCGGTGAAGGCGATCTATTATTGTTGATCGCCGATTCGTCGACTGTAGTCGCCCAGGCGCTGGGGCGGTTGCGTCTGCAACTCGGTGAGCGCTTGAACCTGATTCCGGACGGCGTTTGGAATTTTCTCTGGGTCGTCGACTTCCCCATGTTCGAATGGAATGAAGAAACGCAGCAAATCCAGGCGATGCATCATCCATTTACCATGCCCCGCGCCGAAGATCTACCGCTGTTGGAGACCAATCCGCTGGCAGTACATGGCGATTTGTATGATCTGGTGTTGAACGGTAACGAACTGGTGAGTGGCAGCATCCGCGTGCATCGACGCGATATTCAAGAGCGTATTTTGCAAATCATCAATCTGCCGATAGAAGAAGTGCGCGAACGTTTTGGATTCCTGGTGGATGCGTTTGAATACGGCGCTCCCCCGCATGGGGGTATGGCTATCGGCTTCGACCGTCTGATCATGCTCATGGCGGGAGAAAAGACGATTCGTGATGTCATCGCGTTCCCCAAAATGTCCTCCGGCGTCGACCTGATGATGGATGCCCCGACCCACGTCGACCCTGATCAGTTGCGCGACCTAGGTTTGCAACTGCGCAAGCGCTGACAGGGAGGCCTGAGTGCCACAGGAAGCACGATCACCCGCCGAATTACAGGAGCGTCTGGGTATTTGTTTTCAGCATCTCGACGCGCTGGAAATGGCGCTCACACATCGCTCGCTACTGGCGGAGCAGGAAGGCGTCACGTCCAACGAGCGCTTGGAGTTTCTCGGCGATGCAGTGTTGGGCATTATCATCGCTGAGGAGTGTTATCGTCGTTTTCCCACCTGGTCAGAAGGAGAATTAAGCAAGGCCAAGGCCACGGTGGTTGACGAACGGGCATTAGCCGAAATTGCCCGGCGCTGGGAACTCGGAACCTATAGCCGCGTGTCGCGCGGTGAAGACGCCTCCGGTGGACGTGAGCGCCGTTCGCTGCTCGCGGATATGGTAGAGGCGGTGGTCGGAGCCTATTTCCTGGATAGCGGTTTGGATGCCTGTCGGACCTTTGTGCTCCGTGAATGCGCGTCCGCCCTGGACGCCGTGACGAGTCGTGAGTTCGACAACGACTACAAGACGCAATTGCAGGAGGTCTATCAGGCGCGATATCAAGCGGCCCCCACGTATATCGTCATCGCCGAGGACGGACCACCTCACGATCGCACCTTTACCGTGGCGGTCGTATTCACCGAAGATGAACTCGGTCGCGGCGAAGGAAAAAGCAAGAAAGTAGCCGAACAGCAAGCCGCCGCAAACGCCCTGCGGACGCTTCGTGCCCAACAGGATTGACGCGAACTGCCTCTGGACAGCGTATTCAAAAATCATACCGTCTAACCCTTCATGATGTCCCAAAGAAGTTCGCTTAACATGAAGGTAACGTTTCGCTAACGTAGAAAAAATAGTTAGCGAACCCCTCAAGGATAGTCCAGTAGAGGCCTAATTCCCTTGTCGTGGTGCGCATGCCTGCAAGCGGATACGTTTAAAATAATTGGAATAGGAAGCTTGGGCTCCTGGTGCAAGGAATTTGTTCCTGTTTTCTCTGGAGGTTATCACGTGGCCTGGTTACGTCTGCTCCCGCGCGATGAGCGCTTCTTCGATCTCTTTGATAAAGCAACGGCCATTGGCGTCGACGGTACAACGACGCTCCATCGCATGTTGCAGGACTTTGCTCAGGCGGAGACTTACCGCGCGAAAATTACCGAACTGGAACATGCGGGCGATTCGATTATTCATGAAACCATGGATAAGCTCAACCGCACCTTTGTCACCCCACTTGATCCGGAAGATATTCGGTTAATCGCCAGCTTGCTGGACGACATCATTGACTTTACCCAGGCAGCCGCGGAACGACTGTTGCTTTATCAGGTGACAACACCGCACCCCGCAGCTATTGATCTGGCGGCTATTCTTGTCAAAACCGCGTTGGCCGTACAGAAAGCCGTTGGCATGTTGCGCGATCTCAGTCAGCGTCCGGAAATCCTTCGCGTGTGCATCGAGATCAATAGTCTGGAAAATGCCGGCGACAAGATCTACCGTGAAGCATTAGGCTCACTCTTCCGCCAGGGAGATCTCATGGAATTGATCCGCTGGAAAGAGATCTTTGAACAAATTGAACAGGCGATCGATCAGTGTGAAGACCTGGCAGACGCCATTGAGAGCATTATTGTGAAACACGCCTGATCCGGCGACGTTCCTTCAGAGAGATGATATGACGGCGATTGATATAGAAGATGCCTGCCCGACGTGTAAAGTTCCCGTGGGCCAAGATAACACGATCCCCTGTCCACACTGCGGCGCCCTGTACCACAAATCCTGCTGGCAAGCCAACGGCAACAAATGTATCGCGGAGCAGTGTACCGGTACTGTTTGGGATTTACTACCGACACAAGAAGATCCGGAGAACCCGGAAACCGTACCCCCACCGCTTGTACGCTCCTCTTTCAATGGCTGGGTAATCGGCATAAGCATTGCCCTGTTCCTGGTCGGGGTGGCCTCTCTGGCGATAGCATTGGGTGTTCCTCATAAACTCGTGTTGATCATCGGGGTGGTAGTTTGCGCGCTGGCCTTTGATTACGTCAATGGGATGCATGATGCTGGAAATGCAATCGCCACGGTCATTTCTACCCGCGTGTTAACACCAGCTACCGCATTGATTATGGCTGCTGTGTTGAACCTTGCCGGTGCGTTAATTCATACCGGCGTGGCGAAAAGCATCGCCATGAAATTTGCCGCGCACAGCGTGACCCCTACCGAGATTACACTCCCCATGATTCTCTGCGGGCTTATCGGCGCCAGCTCCTGGAGTTACATTACCGCGCGCATTGGATTACCGGTCAGCACTTCGCACTCGCTGTTCGGCGGCCTCATCGGTGTCTTCCTGGTGGCGCACATACCACTGAATGACAGTTACCTTGGACAGCTGGCACTCTTTATGGTTGTCGCCCCCGTGTCGGCATTTATCGTAGGGTGGCTACTGATGGTGATCCTGAATGCCATCTTCCGCAATGTGGCGCCGTATAAGCTCAACAAACATTTTCGTGTCTGGCAAGTCTTCTCATCCGCACTTATGGCCTTCTCACATGGCTCGAACGACGCGCAAAAGGCGATGGGCATCATCACGATGGCCCTGGCCTCTGGGAGCTACTTCAGCCATCAGGTTACCATTCACTGGGGATCCCCAATGATCTCACAATGCCTGACCTGGCTTGTTGGCGCTGATGGACACGGCGACATCAATGTGCCACCGTGGGTGAAGATTGCCTGTGCATTGGTCATTGCGTTAGGTACCGGTTTCGGCGGGATGCGGGTGATCCAGACGCTGGGACACAAAATTATCAAGCTGGCGCCGATCCACGGCTTCGCCGCGGAAGCGGTGGCTGCCGCGACCATTCAAATCGTCACCTTGAAGGGTATTCCCATCAGCACGACCCATGTCATCTCCTCCTCCATACTCGGTATCGGGGCATCACGCCGCTTGTCCGCGGTCCGCTGGGGGGTCGCCGGTAACATTATCGCGGCCTGGCTCTTCACCATCCCGACCTGCGCACTGGCGTCGGCGCTCCTCTTCTGGCTGGTGCAAAGCACCGGACTCGAGCGTTTGGTGCAATGACAGCAGGAAATTGTCTATCCGTGCGGGAAGTATAGCCCGGATCATTCATTCACACCTGAATGATCCGGGATAACGAAAATCTCTTACGGAATGGCATGCTCACCTCATGATAGATGCGCACACTCACCTGAATGATCTGCGCTTATTCCCGGAGGCCGACGCGCTGGTTTCCCGCATGTGCGCCGCCGGCGTCCAGGGGGCACTCGTGGTAGGATACGATCTGCCCTCTAGTCGCCGCGCGGTGGAGTTGGCACGTCGCTACCCCGGGGTGATCGCGGCCGCGGTGGGCATGCACCCCCATGAGAGCAAAGACCTGGATGCCGACACCCTTACCGAACTGCGGGAGTTGGCATGCGCCCCGGAAGTTGTCGCCTATGGCGAGATTGGTCTCGACTTCCATTATGACCATTCCCCGCGTGACGTGCAGCGTGATGCGTTACTCCGGCAATTAGCGGTAGCGGCCAGTTGTGACTTGCCGATTATTATTCACGAACGTGAGGCGGCGGACGAGGTGCTGGCGCTCATTGAGCGTGAAGACGGTTGGGCGCGAGGCGGCTGTTGGCATTGCTGCAGCGTAACGCCGGATTTGGCAGGGTTCATCGCCCAGCGTCTCTATATAGGCATCGCCGGCTGGATAACCTTCACAAAAGCGGATAATATCCGCGCATTGGCGCGTGTGGTTCCCCTTTCCCGCCTGCTAATTGAGACTGATGCCCCCTATTTAGCGCCGGCGCCGTACCGGGGGAAGACGAATGAACCGTCCTTACTCCACTTGACGGTCGCCGCACTGTCCGCAGAGAAAGCGACGACGCTGGACGATGTCGCCGCGCAAACCACTCTCAATGCGCGTTGCGCGTTCCCGCGTTGGAATCTTGCTTGATGTACAACGGTGATCCGTTGCCGAACGAAAGGAGATTCGATGTCTGACGATTGTATTTTTTGCAAAATTGCCAATCAGCACCTCCCGGTGGAACTCCTCTACCAGGACGACCTGATCGCGGCGTTTCGCGATATCAACCCACAGGCGCCCACGCACATCCTGCTCGTGTCGCGCGCCCATCTTGCCGGGGTGTCGATGTTGACTGCGGAGCACGCGGCGTTGCTCACCGCGCTTTGTACTACCGCCGCGGAGTTGGCGCGTCGCGAGGGGATCGCGGACAGCGGGTATCGGCTGATCGTGAATTCCGGCCCGGATGCCGGGCAAAGCGTGCCGCATCTGCATATCCACTTACTCGGGGGGCGTTCCCTGGGCTGGCCTCCAGGGTAAGGCAGGCAAAAAAGACAGGGGAAATGGGGAGGCAATGGTGGCGGGTGTATGTGCGTACTTTACGTCCCCCGGTTTTCGCTCCGCTCCTTAGAAGCCGAAATCGAGTTGCGGTTGTGCGGCAGCAGGTGGTTTTGGCGTTGCCACCGCGGCGCTGACGACCGGTTCGTGGCGCACCACCGCTGGCGGTGGCGGAGCGACAGGTCCCTCAAGCGGTGGGGTCACGGGTGTCTGGGGGACGGTGCGGACTGTAGCTTGAGCCTTTGCCGTCGTTGAACGGGGGACTGTCGGTACAACCGGTTTCGTGTTGACCTTCGACGGCTTGAGTGCGGGTGTTTTGGGTGCGGAGACGGGTTTCGAGGCGCGCACTGCGGCAGTGTTAGCCGGTGGAGTGGGAGCGTCCGCTAACTGCAAGGCCGGATCGCCGGCCTGTCGGCGTTTTTTGATAATTTTTGCCTTGGGGTTCAACGCCAGGGTTACTTTGGCCTCGCGGGCATATTTCGCGTTGAATTCCGGATGATCCAATAGGGGCTGAACATAGCTGGCAAAGTATTCGCAGGCCTCACCGGCGATTACGCCGCACGGGGTGCGTCCCTGGCATCCCCCATTGGAAAAATTCGCGCATTCCCCCTTGGCGAGACGGGCAAAGATATCGCTGCTGGTGACTTTCATGCGTGTCATGGCGCTCCCTGTTCCGTTTCGCTGTCGTGGGCCGCACGAACCGCGGGCCAGGTGTTCGAAACCAACCCCTTTTACTGTAGCAAACAAACAAGCGTTTGTAAAGAATAACCGGAAAGGGGTCTGGTATCATAATCTTCGGGCTTGAGACAGGCTTTCCTGCCAGTTGCGGGGCAGAATATCTGGAATTCTCTGGCACCCGTGATCGTCTATCCCGCATTATTCATGAACGCATGAATAATGCTACAGCTAGCCGAAGCTTTATTCGCTTCGCGAATAAAGCGGGCTATGGGAAATAATTGCGGTCCATGGCGGAGCATCGCCAGGTCAAATGCGACTCGGCCCCACTGTCGCATTTTCTCTGGGAGATACACCCGTGTCGTCGATGATCGCTGTTGACAAACCCTCGTAGATTACGTATACTTTTTTGGTGGCAGATCCACCGGGTGAAACAATGGGCGGATAGCTCAGCGGTAGAGCGCCTGGTTTACACCCAGGTGGTCGGGGGTTCAAATCCCTCTCCGCCCACCAGAAAATCAATACTGCAGTATTGTGGTCGCTTGGCGCAGCGGTAGCGCACATCGTTCACACCGATGGGGTCACTGGTTCGAATCCAGTAGCGACCACCATTTTATTTGGTACCCGCATTTCCCCCACACAGTTCGCCCGTTTCTCATTGCGAAATATTTCCGGTAAATAGTCCTCGTATCTATTGCAAGTGTTGTATTTCCGTTGTATAATTTGGTCAGCGTTTACATTATTAGGAGGTTTCCATGCGCAAAGGTTTTACCTTGATTGAATTGCTCGTTGTAATTGCCATCATCGCGATTCTTGCGGCAATTCTCTTCCCGGTCTTCGCCAAGGCACGCGAAAAGGCGCGCCAGACGAGTTGCCTCAACAACCAGCGGCAAATGGCCACGGCTACCATGATCTACGCTCAGGACCATGAGGAAAAATTGCCAACCGCTGATGCGTATTGGGGTGCCATCAGCCTGGATAAAGGTGTGTTGGTATGTCCGACTGCCGGCAAAAAGCAGCCGAATGGTTATGGTTTCAATGCGAACATCGGTGGACTGGCGCTCGGGGAATTGCCCTCGCCGGAAACGGCATTGCTGACCGGAGACGCGATCAGTACTGCTAATAGCCTGCTCACCATCCCCAGCGATATCGCCGCGCGGCATAACAATGGCGCCATTCTGGCCTATGCCGACGGACACGCGGTGCTGGCGTCCGCCACCTCTCCGGCCTTCCTGGCGGTTTGTCAGGGGACGGAAGACATGATGGCCGACTCCGGCTGGATTGTAAACGGCGGTACCGTGGATACCAATACCTACGGCAAAACCACCAATGGCGCTTTTGAGGTCAAGGGGTATGGCGACGGGAACTGGATCTATGCCAAGCGCGACGTTGGCGCCACGCGCCAGGCGGCGAGCTGGTGGTCGATCTCCTGTATGTTGAAAACCTACCAGGTGAACGCCTTCAACGCCTCCGACACTGCGGGGGGCGGCCACAACATCGCCATTAGCGACGTCAACAATAACACGATTGCGATTTTGCGTCGTGAAGTCAGCGGCAATTATGGCGACCGCTGGGACTATTTAGGCACGGGAACCAGCACGACTTTCCCCTGGGGCGGCACGGAACGCCTCAATTTGTCTGCTTGGGCCTCTCCCCTGATGTCGCGCTGGGAGCATGATTACGGGTGGAACGGCGGAGCCAACACCACGAACGAATTGCCCAACTCGACAGAAACAGCGAAATATGCCCCCGACACCGTGGCCTCAACCCTCGGTAACGGGTACCAATCTCTCTTCATTGTCGGAATGAGCGGGAAAGTGATGCTCTCTTATGGCTCGTTCTCCTGGAGTGGTACGCCAATCGCCGGTAGCGACTGGAGCAAGCCCCGCTATATCCGCTTCGGAACTGAGTATTGCTACCACCACATTTACACGGATATTCAGAGCCTGAAGTTCGGCTGCAAATAATTGTTCAGGAAGATGGTCCTCGCGCGCGGCCCGCTGCTACAGCGGGCCGCGCGTTTTGTTGTGTTCGACCTGGTGATGTTGGCAAAGAACCGCGCAACCCCGTATAATACGATAGCGACACCAGAGCCCGCGATATACGCGAAGCGAATAAAGCGGACTAGCTCAAGCATGATATACCTGTATATCAATCATGCGGGATAGTGAGGGTGCGAAAATGGATGATTCTCGCAAACGATTCTGGGATACATTCGAACAGATGCAGGAAGACTTTGACCGGTTTTTCGATCATTATGCGCGTGTGAAACACCCCGCGTTAGTCACGTTCCACACACGCTGGGCACCCTCTGCGAACATCGTTGATACCGGCGATGCCATCCAGGTGCTCGTGGAGATTGCCGGGATGCGTCGCGAAGCGCTGGATCTGCGTATTGAAAATGAGCGGTTGATATTGCGTGGTTCGCGCGATGACGCCGAAGTGTTATCGCATGGTTGCTATCAGCAGATGGAGATCGCCTTTGGCGAGTTCGAGTTGGATGTGCCGTTAACGGTACCGGTGGATGCTGAACACGCGGAAGCCCGCTATCAGGATGGTTTTCTCTATGTCACCCTTCCGAAAATTCCTGAGGCGCGACCGCGGCGAATACTCTTGATTGTGTCGAATCAGTGAAGCCATCGAGGAAGAGGAGCGTATCAGGATGTTAGATAATTGGTGGACGATGCCGTTATGGCATGTCGACGCGATAGATGACGATACCGAGTTACACGAAGCGACCGTCGTGACCCACGATCTGTCGGATGGGGAAGTCGTGATTCCGGATATCATCCCGTTGTTACCGGTACGCGATACAGTCGTCTTTCCCCGCACGATCGCCCCGCTGTCCGTGGGCAAACCGCGTTCCGTGCAGTTGATCAATGACGCATTGGACAGCGATAAAATCATCGGACTCTTCGCGATTCGCAATGACGCGGAAGAACCGACGCCCAATGATATTTTTGAATATGGCTCTGCCGCGGGAATTGCGAAAATGTTGCGCGCTCCTGACGGTACTATGCGCTTAATCGTGCAGGGGTTGCAACGATTGCGTCTGGTAGAGATCGTCCAGACGGAACCCTATTATCGCGCCCGCGTCGAAGTGGTACCGGAAATCATTCCGGTAGAGGATATTGAACTTGAAGGCACTGTACGTCATGTGTTGTCGCTCTTCGAGCGCGTCGTCAACCTGGCGCCGTACTTGCCGGATGATCTGCTGATATTTGCGAACAGCATCCGCAATCCAGGTCATTTGACCGATATCATCTCGTCGACGCTGAACCTGAAACTGCCGGAACGGCAGGAGCTCTTGCGGCTAAACGATGTGAGTAAACGGTTGCGTCGTCTGACCGAACTCCTGAACCGCGAAATCGAAATTCTGGAGATTGGGAGCAAAATCCAGGAACAGGTGAAGTCGGAAATGGAGAAGACGCAGCGCGAGTATGTGCTGCGTGAGCAGATGAAGGCCATCCAACGTGAACTGGGCGAGATGGAAGGTGGTGTGCGTCCCGAACTGCAGGATCTGCGGGAGAAACTCGCCAAAGCTAACCTCACTGACGAGGCGCGGCAGGTCGCGGAGCGCGAAATCAATCGTCTGGATACCATCAACCCTGCGTCGCCCGAATATACCGTAGCGCGCACCTATGTGGAATGGATTCTCGAACTACCCTGGACAAAATCTTCCGACGATCGCCTGGATATTCTTGCCGCCAAAACGATCCTTGATCAGGACCATTACGATTTGGAAAAGGTGAAGGACCGCATCCTGGATTATTTGGCAGTGCGCAAGCTCAAGGCAGATATGAAAGGGCCCATCCTCTGCTTTGTCGGCCCTCCCGGGGTGGGGAAAACCTCTTTGGGGCAATCGATCGCCCGCGCCATGCAGCGCGAATTCATCCGTATGTCATTGGGATCCGTGCGCGATGAGGCGGAAATTCGCGGCCACCGGCGCACCTATGTCGGCGCGCTCCCCGGACGCATCGTTCAGGGAATCCGTCGCGCCGGCACCAATAATCCCGTCTTCATGCTTGATGAAGTCGACAAGTTGGGCATGGATTTTCGCGGCGATCCCTCCTCGGCGCTGCTGGAGGTGCTGGACCCGGCGCAGAACAATTCCTTCAGCGATCATTATCTCGAAATTCCCTTCGATCTTTCCAAAGTGCTCTTTATTTGCACGGCCAACATGCTGGAGCCCATCCCGCCGGCACTGCTTGATCGCATGGAGGTAATCTCACTCTCGGGCTATACCGAAGCCGAGAAGTTGGAGATTGCCAAGCGCTATCTGGTACCGCGTCAGCGCCATGAAAACGGGTTGCCGAAGGAAAAGCCGGTCTTCCCGGATGAGACGCTGCGGTTGGTGATCAACTCCTATACCCGCGAAGCCGGGGTGCGCAACCTTGAGCGTGAACTCGGTACGGTCTGTCGCAAAGTCGCACGGCGCGTGGCGGAAGGGAAATCCGTGTTGCGACGCGTGCGTCCCACGCTCATCGCGGAGTTTTTAGGACCATTGCGCTATCGCCACCATCTGGCGGAAGAACAGGATGAGGTGGGCGTAGCCACCGCACTGGCCTACACCCCGGTGGGGGGGGAAACGATGCCCATTGAGGTGTCGCTGGTCCCGGGTCGCGGTGAATTGATTCTCACCGGATCACTGGGCGATGTGATGAAGGAGTCCGCCCGTGCAGCGTTAACCTATGCACGCTCCCGGGCCCACGCGTTGGGATTGGAGGACGAGTTCTATAAGAAATACGATCTCCATGTTCACGTGCCGGCAGGCGCCACGCCCAAGGACGGCCCATCAGCAGGGATCACTATCGCCACCGCGATGATTTCCGCACTCACCGGCGTGCCGGTGCGCAAGGACGTGGGTATGACCGGGGAAATCACCCTGCGCGGCCACGTCTTGCCCATCGGCGGGTTGCGCGAAAAATTGGTGGCCGCCCACCGTGCCGGGCTCAAGTTGCTGATCATCCCAGCCGATAACGCACCGGATTTGGCCGAAGTGCCGGACTTTCTCAAACAGGAACTGGATATCCATCCGGTCGAACACATGGATAAAGTGCTCCCCCTGGCCTTCGCCCACCCGATGCATGCCAATCAGGCCGTCATCACCGCCACGGCGGAAGTGCGGAACGAAACGGCGTCGAGTGCTGGGCAGGAAGAGAATACTGAGTAGCAGTCCGTGGATTAAGTCTCGTCGGCGTTAGCCCGCTTTATTCGCTTCGCGAATAAAGCGGGCTAGCCGACTACAAGGTGACCGTATGACCCCTGAAGTCCGTGAAAAACTCGACCGTCTCGACGACCTGTTCCCGCCGGAACGTCTGTCGCGCAGCAAGGAACGGTGGACACGATTATGGCATGGCGATCCTCCGCTGGACCGAAGGCCTTTCGTCTACGCTCCTTACAAATTAAACTATTACGATGCCGGATTCAGTGCGGAAGAACGCTTGCACGCCAACCTTGACGAGTTTCTGGCACGCGGCATAGCGCAGGACGATTTCATTCCCGCCTTCTTCCCCGGATGCCATCAGGGAACCATGCCGAACCTTTTCGGGGCAGTGCCGGTACAGGTAGATGCTGATTTTACCTGTGCACGGTTGATCGAAACCCCGGATGACATCGACCGTCTACCACCACCCTCCTTCAGTCCCGGCACGGTAGCGCATGAATGGCTGACCATGCAACGCTATGCGCTGGAAGAAACCGAAGGGCGTCTGCCGATTCATGTCATGGATATGCAGGGGCCGGCGGACGTCTGTGGGCAACTCTGGGGGTATGAAAACCTGCTCGCGGCCGCCTACACCGACCCGGTCGCCTACCACGTTCTTCTGCAAAAGGTGACGGAGGCGTTCATTGGCTTCTGGGACGCCCAGCGCACACTTGCAGGTGAGTTGTTCGTTGGCACCCACCTTTTCGGCTGGGATTGGGTGCCGGCTGACGCCGGCGCTTCGATCTCTGCCGATAGCCTGGTGATGGTTTCAGCGCCATTCTATCAGGAGTTTTATCAACCCTATCTGCAGCAGATCGGGGAGCATTTTGGCGGTATGGCGGTGCATTCCTGCGGCAATTTCTCCGCGACGGCGCCGGCACTCTGCGCGACGCCTTCATTGAAAGCGGTGAATGCCGGGCAAATGTCTGTTGCCGAATTGGTCGCGGCTGGTGTTGACGGTCGTACGATTATTATCGCCTGGTCAGATGTCAGCGTCATCGGCGAGTCTTTTTCCCATGCCGCTGCGCACGGTTTACGTCTTGACCTGACGGTATCCGGTCTCTGGCCATGTGATGAACACGGGGTAAAACCACGGCAGGACTGGACCCGCGAAGATGTTGCACACGTTCAGCGCACTGACGCAACGGTGCAGGACGCTGCGGCAACATGCTCTCGTTAGCCCGCTTTATACGCGCACCGAAAAAGCGCAGGCGAATCGAAGCACTATTTCATGCGTTCATGATAATGGTGTATTTACCAACTTGTTCCGGTGCAACAGAAGGAAAGTGCTATCGTGTAACGAATGAGAAGTCCTGCACACGCGGATAACGTGGGCTAAAGAAGGGTGTCACATGACTACAGGGATCCTCTCCCAATCATATCAATTTGCCAACGGCATCGCACTCGACACGCAAAGCCGCGGCAACGAGTTTCTGGGCCTGGGCGCTATCCGCGCCGGCGATGCGACGTTACGCAATGGACGTCGTCCGATGTTCGTCGAGATTCGCACGCCCAATGCCGTCACGCTGTGCGATTACACGCTGACTGGCGTGCAGCAGGACCGTGATGCGCTGGTGTTCGATTTCGCGATGTCTTACCGCGAAGGCGGCATGATGGAGTGGATGGTTCACGAAGTGCGTAACCGCTATCATCTGGCGGACTGGACGCAGGATGCACAACTGGCGCCTGATACGCAACTGCGCTTGCTGTTGCGTCCCGTCACCCGGCAGGTGGGTGCGGAGACACTGCTCGGGTTCAGTTATCAGTATCTCTATCACAGTGCCGCGTTCCCCATTTATAAAATCCTTGACCGCGGCTCCTGGGAGATTGGCGGACATGCGGTCGGCAGCGAATTCTGGATGCGCAACTGTTTTGTCCCCCCCATCGTGCCGATTACCTCCATCGAGCAGTTCCATTCCTCAGAGTGGTATTTGCCCAGCTGTGCCAACCCCAGCGTCTTCCAGTTTGCCCCGCTGCAGACAGAGTTACAGGGGTTCACCTACACCGCGGCGGAGAGTGGTGCACTCATCACCTGGGCGACGGGGTTGTCGCATATTCGTTCACTCTTCGAAAAACCACGCGGCGTCGATCTGCTGATCCATGGCCATGAGCATTGCGGCGACCTTGGTGAGGATTTCGCAACCGTGCCGATGGAGGTGCTCTGGGCGCCCGGCACACGCGACAAAATCGGGCGCGCCAACCTGTATGAAGCTATGCGCGAGCTGGTACATGACACGCTGCACCAGGAGTTGGGCATGACGCGTGAGCGTGTGGAGACCTACGGACAAATTGAGGAGTGGGAGTTGCCGGACATCAAGCGCTATCACGCGCTTGGTCTGCCCAAGTTGCTTGATGCCGGGTGTAAGACGATTTATATCGCCAACCATTTCGAAAATAATATGAATACCTACGATGTCAGCAACATGTGCTGTACCGTCGATTACAAGATCGCGGAGACTGTGGGTGAAGAAAATCTGACCGCCTTCTGCCGAACGGCACAGGCTGCCGGCGCCCATGTGGAAATGTGGGGCAATACCTCGGTATCCACGTTAACGGTGATTTTTGATTGTATAAGCCGCCACACAGGGGACGCCAACCGCATTCGCTTCCGTGACCAGAAAGATTCCATCGCGGAAGCCTTTGCGGCGACCAAAGATCCCTGGGTGCGCAACCCCTCGAATGCGATTGAAGCCGACCACTACACACCGGTATTTGCGGTGATGAATCTTCGCGATCAAGTCGTGCATGACTACTGGGTAAAGTGTTGGAGCTATGCCCATGATCAGGTGGGGTTGGAAGGCATCTTTTTGGACAGCTCCTTCAACCTGTCCAGCGATAAATTCCATTACGTGCAGAATATTGAGTCGGAATCTCATGGCGGCACGGCGGACCAAACGCATTTACTCGGTTTTTATCGCCCCGAGCGTCCGCAGCGCCAGGCGATACTCTCCATGTATCGCGCGCATCTCGACTTGATGACCGAAATGCAGCAGGTTGGCATTCACTATTGCAATGAAGATCTCGGTGTTTTCGGTACGCATCGGCATGGACCGGATGCGACGACGCGATTGGATAATCTGTTCTTATGGTCGGAATGCATTGCCTCGTTCGATGCGCCGTCTCTGCGAAAAGCTGGCGCGGATGTCGATGCGGTCTTCTTTCAGGGATTGGCGTATCGCATGATGTGGTCATTGCAATGGGATATCAGGCAGGATCGCCTTTCCTTCAATTATAGTGGTTGGCGGGGTGATTTCGATACGCCTTCCGACTGGCACCTTGCGCTCTATCGCGCATATAACAGTGTGAACTCGCGCATGCTGAAACGCGAGATACTTCCTGATGAGGCCGGCGTGCGTTACACCGGTGGGGCACAGGAGGTGGTCTGGTCCTTTACCGAAATGACGCTACCCCTGGGCAGCGTCACCTCCGTGCGCGATGTCCTCACCGGCGCCGTTACGCAGACCGACAGGTTACAGGCGGAGAAGCACCACATCTATCTCATCGGGTCATAGCCCGCTTTATACGCGAAGCGAATAAGGCCTTGGCGATCCCGCATGATTCATGTGTCATGAATTATGCGGGATCGCGCGGTATACGGTCTGCCGCGTGCGCCAGGAGGTGCCTGATGCGGTGACGTGTGCGACAGATACTTTGGGACAAACTCTATTTATTGCGCGCTCAGCGTACCCTTCCAATACGTCAACACCTGGCGGGCGACCGGCATGGCGATGCGCCCGCCGGTGCCGCCGCGTTCGATGATCACGGCAAACGCCAGGCGTTTCTTGCTGGCGTCATCTTCTGCATAACCGATGAACCAAGCATGATCCTGCCCGCCGGTTTGCTCCGCCGTGCCGGTTTTTCCATATACGGTCAGTCCGGGTACGTCGCCACCACGCGCCGTGCCCGAAGTGACGACTCTGCGCATCATCACGCTCAACTTGTCGGCCGTGGTGCTATCAAGCGGGAAACCGATCGGGCGAGAAGTGAAACGTTCTAACGCCCGGGTCGCACCACCGACACGTACTTCCTTCACCAGATACGGCGCCATCAGTGTGCCATGGTCCGCAATGGCCGAGGTGACCATCGCCATTTGCAGCGGCGTCACCACAACCGTCGATTGCCCGAATCCCATGTGCGCCCGCTCACCACGTGGCGGCTCTTGCGCAGGCGTGGGGGTTAGCGAACTGTGCGTGACGGCGACCGGCATCATGCGTCCATCATACGGGTGCGCCTCCCACCAGCGTTGTCCGAAGCCATACGCACGTGCCGTCTCTGCAAAATCCGACCAGGATAATGCGGCCGCGGTCCGTGCAAAATAGTTATTGCACGATTGTGCCAACGCCTGGGTCATGTCGATGTTGCCATGGGATTCACCATGGAAATCCGTCACCGTAACGTTGAAAATCCGCGACCGTCCCGTGCAGGTATAGCGTGTAGCCGGATCGACACCATGCATCAGCGCCGCGGAAGCGGTAACTAACTTCATGGTGGAGCCGGGGGGATACAGGTCCTGCGTGGCGCGATTGCGCAGCGCACCGTCGTCGGCATGGCGCAGGCGGTCATAATCTTCACCAATACGTGTCGTATCGAATGTCGGATAGGTGGCCAGGGCCAGGATGCCACCGGTCTCCGGGTCCATCAGTACCACCGCACCAGGACGCTTGTTCAACGCGGCATACGCCTGCGCCTGTAACGCGGCATCCAATGTTAGCACCAGGTCTTTGCCATGGGGTTTTTCCTGGCGTAACAGGCGATTGACGTCTTCAGCCGTCGTCACACGCGACAACCCGGACAATTCAGGGTTCCATTCTCCTTCGACTCCGGTGCGCCCGTAACGCGGGTCGATGTATCCGAGCACCGCCGCGCTGGCCACCGGGTCAGCATAATTCCGCTGCCCATTCTCCGACCATGCGAGCTTCACCCCGTTGCAGTCGAAGATGACGCCGCGTGGGGTGTTGCGTTCAGCGCGCGTCAGGCGCGGATTGCGCGGTTGCTGCTGCAGCCAGTCAGCCCGGGTGATGTGCCATTGCCATTGCCAAGCGATCAATACCAGGAAAGCCACCGTCACCAGGATGAAGAGCGTGACAATGCGCCCATGCAGATCAGATTTCATCTCACAGAAATACCGGCTTTTCGACTTTTCGTCAAGGGCCGTTGCCAATCATGAGGCAATCAGCTACAATAACTTAACATCCATTCACCACGGGAGGAACGTTAGTGGCCTATAAAATAGCGGTGATACCGGGCGATGGCATCGGCCCGGAAGTTATTCGCGAAGGACTCAAAGTACTGGACGTCGTCGCGAAGAAATTTTCGCTGCAGTTCGAATTCGAAACCTTTGATTGGGGCGGTGACCGCTATCTGGCCACCGGAGAAGTGATGCCCAAAAACGCCGTCGAGATTCTGCAACAATTTAATGCAATCTATCTTGGCGCGGTTGGGCATCCAGAGGTGAAAGCGGGCATCATCGAGCACCAATTGTTGCTCTCGTTGCGTTTTGGCCTTGACCAGTATATCAATCTGCGTCCGGTGAAGCTTTATCCGCACGTCGACACGCCGTTGAAGGATAAAGGACCGAAAGACATCGACTATATCGTTGTCCGCGAAAATACCGAGGATATGTATGTCGGGACCGGAGGCTTCACCCATAAAGGGCAGGCGAACGAAGTTGCCACCCAGGTGGCCATCTATACACGATTTGGCGTCGAGCGCTGTGTCCGCTATGCGTTTGACTTGGCGATGACTCGGCCGCGCCGCACGTTGACCCTGGTGGATAAATCCAACGTGCTCACCTATGGACACGATTTGTGGCAGCGGGTATTCGCCGAAGTCGGTCAGGAATATCCTGACGTCAAACGCGAGCACGCCTATGTCGATGCCTGTTGTATGTGGATGGTCAAGAATCCGGAATGGTTTGATGTCATCGTCACTACCAATATGTTCGGCGACATCATCACCGATCTAGGCGCCATGACTCAAGGTGGCATGGGCATCGCCGCCTCCGGGAATATCAACCCGCAGGGAGTCTCGATGTTCGAGCCAATCCATGGTAGCGCACCGAAATACACCGGCAAAAATGTCATTAATCCGTTGGCAACCATCAATGCCGCCGGCATGATG
>Ga0073936_10000218_pt1 | contig 84158 bp, 72 predicted proteins | sample AliMusrvi5mmetaG_FD_87041 | JGI IMG/M metagenome (GOLD analysis project Ga0073936, IMG submission 87041) | Freshwater lake bacterial and archeal communities from Alinen Mustajarvi, Finland, to study Microbial Dark Matter (Phase II) - Alinen... | ecosystem: Environmental > Aquatic > Freshwater >... | reverse complement strand
GTCGCGAAGACCAATGCCGAAAACACCTTCCTGGCTGCGATGTACACCAACGACGTGAGGTACGTCGTCTCCGGCCACGACCACCACCATTACCACTCCCTGGTAATCAGCCCCGATAGGCAGCGCCTGGTTCACCAACTCATCTGCGCTTCCGACAGCTCGAAGTTCTACAAGCCCGTCGCGCCTGTATCGGCCAACGACCTGCCGGTGGAACAGGAATTATACCGCATTGGCTACTACATCTTCACCGTGGAGGGCCCGCGGGTAACGATTGACTACTACGCGCATACCAACGCCAACGACTACAAAGGGCCCTTCAACTTCGTCAAGCGCTCGACCACCGGCTACAGCTTGAACGGCGAGGAGTTCCTGGTGGCCGAAGGTTCCTCCTATGTTGGCATCGCCGATACCACGGCCAAAGCCGCTGCCAATGGCGAGAAAGGCTACCTGGGCACCACGATGTCAATCCTGGCTGGAATGAACTCGAGCACCGCCACCAACAACTATGGCAAGGCGCAAGCCAAGGACATCAACACGGGTTGGGCGCCCGCCCCACGCGGCTTGGCGAGCGATATTCTCACGTTGTGGGGTATGGCTGACCTCGGCGTTCAGCAAACGAGTACCTATGTGTTGCAGATGAGCTACAACAAGGGCGGGCAGGCCGGTAACCTCGCCCTGGCAACCCGGGACGAATATGGCTTCTGGGTCAATGCTGTCAACATGAACACTGGCGGCACCGCCCATTACGTGAGCGGACCATGGCAGTCCGATTATCCGCTGGGGACCTACGGTTTTGACGCGAAAACCAAGACAGCTTGGGCGGTCCTCAACTACAATGGTGAGTTTGCGGTCTGCAAGGGCCTTGCAACCCCTGCCGAAATGACTGATCAACCCGGCTCGGTCCAGGCAGTACAGGCAGATTAGGCACAATCCGAGAACATCTTGGTGGGAACGGTTTCCTCCGTAAGGTGAAACCGTAAGTCGGCTCGAAGAGTCGCTAGCCGCCCGGCGCAATGCCGGGCGGCCTTTTTTGAGCTGCGGAAGAAAGAACGCCGCCACCAGTCCCACCAGCACTTCCAAAGTGGCCACCGAGGCGTCGCAGCTCATTCCGTCGCGAACTGCGTCATGGAGCCGTGGTCACTGCGGCAGAGGCAGTACTTGGGCGGTTCCGGGTCCTTCTCTCAGTGAAGCTCAGGGTTTGGCAGCCAACGTATTCACATGTTATTAACATTATCTTCACAGTCCTGCCATACAACTGGGCGAACCTGCCTCCCGTATGAAGATCATGTTCGCAGTGCAGGGGGATGGCCGGGGTCACATGACCCAAGCTATTGCGGGCGCTCAAACGCTCGAGGCCCAGGGTCATGAAATCGTTGCCGTAACGGTCGGTACCAATCCGAGCCGAACCATCCCGGACTTCTTCCGGCGCGCATTTGGGGAGCGGCTGACGCCTATCGCCAGTCCTGGCTTCTCGTTTCAGGGAAGCAAGGGCGTGGCGACACTGGCGACCTTGCGCCGGGCTGCCGCCGGGCTTGGCCAGTATCGCGAAAGCCTCAGCACCATTTCGAACACGCTCGATCGAACCCAGCCCGATCTGATTGTGAATTTCCTCGAGCCGCTGGTGGGCGTGTTTAATCTGCTGCACCCGCACGGCATTCCCGTCATTTCCGTCGGGCACCAATTCATGCTTTGGCACCCGGACTTCGTCCGTTTGCGCGGGTTCGCCTTCGAGCAATGGGCAATGCGGAGGTACGTGAGTTTGTCGGGCGCACGGTCCACAAAACTCGCCCTCTCGTTCTACCCGGCCGAGCCCATCTCCAACCTCCGCCTTTTCGTCTGCCCCCCTTTGCTGCGGAGTGAGCTTTTCGGGCTGCCCCAGGACGTATCGGGGAGGTTCCTCCTGGCCTATGTCCTCAACCAGGGTTACACCGAGGAAATCCTACGATGGCACGCCGTGTTTCCCGACGTGGAACTTCACTGTTTCTGCGAACGACCCAAAGTCGAGCCCGTGTGGCGCTACGACTCGACCTTATGCTTCCACAAACTGGATGGAGCCAAATTCCTGCGGATGATGGCGGAGAGCCGCGGGGTTGCGTGTACCGCCGGCTTCGAATCCTTGAATGAAGCTGCGTGGTTGGGCAAACCGCTCCTGGTAGTTCCAGTCGCGAACCACATCGAGCAGCATCTCAATGCGCTCGACGCAGAAAAGGCTGGATTGGCAATCGCAGCCTCCGGCTTTGACCTTACCCCTTTGCTGCGCTCTCGGCCGTCCGGCAGCCGGGCGGCCTACCGAGACTGGGTGCGGCGCGCCGGAAGCGTCTTTCTGTCGGTCTGCGAAGAGACCGCCCACGCTCAAGTGAAAGAGTTCGTGCCGGCCTATTCCGGAGCCGCTCCTTGAACCGAAACGATTCACGGTTCAAGGCCAGCAGGCAGCCTTGGCTTTCCAGCCTCACTCCACACGAGGCTTGTGTGCCGATAGCGCTCAGCTTCCCGATTGGTGCTTCATACAGAGCTCCGGGCTAAGCGAGTTCTGGAGACAAATGTCTCGGTAAATGCGCCCCAGCGCCTTCATCCTTCGAGGCCGCTGCTGATGGTCGAAATCCACGCTCAGCAACCCGAACTTCTTGGAGTAGCCAAACTGCCACTCAAAGTTGTCGAGCAATGACCAATAGTAAAACCCCTTGACCTCCACGCCCCGCGTTATCGCGCGATGCAAGGCCTCGAGGTTCTGCCGCAAATCGCGTTCCCGGAATGCTTCGTCAATCGAGGAAGAGCCGTGCTCGGTGAGATAGATCGGCTGCCTGCACTGCTTGTGCATTTCCACCAGGGCCAGTTCCAACCCCGCCGGATGACGCTCCAGCATGTCGTCGCACTCAATACCCATCAGCGCCAGTTGCCCACGGGAGAAACCCCCGATGGGCACCAACGCCTGCAAGCTTTCGAAACGAATCCGGCCATAGTAGTTCACCCCCTGAAACGTGGCGGCGGATTTCCCCGAACCCTCCTGAAAAGTCTCCAGGACAAAATGGTTGAATTGCGAATCCACGAATCGCGCTAGCAACGCGTCCCAGGGCGACAGTTTCCGGTGGGCTTGAAAGTAAGTCCAATTCTTCGAGTAGCCGACCTCGACCTCGCCGACCTCACTGCCGGCTTCGCGAATCAGTTCACATACCTGTGCATGTGCCTCTGCCATGTGCCGAATCACCTTCCGAAACGCGCCTAAACGGAACTTCTGCAGCGGCGGGAATTGGCCAATCAGATAGCCACAGCACGCATAGGTGTCCGGTTCGTTGAACGTGTTCCACATCCGCACCCGGCTGCGCAGCGCCGACACCAGCTTCGCCACATACCCCACGAACGCCGGAACCGTGCGAGGATTGGTCCAGCCTCCCATCGCGTTGACCCAAGGTGGATTTGAAAAGTGGTGTAGTACGACCATGGGAACAATGCCGGCCTCATTCAGGCGGTCCAATTGGTCCATATATCGCGCCAGTTCAGCCTCGCGCAAAGGCCCGTTAGCCTCAGTCTGCAGGCGTGACCATTCTATGCCAGTGCGGTAAGCATTAACTCCCAACTTTCCCATCCATTCAATGTCCTCCGCGTACCTCCTGTAACTGTCGCATGCTAGCTCGCAAGTGTTCCCGTCGCGCGCCACGAAATGGGTCCATTCGTTATTCACCTGCCCTTCGATTTGAGTCGTAGAGGTTGCCGTCCCCCAAAGAAAACCCTTGGGGAACCGTAGCGACTTCTCGTTGTCAGCGCACACTGCCATGTTATGAAGGCAATTCTAATACCAAAAGTCCACCACTGCCAACCAGTGGAAAGACCGCAGCGATGTTGCCGGCTTAAGCCATTCTGACAGTGTAAGCCGCCAACGTGCCAGCGCTCCGCCTTCGGGAGTATGAAATGTCCCGGCCGGCCCGACCACCTTGTCCCCTGCACCTGGAGGCTTGGCGAGGTGGCGGCCTCAGGCTACGCTGAGAGGCAACGCAAGCTTCATGGCCGCGGCCTCGGGCGCGAGGGCTTCTTCCACTCGGGGCTCGGCACGCAAGGCCTCGCCGCTTATCCCGTCGCGATACAGCGTCATGGAGACATGGCTATTACGGCGGATGCAGTCCTTGATCGCTTCGGAGTCTTTCTCGCAGTGAAGCAGCGTCTTCCACGAGTAGATGTGCTTGGGCTTGTGGAAATCGCTATTGGCCAGGAACGCGAAACGTCTGAGGCCGACTGGCGTGAAGATGTTGTTGCGGTTGGCAATCTCCCACGCGTCGATGATCGGCGCAAAGACCTCCTGGTTTTCCCACAGGAACAGCGTATTCTTGCCCCACTCGCTCTTCATCACGTGCGGGTGTGCCGCGACCGCCAGGCCGCCCTGGCTGTGGATTTGCGCTATGATCTCCACAAAATCGAGCGAGGGTGTGATAGGTGCCTTCAGGTCAAGGCCCAGCAGATGTCCCGAGGTCTTCTTTGTGAAACCCTCTTTGTTGAATTCCAGGCCGGCCATGACGATCATATCGTGCTTGCGCCAGGCCCGGCGCCTCTCCCGCTCCAGCATATCAAAGTACTCATCCACTTGGTTGGTTGCGATGGTGAAGTTGAGGAGTTCGCTGAACTTGCCCACGAGCCGGCGCGGATCCGCGACATGGTCCGTGATGCATATGCAGTCGAAACCGCGATGGCCGTAGAAATCCACCACCTCGGGCAGCGTGAGCCGGCCATCGGAGTAGTTGGTGTGGATGTGAAAATCGCAAAGTTGCACTTGTTTGGCGCCGGAGCGGCCCGGGCCTTCGCCTTGCCTCCGGTGGGGAGCGCTCTGAAAGAGCTTGATGAGACCGGGCCGGCCGCCGCCCTGCCCCGCCTCCTCGAGAGTAAGCTCAGCCACGCGGAGCGCGGCGTCGGGCCGGCTTACCTTCTCCAGGTTGTCACGCCATTCCTGCCATTGGCGGCTCTTGTGGGCAAAGGCTTCCTCCACCACGTCGCGCAGCTCCTTACTGTCCTCGACCACCGCGCCGACGCTCAGTGTCTTGACCAGGTCCGCGTTGCCTTCCTCCTGCCCTGGAATCACCTGGTTGACAATGATCGGGCAGCGGGCGGCGATGGCTTCCTGCACCATCGCGCCGCCGGCCTTGGCGATCACCAGGTGGTGCGACATCAGGAGACGGGGCATCTGGTTGGTCCAGCCATAGACGTGGACCCGATCGCCGTACTCGCGGAGCCGTTCGGAAAGGCGGGCCTTGAGCCAGGCGTCGCGGCCGACGGTAATAGTCAGGTCCAAGTCGGGGATTCTCAGCAGCCGGTCTAGGGACTTGCCGGACTTGGCTTTGCCGGTGTTGATGACATAGAGCACTTGGCGCCGGTCGCCATGCCGCGGGGCAACCAGGGGCTTCGGACGCTCTTGTGCGAAAATGGGGCTGACGGGAAAGCCCAGCGCCTTCACGCGATGTTTGGGGATGCCGGCATCATCCAGCACTCTGGCCGTCGGCTCATTTGCCACCACGAAAAAGTCGCTGGGCGCGCGGTACCAGGCCGAGCACACGCTGATCGAATCCGTCACGACCGTAATGAACCGGAACGGGCGTTCGGCGTGCTCATGGAAGATGTCCTGGATGAGGTGCCCATAGACCGGGTAGCAGGACACCACCACGTCCGGCTCAGTGTCACGCAGGACGGCGGCCAGGGAGTCACGGAGTTTACCCATCGTGTCAACCTGCCGACGAAACAGCGCCGGGTTGTCAAAGAGAGAGAATACCCCTGACCAAACGGTCGGCACATATCGGACCAGGCCCTGATAGGTTTGCTTCAGGAGGGTGTTGAGCGTGCCGTAGGTGGACTCGAAGAGGTCCAGGACTTCGACCTTGGCCTCATCGCTGATTAGTTCAATCGCGTCACGCAGGTTGCGGGCTGCCGCGTTATGGCCGTCACCGAAGCCCGCCGTCAGGATCAGAATCTTTTTCATAGCTCAGGTTGCACACCCAGCGTGCACTGGACATGTGACAATCAGGCGTCGGGAAGGTTAAAAGTTGTTAACAATTCTGGCGCGATAATCCGGCTCATGGCCCAGGGTGGCGGAAAACTCAGCGCCGAGGCCGTCTTGCTTCTCCAGATTGTAACGCGATCGTCACCCGCCCGCAGTTGATCCTTCCGCATCGGTTCATAGCATTTCGACTGACAACACCGCAGCGAGAATATGCTGCGCCAGGTGAGAACGTGATACTGCTGTTTCCTTGAGGAATGGAAACCTGGATCACGAGCGGTTGCAACTTCTCTCCACAACGTGTGGTTCGGCTCACTGGGGTTGTCGCTGAAGATGCGGATTTGAAATGAAAAAGAATATAGCGACACAGCAGAACTCGGGAGTCAATGCGGGCGGTTCGAATCCAGCAGTCGACACCTCCCACAACCCAAGAACCGCCAGCCCAACTTCTGCCCCACCTGCAACACTTCAATTCCAGGAAATCCCCATCGGTGGTCATTTCGAGTTCCGTGGTCGCCGCTATCAGAAACTGGCCCTCAACATCGCCAGCGACGAGGACAAGAACGGCACCCTGTTCCAGGCCCAAACCGAAGTGTTGCCGGATCCCTTCTCTGAAAGTTCTCTCCCCACCCCGCCAGCATAGCCTACCGCGAGCGAATCATGTTGCCGAGACGTAACTTCGCCGCCTTGGTTCTGTAACCCGCACCTGCTCGCCTACTTTTGCTGAAACCCATGGTATGAGCAGTGTCAAACAAAACCTCAGGCGGCTTTGGCCGGGGGAGGAGATTGCCCGGGTTGTCGGCATTTTCTGAAAGACACAGACCTCCATGCTCACGCTCCTCCCTTATCCGCACACATCTCGCTCCAGCCGAACTGCGAACCTGCCCGCTGCCTGGTGCAGCGTGTCCCCTGGAGATGCTCGCCGAACTCCCGCCGGAGTTGCCCAAACTGCTCGAAGCCTACCTGGCTCTGGGCGCTCGTGTCTGCGGTCCCCCCGCGCTGGACCGGGAGTTTAAGATGATCGATTTCCTGACGCTTCTGGACCTCAAGACCGTGCCGCCGCGCATCGCAGAGCGATTCCTGCGATGAGGGGCAGGTCCAGAGCCAGGTGACTCCAGTTTGGTTGGGATGCGAAATGGCCGACGGTTCCGTGGCAGACGAGGTTTGCTATTGGCGCGGCATGGTCTTCTTCCCCCATTTCCTCAACCTGCTGTACTTGCCGGGTGGAGGTTGGTTGCAGTGCTATTGCACTGGCTCTGGTCTCTCATTCTCCTCTCGTTCTGCTCTTGTTCTTAGCCCTTTTTTTCCACCTGTACGGGCCGGGCGCTGGGTGGGAAGCACCCAGAGGTGGACGGGGACGAGGGCATTGGACCGCCGCATCTGCCCAAGGCATACCCAACCGTCCACCTGCAGCCAACCCCACCGAATTCGCCATGTCAGGCGTACAAAGGCCCGGCGGCTGGCGCCGCCGGGCCGGGTGAATTGCGAGTCCTGCTGACGTAAGTCCTACTGCTTCATGCGGTAGAACTTACTGCTTGTCGGGTTGATGGTCTGAGGGTTGGCCTGGCTCGCGGAAGTGGTCCAGCTTCCGGTCAGAGAGGCGGCCTCTTGCAGGGTCCCGGCGCCACTCCAGGAAAGGACCACGCTGGTTCCACTGCGGGCGATGCTCAGGACGGAACCCGAGGTGGGCATGCTGTAGAGACCGACGTCGTCAAGACCCCACCACCAACTGCCGGTGCCGGCCTGTACGAAACGCACGCGCACCTTGGCTTGGTTGTCCGCCGCGGGCAGACGGAAACGCTCGTAGCGGCGGGACTCGGTCTTGTCGTCGTTGATGCGGCCGCTGATGTAGGGCGCGAGTGAGTCATAGGGCCGGGCCAGAACGAAGTCGCCGTATTTTCCGGCCGCTACCCGCTGGCCGTTGGAGTCGAGCACCTTGGCCACGTCGCTGTAGGTCGTGGTGAAGGTCTTGACCGCGTCAATCGAACCGTCGGCATTGCGTTTGATGTCCGCAGTACCGTTTTGATCGTCCAGCAGGTAAACAACGGGCAGCCAGGTCGTCCCCTGATCAATCGAGTATTCCGCCACCCCGATATTATCCTGGTTTTGAACGTAGGAACTCCTGAAGGCCAGCCAAATCCCCGACTTGCCAGTAAGATTGAAGTCCGGCGTGACGACGATCTGGATCTGGTTGCCGCTACGGTTATCCGACTCAGCATAGAGGCTCTTGCCGTTCACGACGTTGGTGAAGTCGGCCCGGCCGCCGCCAATGGCTACGAGGGTCGAGAAGGGCACCACGGTCCAGTCGAGGTAGGTGTCTGAGTTAAGGTCGGCGGGATTGAGCCCGGGGTTGATGACGTCGGTCTGGTTGGTGAGCGTCCAACCGGTGGGCACGCTGTAATCGGGCGTGGTCTCAAAGGTCTCGAGGACGATCGGCGTTGGCAGTGTGCCGACGGTGAAGGCTGCCGGTTGCGCGAAATCGGATTTGGCGCCGGTTTGGTCCTGATACTGAACCGACACATAATAGGTCGCGCCGGGGAACAGACGCTCGGTCGGGAGGGTGACGGTGGTCAAGTTGGTCGCGTTCTTGACAGTGAGGAAGGGGACGGCTAGACCCGTGTCGGCGCTGAAGGCGGGCCCGGCGGCCAACTGCCAAGTGCTGAGGGCATGCGTGTCCGCCGGCTTGAAGCCTTGGAAGGCGGAACCGAAGACGGTTACGGTCTTGGCGAAGAAGTCCACGGTGCCGGGGGCCGACACGACGGGTTGAGCGGGTTTGGCGACCACCGGCGCGATTGAATAGAGCGCGAAATTATCGATGCCAAAATACCAACTGCCGGTTCCAGCCTGCGCGAAGCGGAAGCGGACTTTAGCCTGGCCGTCGGCCATGGGGATGCGGTAGAACTCGACACGCTTGGATTCGACGGGATCGTCATTGATCCGGCCACTGATATAGGTGCCCAAGGTGGACCACAGGTTGGAGGCCACACCGACGAACGACCCATAGGTATAACCGATCTCCTCACCCGTAATCGGATCGGTGTAGTGGGCCGTATCGCTCTGCGTGGCGGACAGGGTCGCATAACCATCGATGGCCCCGGTCCCATCCTTCTTGATGTCATCTCGGTCGATCATGTAAACGATCGGAAGCCACGTCTTCCCCTGGTCGATCGAGTACTCGACCGATCCGATGCTGTCCTGGTTCTGCTCATACATGCTGTGGTAATAGACGTAAATGTTGGACTTGGTGGTCAGGTCCCAATCGGGGCTGAAGAGGTATTGGACCTGGCTACCGCCGCGTTGGTCGGATTCAGCGTAGAAGAAGTTGTTGCTCATCAAGGTCGTGACCTGGTGTCCATTGACATATTGGATGGCCACATTGCTCACGCGGCGGGAGCCCTCCCAGTGGCCGGCGGTCCCGATATCGAGCACTCGTTGCGTCGATAGTATCACCCACCCGAGGAAAGCGTCCGAATTCGGGTCGTTCAGGTCCCAACCGGGAGTGCGGGGGGAAGTATAGTTGACCGAAGTCCATCCGTGGTAGGTCCAAGTATTGGTCCCGTCCAGGTATGCTTGCGGCGCGTCCACCTGCTCCGGGAAGGACTCGAAGTCTTCCATATACAGCGGGGCGGGCAACACGAGGTTCGCGTATTCGGTCACGACGAATTGGAGTTGGTTGGTGTGGTAATTGGCAGGAGTGGCATTGTCGGCATAGACCAGCTTGACGGAATGCGTGGAAAGGCTGGCCAGCAGCGTGGCGGGAGTGAAGGTAACCAGGGTCTGCGAATTGGTCTTGCTGATAGTTGCGGCCAGGGGATTGTTGTCGAGGAACAACTGCACCGTGCCGGGGACCACGACATGCGGGGCCCCATCGACGATGCGATAAGTGAGGGTGGCATTCGGCGCCACACCGGTTTGACCCGGGCCCGGCGAGGCCAGATCCACAAAGGGCTCGGAAGCGCCGTTGAGGCGGCGGTAGGACGTGGTTTCAGGCGTCGTGTTGATCAGGGTTCGAATGCTCGAGTCATTCGGGTCGGCCAGGTACCAGGACACATTGGCGCCGCCGCCATTTTCGAAATAGAGCAGGCGAAAGCCGTAGGCTCCGGCGGTGGAAACCGAGAAATTGAAGACAGTGTCCCCCGAACCTCTGGTGGCGTCGTATTCCCCAAGCACCAGAGCGTTGAACTTGTCGCGCGGGTCGGATCCTGCGGTGACGCGGAAGCCGTCATCGCTGTTGACGATCATGGAATAGGTTCCAGGTTGGAGGACGAGGTAGGTGATGGCCTCGAGGGCAATATTGTCGCGGTTGTCGGGTTCAACCAGCCCTGGGACACCGGGGAAGGACAACCCCGACCCGGAGCCGCCGCCTTGCTCATAGTCGAGCGCCGTGGTCTCATCATAGTAGCCATTGTCGGTGAACACGATAACGTCCGCGATATTGGTGTAAACTTGGTTCGACCCGCTCATGACCAAGGCGCCCGCCAGGAGCGATTCCGCCGTCGCCACGCGCGTGAGCACCGTGCCGTTGACGGTGCTGCCCTGAAACACGCGGACTCTGAACCCAGGGGCCGTCGTATCGACGCTGTTGGCAGCATGGGCGAAATCGGCGGGCAGGGGTGTTGTTTGTGCCGAAGCCGCCAGCAGTCCCGCCATGCCAGCCAGCCCGGCGATGTAGGGTATTCGTAGGTTTGGATAGAACTTCATGTTAGTATTAGTGTTGATATATTATTGTTGTCTGTATTCCCGTTGCTTCATTCTCACCGCCAGCAGACCATTCGGAACCCCCGGAGGGTCAGCGAGCTTGCGAACGAAACTCTGTTCGGGGTCAGCTTAGGCGCGCAAAATGGCGAGGTGGTGACGGTCAGGTGGCTTTCTGGTAACAATTGGGTAAGGGCCTTGCTTGCGGGGTGGACCTGGCTTGGCTCACCACGCCGGAGCTTCAGACCAGGAAAGGGGCCTGCGTGCCCAAAGTTACCCAAACTGCTCGAAGCCTACCTGGCTCTGGGCGCTCGTATCTGCGGTCCCCCCGCGCTGGACCGCAAATTCAAGACGATCAATTTCCTGACGCTGCTGGACTTGAAGACCCTGCCTGCGCGCATCGCAGAGAAATTCCTGCGATGAGGGGTAGGTTATCTCATTTGGGTGTGCAGTGAAGCAGCCCGGGATTCGCTTTCGCCTCTTGGTCGAACTCTCTGAGTGAAATCCAGCGGACATGCGAATCGAAGCCCAGGATAGCCGCGCCGGTGCCGTGCCGGCTCCCGATACCCTCAGTATCATTGGGGATTGGGCTGGCGTCCAAGCCTGAGTTGTACGCGTAGTAGCCCCCGAAGCTAGTTCGTCCAATCGTGCCCATCACATCAGTCCAAACGGGCGCAGTCAAGCTGGTGGCCTTTTGCAGCCCGCTGAAGTTGGCCCCAGTGCCGTTCCAGTTTGCGGTAACGCTGCTACCCGAGCACGCAATGCTGATCTTCAAGTCTGGCCTGGACGCCGGCATGGTGTATATGCCGAAGAGTACTGTCGAAGTTCAGATGCAGGACCAACTGGTTAGTGATGGACCTGGGTTGGGCCTGAACGCTGGCGGCGAGGCCAAGAGCCGAGGCTAGTATGAGTGCTATCCTTATCGACGTCTTCATAGGTCAACTGATTGCTATTGAATTGAGGTCTGGATCCGCCAGCCGGCCATAGCTGGCTGGGATAAGCTGGCGGCTGCCTCTTGCTTTGCTCGGCATCGCCGCTGACAACTAGGACTGTTTGCATGCCACGGTAAGCATTGCATCTCCCTGTCACGGGTGGGCGGCGGGTGCGTGACAATCAGGTAAACTTGGAAGCAAGCCGCTTTCCGCGATAGCCTGTTCAAGTTGGTCCCCGAAATGGATGAGCACGATGAGTTGCTGTTCGCGCTTGACGATGCAGGCGAAGTTTGTTTGGCTCAGGATACTTGGGCCGGAAGAGGAGCAGGCGATTGAGCGCTTGCTTAAAGAGCGTGAGCAATTTAAGCCCTGGACGCACGGTTTGGTGGAAACGATCAGCACGCTGCCGTACATCAAACGACGCTTTCCCGATCGTGAGTATGTCCAGAAAGTTGGGCGCCTCGAGGCGGCTGGCTGGCTGGTGCGTGTCTATGTGAATCACGAGGGCCGAGAAACCTGAAACTGGGCCATATTGCAACAGAGTTCAACTCTCTTGCTGGATCTGAAGCGGGACTACTCTAACAGAGGTCTCTTCGCTTGGTGCTTTCGGTTTCCTGGTACGGCACACGCAATAGGTATCGGCAAAGCCTAGACGTTCAACTTGGCGTTCAATATCTTCCCACTCGCTACTCAGGCCCTTGAAAACAACACTGTCCCTGCGCTCCAGATGAGGACGCAGCTCCTCGTCGCTCAGGAGCCGTGCGTAAAGGCATTTCATACCATCGCCGCAATTATCATAAATGTCATCCAACATCAATAAGAAAGAATTGGCTGGCGAACTGCCTGGCGCTCAGCGCCTTCGGTTGAGCGTTAGCTCCGCCTCTGAAAAGAGTCGCTCCGCCAGCCGGCTCGCCTTTCGGCCAGAGACCCGGATTCTGAACGTAGTGCGCAGCAACCCTCCTTTCCAACGGTTTACGTCGTGAAAGTTACGCCTGTCTTCAAGGACCTCTTGTAGGCTGGTCGAGTGGCCCAGGTAGCCAATAAACTTCAAATCTTCGGTGAAGAAGTCCGGCTTGAGGATGCGGATTGCTGGCGCAAGAAACCGGGCATGCCAATATAAACACTTCCTGAGTGCCCGCTCCTCGTATTTCGAAGAAGGACAGTCAAACCTTTGGCAGAATAAATCCCGGAACGGCTGCCTAATCACGCTCGCATTCTAATCGTGACCATGGGATTGTCCAGCCACCGCGAGTCCGACTCCTGCGCGCCGCCGGTGACAATCCGGTCTCGTCCGACTTGGGCCCTTTGAACTCACGATGCCAGGTTACAAATTGGCTGCGAGGTTGTACTCGACCCCGCAACTGGGGAATGCCAGAATAGCGGTGTCACCAAGTAACGCGTGAAGATCAGAAATGAAAGGACACCGACATGAATAAACTCCAACGTAGCTGGCAGCTCTTCAAGACCTCGCTAACGGTCATGGAACGCGACAAGAAGCTGCTGTTATTCCCTATCCTGACCACGATCTTCACGGCCGTCATAGCACTGCTGTTCATTTGTCCTGTGGCATTTCAGCCCACCGGCCATAGTTACCTTTCGCTTGAGCACTGGAAAGCGGCTGCCAACTCGATATATATAGTGGACGGCGCCCATGTCCCGACCACACCGACCCCAGAGCAACCCACTAAAACCGGGAACGCTGAGTTTAATGTAAGCGGAGTCCGTCCGCTCGGCCTGGCGTATTTCGCCCTGATGTACTTCGTCTCCATGTTCTGCGCCACCTTCTTCAACGTGGCGTTCTACCACCAGATTCTAGCCGCGTTAAACGGCCAGGCAGTGTCGATTACAGCCGGTCTGCGTTTTGCGCTCTCGAAATGGCAGGCCATCCTGATGTGGACCCTTTTCGCCGGCCTGGTTGGCTACCTCATCAAGACCCTGGAACAGCGGCTCAATTTCATCGGGCAACTGATCATGAGACTCATTGGCACAGCCTGGAGCATTGCCTGTGTGTTTGTTATCCCGGTGTTGATCACCGAGAACACCGCGAATCCATTCCAGGTCTTAAAGAAATCAGCCCTGACCCTGACGAAGACATGGGGCGAATCGTTGATTGGCTACGCCGGGGTAAGCTTTGGCGGCGCGATCGTCGTGCTGCTCTCGCTGCTGTGGTTAGCAGGCGGCGTCGCCTTTTCCGTGGCCTGGCACCTTTATTGGCTGACGGCTCTAGTGGTTCTAGCGTGGCTGGTCATGATCATCCTGTGGAGCTACGCACTTAGCGTGGCGAGCCAGATCTTCCGCTGCGCGCTCTTTGTCTATGCCTCGCAGGGGACCCTGCCACCTCCTTATACACAAGACATGCTCGCACTCGCCTGGAAGCAGAAGAAGTAGAGACCCTAAGCGTCACCCTGGTGCTAAAGGCGCTGCGGGAACACCGCTTCGCCTTCTTTGCGAGCGCCGAAGAAGAGGTGGCCGACTTGGCAGCAAAGGTTTAGGAATGTGCAGTGCTGCGCGCGACGCGACGAAGGTGCAATCCGCGGCTCATCCTGTCGCGGCTCACGCTTGCTGGATTTGACGTCGAAATGTAACATTCCCGGGCAGCTTCCCGAATTGCCATCCGCAAGCCCGTGAAATACCCTTTGCTGCATGAAACATCTATTGACTGTGATTCTCGGATTGCTCGGCCTTGGATTGGCGGTATCCCTCTTCGTGAGCAAACAGAATAGCGCTGCGCAGCATGAAAAGGATGCCGAAGCCATCACTAGTGCCTCGAACCTGCTGTCCTCGGCCCAGTCGGAAGTCGCCGCTTTCAAAGGAAAGGTGATCACTCTTTCCAACCAGCTCGAAACCTGCCAATCCACGTCGTTGACGTTTTCGAACGAATTGCTCGAAGCCAAATCGGCCTTAACCACCGCCAAGGAGGGCCTGGACCGGCAGATCACTGAGCTTAACCGGCAAATCACCCGGCAAAGCACGCAATTGGAAACGGAAAAACAGGCCTCGAGCCAGCGCAATGCTGATCTGACCCACCAGATCGCCGAACTTACGAATCAAATCGCTTCGGCTCAGGCCCGTCTGCTTCAGGCGAATAAAGACTATGTGCTCTTGGACAATCGCTTCCGCAGAGACGTGGCCGAACGGGTTATTGCAGAACGAAAATTCAACAACCGGACAGAACTGAAGGCCCAGATGGAGAATTTGCAGAGGCACCCAAACAAGGAGATTTCCGAAGACCGAATCCGCGAAGGTTTGAATGTGGAGGTAAAATCGAACCTGTGCTATGTCATCGCCCCAGAGTAATTCAGAGCGGGGCTGAGAATCGACTGGAGCAATAACCCAGCCAGACCACCATCGTAGCCAGGCGGTAAATCCTCCTGAGGTTCTCCACCCGGCAATTACTCCGTAGAGAGGCCCGCCCCTCAACGCCGCCGCCTTCCAGCCGACCTGCTCCCACTTCATGCACAATTACGGTGGCCGGCTGCGCAAGGGCTTGCACGATCGGTTCGGCGCGGAGCACCACGTTGGTCGCCGCGGTGCAGATTTTCTGCTCGCGATTGGGGCCCAATGCGTCGGGCCAGGGAGCCGGAGGCGGGCAGAAGGGGCTTAACAGCGAACGGTGGGCGATGACCGGCTCGCTAAACGTCCAACGAGCCGAGGGGCAACATGGCCGCTCACTCGCTCCAGAGTCAGGTTGGCCGAAGTCGGCTTCAAGTAAAGAGATCAGTGCTGAACTATGCGACCAACCCTGACCGAATGCCAGAGGTCGTTCGTCCAGCCGCCAGGCACGCGAAGCCCCTGCAACAATCTCCGAATAGTCGCCTCGGGGGCAGTCGCAGGCACTCCGGTCGGGGTTTTCCTGCGCTGGGACTGGCAGCAACGGTCTTCTTCCGCTGGCCGCAGGTGCTGGCCCGATGATCACCGAACCGATGCCTCGGCCATTAGAGTGGGCTGAAACTGTGGCGCACTAATACAACAGCGGCGCACGAGGGTTTCCCGTGCGCCGTGCGTGCAGGATGCCAGAAGGCCGCGGGCCTACTTGCGCAAGCGGTAGTATTTTGCTCCGGCCGTTACCGGCTCTGTGAAGGAGTTGCCCCCAAGGTCACCGACGCTCGTCCAGTGCGGGTTTGCCAGCGAGTCCGTCGATTCGAGTTGGTAGCCTGGCATAGGCACAGGCCAGGAGATGAACACGTTGTTTCCCTGTCTGGAGACGGCTAAGACCGCAGGGATCGAATAAAGACCGAAGTCGTCGACACCGAAATACCAGCTATCGGTCCCTGCGTGGGCAAAGCGGAAGCGGACGGCAGGCTGATTGTCGGCCTGGGTCAAGCGGAAGACCTCAACCCGCTTGGATTCGACAGGGTTATCGTCGACCCGCGGGCTGATGTAGGGCGCTAATTCCGGTCCGACCGGTGCGCCAATGAACGCCCCATAATAACCGCCCATCTGTTGGCCGCTCACCGGGTCCGTGTACACAGCCACATCGCTGTGGGAAGTAGTCAGGGTGAGCACGGCATCAATCCCACCCGTATCGTTCGTATAAACGTCGGGTCGGTCCAGCATGCAAACGAGAGGCAACCAGTTTGTCCCGCGATCGATTGAATACTCCACCGAGCCGATGCTATCCTGGTTCTGTTCCCATAAGCTGTGGAACGAGAGATACACGTTACTCTTGCCGCGGAGGTCAAAATCGGGGGTTTGGAGGATCAGATATTGATTGCCTCCACTACGGTAGCCTGAGTCGCCGAATACGAAGTTGCCGCTGGCCAGGTCATGCACGGGCCGGCTATTCACCACGTTTAACGGGTTGACCGACAGCACCCGCTGGTAATCATCGGTCGGCGTGTGCGAGTTGTAACTAAGGAAGCTATTGGTAAAACGGTCACGGCTGACCACGACCCAATTGGCATAGCTTTTTGAATTCAGGTCCTGCAGGTCGAGATTATCATCTGGCACGTCGGAGTAGCTGGTCGAGGTCCAACCGTTGGGGAGGCTGCCTTCCGGTGTGGAATCGAAGTTCTCAAAGTAGATCGGCGCCGGCAGCAGGAGGTTGTTGTAGGCGACGATTGTGAAGGCCACCGTATTGGTGTACCAGTTTGCCGGTGTGGCGTTGTCCGCGAAACGGAGCACCAAAGTGTGGGCAGAGTTTGGAACCTGGGGCGCAGGACTGCTATAGGAGATAGTGGTCTGGTTGCTCTGTTGCGTCAGCGAGTGAGGCACCTTTGCCCCGTCCAAAGCCAGGGTGACTGTATTTGTGGCCAGTCTAAAGGTGCTGTCTTTGATGAGGGCAGAGAAATCAACAAACGGAGCCACGTTGCTGGCGTTGTTTATCGGCGAGATTGAGACCAGCCGCGGATAGGCCGAAACCGGCTGAACTACCGAAAACGGCTCGCTGGCGATGATAGTGTATCCATCGTCGAGGAGCAGGTAGGCGACGAAACTTCCGTTCGTTTTCAAACCGCTGGGGAACGAAACCGCGCCCTCGGTCTGCCCGGTGGTGGCAGTATGGGTTCCATTGACATAGTTCCAGAGGAGTGAACTGCCATTGCCGGGTTGCCGCGACTCTGGATAAATCCCAATCCAATCCTTTGCGTTCCCAGGCCCGTTTGTGAACACAACGGAGATGGGGTCGCCGACCAGGTAAACGCGTTTGTCAGGTCGAACGAAAGGTTGCGTAGGATCGATCACCTGCAAGTCGATCTGGGCGAGGATCGAGTAGCCGTCATTGGCCAGCAGAAACGCCGTCCAGGGCCCAGCCAGGCTGAGCCCGGACGCGAAGGTGACAGAACCTTCAGCGTAGCCTTTCGCGCCTGCCGTCGTGCCGTCCGTGTATAGCCAAATCGTCGAGCCAACACTCCCAGGGACAACGCCTTGGGGGTAAACACCCACCCAATCCTTCGGGTTACCCGGTCCGCCCTGCCAGGTGGCGGCGATTGGCTCTCCCGGCAAATAGCTGAAATGGTCCGTGATGATGGAGGGTTGTGCCAGAGCGCTGAGACGACTCACAAGCGTGAGCACGCTTACCATGCCAAGCCCGGCTCGTAGCCAAGGCCTGCGAATCCGGTTCATAGATTTGGAGTATGGTTGTTTCATAATTTGCATTGTTCTGTTTGTGTTTTGACTAAAAAACTGGGGCGTACTAGGGCGAGCAGACAACCGGGACGACACCATTCGGTCCTGGCGCCGCCCAATCGCTGAGGATTCTCTCCCCCATGGGCGAGTTCATCGGGAACCACTCGCTGTCGGCAAGCCGCTTAACGAACCGATGGCCCATGGCCTCCGTCCGTCCCATTTCCAGGGATCCTGCTTCCTTGCGCGCTTTAAGGAACTGCGCTTTGAGTGTGGGGGAGTATTTCTCCAGGTAAGCGATCGTGCGTGCGGAAAGGTCCGCCGGGTTGCCATTGGTTGCGATCAAAATAGCGCGCACGCCATCTTCTTCCCCGCCCTGGAGACACTTGATGGGCGGGACAGAATCCCTCGGTGCAGTGAATACTTTCTTCTGGCGGAGGTCGTAGAAGAACGCCTGGTCGGAAGCGCCCCGATTCCGGAAAACAGACCTGGAAACCAGCCATCCTGCGAGACCAAGCACCACGATGGCAACGGTCAGCTTCAGTCCCTGGGATACGGTTCGTGTCTCCATGAAAGTCCTGGGCTAATGAACGCGGAGCTTTGCCGACCACCAGCATTCGTTGGTGTTGCACGGAATACGCGCTGGGTCCAGGCTTCCCGCGCCGCCATCGGCGCGAGCGTAGTTCGACTTCCAGTTATGCCGCAGGGCGCCCTTGTCACCCTGGGCCAAGCGGTTCATGCCAATGCTGTTGGCATTCCCAACCTCTTTCCAGATCCACCAACGGTCGTTCGGCCATACGCCGTAAATGTCACTGTTGCCGTCTCCAAACAGCAGCAGCTTTGCTGGGGCCTGAACGGTTTGCCAGCGGCACAAGTTGTTTTCGTATCCGGCCGGTCTCCCAAAAGGAGGCGCAGCGCCGCCGGTTTGCCAATGCACATCCACCGCACCCAAGCCGCTCGGGATGCTGATTTCACCCGGAGCAAACTGACCAAGGACCCAGGGACTGGCCACCTTGGAGTTTGAAGGCTTAGCGCTGGCGTACATTTCTTCGCGCTCGGAAGGGCAATCATAAAGTCTTGGGTTCTTTCCCACGTAACTGAAAAGGTAGGCCCGCCAACTGGACTCGAAGCCCTGGGGCAATAATTCCTGCATTGGAGGAAACCAATCCTGGTTGTCTCCGCTGTACAAGTGCAAGGCCAGCGCCAGTTGCTTCAAGTTGCTCGTGCAGTTGAGCGACTGGGCCTTGGCCTGGGCCTTGCCCAAGGTAGGGAGGAGCATAGCAGCGAGCAGGGCGATGATGGCTATGACCACCAGCAGCTCGATCAAGGTGAAAGCAAAGGATACCGGCGAGACCAGGTGGGTCTCACGGCCGTCCTTCCATTTCACCGAGTTTGTAGGAACCAGATGCACCAGAATCACTTTCGGTAGCGGGTGTGTTTACCAGTAAGCCTCAGCGGAAACAACGGAGGCCTGGTGACTTATTCGTTACAATCTCGTGAAGAGAAGCCGCGGATGCGCCCCTGGTCCAATAATCGCGAACTCTGCGCTTGACCTTTCATGCCTGCCCTCTAGGCTGCCAAGTGGTATGGTTGCTTGGACTTTTCGGCTTTATATTGCCCCGCCTAATATCAGGGCAAAACGACCTGTCAATCAGTGGTTCGGCTACACCAAACGCGAATCACAATCCAAATACTAGGTAGAATATGGCAGAAATCATCGCCCTGATCTTGTTCGCTTGCGTCATAGCTATCACCGTCAACGGCTTGAAGCTGCTGGGAGAGCTCGTCCGCGCACAGGAGCGAGTGGCTGATGCCCTTGAGACCGTCGCACGCAAGTTGGAAGGTGGCGGCAAGCCGTGACCAATTTTGGGCCGAACAAGCGTGCCGGAGGCGACGGCGGGATAGCCGTCCTGTTCCATGCTGTTCGCGCTCGGCCCGCCGCGCCTCTGCACGACCGTTCGGCGGCAGAACGCGTTTTGGACAAACTCGAACTACAACAGCTATGAACACATCTGAAATAGTCTACATCGGTGCGAAAGCCCACGTGGCAGCAGTTAACAAGCATGACGGAAAGCTGCTCTGGAAGACCAAGCTCACGGGTGGTCTCAAGCTTTCCGGCTCGGGCTTTGTCACTGTACTCGTCGAGGGGCAACGAGTGTACGCTTATACCTACGGCAGCCTGTATTGTCTGGATGCTGCCAATGGCGAGAAGCTGTTCACTTGCGAGGTTGCTGGACTTGGTCGCGGGATCGCCATGCTTGCGACATTGGGCCACTGCTCGCCGCCTGTCGCTGCGGCAGCACAAGAGGCGGCTGCAGCAGATGATAGTGGTGCTGCTGCTGCCGCCATGATGGCAGGGGCGAGTTGACGTTGCCGAACAGCGTAGTTGAGGCGATGGCGGGATTCCATTTCTGCTCCATGCCGGACACCCCCTCAAGCCGCCGCGCCTGCCCACGGGGGTTGGCTGCCCTGATGCGTATAGCTCTCTCCATCCTCATGCTGCTTGCCCTCTTGGGGTCGGCCGTTTGGCTGACCTGGCACCCCAGTACGCACCGCCAAGCTTTGACAATCGCGCCGACGGGGCAGCCGCGGTTTGAAACCTCAAGAGGGATGCAGACAGTGTTGCTGACGCTGGCTGTCGCGAATGCCACCGGCTCCAGGTTGTCTGGGCATCTCCGCTTAAGCGTCGAGAGTCAGCCCAATGTGTTGGGGTTTGCCGACGCGGACCTGCTCACCCCGTTTAAGGTCGGCCCCAGGTCCACGACGCTCTGCACCGTCCGATACAATCCTCACTCCCCGGGTTTGGTCTTGGACGCAGAGTACAAGAAGGACAGAAGGCTGATCGAGGCGAACGTTCGGAGGTTGTTGCAGGGGCTAGGCGTGCCCGGCGGCTGGACGAACGACCTCTGGCATTCGGTCAGGGTTGCTCGCATAGTTCAGCAATGATCGCGTTCCTCGAAGCTTATTTCAGCCAACCAGCCGCTTCACTCAACGGCGGCCCCGCCACGCAGTTCGACGATTGGGGAGTCGGAGAGGGGCCGCCACCGGTGAGCTGAGCGTTCGGCCACATCACACGCTATGAGCTTACAAGCGCGAGTTATTGGAGGGACAATCTGGCTGGTCATGGCTTTAGTGCCAGCCATTATTGCCTTTTTCATTCTACGGCGCAGCTTCAGATTGAGAACCAAGGGCGTTCTCACCGACGGCGTTGTCGTTGGCTGTGACCAGAGGCTTATTGATTCCTCGTGGTGTTATTTTCCCAAGGTAGAGTTTCAGAGTCTGGATGGAGAGAAGTATGTTTTTACCGCTTCCGCTGGTGGTGGCAGAATGCCGAGGGTCGGGCGCAGAGTTAGAGTGGCATATGATGCCAATGACCCGGAAAACGCAGACATTACATCCCTTGGCGGCATTTCATTTTTCGCCATCGTCTTGTTTTTGTTTGCACTTGGATTCGTTGGGGTGTCATTGATTTGCTATTCAGGATTAATTGAGCAACCATGACCATGTGGTCTAGCTTTTCGGTCGAGCGAATGTCGGCGGTCGGCGACTCGTCGCAAATTCGTGTTCCCGTTGCCCGCCGCCATCGCTCGCCTCCGCGTTAAGCGGCGCCCCTATGGCGCAACACCTGATACAACCCATTATCTTCGCCATTTGCGATCTGGTCGCCTACGGCCTCTCCAGATTGCTTCGTTGTCGTCTCATCTCCATGAGGCTAAGCAAGCCAACTGAGGGCGCTTGGCACGATTTGGTATCAGCAAACAGCCTTCGATTGTCTGTAACCTCGGCCAGCGGTTTCCTTAGGAAGCTGGCAGTATGAACATTGAACCAATTGCCAATCGCTGTCCGAAATGCCAGGCGCCGCTGCCGGCCAATGCCCCAGAGGGGCTTTGCTCCAAATGTCTCCTGGCTGCCGTCGCCACCCCTACCGAGGCGGGCCAGCCGGCCAAAGACAGCGCCGCGCCGCCATCGCTCGAAACCGTCGCCGCCGCGTTCCCTCAATTAGAAATCCTTGAACTCATCGGCTCCGGCGGGATGGGGGCCGTTTACAAGGCCCGTCAGTCGCGGCTCGACCGCTGTGTGGCGCTGAAGCTCCTGCCGCATTCTCTCGCGGCCGACCCGGCCTTCGCTGAGCGTTTCAGCCGGGAAGCCCGCCTGCTCGGCCGGCTCAACCACCCGAACATCGTGACCGTCCATGACTTCGGCCAGTCGGGCGGATTCTTCTATCTCCTGATGGAGTTCGTGGACGGCGTAAACCTGCGCCAGGCGATGGCGGCGGGCCGCTTCACCCCCCAGCAGGCGATGATACTCGTGCCGAAGATTTGCGAGGCGCTCCAATTCGCCCACGACGAAGGCATCCTTCATCGGGACATCAAACCGTCCAACATCCTGCTCGACACGCGCGGGCGGGTGAAGATCGCCGACTTCGGCATCGCCAAGCTCCTCGGCGACCGCACGCGGGACGTGACCCTGACCGCCAGCGGTGCGGCCATCGGCACACCGCAATACATGGCCCCCGAACAACTTGAACATCCGCAGGACGTTGATCAGCGCGCCGACATCTACTCATTGGGCGTTGTGTTCTACGAGATGCTCACCGGCGAACTCCCGATTGGCCGCTTTGCCGCCCCCTCGGAAAAAGCTGCCGTGGACTCGCGCGTTGATGACGTCGTCTTCCACGCGCTGGAGAAGGAACGGGAGAAGCGTTTCCGCAGCGCGGGCGAAGTTAAGACTTCGGTCGAAGCGATCACTGCGAGCCGTGGCAACACCGACGCCGCCGAAAAGCCGGGTGCCGCGCAATCCAGCGGTATCGGCTCTTCCGGAACGCCGGTCATGTCGGGCAAGATTCCGACCTCGGGCCCAGGAGCCACGGGCAAAGAGGCGACTCCGATTTACGGCACGGCCGGTGTCGGTGTGTCCGTCCCAGATGCGGCGCCGGCTCGGGACACGAGCCCCGCGAACGACTTCATCCTTTGTAATCCGCGCCTGCCGCGCATGGCCCATGCCATCATGGCCTATGCGCTGTTGATCGCCCCGTTCCTTTGGGCTTTGGGGCTTACCCTTCGGTATCCCGCCGCGGATCTCCCGTTGAACCCGGGCTCAGGTTCCCTGGAAGCAGCCTGGAGGTTCTTCGGCGAAATGGTTGGCGGGCTGGTGACTACTCTTTTGCTCATGGCCGGAGCGTTGAAGCTGCGCGTCCTCCACCGGTCCGGTCCCCAAATCCTGCGGATTGGCATTTGGCTGAGGCTCTGGGGGCTCCTCCTGGGCGTGTTCATCGCGATTTGGGCAATGACTGTGGAGCCGCGTTCAGCGGCGACCGGCAGCCCTGTTCCGACGGCACTATCGGTCGTCCTCGCCGTGAAACTGGTTGCAACCGGCTTGGAGGTGGCAATGCTAGTCTGGTTGCGGCGCAATCGCAACCGCCTGGATGAACTGTGCAATGCCTTCGGGCCTTCCGCCAGGTTGCGGATGCCATCCGCTGCGGCAGCGCCGGTAATCCCGCAGACCTTCGCCGACGCCTGCAGAGCCAGGGCGAAGCGGTTGTTGCCGTTTGTGTTCATTTGCGCGGGGATCGCCATCCCGTTATCGCTGCTGATGGTGGGTGTCGTTAGCTTGGGATCTCACGGCCCCGGACAGGGCGTCAGAACCGTGCCGTTCGTGATCTTCGCAAGCGTGGGCTTTGTCTTTGGGACCATCGGAGTGCTTGTCCAAAAGATGCTCAAGCGCCAGAAACTGGAGGGCGCCAGCCTGGCTGCGCTGCTCAGCCCATTGCCGACGGCCACCGTAACGGTGCCTGAGGGCGCCGATGCCCCCGCAAACAGTGCCACCTGTTACTTCTCCACGCCGGAGCGGATGCGCAACTGCTTTCCTGGCCCCGCCGCGCACATCTTCCTCTGCAAAGGAGAGCTGCACCTTGACGCCGACAAGCTCCGGTTCCTCAGTCCCTGGCAGACGGAAGTTGTCATCAGACTGAAAGACATTCGGGACCTGAGTATTGGCCAGTTCAAGATGTGGCACACGCCTTGGGTGATGAAATACGAACGGCTCAATTACCTGTCAGTCACGTTCACGCAAGCCGGCCAATCGCGTACCGTCCACCTGACTCCCACAGCTCCTGGGCTGGCCTCCACGGCTGAGATTAACGCGCAGGTTGCCGCCTGGTTCAAAACCATTCAAGCGGCGGCCATCGCTTGCACCGGCAAGGCGCCGCGCGTTTCCGATCCGGCGGACGTCTCGGTAAGCGCGCAAGTAGCGTGGGGCCGGAAAAGCTGGCCGCTGTTCGCGGCGTTCCTGGCGACCTGGGGCTTGTTCCTCTGGCGAGGACCCAAACTCGCCGGACCGAGTCCTGACCCGTTCACCATCGTCGTTTTCGTCGCGATGCTGCTGCTCCTGCTCGCGAACTTCTTCTTTAGCGCCGGCTTCCTGCAGGCCAACAGCGCAATCAAGCGGGGCAACCTCGACGCTGTGACCAGCGACGATCCGCCGAACTCAACCGCCACCCAGTTGACTGAGCAGCCACCCCTGCCGAGTGGTCCGGCGCGCATTTCGTGGCTGGCAGTGGGAAGCGCCGTTTGTTCGGTTCCATCCTGGTTGCTGGTCATCAGTTCGCTGAACAATCTCTACAATTCGCTGGGCCCGGACGGACTGCCGCCCAAGGACTTCGCACTCGGCCTGTTTGAATTGCTAGTGCTCGGGACCGGTGGGTTCGTGGGTTTGGCCGCGCTCTTGCTCGGGAAGGAAGCGCTGCGACAAATCCGCCGCAGCTCAGGTCGGCTGCTCGGCGCGCGGTTGGCGGTCATCGGCGTGTTGGGAATCCCAACCGGTTTGCTGGTCAAGTTCCTTCCATTCCTCCTGGCCGCCGGGTCGCGGTCGTTCGGCTGGCAGCCCACTTCCGGACAGGGAGAGCTTTTCACCGGTGCGGTGCTTGTGGGCATCCTCTTGCTGGCAGCGTGGGCAGCGCAAGCGGTTCGCCGCTGGGCCAAATGCGGCGCTACCTCCGGCCCGATGACAATTCCACCATGACCACATCCGAGGCCGAAAGCGGCGACCCTCCTTATCTTTCATCCGGTAACTTCGCCCCGACACGGTGGACGCAGGTCCTCCGCGCCCGGGGCGAAACCGTCGAGGCTCAGGCCGCGCTTGAGGAACTGTGTAAAGCTTACTGGCAGCCCGTCTTCGACTTCATTCGCCGCACAGGCCGCGTGGACGATGCGGCGCGTGATCTCACGCAGGAATTCTTCGCCCGCCTCCTCGCCCGCCGCGGACTTGAAAGCGCGGACCCGAGCCGTGGACGCTTCCGTTCCTTTCTGCTCGCGGGGGTGAAGTACTTCCTGCGCGATCAGCACGACTTTGCCAGCGCAGCCAAGCGCGGCGGCGGACAATTGCCGATCTCGATCGAAGCCGGCCTCGGCGATGACACGACCGCTCAGCTCCAGATCCCAGATACCTCCGGTCTCGTGCCCGACATGGTTTTCGACCGCCAGTGGGCTTTGACATTGGTGGAGCGCGTCGTCGCCCGCCTGGCCGCGGACTTCACAGCCGAAGGCAAGCGAGCGCACTTCGACACGCTCAAGCCGTGGTTACTGGGCGAAGTCGCATCTCTCTCGCACGCGGACGCCGCACGGCAGCTCGGTCTGAGCGAAGGAGCCGTCAAGGTCGCCGTGCATCGGCTCCGCCGGCGCTTTCGGGAACTGATCAAAGCGGAGATCGCCCACACGGTCAGCGACGTCGCGCAAGTGGCGGAGGAATTGCGCTACCTGGTCGAAGTGCTGGCACAGCCGGAACCAGGCTCACGGTAAGGCTCTGTTATGTGGAATCGCTACCGAAAGTGGAAACCGACACTGGGCCTGCTGCTGGCCGCCGCGGCGCTCTTGCTGATGACCGGTCAACCCGACACTTCGGCGCGCTGGTATCTCGGCATTGGCATCGCCGCAGCCCTGATCCTCGCCTACCTGGCCGAGGAAGTCATGTGGATGGCGCGGAATCAAGGCCGACCGTGTTCGAAATGCGGCCGGGCCTTGCGGGTGAAGCCCTTCCGCTTGCACCTGCGGTGTCCGCATTGCGACGAAATGCAGTAGGTAAATCACGAACGGAACTTCGGGTCGATGGCCAGCGCGTGGTCCGGTTGGTTCCATTGGCCCACTCCAATGATGGTCCAGCGCTACCCACAGGGTCGGGCTCCGGGCGGATTGTCACCGACATGTAACAACCGCGACACGGAGCTGTCACAGCGATTACCCTAAAGTGGCGGCACTGTCAGGTGCCGGCACAAAAAGTGGGTAAATTTCCCACGGCTCGCACCACCGCCCGAATGAAACCCGGGCGTGACCTGAATCAAACATTGGAGCTAACGGTATGATTAAAAACTGGATCCTGGCCGGCACGCTGATGCTCAGCGCCGGAGTCGCGCGGTCACAACAACTTACCCTGGGACCACTGACCGGCAACGGTCAGTTGCAGTGGAACGACCTAACGACGCCCTTCGTCAAAGTAAATTCGTACACTGTCGAATGGGCCTCCCGAGTGGCTGGCACACAGGCGGTGTGGAACGCCTTTGCCACCATTCCGGCCACGAACACGACTTACAGCCTGGAGGTGCCGATGTTCTATCGGTTACGCGCTGATGTGCAAGGCCAGTTTCCCGCGTTGCGGATGGCGATTTTCAGCGACCCCCATTGCATGGCTCCCAGCCTGCTGGTCAACGACGGGCCGGCTTTCCAGACCTACCTGGCTCAGGACCGCAAGCTCTTGGCCCAAAGTCACGCCATCCTGGACGCAGTGGTTGGGCAAATTGCCCTGGCTCAGCCACAGGTGGTGTTGATCTCGGGTGATCTGACCAAGGACGGCGAGTTCATCTCCCACCAGGACGTGACCAACCACTTGGCCCAGCTCAAGGCAGCGGGCGCCAAGGTCTTTGTGTGCCCCGGGAATCATGACGTCAATAATCCGCACGCCGCCTCCTATAACGGTGCCGTTGCGACTCCGGTGCCCTCGATTTCAGCAGCCGATTTCGCCGCGCTCTACAGTGAGTTTGGTTATGGGGAGGCCCTCGCGCGCGACCCGAACTCACTCAGCTACGTGGCGGAACCCGTGCCGGGGTTGTGGTTGCTGGCGATGGATTCCTGCCATTACGAACGCAACACCAACGGCGCGCCTTACGTCGGCGGCTATTTCGATGCCCCACGCCTCACTTGGATTACGAACCAACTCGCCGCCGCCCGAAGCCAGGGCAAATTCGTGCTCGGTATGATGCACCATGGCATCCTCGAGCATTACATCGGGCAGAAGACGCTGTTCCCCGATTACGTCCTGGATGATTACCTCACGGTCTCGCAACTGTTTGCCAGCTACGGAATGAAGATTGTCTTTACCGGCCACTACCACTCCCAGGACGTCGTCAAGGCAACCTACGGCCAAAACCCTCTCTACGATGTCGAGACCGGTTCAACGGTGACCTATCCCTGCCCCTATCGCATCCTGGACCTCAGCGCGCAGGGCAACCTGGCCATTGCCAGTCATTTTATCACGGCGATCAACTACGACCTTGGCGGGGTGGACTTTCCGACCTTCGCCTCGAACTTCCTGCACAATGGAATGCTCGGGCTCTCGGCTTACATGCTCATGGCTCCACCATACAGCCTCAGCCAGGCCCAGGCCCAGTCGCTGGCGCCCGCGATGACCGAGGCTTTTGAATCCCATTATCAAGGCGATGAAGGCAGCCGCCCCATATCGGCCCAAACTCAGGGCACCATCGCTTACCTGCGCAGTCAGGGCGATGCCATGTCCCTGTTGATGGCCAATTCACTCACCGTGATATTCACCGACCTGCCCCCCGCCGACAACAATCTCACCATCAACCTGATCACGGGCAATACCGTTCCCTAAGAACGTCGGCTAGCTTCCTATCATGGACTCAATGATCTCCGAGCTTCGGATTTGGCCGGTTTGGAAGGAACTAAAGCACTTCGCGGTTTCAGTAGCATGTGAAGATCACTCCAGCAGCGCTCGGGCGGATGAGTTTTGTCGCGGTCTAACCAGAACTCTGAGCCGGAACTGCAAGGTCGTAACTGAGAGTTGGCTTTTCAACCAGCTCCGCGTGCCTGAGTTGCGAGCCATTGCGGCCGCCGAAGCTGCCTTAGCCCATCTGATTATCATTTCCGTTCATCGTTCCGAAGCCGTGCCTGAGGAATTGAAGGACTGGCTCAACCTAAGGCTTGGGATGAGAAACAAACGTGGCATCGTTCTTTTGGCTCTCTTTGATCCCGTCTATCGGGGATTTTCTGGTCCAATGGAGGGCTATTTGCAGGAAGTGGCCAAACGAGGGGGTATGGAGTTTCAGGTTGCGTCGGAAGATGCATGCGATTGGCGCTGACATGAGGGTGCAATACCTTTGATTCATTTTTGCGGCCCTCAAATCCTGAGATCCTGGTGCACCCTGCACATTCAGGCTCAGAATCTCTCCGGTTCCCCCTTAACGAACTTCTCGAAAAGCGGGCAGCTCAGGCGCACACGAGTCGTTCCACGGACGCGCGGTCTGTGCCGAACTGCCTTCATACCGATTTGCAGGGCTGAAAGAAGCCTGCGGTGGCCCCGCTGCCCGGGGATTCCACCGCTGATTGTCAGAACAAGACCAGGCGCACGCGCCTTATCAACGGGCCTGAGCTATGCGCGACTAAGCAAGTTCCGAAAAGAATGAAGAAAACCTACTGCCTCGACACGAACGTTGTTGTTCACGACCCTCGGGCAATCTTCGCCTTCGATGACAACCTGGTGGTTCTGACCGAGTACGTCCTAATGGAATTGGACAAGCTCAAGCAGGGCAACGAGGAGAGGAACCACAGCGCCCGCGAGGCGAGCCGCATTTTGAGGGAGGTCACCCAGGGCCTCTCTGAAAAGATCATCGCTGAGCAGAAGGAGAGACCCGGCGAGCAGAGGCTGAAGACCCTGCCCGAGATACCCATAGCGGGCACCAAAGGCGGGACCTTGGTGCTGCTGATGGACGATCCCGAAGACCGGGTCAAGGGGCCTAACCCCGACGACCAGATTCTCGGGCTCCTGTATCGCTATCGGGGTGACTTTCAGGCTCCGATCATCCTTGTCACCAAGGACACGCTGATGGCCGTGAAGGCTATCGCGCGGGGCTTCGGCCATCAGGACTACAAGCGCGACCAGGCCAAGGTGGAGGTCACGCGCCTCCCGATGCTTGAGGGAGACCTGCTGCCGGTCGATGATCTCTTCTCCGGAAACGGCGGTGTGGTAGTCAAAGGGCTTCTTAAGAGAACTTACCGAGCCGGGGCGGAAGCTTTGCCTATTATCCCAGGCTACTACACGGTGGCATATGATGCCGAGAGGGAATCACTGGTTCACATCAGTCACGAGGAAAGGGTGAGGCTCATCACCCAGACACCCAACCTCTGCCGCTCGGAGAAGAACCGCGGCGTTCGCGCCAAGAACCTGGAGCAGCACGCGGCCGTGGATGCGTTGCTCAGCCCGGACAAGACGTTGGTATGCCTGCTGGGGCCGGCTGGCACAGGCAAAACTTTGCTCGCCATCGCCACCTCCCTGGAAGTGGTCCGCAAGTCCAACCGCCGCGATCAGCCCGAACTGGAAGTTGAACGAGAAGAGCTTTCGCGCAAGGAGCGCAAGCAGATCCGGCATCAGCAACAAGAGAACGGTTTCGTCGAACGCAAACAAATACTGATCGCCCGGCCGATGGTGAGCCTGGGCAAGGAAATGGGATACCTCCCCGGCGATATCGAGGAGAAGATGCGCCCCTGGATGCAACCCATCCTCGACAACTTGAAGTTGCTCCTGGGCCAAAAGCAGGCTGAAGCACTGCTCGACGACGGAACCATTGAGTTGCAGCCGCTCCAGTATATCCGCGGGCGGAGCATTACCAATGCGATTCTGATCATCGACGAAGCACAGAACACGACTCCGTTGGAGATCAAGACGATCATCACGCGCGCCGGGCGCGATTGCAGGGTAATTCTGACAGGAGACCCCCACCAAATTGATGTGCCTTACCTCGACAAGCTCTCCAACGGACTCAGTTACGCGGCAGATCGGCTCGGTCAGGAGGACTTCACCGCTGTGGTACCGCTCACCAAGGGCGAGCGTAGCCGGATGGCAACCAGAGCTGCTGAACTCCTGTGAATATGTGACCCATACGGCTTAATTAACGTCTCGTTGTCGTCACCTGTTCGTAACCTTTTCTTAACGTGCGCTTTTCACGTGGCGTGCTAAACATGCGGCCATGTTCATCGGCAGATTGTAAGCTCATGTGCCATCCGATTGCCCGTTTAGTTCTCCTGTTCGGCGCCATTGGGATAGGCTCGGGCTGTTCCAAACCGGAATCCCCGTCCAGTGTCACCAGTGTGCGCGGTCCGGCCACGCGAGCCGAGGCCAAGCTGGTCATTGCCGGCTCAAGCACTCTCGCGCCGCTGATTACGGAGATTGGGCGGCGCTTCCAGGAGAGCCATCCCGGGGTCCAGATTACTGTGCAGGCTGGCGGTTCAGGCCGCGGCATCAAAGACGCCCGGGAACGCCAGGCCGACATCGGGATGTGCTCGCGCGCGCTGACGGATGCGGAAAGCGACTTGGTGGGCTTCTCCATTGCGCGCGATGGCATCTGCCTGCTCGTCCACGCGGATAATCCGGTCGAGTCACTCACGGATGCCCAGGTTAGCGGTATCTACACCGGCGTGCTCACGAATTGGCAACAGGTCGGTGGGGCGGATGCGCCCGTCTTTGTCATCACGAGGAGCGAGGGCCGCGGCGAGGTCGAGCTCTTCCTCCACTACTTCAAGATCGCCAAAGCCGACATTCGGGCGCAGGCCGATGTGGGCGACAACCCTGTTGGCATAGAATCCGTTAGCAGCAATCGCAACGCCGTCGTTTATGTCTCGGTGGGGCTTTCCGAGCGCAGCCGCAAGGCCGGCCGCTCCATCCGGTTGCTGCCGACCAGCGGCATCGAGGCCTCCAGCCAGAAGATCCGCACGGGTGACTACCCCCTCTCCCGCTCCCTGGTCCTGGTCACCAAAGGCCTTCCGGCGGGCCTGGCCAAGGATTTCATCAACTACTGTCTCTCTCCCCAAGTCACCGATCTCATCCGCCAGCAGGACTTTGTCCCGTACCTCGACTAGCAGGAGAATAAAGGAGGCATGTTCATCATGGGGACAGTTCTCAATTGGCTGCGCGGACGGAGCCTGCGCGCGAAGTTGGCCCTCGGATTTGCCTCGATGATTGCCCTGACCGCCACTGTCGGCGTCATCTCCGCCGTCGGTCAGTTCCGCTCGCGCGCCGCTATGCAACGGCTGCTCGACCAGGAGGTGCGCGTCGCTGAGTTGGTCTTGAACACCAAGGCAACCCTGCAACTCTCGCGCCGATACGAGCGGGACTTCCTGAACTACCCCAAGAGCCTCACCTTCGACGAGGCCAAAGCCCGCTACGTGATCCTCGTGCAGAGCCACGCAGCCGAAATCCACGACAACATGACAGCCATCCGGGCGCTCACACGCTCCGCGGAATCCACCCGCCTGACCAGACTCATCGACGAGGCTGTCAGCCAATGCGAGAAGAGCTTTCTCAAGCTGGTAAGCCTGGCGGAGCAACGACGCCGGGGTGACAACGGCCTGGAGAGCCGCTTGGCTAATCAGGCAATCCTCGTCGAAGCCGCCGCGCGGAAGACGGAATTGGACCGGCTCTTACTGGACAATTTCGTCCTCCATGCCGCCAAAGACGCCTACCTCCTCAACAATTACGACAAGGAAATCCGCCGCTTCCAGGACGCGGTCGCCGCCCTCCGGAAAGATGTGAAGGAGACAGTTCTCGACTTGCGTGACCAACAGAAGCTGCTGGCCTCGGTTGACGACTACCAGTCGTTCTTCCAGCAGTTGGTGCAAATCAACAGCCAGAGCGGCGCTGAACTCGAGACCTATCTTGCACTGACGCATACCGTCGAACCGTTGCTCCAGCACCTCCACGATTGCGCCTCCCAGGCCGAACGCGCCATTTATGCTGACGTGCGTCGGCTGGCCCAGACCATCCTCTGGACCACGCTCGGCACGATGCTCATGGCGACCGCTCTGGGCGGATTGGTCGCCCATTTCCTCTCGCGTGAGATTACCGGCGGCGTCGGCGAATGCATCGAGTTCGCCAAGCGCGTCGCCCGCGGGGACTTGACCGCGCGCCTGTTGCATCCTGGGCAGGACGAATTTGGGAGCCTTGCCGCCGGCTTGAGCGACATGGCCAGCCAACTGGAACAGACGAGCGCCAGTCTGCGACGCGCCAACGAACAACTCGAACTGCGTGTCCAGGAGCGCACGCGGGACCTGGTCCGCCTCGAGGCCGAGATTGCCGACCGCAAGCGCGCCGAAGCCGAGCGGGACCGCTTGCACCAGCAACTGGTGGAAAGCGCGCGGCTGGCTGGCATGGCCGAAGTGGCAACGGGTGTGCTCCACAACGTCGGCAACGTCCTCAACAGCGTCAACGTCGCCTCGGCCTGCGTCGCTGAGAGCATCAGGAAATCGGATCTCGCCAGCTTGTCGAAAGTCATTGCCTTGCTGCGCCAGCACGAAGTTGACCTGGGGGAATTCCTCTCCCAGGACCCCAAAGGCAAGCGAGTGGTGGAGTTCCTGGGCCTCCTGGCCGAGCATCTGGCTGCCGAACAAGCCACCGCCCTCAAAGAACTGCGGGCGTTGGAGATGAATATCGAGCACATCAAGGAGATTGTCTCCATCCAACAGAACTACGCCAACCCGGTCGCAGTGAGGGAACGACTTAGTGTGGGGCAGCTTGTCGAGGACGCTCTGACGATGAATGCAAGCTCGCTCGTCCGCCGTAAAATCAAAGTGGTCCGCGAATTTGGTCCCCAACTCAGGATCATCCTCGATAGGCACAAAGTGCTGCAAATCCTGGTGAACCTGGTGCGCAATGCCATCCAGGCCTGCGACGAGCCCGGGCGACCGGAGAACCTCCTTACGGTCCGCGTGACGAATGGCGGCGACCGGGTGCGCATCGCGGTGGTTGATACCGGCGTTGGCATAGCCCCGGAAAACCTCACGCGTATCTTCCACCACGGTTTCACGACCAAGGAGAACGGCCACGGTTTTGGCCTCCACAGTGGCGCCATCGCCGCCAAGCAGATGGGGGGATCACTTTTGGCCCAGAGCGACGGCCCAGGGCGCGGCGCCAGCTTCACACTGGAACTGCTGGCCGAACCCGCGACCCCCGGCTCCTAAGACGGCGGGGTTGTTTTGCTCAGACCCATGACATTTCAATTGCCATTCCTTTCAATCTGTCCTTGCATCGAGTCCCAGGAAGACAAGCTGGCGGCCTCGTCTCACTGGTTTATCCGTTTCGTAACCCTGGGTCTGGTGTTTCGGCGGGTCGAGGTTGATCTCGCAGCTCAAAGTGTGAACCTGACGCTGAAACGGTTCTGGTGGTTCTCAAAGCGGCGCAGTTTTGAATTCCGCCACATCACGGCTGTCACATATGGTTATGAGGATGTCTATCCTGGCGCTTCATACCTGCCTTCGCACGGCAGCCTGGACCTCTTTGTCGTCGGCCTGCGCCTGGCAAATCAAGAAGAGATCGCACTCTTAAGGTTCTTCGGGGACGGCACCTTTACCAATGACGGGCCGCTGCCCGATTGGTGGTATTGGGGAGAGTTCGAGGCGGATTTCAGCGGCACCCAAGAGAAGGAATCGAGACTCTTTGCTCAACTCCTGAGTCGGATGATTGGGGTGCCGGTGTGCCCCCCCAGTTTGCACGCTTGAGTATCGCGGAAACCGCTGTCCTCAGCTAAAGAGCCCAGCCACTACCGAGCGCCGCGTTGCACTGCGGCGTCGGCAGTAAGGGTGTTGTTATGCACGGGACAACGCGCAATCACCTGGGTCACGTTGGTCGAGGAGACGCCCTCCAGCGTTACCACGTAGCTCGTCTTGCTGAAGTCCTTTGCGTCCCGTGACTGCGCCTTAAGTGCCGGATCGGACGGACACACCAACACCTTGGAAGTGCCCAAGTACGGGGCCAACTGCGTCACCGTCCTGGGGAATTCATCCTTGTTGTCCTGCGCGTACAACTGAACGGCAAGGCCTACTTGCCTTAGGTTGTTCACGCATTGGATCGCCTCGGCGGTTGATCTGGCCGACCCCAGCGCCCCTACCGCCGGTAGCAACATCGCGCACAGTATAACCGCCGTCTCCACAATGCTTACATACCCCAGGATAAAGCCGGCCAAGCCGAGGCCCGCGTTGCCGTAGCGGTCTGGGAACTTCCGCGCGCGGCCACGAGCGATGTGGCCGGTGATGATCGCGGGAATGCCCGTCAGAATCCCGAGACAAAGAACAGAAACGATACCGAGCACGAGGCTCGTGATGGCGAGGGTCGAATTGGGTTTGGGTTCCTGGTTCATGGCGAAGTCAGTCGTTGACGACAGGTGGTTGCTGCTCGCGTGGCGGTGTTGATGGGGGTGGTGGCTTTTGGCTCGGCTCGGTCTCGGGGAGCAAGGCCGCGAGCTCTTTGAGCGTCTCGCGCCCTCTGGGGATTAGCGTGATCTGGGATTCGCCTTCGATCAGGGCCTGGGCTTCCAGCACCTCAAACATGCCCCGGGCAATTTCAGGATCATGTGCGATTTCCTGCAGCGCATGGCCCACGATGCGCGGCCGCATCGCAGCGGCTTTAGCGAACTCGATGGCGGCCTGCTTTTCGGCCGTGCTGGCAATGATGCTGACCTGGTTGGCGCCGTCCTGGCGGATCGCCGAAGTGACCTGCCGCAAGCGGTTGACGACTTTCTCCTCGATCTGGCGGATCATGCCCACGTCGCGGAAATGGACCTTGCGGATATACACTGAGCCGAGTTGATACCCCCAATCATCGGACTTGGGCGACACCTCCGCCCGCACGGTTTGGCTCATGGCGTGGCGGTCTTCCAACATGCGTCCCAGCTTCAAGTTGCTGAGGCAGCGGACCGTCGAGTTGCCGACGTTCGCGGCGAGCGAACCGCGCGGATCGGCATTCTTGAACAGGTACGCGACGGGGTCGCTGATAAACATCTCGTACCAGATGCCAATACCCATCGGGGCCCCCTCTTCGGAGTTGACCGGCTGGCTGCGCAGGTATTCCTGGTCGAGGCGGAGGTCGAGCACATGGCAACGCCCGATCCAGTTCACCAGCGGGGCTTTCCAGCCGAGCTTCAACCACAGCAGGTGCAGGCCGGGTTCATCCAGCACGGAAATGACTTTGCCGAACAGCACGTAAACGCGGGCCTGCCGCTCCTGAACTATGGTGTAGATGCCCAACGCCCGGCAAGCCGCGAAAAACAGCGGCACCAGGAACAGCATCCCGACAAAGGCCGCAGCGGCGGCGATGAAGAACTTAGTCATGGCTCACCTCCAGAATCGCCCGGCGCGATTCGCTGAACAGTTTCAGCCGTACGTTGCGAATATAAGCGCCGAGCGCGTCAGGTCCGCTCTGTTTGAGCTCACACAACTGCTGGGCGAGGGCTTTCAGGGGTTCCGCTTCAGCCTGCGCATTCAGCGTCTCGATTTCGACCGCAGTCCGGGATTGCACCAACTTCTGGTCGGCGCTCGCTTGCGCCAGGCTGATGTCGGAGGAGACCTGGTTATACGCCGTATTGATGGCAGCCAGCGCCGACTCAACTTCGGCGGGCGGATCGATACCGGTGATGAGCGAGGCATCCAGGGTGATGCCGTACCTGGCTTCCGAGGATTTGCACTCCCGGTCCATGTGCTCGTTGATGTCTCTGAGGTTCTTGCGCAGATCATTAATCGAAATGCCGATGGCAGCCGCGGCAATGTCCGGGCTCGGAATACCGCCGTCTTTAGGGCCAGGGGATGCGCAAGGCGCCTCGAAGCTCGCGATGCGCTCGCGTAACACCGCGGTGAAGTACCCCATCACATGCACGATGGGCCGCTTCACGCCGAAAAGATAAGCGTACAGGTTCTTCTCACTCACCCGGTAACGGATCTGGCCCTTGAGCCCGGTGTTGAGCTGGTCCTTGGTGACCGCCTCCAGGATCGTGCCGCCTTGGTTGGCGGCGGGCGTTTCAGGATCAAACGCCATATTCACGGTTTGTGTCGAGACGTTCACTTTGAAGACGCGTTCCCACGGCCATCTGAAGTAGGGTCCCCCGGGTGGGATCACGCAAACCTGCGGGCAATCATACCGCGGCTTTTCCTCAGCGCTTAAACAGGCAGAGATAGGATCCGAGAGGGTGGTCGCCTTTCCGACCCGCTCCGCACGGCCAAAACTGGTCTTCACCGCACGCTCGTTCTGATTGACAGTATAAATTCCGGCGACCAGGTAGCGGACCAAGAACCACGCCACAAACCCAGCCACGATTCCCATGATGATGCTCATATGTCCTGTGTTTTGTTGTGGGGAAGGCTACCTGAGTTCGGATTCCCCGTCTGTTACAAATTCGTGAAAAGATAATATTTGGTTATGCTGGCAAGTGGCACGCAATTCCAAGGACGCGTGAGGCCAGGGCAAAAGTCCTTCTCAAGTCTCACCCTGCGCTCCCGGAGCAGTTTAACCCAATTGTAACATGCAAACTGCTCAACCTTCGGTAAACTGGGCATTAGTAATAGTTCTTAGTGCGAGTGAGTCGGAAACAAAAAGAATGCTCTGCGATTATGAACAAGTCTCCTGAGCAACCCAAACCCGACGACCAGACGGCGAAGCAATCGGGTGAAGACTACCTGGCAGCAGGCATTTCGACAGGCGTCGCCATCGGCATAGCGCTCGGAGCCGCCTTTGATAATATTGCAATAGGCCTCGCGCTCGGAATCGCCTTGGGCGCTGCGGTCGGCGCGGCTGGTAATGGGGCGAAAGCGAACAAGTGAAACTGCCCGACTGCCATCGTACAATGACCACACCTGCAAGTGCGCAACAGTTCGCCAGCGAAGTCTCACGCCAGAAGGAGGCCGCCCTCCAGCATGTTAAGGGGAACCACCGGTTTCTTGCCGTCTCGATGTTGGCCGGGGTGGTGGTCGGCCTGGCAGCCTGGTTTAGCCAACGGCCTGCGGATCGCGACGGCCTTCATCTGCAGTTCGCCCTTGCCCTGGCAGCAGCGGTTTTCTTCTTTGCATGCCTTCTCGGTCGGCTCCTGTTTCCAAAGCCCGGCGCCATCTGTCCCCAGTGCGAGTGCGACTGGAACGTCGAGAGCGAGAATAACACGCAGCTTTGGCTCGCTTGGCGGCGCTGTCCGGGCTGCGGATTGGATATGTGCGGAGACATCATTGAAGGCGAGGCTTCCGGAGAGAAAGACTGAACATGAATACCGTATCTCGCTCACTGTGGTTCATTTGCGTTATCGTACTTCTGGGCCTGGACATCGTCGGGGCGGAGCCGGTGGGAAAGCCGGTCCAGGCAGTCGGGTTGTGGCTAAGTGCCACGGGATTGCTCTATGGTTGCGCTGCCATGGTCTTGTGGCCGCGGCTGCTTGTCACGTCGAATGCCGGCAACTTAGGCACTCGGCACCCCGGAGTCGCCCGGGGGTTCGGCGTTTTCGGTCTCCTGATAGCCGGCTTGTTCGAGGCGATGGCTAGCGCGTGGTCGGGTCACTTCCATTGGCCCACGTTCGTGGTGGCTTGCGGGGCAAGCGGTCTGTGCGCCTCCGTGGGCTTACGAAACCTGGAAAGAAGACTCAAAGCCGTGACGGACCCAGAGCCACTGGTACCCACTAGGGCACCGAACTCAGGCCCTCAAGAGCTGTCCTGAACCGGGGAACGCCTGCCATGTGTACGCGAGCATGAACAAGGAAAACTTGGAATGGCCGACTGGTACGACAAGGTAATCTCGGCTCTGGGACTGGATAAGTGCCGAACGGACCGCCTGTGCGGGATCGTTGACCGTGAAGTGGTCGAGTTGGACCCACCTCAATGGAACCAGCCAGTGCGGGTGACCTTGAACCGGATGTCGGACGGCCGGCGAATCCTAATGTTCCAGGTTGGCGCCTTCAGCGAGGGTGAGCTCTGGCCAATGCCTTGTTCCAATGGTAATGCTAAAGCACTGCGCGAGTTCTTGAGCCGAGCAGAAAACCACCTGCCTCCCGTTGGCGCACCCGAATCCCCAAAGCCGAGTGAGTTCGGGGGCATCCGCGGACGGCTTTCGCGGGGCCAGCCTGTCGAGGCGATGCCTCGGCTCCCTCACCGCCACCTCGATGGCAAGGTCGATCTCAGGTTGCTGGTTAATCGGCGAGGCGGACACTTCCTGGTCATGACGGCCCGAGGATCGCGGTGCCGGTTTGATTACTGTTGGCGGTGGTCGCGTTCGCTCGCCACGCAGTGGCAGAAGGTTCTCGCTGCCTTGGAGAGCGGCATCACTGACTGGCCGCACGAGGTTCAGGTATGAAACGACTTAAATCATGCGCGTGGTCCCTCGCCATTCTGGTGGCGTGTGGCAGCTATGTATTCCTCTATTTTCGCCACCACCTGGATGCCCCCCATACCCTGGCGCTTGCTGTCGTCGCAGGCACCTTCGCTTTGGCCTGGTCTCTTTACTCAGTCACGATCGAAGCGCTTCACCCTCTCCTGACCAAGGCACTTGTGGGGTGCGGTGCTCTGGTCGCTTCCGTTTGCACCGCCGCCTTCCTCAGGTACGCCTGGATAGAACGTTCGGAACTTCAAGACTCGGGGATTCTGCCGTTTTTCGCGTTCATTTGCCTCCTGGCCTTTGGCGCTACCGTCATCGCGTGGAAGGCCTTCTGGAACTGCACACGCTCAAATACCTGTGACACGGATGAGCCCAACTAGTCAGGCGCTTCGGCTAATGGCTCATCCCACACCTCGAACAGGCTTCATCCGTTACGCCCGTGCCAAACTTGGAACTCCTTTAGTTCGGCCCGGTGTTTAGCGAAAACAGCGGCGAGCTTACGGGCGTCATCTTCGTAGCCGCTCTCAAAGCTGTCTGGCACTTCATCCTCGAGCACCAGGAAGTAATCTACCGCGAGAAGGATATCGAGCACAGCCAGCAGGGAAATCGAGCCATATTGGCGCTGTCCGACAGCTCGCAGCAGGCAGGTGGCTTCAGCCATCTGCCGTGCGAATTGGGGTAACTTCGCCGGGTCGATGGGTAATTCCGCAAGCTTGCGCTCGACGTTGTCCACCACAACCAGCGGGTCTTTCCAGAATGCGGACATTGAGATGTCACGCAGTCCATTCCGGAGGGGAGCTTTTTGCATAATCATAGCCATCTTCACTGACCGGGTTGCGCCGACTGGAGCACTCCGGTGGTCCCGTATAGTGCCGAACCCAATCGTTATATCAGCAACTCATTTGTTACTTTTGGATGACGAACAAACAAGTAGCGGCTTGCGTTCATTGGTTTGGAGGCTGGCCGGACGGGGAAAGGGGTGGTTCGACTTCTGTTGGTGGTCCGGTATGGGATGCGGCCGGGGCTCCCGGCGGCGGCCAGTTTCGCAGCAGGAAGAACCAGGTTAAGCCGCACATTGCCAGGAACGGCCACAACATCCGGGCCGGAAGCGCGCGGCTAAAATTGAACAGCAAGTGCAGCATGGCGGCTACGAGAAGGCACCGTGTTTTCTCGGTCGCCACGCCCAGGCCCCAACTGCCGGCAATCCAAAGAACGCCCATGAGGCTTAAACGGATACCTGATCAGCCAACCGCGGCTGTGACGGCAGCAGCCGTAGCGGCGTCCATTTCCGACATAACGGCAAGGTAATAGCCAAATAACACCAAGATCGGGAGCTCTGCCAAACTGCGCCCAGCCGGAGAGACCGTGACACCAGCCATCCGGCGAAACACCCCGCCGTAATCAAAACTCACCAGCGGCTCGCCCGCTTCCGCGGTGAATGTCAGATGGGTCGTCCAAAATTTCGTCGTGGCCCTGAACCGAGCGCCCTCCGAGAACTCCAGTGTGCCCCCTTGGCTCCAGGTATCATTCTTAAAGGCCGCCAGATCGGTATCAAAACCACCGGCCCGGATGGTGATCCTGCTCTGCCAAAAACCGGCACGCTTAAAGGTCCAGCAACCATCCCCGCTCTCCGCGGTAGCCAGGGTGCCAAACGAGCTGCGCAGCTTGAGTGTTGCCACCGCCACAACCCCCGCGCTCAAGACATATTCCGCCTTGAGGATACTTGGCTGCGTCCACTTCAGGTCCCGGTCAATAGACTCAGTGATCTTTTGCATAACTCACGGAATGATCGTCTCACTTGTTAACTCGTATCTTCTGCCACGGGAAACTGCGGGCATTTGGTTTGGAAGTTTTCGCACCTTCGCTCTGAATTTCTCTATGGTCATTTGCACCGTGTCGCGTCGCGTAACCGTGAAACAGCCTAGACGTATCCGCCAGGGAGTCGTCGAAGTGCAAACAATATAGAATTTATCGGCAGTCCTCGCGGCTATCTCCCCCCGAGCATTGGGATACATCAGCCACGGTACGTTTGTGGGCGTGGGGTCGAAATAAGAGAAACCACAACGCCAACTCCCGTTCGTATAATCCTCGAATTGCGTCACGGTATAGAAGAATTTCCCGGACGTCCGGTTGCTGAGACAGAAAGCCGTCCACGTGGGGGGATCATTCGTGCTTCTAGCCAGAACGTGCAGCGTCAAACCCCCTGGAGAGGGCCAGAAGAAACGCCCATCCGGCTTCGGACGCGCCCAGAGCGAAGGCAGCAAACCGACTATCCAGAGAGCCACTCCCAGGCTGGCAATACCCGTCACGAAGAGCTTGGAACGTCTGGACATGACCTGCCTCCCCCTCGGCCTAATTCATGCACCCCGAGATAAACGGGACCATGCTTACCAAGAGGAGTAACAGCCCGAAGAGGGAAGTCGCCTCCTCCTTGCTCAGGATGAATCCGATCACCTGTAGAAGGACACCCGTTCCCATGCCGATTTTCGTTCCCTTTTGCTTTTCAGGCAGCATAGCGACTTCCAATTCTACCGCGCCCAGGGCCGAGCATCAGAGACGGGAGTCGGACGCCAGTGAAGTCCGAATTGCGACCGAGCTGGCCGGCTGGCTCGCGTTCGTTGAATGCTGTGGTTCGTCAATTCTCTCCATATTGTGGAGAAGCCTGTCTGGATATCAGCAACTCATTTGTAACGTTTGAGTGACAAACCAGTGCCGCACCGCCTGGTATCTCTCCGACTGAGAATGCGCAGCCTGCCGGATGTCACCAGATTGTAACACTCCCATTGGTGAGCCACGGGTACTCTTGGCCGGGCACAGCCTAATGGTCTTTGCGCAGAGGACACTATGAAAACAAAAAAACCGACTCTTGTCGCTATCGCCGTTGCCCTGGCCCGTGCCGACGAGTTCGCCCGACACGAGGCCTGACGCCGAATTGTAACATTACGGGCCGCTTGCCGAATTGCCATCTGCATGCTGGTGAAATAGCCTTTGCGGTATGAAACACTTGTCCACTGTAATTCTCGGATTGCTATGTCTCGGGTTGGGGGTATCGCTTTTCGTGAGCAAACGGCATCACGATACGCAACATGACAAGGATGCCGAGGCTATCACCAGTACGTCGAACCTGTTGTCCTCCTCTCAGATGGAACTCGCCGCTATCAAAGGAGATGTGATCGCCATTTCCAACCGCCTCGAAACCTGCCAATCAACCTCGCTGACGTTTTCGAACGAGTTGACCCAAGCCAAATCGGCCCTTGCCACAGCCAAAGAAGGCTTTGAGAAACAGGCCACTGGTCTCAACCAGCAAGCCGCGCAGCAAAGAACTCAATTGGAGACGGGAAGACGGGCTTCGAGCCAGAGCATTACTCTTCTGACCCACCAGATCGCCGAACTCACGAATCAAATCGCTTCGGCCCGGGCCAGTCTGCTTCAGGCAAATAAGGACTACGTGCTTTTGGACAATCGCTTCCGCCGAGACGTGGCCGAACGGGTTATTGCGGAACGAAGATTCACGAACCGTATTGAACTGAAGGCCCAGATGGAGTATCTGCAAAAGAACCCAAGCAAGGAGATCTCCGAAGATCGAATCCGCGAAGGGCTGAATGTGGAGGTAAGATCGAACCTGTGCTATGTGATCGCTCCTGAGTGATGTCCACGTGGTTTTCTCCTGCCTCAAGAAACAACGGAGTTAATTGACCTTGAAGGCGCACATTGTATTTGTGACGGTAGGAGTGGTTCTAGCCCCATTCTTGCTTGCGCAGCATGGCCGTGCCGGCGCGGTGGAGGCTGGAGGAATCAGATCGTCCCGCGAGACTGCCGACCAGGGTTCCTTCCCGGAGGTGAGCGAAGTCCTTCAGGGTCGGCAGTTTGCGACCCGGTTCGAGAGGGAGGTCTTCTTCTTGCGAAGAGTGCGTGAGGGTTATCCGGCACATTGGTCCCCGTTGCTGGCAGCGAACATCACCGTGAAGGACTATGTCCAGGCTCCTGCCAAGTTGTTACGGTTTGTCGAGGCACTCGGAGCGGCGACGGCAGGCACCGATGACCGCGCTGCCAGCACCAATCTGGCGGCGATCACATCGGACTCGGTCTTTTATGCCAATACGAATGCTTACCGGCCCGAGATCCTCCGTGCCGCCGCGTCGGCCTTGATTGAGATTGGCCCCAGCGGCAGGCGGGCGCTGGCGGACTCGTTCAATGAACGCCACTACCACGTTGACGCTGAGAGCTTGGCGGAGATTGCGGGGGTGGTCGGCAAGTCAGGCGTCTCAGATCCGCGGCTGGCCTCGGCACTGGCGGCCACGGCCTTCAAGTTCACCGCGACTAACGGCGGTTTCTACCCAAGGTGCACCGAGCAGGCGGTGAAGAACTTGTCGCGTTTGCCGGAAAGCGCCGCAGTGTCGGCAGCCCATTTGAATGCGAAAGAGGTCCTGAATGATCCCGGGCGTTTTCAGGCGGTAGTTGATGGGCTGGCAGCCGCTCGCGCGGTCATGCTCGCCACCAACCTGGTTTCCCTCGAGCACGAGGTGGCTGCCAAGCTGGCCTCGCTTACCAACTCGCCGGGCCTTTACCGGGACGAACTCTATAACCTCGACGTCCGCATCCGGCAGACCCTCTCGCAGTTCCAGACCGGGCATGGTAAACCGGCTGGTGACGCAATCGAGAACCTGAAATAGGGCCGCCACCCCTGCCGCCGGTGTGTCCCGCCGAGCTTATTCACAGTTTATTCACAGACTGTTCACATATTCGCCATAGGGTCGTCACATGAGCAGACCAGGATGCGGGCGTGATGAACAGACGCTTACTGCGGTCGGTCAGTCAGTTCCAGGTCAAGCTGGTATGTTGCGGGGGGCTTGTGGCAAGCTTGGCCTTGGTAATCGAGACTGGTGGCTGTGCCAGCCACCGCCCTGCCCCTTTAGTGGTCGCGTTGCCGTCGGTCCGCGCGCCGGCCATCAACGAGGAGCGGCGGCTCAGTCTGAAGCTCGTGACCTATAACATCTGGGGGCTTCCATCCTGGATGACCGGAGCGCGATCAGGGCGTTACCCGCAAATCGCGCGCGAGTTGGAGCGGCTTGATCCTGACATAATTCTGCTTCAGGAAGCCTGGACTGCCGAAGCCCGAAAATCGGCGCCGGCCAACGGCCATTGGGCCATCGCCCGGGCAGCCGGGCAACACACGTTCTTTCAGCAGAGCGGGTTGATGACGCTCTCCAGGTTCCCAATTATCGGCGGGGAGTTCTATCCCTTCTCGCGCGGGGCGTTCCCGGATCGGTTGATGAATAAAGGGGTACTTAAAGTGACCGTACGATTATCCGGCGGGCGGGTGTTAAATATATGGAACGTTCATTTGCAGGACGGAGGTCCGCCCGAAATCCACCGCGCGCAGACCCGCGAACTGGTCTCCCGTGTGCAGGCGGCGGAGGATGGTCAGGTGGCTGACCTGGTCGGAGGGGATTTCAATTGCACGCCCGACAGCCCAGCCTGCGGCGAATTGGTGAGTTCGCTGGGACCGAGCGTGCAACAACTGGGCGGCGCAGAGCCGTTTGTGACCTGGGATGGACTGTCGCGAGAACCCGGTGCAGGACAAACCCTCGACTACATCTTCGTCCGGGCTCGCAGGCCGCTTCTGGAATTGCGGGCAACGCCATGCGTGGCGTTCGCGGCGACGAGCCAAGAGCACCGGCTTTCTGATCATTTCGGCATCCAAGCCAGGGTGGACCTGAGCCCGGTAGCCAGCTTGTCGGAGGCAGTTGGACCCATTCATGACAGTCATTCCGGTTGGAGCATCGCCGCGGGTCGAAGTGCTCTCACAGCAAGGCAGTAACCCGGCGCCGCTGTGGCGTCTCATCAAGGAGGGTAAGTCCCCCAGACCGGAACAGCGCCAGGGCTCTTCTGAGGACCCGCAGGTCGCGCCGCCGACGCTTGGGCTTGAGATTAAGCTGCATGAGTTGCCGCGCCTCCGTGCCAGTTGCCCACCGGACCGCCTGGGTTTCCGCGTCGAAATGTCCCGTGTTTTCCAGCGGAGTCATCAGAAAATACTCATTACTGGTGCGCGAACCATCAAAGGTGCCGGGGATTTTCGCGAGGACCTCCACCCGATAGCCGGTCTCTTCCAGCACTTCGCGCACCGCAGTTTGTTCCGGCGATTCCCAGGACTCGGGTTTGCCCTTTGGGAAAGTCTAGAAGTCGCCTTTGTAATGGAATGCTGGTTCTCGGAGCAAGACCTGGCCGCTCGCGTTGATTACGACTCCTCCGTAGGCTTTCCTCATTGGCCGAACGTATCCATTGGCTTGCTTCCCCCATAAAACGCACACCTTGAGATGCAGGGAATCGGGCCTGCCTGTAAATCCCGCCTCCCATAAGCCAAACCCTTATTAAACGAATCGTCACAAAGCGGTACTAGCCTCCGAAGGAACTCGGGGTGGACGCTTCGATGAATCGCGTAATCGGGGGCAATTGCATCGTAGGATACGATCATATCTGGAGTTCTTGTGCGAAAACATACGGCTATACGAGCATCACTTCAATGGATGTCCGGTTACAATCCGGTTACAAAAGACCGTTCGAGTCCAGGTGAGCTGCGGCTCCGGCCTTTATATGCCCGCCATCGCTAATTGCACGCTTCGAATTTGCTCCGTTCCGGCAGTGTCTTCCACTTGTCACCAATTTGTAACCTGGCCGCCGTTGACCTGCCTCTCGGTTCCTGCTCAGATAATTAGGACAATGCATGCCCATCCGAAAAGCGCAGCGGTGCAGCCTCGATGGCGTGCCGTTCTTCGCCTCGTTCTCGGCCAGGCTCAAGTGATCGGGGCGACCATCACACTGGTCCTTCTCCTTAAGGGGGGCGTGAGTGATCGAGCCATCTGGTGTGTGATCCTGACCGGTCTCGTGAGCTTGGTCAGTGTCCTCCTCTTCCGCGTGATCTGGAGGGAGAAACCAAAAGGCTGATGACTTCGCACACCGTTCGCCGAGACGTGACGCGGCTTGCGTTGTCTGTCTGTGCAGGGTCGGCGTAAGGTGCCGCTGCAAGATGAGTTTGTCACCGGAACGTAACTGGCAGACCTCAGAGCTCCTGTTATGTTATGCGGGTAGTTTTATTGGCGGGTCGGTATCTGCTTCAGGCGAACCGGTCCGGTGAAGGCCCGAACAATTCAAAGCATAGATGTTATGACGAAGACAACGAAGAGACTAAAGAAGACAGAGGCGAATGTCGGGCCGACAGGCCCTGAGGCTGTCAAGCCGGTCGAAGTGAAGGTGGGAACTCCGCAGCCGTCTGGGGTTCTGCTTGAAATCGTTAGCCCAGCCGCGAAGAAGGTGCTCGTGGCGGGCTCGTTCAATGAATGGAACCCCGAACAAACTCCGCTTGTGCCCGCCAGCAATGGCCGATGGACGGGCAACCTCACGTTGGGTCCGGGCCGGCATGAGTATCTCTTTGTCGTTGACGGCCAATGGCTGCCTGACCCAAACGCCCGGGAGAGCGTCGAAAACCCCTTCGGCGGCAGAAACTCGGTTCTGAAGGTAGCGGGATAGACTTCAGGCCACTTGCTGCGTCACCGGCGGGCTTACTCTGATGCTCGTCTGCTCGCGGCACGCTCCTGGCCTGGTGCAGCGGGACACGGCATACACATCTCCAAAGCCGAGGCGCTCGACTTGACGCTCAATCTGGTGCCACTCACCACTCACGTCCTTGAAAGAAATAACGTCCCCGCGCTCCAGATGAGCCCGCAATTCCTCGTCGCTTAAGAGCCGAGTGTAAACGCATTTCATAACCGGGTCGCAAAACTACAAGGCCAGGAAGGTCTTGGCAAGAGATTTGCTGAGAAGATGCGTCACGTCAATTTGGCAAGGCTTAGGGGCGAGCCCCTCCCCTAAATCGGCGACGGCTGAGAATCGTGTCCGTCCAACCCCGGCACTTCATCCTGAACCCACGCGGCTTGTGACAAACAGGTGACAGATTATTTGACAAACTGACCGCTGCGCTTATGCTCACTACAATCGGACGGAGTAATTATGAGCATAAATGGACCGAATATCAGATGGCCACGCGTATTGGCAGGGCGACTCATCCTGCGTGCCTGTCGCTCGGGTAACCTGAAACCGGCACACCCGGGATGCGACTGCGGGCCGGCGCGGCGGTGCCCCTTCCAAACTTACTGCATGGCTGCGAAAATGGAACTTACCACCGGTGCGCGGTTGGAGAAATGGTTCTGGAGGGTGATCGTCGGGACGACTCTGAGCCTGGCCTTCTACGGGCTGCTGACGTGGCGCTGACCACGTCAAGGAACTGGGCAGATACGATCTGGAGAATCAGCCAAGGGACGCCGCCGAGAGATCTTTCCCGGCGGCGCCTTCTACCTCAACGTTTACAGCGGCCCTCCTCGTGAGCAAGTATTCAGCAGCAGCGTGACGATTGTATGGAGATTCGGCAACGAACAGGTGAAATCCTCTCTGAAGTACCGCTGAACTTTGGCCGCATCCGTCTTGAGGTCGTTAAGCCTCATATCTCTGCCCTATCCTGGTTTTCAGAATCGCCAGGTTAAGTCCAACAGCACGAGATTGTAGTTGTTGACGGGATTGAGGATCGGCATGTCCAGGTTGCTGCCGCCGGTGCCCAGAGCGCTATTAATGGTGTGGGCTTAGCCGTATCGGACCGTGCCAATAATTGAATCGGTGATGCTGTAGGCGAACGCAGCATAGACACCCTGCAGGTTCGCGCGGCCTCCGAGGAAGTCCGAGTCCAATAAGTTCACGTCCGCGGTATATTGTTCTACATGCTGTCAATAGACGCGCGCCTCCCAGGTGTTCTTTTTCGAGATTTGGCCATAGACCAAGCCTAGGTTACCGTAGCCGACGCCCACCTGACAGGCCTTGTTTTGGCCCGTGACAGCGACAGGCAAATTCCCGTCGTAGGCTGTGGCACCCACTGCGGCCTGCGCCCGGCTGTTACCCGAGAAGTTCTAGGCAAAGTTGCCGAAGACCCGGGCCTTGTGCTCGCCGAGCATGAAGTTGAACTCGGCCGGCGTTTCGAGGACCAGCAAGTCATTGATGCCGTTCTGGTTGTAGCCGGGAGTGTTGGGGTTCAGGCCCATCAGGCCTTGGCCGCTGAACGGCTGGTTCAGACCGTTGTTTTGCCCCTGCCCCGTGTAATTGTAAAGCACCGGGGCGATCTTGAAGGTCATGTGCTTAGCTAGCTTGACCGATGCGCCCAACTGCCAAGCCAGCAAGAAGGTATCGGAGGATGGAATCGAGTTATCGGGGTTGCTGTCCTGATACATGAACTGGCCGAACGTGGCAAACAAATCCACGTTGCCAACGGTGTATTTGAACTTCTCGGCGGCTCCCTCCGGGTTGATGTCCGAATCCCAGATTAGCGGTGTGATATATAGCGGCACCGGCATCTTGCCGACCGTTAGTGCCAGCCACTCGCCCGCCAGCCCAGATACGCTTGCCCGATGCCGATAGTGTCACTGTTTTTAGCCGAGGGAGTGGGGTTGGAGTCATCGTCAAAGGTCACCCACGGCGAGCGCGGGTTGCTCGAGGTCTCCACCCGCAGGCCGTAGTAAAAGTCATCGAAGAGGTCGCCCCGAAGGCCGACGCGAACCGCATAGCGGAATCGCTCCCGGTAGTAGGTGTCCCCGGAAGCGCCCGAACCGGGCGCATTTTCGGCCCCGCGGTATTCATAGCGGAAGCGCACATCGCCATAAAGACCGATGCTCTTGATGGCATCGCTTATTCTCCATTTCGAGGCACTGGGTAATTTCTCCTCCGTTGCGTTAACCAGATTGGTCTGAGCCTCAGCTAGCGCGGTCTTCGCCTCCTGCTCAGTCAGAAAGCCCTTCTTGACCAGGGCATTCAGCGCCGGGTCGGAGGTTCGGGCACTTGTGTTCAAGCAGATTCCCAGGCCAGCACTCCGGGAGCTAGAGTACGACAGATTTTAGCAATGTTCATGGTTCAGCTTGTCGTGTTGCTTCAGTTATAGAGAAAAGGTGAACCCGGTATGTTACGGACACGTGTCGTTTGGGTTACGATTCGGTGACGAAGAACCACGAACCGCTGGCGTTGGATTATCGTAGGCGCCAGACCGGGCGCAAGGCGCGTCAGCCCATCGGACTCACGGGGCTTGGTCTTTCGGCTCCGGCGCAGCCGACGGAGACTTGGTGGCGACCGCTGGCTTCTGAGGCTTCTGTGCCTTGGGGAGCAGCTTCTTCGCTGCGTGCTCCGCTGCCTTCTTCGCTGCGCCGGCTTCGGTCTTCGCCAGCTTTTTGAGGGCTTTGCTCAAACGCTTTTGTGCCTTCTCCCAGGCACAGCGTTGCTCGCGCACCTTTTCCTCTGCCGCGGTGGCCATTTTCTTGGCCTGTTTGGCCGCTTTCCGGACCCGCTTATGCTCGATCCGAGCCTGTTCGGTCTTCGTTTTGGCCGCTTTGGCGCTGCGTTGGAGTTCGGCGGCTTTGCGTTCAGCAAGTTGAAAGTCCTGTTGTGCCTCGGCCGCAGCCTTCTTGAGTTCGTTAAGTTTCATATTGCAAACCTCTTAATTGTTGTCAGCTGTCCGCGTCAAACGGGCAAAACATTACCCTACGCGATTGATGACGAGCGCTGCTATACGCCCAGGACCGATTTTCGTCAACCGAATAAAACCGTGACACCCGTACTCGGTTGGGGGTTGCCCGAGGAGCGATGGCTGCGGATCTTCCTTCATCGAGGCGATGAGCTCGGTGGCACAAACAACGTTGACCCGTCCTAGTGTTCGCCCCCACCGGCTCAAGGCTCATCTTCGCGCGAGGCCGCTGCGTAAACTAAAACCTCAAGGTCACGTCGAACTGCAACAGGTTATAGTGCTGGATCGGGTTGATCTGGGGCAGATCCAGGTTGCTGCCGCCGGTGCCGAGCTTATCGTTGATGCGGCTGGCGTTGGCGTAGCGGACGGTTGCGATCAGGTTGTCAGTGAAGCTGTAGGCCAGGGCGACGACGACGCCTTGCAGATTACCCCGGCCTTCGAAAACGTCCGAATCGAGCAGATTGGGATCGAGCGCATATTGCCCAATGTGCTGCCAGTAAGTTCGGAGCTCCCAGGTGTTCTTTTTCGAGACCGAACCGGTGGCCAGCCCTAGCTTGTCACCGTTGCCGAAGGCAAAGCCAATCTGGTAGGCCGCTACATCATTGAGTTGCGGGCCGTAGGTCAAGAGCGGAGGCGAGCCCGGCGGCTGTTGCAGTTTGTTCTGCGCGGCCAGAGCCTTCACCGCGGCCCGCGCCCGATCCGCTCCGTCGAGGTTAAAGGCATAGTCACCAAAGACCCGGGCATTCACCTTGCCGATCTTGAAGTTAACCTCGGCCGGCACCTCGACAACCATCAGGTTGTTGACCCCCACCTGGTTGTACGCGACCCCGTTTTCGCTGGTGAGGCCATTGACGGGAGTCATGCTATTCGTACCCCCGTAAGCCCCCTCGCCAATAAAAGTGTCACCGACGCCGCCCGAGTAATTGGCCATTATCTGATTAGTCGCCAACCCGATATAGTTATACAGTGTGGCGGCGGCTTTGAGCGAGATCTTCTCGGTGAAGCGGTAGTTGAAGCCCCCCTGCCACGCGAGCAGGATCGAGGTGTCGGTTGAAGTTTGTTGGCGGGGGCTGCCCGGTGGGTATAGGTACGGCATCAGCGCACTTGACGCATAGCTGGGACCGTTATCCTGGTAAATAAACTGGCCGAACGTCGCAAACAAATCCGCGTTGCCGACCGTATATTTGAAGCGCTCGGCGAAGCCTTCCGGGTTCAGGTCCGGGTCCCAAACCATGGGCGTGGTGTACAGCGGGTTGGGCATCCTGCCCACCGTGAGATCCAGCCAGCCCCCCGGCCGCCAGCCGAGGTAGGCCTGCCCGACATCAATCCCGGCGTTGGACTTACCAAAAGGCCCGGGCGATGCCCCGCCAAAGGTGACCCAGGTCGAGCGCGGATTGGTCGAGGTCTCGAGCCGCAAGCCGAAATAGACATCGTCAAACAGGTCACCGCGCAAACCGAGCCGAAGCGCGTAGCGGAACCGATCGAGCTCCATGCGGTCGTCGAGCGGCGTAGTGGCCTCGCGGTATTCATATCGCACGCGGATATCGCCGTACAATTCCAATTTCTTGACGGCCTTATTGATATCCCACTTTGAACCCATGCTGGACATGGCATGCTTAAGCTCGTTGGTGCGGTTGGCTTCCGCTTCGGCCTGGACTTTGATGGCCTCATCCTGAGAGATCATGCCTTTCTGGATCATGAGATCCAGGAGCGCATCATGCGATTCCTGTCCCAAAACGCGGCTGCCCGAGGCGAGGAGCAGCCAGCACGCTGCAATTAAGGCCGCACCGGAGAAGCGACACAGCGTCGAAGCAAGTGCGTTGCCGCTTTCAAGTTTTCCAGCTTCGCCGATTCTCAGGCAACCGATCTTGGCCAAGTTTTGCATCGACCGGAGTCTAGAGACCCTTTGTGACGAAATAGCGACGGCAATGTGACAATTCGGTTACGCCGACGAGAACTTGTGCCTAGCCTCCAAGTCCGAGCTTGGATTTCTCACGTTTGCCTTGCGACGTCTGCAGGCCGGAGCGCCGGTCTCCGACCCGGCGTCGGCCACATGGCTGGGAGACGCCGGGTCGGAGACCGGCGCTCCGGAGGGTGCGAAACGCTCGGCCTGGGCCAGGACTCGCGTTACCTTTTGGCGACAATACGCGCCGGTGGCGGTCAAGTTCCTCGGGTGCGCTCGCAAGTAATAGGCATTCAACATCTTACGCACCCAGCGGACATGTCTTAAAAGTGGATACGGCTGTCCGCTAGCTCCATTCAGTATCCAGGGTGCCTCTGCTACTCTCATCATGTTCAAGCACCAGTCGTGTTCGAGCAAAAAGAAACGGCTAACTAAAACAACAGACAAGAAAACACTAATTCGATCATGAGAAAGACACCAAAATACGCGCTGCTGCTGGCTTCGGCCTTGGCGGTCGCTGCGTCGGCTCAAGCGCAATATGTGAACGGCGACCTGCTGGTCGGCTTCACTGGCGGGTCACAGGATTTCATTTATGACCTTGGTCAGGCCTCGTCGCTTACGTTGGGCCGAACCTGGAACGTCGGCGCCAACCTCGGCACACAATTCGGCGTCATCGGCGCCCAGAGCATCCTAACTGAAAGGCACATCTTCGCAACGTCATTCGATAGTGTGAATGAGAATGGCTTTTCGTCGGCGAATTTGTTCTTCAATGCCAGGGCCGACATTACGACCATTGCCGGTGGCCTCACCGTGGGCAATTCCCGCACCACGACACCAGCCGCCGCCGACTGGACTACCGGGTGGACATATCAGACGGCCCAAGCTGCCGGCACACCGGGCAACACGTTCCAGAATGATTATTTCAACCCGAACGTGGACGTCTCTGCCATGGCCTATCTTTATGATAACCTGAACAGCGGCACGGTCGTTCCCGCCGGTTTCTTCAGCTACAACAGCAGCAGCGGCCAGTTGGCCTACGGCGTTACCGCCGTCCCAGAACCGACGGCCCTCAGCCTCCTCGGCGGTATGGGTCTCCTGGCGCTCGTGGTTCGCCGTAAGCTCGTCTAGGCCTAGCCACCAGAAATTCCAGAGTACCGTTTCGATCAGAAACTCAGCAGCCAATAGAAACAGCGTTAGAATCGACAGCAAAAACAACATTAGCGTCAAAAACAGAAACAACACACAAAGAACAATAGAATGAATACCAAATCAATTATCCTGGCCGGTGCGATCGGGTTGGGCTGTGCAAGCCTGGCCAGCGCCGCGCAATATGTCTATGTCACCGGCTCCACCGCCGGTCGCAATGCTTTCTACCTCGCCATCACCGATGGCTCAACCGTCTTCGACGCCGCCCCGACGGTGATTGCCCAAGGCAACGCAGACGCGTCCAAGGCCACTTACATGAACTTCCATGGAAATCTGGGCGGGGTCGAGACCTTCGTCAAAACGGATTGGTCCGGCTCGGAAGGCGGAATCGCTGACATCGCCGGTACCGGCACGCGGCAGTTCCTGGCCGACACGGCTTCAAGTGCTGCAACCGCCACTGGACCCTTCGTGAGCTCGGCGGTCGATCTCGCCGCGGCCGATAACGACAAGGCCTATTCGAGGAACCCCAGCGCGGCGATTAGCGGAACAAAGTGCTGCGTCATTCCATTCTCCTGGGTGAAGGAAAAGGGTTCTGCCGCCGGGTTAGTCAACGTAACCGATCAGAGTCTCCGTGCGACCCTCAAGGGCTACGCGGTCCTGGCCCAGTTCACCGGCAGCGCAGGCGACAAGACCTTCGTCTATGTTTCCGGCCGGGATAACCTATCGGGCACACGCGTAAATCAGATGGGCGACACCGGCTTTGGTATCTTCTCGTCGCCCTTCATGGTTCAGATCAATGCCAATGGCTCGATGAAGGACCAGAGTTCTCCGTTGGGCGTTTACCTGGGCGACTATGGTTATTCGAGCGGCGGCACTCTGGCCACCCAGTTGGGCTACGATCTGGCCCAGGCCACCGCGGTAGATGTGGCCAATGGCACGGGGACCGAGAAGTTCAGTGTGATCGCCTGCCTCGGCAAGTCCGACACCGATTCAGCGGTAGTGAACGGCGCGACGGTGTTGACCTACAATGGCGTTGCCTACAGCGACACCGCCATCAAAGAGGGCCTCTATAACGCTTGGGGTAACTACTACATTTATCGTCGGAACACTTCAACTTCCCAGGCTACCACCGTCTATAACAAGTTGGTCGCCTCGACTGGTATTTCCGGGCACGCTGACGGAACGTTCACCATCAAGTTGAGCGACATGCATTGCACCCGTAATGGTCCAACCTCCGACCCTGTTCACAACTAACACTTTGGTGTCCGCACGCGGAGATTCCTAATAAAGGCCGGCGTGGGCGCAAGCTCACGCCGGCTTCTTGGTTGTCTGCAAACCAGTTGACGAAGGTCTCTCAGAATCCCATGCCATGAGAACGGTACTCCGAATCTCGATCTGCTTGAACTGCGCGCTACTGAGCTGCCTCGCTTTCCTGCTGTTGAATGGACGGCCGGCGCGGCCCCGAACTGAGGCCCCGGATGAAGCCGAGAACCTGCCCCCGGTCGCTGAAGGCGCTGTGGCGGCACCGGAAACCTCGGCAGTTTCGGCTCTGCTTGCAGCGCCGTCGGTGGAAGCACCGGCTTCCGGTTCTGTGCTGCAGGACCCAGCGAGTCCGACCCAAATGCCCGTGAGTTCCCAGAACGCTGGTCAGTCAGCCTCCGCGCTGAACATGGGAACGTCACAGGCCGCGCTGGAAGCCATGCCTTCAGGTGCGGCCCGCCAAGCGCCGCCGGTTGCGATCTCATTACCCTTGGTCTTTCATGAGATCGACTCCTCAGAGGTCAGCCTGAACCCCGAACAGGCGCAAGCGGTGAATGACTTGCGCCAGAGGTTCATCCAGGACGTCGGCGGCCCGGACCAGGACCCTAATGACCCGGCCTATAGCGAGCGTTGGCAAGCAAGCCAGCCCCAAGCTGACTCGGACCTTTGTGGTGTGCTCGGTATCAACGCCTTCCAGAGCTATCAAATCGCAGCCTGGGCCAAGGCTCACGACCCAACGCCGTCACGCCAAGAGTAAACCCCTTTATGTTACAAAACGGTTACGAAACCACTCTCCATGTTACGATCTCGTACGGAACCTGACTTAGACAATGCCAGAGGGTGCAGTCACTGGGCTAATTGGCTCACATCCAATGCTTTACAGCGAAGAACGCCCATGTCCTTAAAGTATCGGTCTATGTCCTTGCATTGCCTATACCCAGAGGCTGCAGCCGCGTAGCATGCCGCGCTTCGGATTGAAGACGAACTGAACAATACAATGCTATCTACCAAACATCATGAAACGAATATCTAAAGCCTTTCCACTTGCGCTGGCGGTAGCGGCTGGCTGCCTGGCCTTCGAGAAAGCCTCCGCCCAACCCTTTGTTTACCAGCCCAACGACCTCGCACTCGGTTTTCGAAAGACAGGCAGCTTCCAGGGCACCTATGAGGCTGTTGTGAATCTCGGCCAGGCGAGCAACTATTTCAGCACGGCAATCGGAACCACACTGACGGTAACGAACTTTGCCGCTTCGCAACTGACTCCGAGCACGTTTGCCAACCTGAACAACCTGAGTTGGTCGGTGTTTGGGTATTACAGCGGCTCGGGTTTTGGCGCGAGTTATCCCAGCAGCGTAGCCTCCACACTATGGATTTCCGTCCCCCGGACGAACAACGCGGTCCGCAGTACCGATCCCACCCGCCTCACCAGGGGACAGCAGGCGAGCGCGAGGTCGCCCATTAGCTCCATCCTGGCCAATGCAGCCTATGTTTCCAGCGATTCCGGGGCCAGCGCTTATAACACCACGACCTTCGTCCGGGAGTCCATCGCGACCTACCCTCTCCACCTGCTCACGGTTTGGATGGGGAGCGTCGTTGACCCAACCGTCGGCACCCTGAACGACACATGGCCAGAGGGAGATCTTGAAGTCACGACGCCCGGCAGCTTCACCACTTCGGTGCGCTCCGACTTATACGAGGTAAGACCCCTCACGGATGCTTCGGGAAATCCAGTATCGGATCCCCATACCGGCACAAGCGGGCTCGCCTGGTACATTGGCTATTTTGAATTCAAGTCCAACGGGAGTATGACCTTCACCCGCGAAGCGGTGAGCACGGCACCGGCTGCGGTCACGCTGAACGTTACCCGAACCAATGACGTTAGCACGATTTCGTTTGGCAGCGCGAGCATCGTGACCTACAAGCTCTGCTTCACGAACTCGGCGGGTTTAGGCGCGGCGGTGAGCACTTGGCCGTCGCTGCCCGGGACTATCAACGGTGACGGAACGACCAAGTCCTTTCAGGATACGACGACTGATCCGGTGCGGTTTTACCGAGTTCTGGAGCAGTAAACGCTCTTACGCGCTGGAGTTTCGAGGCGGCAGAGGACAGCCGCTCGCTACGTGCGACGAAAGCAAAGCGCCCAAAAGCGTGTTGGTGTGCTGTCTCAGAACTGCCATTACGTCTCGGGCGGACTCGAAAGCGGCAGAGGACAGCCGCACTCCAAGACGCTTTGCGTTTTCCGGCGCATAGGTAGGCGCGCCAGCGTCTTGGAGTGCGGCTGTCCTCTGCCGCTTTTCGGCGCATCGCGAACGGGTCAGCCAGTCTTGGTCATTACCCAGGACTGAGCACGGGCGACCCAAACATCCTTAACCGTCCCAGACAGTTACAGAGAATCTGGTTAAACCGCAGAGACGCGACGAGCGCAGAGAAAACCAAGGGAATGAGAATCTTGCTCAAACTACGCGATTCTTCCCTTTTGCACTGCGATAGACGCGGAGAGAGACCAATTATAGCCACAGGAATGTCCACCACTCAAAGCTGTTTGGTTTGGGGCCCCTCTCCCTCGCTCGCTTCTCTGCGCTCGTCGCGTCTCTGCGGTTCATTTCCCTGCGCGCTGACTGAACAGACGCAGCTTAAACCTGGCAAGCAGCGGCCTAAGCCTTGGGCAGAATGACCGTGACGCGGCCGACACGTCGCGTTAGCACCGGCGCTTTGGCTTGCTTCTTCTTGGAATCATCCTCCTGCGTCGTATCCTTGGCGAGTTGTTGCGTCGTGTCGCTGTTTGCCTGTTGAGCGGCGGCCGCGCTGCTGGCGGTAGTTGCGGCGTTGGCGCCCAAGGTCGAAGTGGCCGCCCCTCCGCCGATGGAAACGTTCTGGCCCATCACCGCAGCGGTGACCCCCGCGCCGCCAGAGGCATTCACCCCGCCAATCCCAATGACGGTTCCGGAAATCGACCCGGCCGTGGCGGTCACGTTCGCCGTGCCGCCCGAGAGCAGCGTCCCGCTGAAGCTTTGAGCGGCGCTGATGGTAGCGTCCTGGCGCGACAGGATCATTCCCTTGATGCTGCCCTCCGCGGTGATATTGACGGTGCCGCCAATGACGCCGCCCGCGCCAAGATCGACGTTGCCCGCATGGCCCCCCGGGGTCCCCGCACTCAGGGTAATCGTCGGGCCCTCGGCCACACTGCCATTCAAGGCAAACTGCTGGATGCCGCCCAGGGTCGAGACGATGTTGCCCTCAGGCGTCGTGATGGTGATATTTCCAGGAAGCCCCGTTCCATTAGCAACCTGATACTCGGCCGTCGGGGAGATCGCCATAATCCCACTTCCGAACGGCCTCGGGCTTGCGATTGAGTCAGAAATCGGCTTGCTGGTGGCGGCGTCGACACGGATTACCGGCACAACCAGAATCGAATTGGCGCCATTCCCCGCGTTTACGGTGCCATGTGCCGAAGATACTGAGACGTCGCCGCCATTGAAAGTGGCAATCCGGGCGCCGCCAACATTGATGTCCTGGCCAGCAACCACGCTTACGGCGCTGCCGCCCGAGGTGAAAATTCCGTAGCAGACATTCGCTCCGGCGGGAATGAGAGAGAAGTTCCCCTGGCTGAGAAACAATCCACCCCCACAGTTAACCGCAACGTTACCGCCATAAATGGAGGCAATGGTCGAGCTCAGCATGGTGATGTCGCCCGTAACATTCACGTCAACCGCCGCCCCGGCAGTTGTCACCGCAGTCAGGGACCCATAATCCACGGGGTTAAACGCAGAGCCGATTCCCCAGGACATGATGCCGCCGCTGCTACCCAAGTTCATCGCCGCGGCGTTAACGTCGAGTTTTCCCGGGCCGCCGATCTGAAAACCGGGGGGCTGGGATTGCGCATCTTTAGCAGAATTCAGGCTTTGGCTATACAGTTGCTGGAGAGTAGTGAGAGGGACAAAGCTGGCTGTCGTGGTCGCGAAATAGTAGCTCCCGTCGGCATGTTGCTCGATAACCACGTTCCCCGCCGGGCCTAACTTGAGGATGGGTATCGCGGCCTGGTTGAGGGCGCTAAAAACACTCGCCGGCATCTGGTATTGAAATCCCAGTTGCCGCGTGGCCGAGTCGTAAACGAAACCCGGGTTGGCACTGGGATCATAGCCTGGCTGGAGGGTATAACTGTCACGCAGCGCCAATCGCACATGGGAATAGGCGTAAGCCGTCTGCTGCGCGGGAGTCATTAGCAGCACGTCCGGTGGGAGCGCGAGCGAGACGTTTGGATTTACCAGGAGAGAGAAGATGCCATCCCAGGCGGTCGGATTGAGCGGATCAGCGCCCTTGATGGTTTGCGACACGGTGGTGAACGTGTAAACAGGAGAATAACTGATCGTGCCGGCCGCAGTCACGGACGTGATGTCGCTGGCATGAAGATTCTGGCCCAGGAGACTGGCGTTGAACATGTTGCCGCCGACAGTCATTTGGGTAGCCTTCGTAGTATGCACGGTCACGTTGTTGACGCTGCCGGCGATGTTAATCTCCACTGGATTCGCGTTGTTGAGTTCGGGCTGCGTGGCGGCGTGATCGCTTAGGCCGAACGTGCCAAAGACGCCGGAGGAAGGAAAGGGGTCCCACTGCCTGGCCCCACTGTCGGACATCGAAAGCGTCCAGGCATGCACATTGAGCGGGTCGGATGGATCCTGGTAGCTCTGAAAATTTCCACCGTTCAAAGTAGTGATGTGCAGGTCACCGGAGGGTGACGGAAACAGAATCACATCCGTGTCCAGTACGAACCCGCCCGACCCGGCAGTGACGTTCAGCGTGGGAGGGAAAAGCATCGGGACGTTGATCCCCGGGGCGGAAGGAATGCCATGCGGCGCCCCTGCCCCAGTGATCTCGATAGATTGGCCGGCCTGGAGGGTAAGCGAAGCGGATGGGTCGTAATCGAAGAGGTGGTATCCGGCATACCCAGCGACGCTGCCACCTTTGTCATCGAATACTCCATTGGGGTTGCGCACGTCCTGTACATAAATGCTTCCGTTGGGCGCATCGATGTTCCAACTTCCCTTCACCAGGCTGAGGGCAAAGCCGCCCCCGGCGGTGGGTGCGCCGATGTTTCCGGCCGCCGTGATGGTGCCGACGCCGTTGGCAAGCACGTAATGCCCGGACACGTCTCCCCCGGCGGTGATCGTGACGTTGCCCGGCTGAGAGCCGAACGCGCCGGCCCCGCCGTCGAACTGGGCGCTATTATAGTCGTTTTGCAGCGGGAGGTAACTGGTGACATTGCCTCCAGCGGTGATGGCGACATCGCCTCCGGCAAAAGTGCTTATCCCGCCTAGGCTGGGGGATACCCTGTAATAAGGCGCAGCTCCCTGGCCAAAAAGGTAGCCCCGGTAGTTGCCCCCGGTATTCACATCCCCAAACTGCGCCGTCACGTTGATGCTCCCGCCACCAAGGGTCCGTATGCCATTGTTACCCACGGACCCCGAGCCAAGCGGGTCATTGGGACCAGGATTAATAATCACCTCGTTGGCCGCCCAGAGACTGATGTTGCCGTTCATAGCCTGGATATAGGAATTCCCTTGCAGGTAAATTCCATCGCCGCCTGCTGCGGGTCGGGAGATCAGGTCTTGCGGACCGGCAAACAGGCTCACGCCCCAATTCCTGCCGGCTTGAATCGCGGAACCATTATTGAAAATGATGCTATTACCCGCGGTTAGGGTTAATAGCGCGGCTGCGCCCGGGTCGGTCAAAGACCAGACCGTGTCGAGGGTGATGTTGTCGTCCGCTTGGAGGCTAATCTGGTAAAGGCCGTCATTGAGGATCGGGGTCAACGAATCCACGAACGCTGCGTCCAGCAGGAGGTCGTAGGGATCGAGCTTGAGCGTTCCGCCCAGGAACCCGCTCGCCGCGCGGGCGTTGATGGCGGATAGGATAGGGCCGAGGCTAGCGGCAGAGATCTCGATCTGGCCACCATTCCCTCCCTGCACCCCGCCCGAGACGTTGATGGCGGACGTGGGTTGGTCGGAAAAGGTATTGCCCGATTTTATGCTGACCGCTCCCCCGGGGCTGATACCCTGGCGGTCGCCTTGGGCTGACAGGACGGAATTGGCGCCCAGATTGACGGCGTCGCTGGCGACCAACTCGATAACCCCATTGACTTGGCGCACTGAATTGGCCTGAACGAGTCCGCCCTGGTTGACCACCTGTGCGTGCATGGCGATCGTCCCGGCGTCGGCGATTAATCGGCCCGAGTTGTCCACGGAGCCTGCGGGGAGGGTGACCGTGGCGCTCAAGCCGCGTCCGTCCGGGCGATCGGCCAAGAGGACCTGTTTGCCGGCGTACAGACCGATCTGGCCTTGCGGAGCGCTTATCGTTCCGTGGTTCTCGATGTCGTGAGCAATTAGGTAGGCTGACCCGCCATTCCCAACATTGATCTGGCCATAGTTGATGATGCTGGTGGCGGGCGGCGGCGCATTGAACTGCCAGGCGCCGCCGCTGGAAAGGTCCAGCGCAGGAGTCGGAGAGGTCGTCATGAGCAAGCCATGCGTGTTCAGCACCGCCTGGCCGCCAATGTAAAAGCCCGCTTGGTTTTGCAGCACCACGTAGCCGTTGGCATTCAGCGTGCCCAGTATCTGAGAAGCGTTCGGATCGTTGATCTGGTTCCATACCACAGAGGAAGATGACGGTTGCACGAAGGTAGTGGTCTGGCCGGCGCCGATATTGAAACTCTGCCAGTTAATGACCGCGCGATCGGAGGTTTGGATGGTAAAGTGCGAACCCTGGCTGCTAAAGGAGGCGTTGCCCTGACTGACCGTGCCGCCGACCGGATTGGCATCAACCAGGTGGGCCGGCAGTCCACACGCCAGCAGCAGGACCACCACTGATCCGGCTCGAGAACCGCGACCATAGGCCAGATAATCAATCATAAGCTCATAACTTGTTTGCGCTTCGCAATCGCCAACCCCGGGCGCAAGCGGCGCAGTATTAAATTGCGGTGACGTAGTTCAGAATTGGGCGCTCAGGCTAAAATCAAAGCGTGGTTGGTCTGCCTGAGAGGTGCCGGCCGTCAGCAACGGCCAGGAAAAGAGCAAGCGGGCTTCCCATGTCGAGCCGAGGGAGAAGACGCCCCCGAAACCGGTGCCCCAAAGCGCGTTGTCGGTCAGATGGCGGTGCGCACCAAGCAGATAAGCCTGGCCATATTCCATAAAGACCGCGCCGCGAACACTGAGCCGATGGTTGCGATACACTGCACCAATCACCTGGGGCGGCGTCTTTTGCTCGAAGCCGACCCACCAGCCGGTATCCCCCAGCACCGCCCCTTCCTGGTAACCCCGAATCGTATTTACGCCACCCAGTCCATATTGCTCATTGCTGACCAATGGCTCGGTCGCCCATTGGCCTTCCCCATGGAGTGTCAATACCCAATTTGTGTAGATCTGGAAATCGCGGGAGATGGTAGGGCTCAGAATGACCCAATGGCCCGACGATTCGGAGGAGCCGGTGACCAAGTCAAGGTTGCTGCGAGAACCCGAAAACCAGGCGTCGGCGCTTAGGCCGAGGCCGAAGGCGGTCACCCCCCAGGCGTCGCGCAAGCTCGCGTTGTAGCGAAGCGCCAACGGCAGGTAGTCCAAAGACTGGACCGTCCCCGGCACGGGCGAGCGAACGGTCGAAACATTGATGTTGGTGATCACATGGCCGGGATTGGAGATCGTATCAAGGATCTCGCTGGTTAACGTGAAGATGTTGGTCTTGTAGTTGCTCTGCTGATATTGCTTGTAGTCGAAGCCGGTGGAAAATCCGGATTGGAATTGAGCGGAGGTATTCAAGGGAAGGCTCAGCCGAGAACCAAAGGCGCTGTTGATGGTGATGCCCTGCTGCACGTCGTTCCGATCCAGGGAATTGCCGTTGGTATTGAAAAGGTTCTTGGAATACACGGTCGTGACGCCCGTATCAATGGTGGACCTGCTGGCATAGAGGTTCAACTCGGGTTGGCCGGACCCGGCGGGCAAGCGGAATTGGCGGGTCGCCTCATCGTAACCGAAACTGCCGCCCGGCTTGGCAATTTGGCCCTCAACCGGGCTCCCCGCCCCGAGTGGCAGCCGGTAGAATCCGCCATAGTTGGCCACCGACGGCAAGTCGTACCAGTTCCACGAATCTCCCGACTTATAGGACTGAGGCGAGAAGCTATATTGCACCCCAAAGGAGTGCTCGAGTTGCCATAGATTTTGGTAGCTCGCCGAGGTGTTAATCCGCTCCGCCGGCGTGCCAGGGGAGCTTTGGTTGTTAAAATCCAATTTGGCATGCAGTGGTAACCGGTCCTTGACCTGCAGGTTCAGTATAGTGGTGTTTTCCTCGAGACCTGGCTCGAGCTGCCCGGAAATCTGCCGGTCCTGGTTCCGGTTCGCCCGATCCAGTTCGGCTTGAAACACGGGCCCAACCAGGATGGTGTTGGTGTGCAAACTCGGCAAAGCCCGCATTACATTGTTGGAGGTGAAGTAACGGTTTTGGGTCACGAGGATCTCGGACAAACGGCCTTGGAACACGCGGATTTTGACCATGCCGTTGGTAATCGTCTGCGGTGGGATCGTGACGAGCACGGTCGGATAGCCCCGGCTGCGGTATTCCATTTGCAGGTCGGACGCGGCCTGCTTGATCTCAGACAAGGCCACATTGGTGCCGGTGCGCTTGGCGAAGATGGACATCAACGTGTTCTCCGGGAGGAGGGTGTCGCCGTGAATCTCATACGCTATCACGCTGAGCCGCGGCTCGGCGTTGGTCTGAACGGCAGCCGGGGCGTTGGTGGCGGGAGGCCCCGCCGCCGCGAGGACTGCCCCATCTTCGGCGCCGTACCCCGTAAGGAACGGCCTGCCCGAGATCAGAACCTGCGGAAATGCCCCCTGATAAACGTGCATGGTAACGATGCCGTTGGTGATCATCTCCTGAGCAATCGAGATGTTCGCCCTCGCATAGCCATTTCTCTGGAATTCCGACAGAACGGTTGAGGCCGCTTTCACTACCCGCTCCAGGCCGACGTTCGTCCCGGTAAACTCGGAGAGCATGGATGTCGGAGTGTTGGTAAAGATCAGCCGGTCGCACTTAACGACGAAGGCTTTGACATCGAAACGAGGAGCAGCGTTGGTGCCGCCCCCTGCCGGGGCGCGGGCCGTGGAGACGGAGTTAGTAGCCTTGCGAACGGCTGCGGGCTCGGCCGCCAGGAGGTTCGTGACCAAGGCGGCGGCGCAGCCGAGCGCGAGGAGGCCAAACCGCGCCCCACGGCGGGCCGCTCTGATAAGCGCAGGAAGTTGCTCACGCCAGGCAGGACATCCAAAACCATCCGGAGAGGAGGAACATCCGGGCTGCCGCCCGCATGTCTTCTTCCCGTGTCGCCGGGGCAACTCGCCAGGACTCATCTCGAGGGATCTCTCGGACATGAAAGTTATGGTTTCAGTTCGGCAAAGGGTATCGGGTTTCTGTTACGAATTGGCGACGAACGTGTGACAACTGTGCAACGAAATTTAGCCCGCACATTTCACACTCTTGAGTAGGCGGGACAGCTCCGCTGCTAGCTTTCGCGAGGCGTGCCCACCCAAGCTTGGGGCAGCCTTGGACTTGATCGAAGCGCCAACAAGAGAAGTTTCACAATTGTAATGAAAACGCCATCCGTTCGTAACATTACAGTCTTATCTTCTTCTCTTTCGCAGCTTGTGGGCTATCGCCGTTTGACCTTGGGGCGCGCGGCGGACTGCCGATACTGAACTTCGTAAGGTCAGTTTCGGTCGCGATTTGGCGGGCCCGAAATCAGGCGGCCCCAGAGAGAGCGGAATGTGAAACAACCAGTTCGTCGCAGTCCAAAACCAGACGACTCTTATGAGCCGCAGTTGGCGATTAACGAGATGGCCATGCTGCCCGGAGGCGAATGGTCGCCCCAATTGCCCGGATGGGTGGTTATCCACGTGAGTTCCGGGGCAGGGTATTGGCTCCACCCGCTTATGAACTGGGAGCTTCAGACGGGGACGGTTGTGCTGCTCTCTGACCAGGCTCGGGGCTATGTTCGGTCCAGCCAGGCAGGCGGAATGCGATTGCAGTTCTTCCGCTTGGAACCCAGGAAGCTGACCGGATTGGTGAGCATGGCGGACCAGACGTTGATGCAAAAGGCCGCGGGGGATGAGAAGCTGTCCCTCCGCGTTCTTCCCCCTGACGCCCGTTTCTCTGACAAATTCAAGGAACTCAGCTCCGAGAAGGCCCGAAGTAGCTTCCCGGCCCGCGTGCAGTTGCTCCAACTGTTTCTCGACATATTCGGCGGCAATTTGCAGCAGCCACCGCCTGAGGTCACCGAGGGCTTTGAAGCCAGAGAGCGTCTGGAACAGTTGCTCGACCACACGCCGGTATCCGAGTTCGTCGAACTCAGCTTTCCCGAACTGGTCAGCAGGACGGGGTGCTCAGGACGGCACGTAAGCCGCCTCTTCACGGAGTTGGTGGGTGTCTCCTTTCGGGAGAAGCAAGCCGAACTTCGCCTCGCGCGAGCCTGTGAATTGCTGGCCACCACGGCTTTCAAGGTGGTGGATGTGGCGATGGAAAGCGGCTATCAATCCACCAGTCTGTTCAGCGCGATGTTCAAACAGCGATTCGGGACCACCCCTGCCAAATGGCGGGAGCGCGCCAGGAGGAACAAGTCCGCTAAACGGGCGGTCCGTCGATTGCGGGTGGTGGCCTGACGGCGCGGGGACGCCATTCGGCCTAACGATCAGCCTTCCGAGGCTCGGCGCTAGCCTGGATTCTCCACTCGCCCTGAAACGCCTACAGGCCGGAGCGCCGGTCTCCGACCCGGCGTCGGCCAGATGGCTAGGAGACGCCGGGTCGGAGACCGGCGCTCCGGCAAGTGTGAAATGATCGGGCCAGCCGGCTTGCACGGCCTGCACCGCATCATCCGTTCCGGATACTTGTAACCTATTTGTAACAATGGGGCGGGACGCTTTCGCATACACTAGGCCCGTTTGATGTACATAAGGCCATGACGAATATTGTAATTTCACCATTCTTTGCCAGCGGCGCACTGCGCTTCGCCTTCGAGAAGGCCACCACCGAAGGCAAGATGACCATCTGTGCCTTGATCGTTCTCTCCGTTTTCAGTTGGACAGTCATCATCACCAAGAGTCGTCAACTTTACCGCGCCCGCCGGGCTGGCAGGAAGTTCTTCGAAGCCTATCGCGAGACCCGGGACCCATTGGAGATCGCCCGGCGCGGCGACGAGTTCGACGGAGCGCCCGCCTATGAACTTTACTACACCGGAGCGAAGGAGACGGAATATCACTTGAAGAACAACCCGGTCCAGGTCGTCCAGCACAACAGCCTTAGTGCCGTCGCCGGCCCCAGCGCCACAGGCGCGGAGACGGACATCATTGCCCGTCAGATCACCACGAAAATAAGTGCGGGTTCCTTTGACCAGGTAAGAGTTTCCCTGGAGCGGGCAGCCAGCCAGCAAGGCTTGGCGCTCGAGAAGGGGATGATCATTCTCTCGACCGCGGTGGCAGGCGGGCCGTTCATCGGTTTGCTAGGAACCGTGTGGGGCGTTATGGAGACCTTCAGCGGCATTGCGCGCGCCAACGCCGCCAGCCTTACCGCCATGGCGCCCGGTGTCGCCGGGGCCCTGATCGCCACGGTCGTCGGTCTCTTTGTCGCTATTCCGGCTATGTTCGCCTACAACTACATGGTCACCATGGTTCGCGGCATCACGCAGGAGTTGGATGCATTCGCGAGCGAATACGCTACCGCCATCGAGCATAAATACGTGGATAACCGGTCGATGGTGGACGAGTTGCGTGAAGTGTTGCGGCCCGAAGCCAAGGAACCCTCTTTCGCGGAACCCGCCTTCCGCGCTTAGCTGCGGCCCATGAAGAAATGTTCCCATAGTCATCACCACGCGCTGGCGGAGCTCAACATCACGCCACTGCTCGATCTGGCGTTCGTGCTGCTCGTGATCTTCATCATCACCACCACCCCGGTTGTGAATGATCTCGACGTTGATCTCCCCGCCGCCGCGAAACGGCCTAAGGACCCCAAGTCCAAAGTCAACTACGTCACCGTCGAGAGCAGTGGGAAGATGTACTTGGGCAAGGAAGAAGTGGATCTCGCCGCGTTGCAGGATAAGTTGATCGGCCTGCGCCTGGAGGAGCCGGACTTAAACGTCGTCGTCCGCGGCTCCGGACACACCAAATACCAGCACGTTGTCAATGTCATGGACATCTTACAACAAGTGAATATCGGCAAAGTAAACCTCGCCACGGAACCGTATCCCGATGGAGCGGCAAAGAAGGATTAGCTATGATTCAAGAGCGCAAGAAAACGAATTCGTCGAAGGTCAACCTGACCATTTCCTTCATCTTTCACGGCATTCTCATCCTGGTCGTCTTCTTCTTCGCGGCTCGCGAAGGCATGCTCGGAAAGAAGCTCAAGCAGCTCTCGGTCACCATGACCAGGGAGAAGAAGCCCGAACCGCCCAAAGAAAAGCCCCCCGAGCCGAAAGTCGAATCTCCCAAGGCCGAGCAAGCCAACAAAATGAACGTGCCGCAGCCCAAGGTGGACACGGCCTCCGCCCCGCCGCCCGCCGCAGGCCTCGTGGCGCCCGCCGCCGCGCCCGCGGCCGTCAGTTTGCCGTCCTTCTCGTTCTCTGACGGTGCAAAAGCAGTTGAGACCATTTCCGACCCAAATGGGATTTACAAAGCGCTGGTCGAACACTCGCTCCGCTCGCGCTGGAATCGCCCCGAGGACATCGCCGATGAGACCTATGTCGCCGAGATCGAACTGAACGTTGACTCGAAGGGCCGGCTGGCCGACTCCCGCTGGCTAAAGGGCTCTGGCGACAAGCGATGGGATGATTCCGTGAAGACTGTGATTGCCCAGACCAAAGTCATCAGCAAGCCGCCGCCCAAAGGTTTTCCCGAGAAGTTTGTCGTGCGCTTCGACGTGGAGACCAGCCGGACGGAGACGCTGATTCAGGTCGGCAGCAAGTGAAGAAATTCTCTAAAGGGACCCACAGCTCGCTCAATGAGCTGAACATCACGCCGCTGCTCGACCTCGCGTTTGTGCTGCTGGTGATCTTCATTATCACCACGCCGCAATTATCCAATGATCTGGAGATGAACTTGCCTTCCCCTCGAAAGGATAAACCGGCCTCTCCCCCACCCAAAATCAACCGCATCACCGTCGAGGCCGGCGGCCGCATTGCCCTCAACGATCAGACCGTCGAACTGCCTGCCCTCAAAGGAACACTCGTCGCCTTGAAAAGCAGCGACCCCGAAACCACCGTGGTGGTGCGGGGCTCCCCGGACGTGGATTATCAACGCGTGATCAACGTGCTGGATGCCCTGCAGCAAGCGGATATCACGAAGGTCGGCCTAGCCACCGAAACGGCGAAGTAATCAACGGGAGTTCTGGCCATCATCTCGTCGAGAAGCAGGGGCCTTCTTGCTCATGAAATACAGACAAGTAGGCAAGCGACAGATGGAGAAGGGCTGGCCTGCCAAGCATTCCGATGGACCGAGACAACGGGGTCAGGCTTCCAAGATCAGGATTGGGTTGGAGGCGATGCTGGCCGACAGGACCGCCAGTCAGATTGCCTCAGATTACCAAGTACCCCTTGCACAGGTATACACCTGGAAGGCAGCCGTCAGTAACCATCTTCCCCGAATCCTAGACCACCAAGGCTCGTGCCGTTTGGACCGCAGGCATTTGTTCTCCTACCTGATCGGGACCGCGAGCCGGTTTAGCGATTTCAAATGGAGCGATTTGAGGCTGGCGACGGTCCGGTGGATCAATGAACAGCGGGATACCGATTTAGTTGATGACTCTCAAGTGCCGGTGGTAATGGTGCCTGGCTGCACAACTGCGCTCAAGGAAGTATGAGCGCCCGGAGCCGCGTTGGCGTCGTGCCAAGCCCCTCGCTTGCCTTACGGTTAACATTCACACAACCTGTCCCGTAGAAGGCGCTGGCTGAGGAGACAGAGAATTCAGAGCTGTGTGCGATAGCACTCGTTTGGCGGTAGGCCAAACAGCCACGGCCGATCGCGAAGCACAATAGCCAGACTGCTGAAACCTGCGACCCGGTCGCGGCCGAGATTCTCCTGAAGAACGAGCTTCGTACGGATGCTCCTGCAAGCTGAAGCCCGCGCACCTCATGCCATGGACAGTCTCACGCCCTGGTTGCTGTTACAGGTTTTAGCCGTCTACTCACTTGACTGTCACCCGTTGATCTAGGCTCTTGGAAATGACCACGAGGCTCAGACCGAGGGTCACTTGAGTTTGAGTCTGCGGTCGGGAGAGATCAGCGCGTGAGTCCTCATACGATGGCCTCAGCCATAGCCGCTTTCGATGTATTCTGCTGTCTTGGGATGCTCTTCTGCTAATCGACGACCTCTTGCGACATTTATCTCCGGCGGATTAACCTGCTGTTGGAACAGCAAGCTCCATGCAAGCGGCAGTCCTCCGAATCGGAGAGATCGAAGTGGACAGCGAAGATTACCCCGATGGCACAGGTTCGAAGCTGCCGAGGTGAAGAAACGGAGGAAAGGCGTCTCCAAGCGTTTTTACGATGAATAAGGACACACGCCACTGTCTGCAGGGGGACATACCCTGGAGTGGAAGGCGCCTAATTGTCGGAAATGGCGTCTATGCTAAACTGCCGATAACGCCGCCCGTGGAAGCCGAGCCAAAGCGCCGAGGGATTGAGCTTGTCGCGGTCCCAAAAAAGAAAGCCTGCCAGCTCGTGTGTTCGGTAAGATGTCGGGAGTGTCTGTCGCGGAGCGTGTCTCGCGATATTGCAAGTGACGTGTTGACTGTGCTGTTCGGTTTCGGCCAGCCCTCACTCAAGGCTCGAGGCCGAGCAATCAGACCGCTTACGCGGATGTCAGACCTGAGAAATCGCAAAAAGACAGCCTAAATCAAAGAGAGGCTTCACTGCGGCTCAGTGGTGTCAAACGGTTGGAGCTGTGGTTCGGTTGCGCCGCCACCGTAAAGGACCGGTTCCAACACCCGGAACAGCGCCAGAGCCAATTTCAGGACTCGCAGGTCGCGCCGGCGGCGCTTGGTTTTTTGATTGAGTTGAATATGTTGACGCGCTTCCTCGCCGGTTGCCCACCGGACCGCCTGAGTTTCCGCGTCGAAATGTCCCGTGTCTTTGACCGGCACCATGAGGAAATACTCGTTGCTCGTGCGCCTGCCATCGAAGGAGCCGGGAATTTTCCCGATGATTTCCGCCCAGTACCCGGTTTCTTCGAATACTTCCCGTACGGCGGTCTGTTCTGGACATTCGCCATATTCGGGTTTGCCTTTGGCAAATGTCCAGACATCGCCTTTGTAGTGGCCGGCTGGTTCCCGCAGCAACACTTGGCCGCTAGGGTTAATTACGATTCCACCGTAAGCTTTCTTCATTGACTAAACCTGCCTAATTCGTCGCGACAAGAGCGATTGCGTTGCTTAAGCAGGGAGGCAAAGGGGTGCCGGCGCTCATGGGCGGACGGCGACTCTCGGCCAGCGTTGCGCGCGGGCGAGTTCGAAGGCGGCAGAGAGTTGCGCGAGCGGAAGAACGTCGGAGACAAGGGAGTTCCATGGATAGTCGGCATGATGGGCATGCAGAAAGCCAACGGCGCGACCGAGGTGGCTCGGGGCGTAGTTGTGAAAGCCGCGCAGGGTGAGGCAACGGCGGACCACGGTTTCCCCCGTGAGAACGAGCAACGTGGCGGGATGCACCATGCCGACGAAAGAGTAGAAGCCGCCAGGCCGCAGCAGGCGCAAGCCTTCCGGCACCACGTCGGATGTGCCTGCGACTTCAAAAACGGCGTCCACGCGACCCACAGGGGCAAGACTCGCAGCGCTGTCCAAGGCCGGTTCGCCGCCGAACGCCTCGACCAGCGCGAGGCGATGAGGGTTGTTATCGACCACGATGATGCGTTCGAGGCCGGCCGCATGAAGCAACGCGCAGCCGTAGAGGCCCAATATGCCGGCGCCTTGAATCACCGCCACGCGGCACGGCTCCGGCAGCGACTCGGTGGCGTTCACCATCGTGGCCAGAGCGCAGTTGGCAGGCGCCACGAGATCGTCGGGCAGCAGGTCCGGAATCGGGAAGATCGTCGTGCCACGCCGGAGTAGAATGTGCGAAGCGTAGCAGCCGTTGAACCCGGTGCCGTCGTCGAGCCTGGCGTGGCCGTACTTGAAAAGGTGCTCACATTTTTGCGGCAGATGCCAGGCGCGGCAAGGCACGCAATTGCCGCAACTGTCCGCCAGCGTCCAGGTCACCCGCTGGCCGAGCAACGCCGGGTCACGGCCGGGCCCTATGGACACCACCCGGCCCACAGCCTCGTGACCTAGCACGCATGGCGTCGGTTCCTTGCGGCGACCATCAGTGGTGTGCAGGTCGGAACCGCAGATCGTAGCGAGTGAAATCGCGACCAGGGCCTCACCCTCGCCACAAACCGGCAGGGGACGTTCGACGAATTCAAACGGGGCGCCGGGAGCTTTGAAGATGGCTAGTTGCGCGGTGTTCATCGTCAATGAAGCAAGTCCGCAGAGGCGAACTGAAGCCCGTGCCCCTTTTCAAGGTTCAAGGGGTGTTTGCATCGCTCCCGTTCCATTTCATCGAGAGTTCCCCCTCACCAAGGCAGGCTGAAGGTCTTTACGAAGCTGTAGGCCTTGATCGCCTCGATAACGCCTTCCTTAACGCCGAGCCCACTGTCCTTGACGCCGCCGAAGGGGCTGCACTCGACGCGAAAGCCCGGCACTTCGTTGATGTTCACCGTGCCGCAGCGCAAGGTCTTGATGGCTTTGATCGCACTCTGAAGGTTCGTAGTCACGACGCCGGAGCTGAGGCCGTAGGCGGTCGAGTTTGCCACCGCGAGCGCATCGTCGAGATCGCGCACAGTCAGGACCGGGGCGAGTGGACCGAAACTCTCACAGGTGACCATGCGGCAGTCGCGCGGGACATCGGCGATGACCGTCGGCTGGAACAACGGGCCGTTGCGGTCGCCACCGACCAACACTTTTGCGCCCATGACGACGGCCTCCTCCAACACGGTCTCCAGATAAGCTGCGGCGGCCTCGTCGATAACCGTTCCGACGCGCGTGGCCTCGTCAAAAGGATCGCCACAGACATATTCTTTCGCTTTGTCCGCAAGCCGCGCGGTGAACGCCGGCGCGATGCCGTCCTCCGCGAGAACGCGCTTCACGGCTGTGCATCGCTGACCAGAATTGCGGAAGCAGCCTTCGGACGCGAGCGTCACAGCGAGATCGAGGTCCGCGTCGTTCAGGACGATCAACGGGTCGTTGCCGCCGAGTTCAAGGACGAGCTTCTTGTAGCCGGCGGAAGCGGCGATTTGCTTGCCCACGGCCACGCTGCCCGTGAAAGCGAGCACCTCGACGTCCTCGTGCTGCACGAGCGGCCCGGCTACCTCCGTGGTGGGGCCCAGCAGCACACTTAACATGGCGGCGGGCAGGCCGGAAGCGTAAAGCAGTTCGGCGAACCTGAGCGCCGCGAGCGGGGTCTTCTCGGACGGCTTGAGCACCAGCGGCGTGCCGGCCGCGATGGCCGGCGCGACCTTGTGTGCCACCTGATTCAGTGGGTGGTTGAAGGGCGTTATTGCCGCCGCGCACCGCAGTGGCTCGCGAATGGTGAAGATCTTACGCGCCTTGCCCTGCGGTGAAATGTCAGCAGAGAAAACCTGGCCGTCGTCCCGTAACGCCTCCATTGCCGCGAAGCGCAGCACGTCGAGCGTACGCCCGACCTCATAGCGCGCCTCGCGCAGCGCGAGGCCGGATTCGCTCGTGATGATGCGGGCGAATTCGTCCCGCCGGGAATCGAGTGCCGCGCGTGTCTTCTCAAGAATCTCAGACCGCTGGAAACGGCTGGGCGTGGCATCGAAAGTACGGGCTGCAGCCACTGCAGCTTCCACATCCTGGAGCGAGGCGAGCGCGACGGTGCCGACTTCTTTGCCGTGGTAGGGATTGCGAATGCGGAGCAGGCCGCTGCCGCGAACCGGTTGACCGGCGACGAGACTGGAGAGGTTCATGCGAGAGTTCCGTTGCAGAGAAAGTCGAAGAGGTCGAAGTTGCGCGGATCGCGTTGGGCCCTTGCAGCGTATCCCGGCTTGAGTGAAGCGCTGACGAGGAATGGCACCATCTCCTCGTAACGCCCTCCGTGTGAACGCAGCCCGTCCTCGATCAATCTAAGGTCGTGCCATGCCGGTGTGCGTCCGAACACCACGTCGCGACCCGAACAAACGACAAAGTCGCCCATGCGATCCGGCGGCAATTCCATCAGACGCGCCGCCGTTTCCTGGTCCAGCACTTCGGTGACACCCGGCAGTCTCCGGACGAACTCCATGATCGGGCGGAGGGCCTGCTCGCTGCCGGCGGGAGCATGCACCTGCGCAAACGATCCCAGCGCACCGTGATGAACAAGGTGCGGATCGGTGATTGGCAGGATGACGCGGAAGCCGAGGCCAAACTCCTCCACTAAGAGCGTTTCCAGGTAAATTACGTTGGGCGAACCGTCTGGGTTTTGCTTCGCATTCATGCCGTGGTCGGCGGTAACGCCAACGATGGCGCCCAGCGTAAGGAGTCGTCCGATCTGCTCGTCCAGCGCAGCGTAGAAATCCAGCGCCTCGGAGGTTTCCGGGGCAAACTTGTGCTGCATGAAATCTGTGGTGCTGAGGTAAAGGAAGTCGGCGCGGCCGCCCTCGACAAGCTTCACGCCGGCCTTCAGCACGTAAACCGAGGCGTCGCCGCTATAGATGTTGGGGCCTGGGCCAACCAGGGTTTCGACGTTCCCGATGCCATGCGACGCGGGGGCGGCCTGGCTGGCGCGCTCGGAAGAGAACGCGATGCCGCCTAGTTCGATCAACCCAGCCGCGAAGATATCGCGCAGCTTGTCCTTGGCGGTGACGACCGCGACCTTGCGCCCGGAGCGTTGTGCGGCGGGGAAGATCGTCTCCGCGCGGAGAAACTTGGCCGAATTAGTCATTACCTCCTGGCCTATGGACGTGTCGAAGAAGTAGTTGCCGCCAATGCCGTGGACGCTAGGCGGCACGCCCGTGACGATGGAGGCATTGTTGACGTTGGTAAAGCTCGGCATCTGGCCGCGCGCCAGACCGCGAAAGCCTTCGACCGCCATGCGCCCGATATTCGGCATGCGCCCGCGGGCCAGCGCGGCATCGAGGTATTCATCCGACGAGCCGTCGAGACAGATGCCGACGATTGGGCGGGCAGGTGGGTTATACGTGCGTCCGTTCAGGGTGAATGAACTCATAGTAGAATGGTCAGGCGTTCGAGACGGGTTTCGCAGAGATGCCCATCTCAGCAAGCACCGCGGCGACAGCGGCAACGAGTTGTTCCAGGTCTTGCGGCAGAAGCCGCCCAATATTGCCGATGCGGAAGGTGTCCACCTGCGTCAGCTTGCCGGGGTAGATGATGAAGCCGCGCTCGCTTAGCTTTCCGTAGAAGGTCGCAAAATCGAAGCTCGGGTCCGGGTAACGAAAGGCCGTGATGATGTGGCTCTGCACGGCGGGGGCGAGCAAGGGGCGGAAGCCCAAACGGGCCATGCCGGAGAGCAGCGTCTCATGGTTGCGCCGATATCGCTCGCTGCGCGCGGCGATGCCGCCTTCGGCCTCGAGTTCGTTCAATGCCTGGTCGAAGGCCAGCAGGGCGTGAGTCGGCGGGGTGTATCGGAACTGACCGTTTTTGTCGAAGCCCTTTAACTGCCCCAGCAAGTCGAGGCTCAAGCTGCGCGCCCAGCCCTCGCTGGCCAGCAGGAGCGGGCGTTTGGCGAAGACGAATGAGAAACCAGGCACGCCCTCAACGCACTTGTTCGCAGACGAAATAAGGAAATCAATGCCCGCCGCCGCGAAGTCAATGGGCATGCCGGCGAAGCTGCTCATCGCATCTACAACGAAGACCTTCCCGTAGCGCTTCACCACGCGCCCAATGGCCTCGATGGGATTCAGAATGCCGCTCGTCGTTTCGCAATGCACCACCGCGACGTGGCTGATGGTCGGCTCCGCGGCCAGCAGGACCTCGAGCGCTGCCGGTTCGAGCGCAGCGTCTTCCGCGGCATGTGCGACCACATGGGGGATCCGCGCGCACTGAAGCATTTGCACGATGCGCTCGCCGTAGGCGCCGTTGGTGAAGACGGCCACCTTGCCCTCCGGCGGCACGCAGGTCTGGAAGACTGCCTCGACGCCGAACGTGCCGCTGCCTTGCAGCAGGATGACCTCCCAGCCGTCCTCGCGTGAAAGGCCGGCAAGGTTGAGCAGCCGCTCGCGAATGCGGGCGACAACCGCGTTGAACTCGAAGTGCCACGAACCGGCATCGTGCAGCATCGCCTGCTTCACACTCAGGCTGGTGGTCAGCGGCCCCGGTGTGAAGAGCAGGGCGTCGCGGGCGGGGGGAAGGGCGTTCGGGGTAGACATGAGAGATTAGACCATTTCGATAGCTTCGTGGATGAGGAGTTGGCGTTTACGAAGTTCGGCAAAGACGACCTGCGGTTCAAAGGCTTCCTCGGGAGTCAGCACGCCTGCCTGCTTCACGCGGCCTTCGGCGAGCATTACGGCACCGATGGCCAGCGGGATGCCGACGTTGCGAGTGTAGGCTCGCAGCCCGGCCCAATCGGGCACACTGCCGTCCGAGGTTGGGTGTGTGTGAGTGAGAGTGTGGCGGAACCGCCGACCTTGGCGGGTGCCTTCTACCTCCACGTGCAGCGCATAGCCATAGAGCTCCGTCTCCCTCCCTTCCTGCGATTGCATGAGATATGCGGCGATGGCCTCCATAACGCCGAACGTGACCCCGCGCACCCCGACCTTGTCGTTGCGCAGGAAGCCCCAGTCGTAGAGAGGGCGAATGAGTTGCATGTTGGGCTGGGGCCAGGTACCGCGCACCTCGATAAGACGGACACCTTTGCCGGCGAGGCTTTTTGCCAACGTCTTCGTCTCGGCATGCGGGATGATGTACTGCGGGGCGGTGCCGTAAGGCAGTGGCAACGTGATTTCACGCGGACGGGCGAAAGGCGGCACCTGCTTGAATTCACCATCCTCGAACACGACGCGACCGGGGAGCTTGGGATCGTACTCGTAAGTCGTCGTCTCGGTGATTGAGGCAGAGAACGCGATAGGCCGGTAAGCGCCGTGGCTGACACGGACGATCTCAACCGTGTCGAACTGCGCGGCGGCACTCATAGCCATCATCTGCGTCGTGCCGGGCGTCATGCCGAAGCCCGGCACGCAGGCACGGCTGTTGGCCCGGAAGAGCGGGTCGCTGGCGTCTTCCTCGCCGAAGCCGTTTAGGTTGATGCCGTGACAGCCGGCCTCGGCGATGCACGCGGTGGAGAGCCCGTTCAGCGCGATGGTCGTGCCATCCATCACTACATCGTAGCCGCGCATGGCTGCCACCGTCGCAGCGCGGTCCTGCACATCCGTTTTCATGTAATCCACGCGCGGGTCGTTCAGCCAGGCGACCACTTCGCGACCGGCGGACTCGTTGATATCCGCGACTGTGATCCGCGTCGCAGGAGAGAACTGGACCAGGTCGAGAATGGCTTCGCGACAGATGCGACCCGCGCCGCCGAGGCAGAAGAGTTTCATTCGGTTATGTTTTCAGGTTTGCGCCAATAGCGCTGGCTGGAGCTGAGGCTGAGTTTCTTTGGAATATAAGAAAAGGCTGAGAATCGCCGACGCAGCGGCCAAGGCAGCGAGGCAGTTGAAACCCAACCGGTAGCCGCCCACATCGAGGATGCGGCCGAACTGTTGGCCGGCAAGAATCGCGGCGAGATAGCCGACGCCGTCCACAATGCCCGCCACGGTAGCGACGTATTCCTTGCCGCGAATCTCGACCGACAGCACACCCGCCAGAAGGCTATATGGCCCATAGGACAGGAAGCCGATGCCGCCCACTGCCGCCATGCCGAGCCAGGCGCTGCGCGCGCCCAGCGTGGGGAGCGCGACCACCAGCACCGCCAAACAGGCGAGGATCGTAAAGACGAGCCACGCGCGCGCCGGTTGACTGATCCGCCCAAACACCCAACCCATCAACACGATGCCGACCGCGCCCAACGCGTCGAACGGCGTCGAGAGAAACGCGGCGACCCGGCTCGTCATCTCGGCCCCGCCGGTCGTTTGAAAGAAATCCACCGTCCAAGTATTGAAAGTCTCACGCAGCAGCGTCAACGTGAAACTCAATGCGCACACAATCCAAAAGCGGCGGATGGTGAACAAGTCGGCGACGCGGCGGAATTGAAAGCCCGGCTGAGCCGGCTGAGCGGTTGCAGACTCTGGACTTTGGACTTTACACCCGAACGGCTGCGCGCTGTCGCTTGGCAGCACGATCCAGCACAGCACGAAGATCGCGGCAAGCACGATCGCAGGTCCACCCATGACCCAGCGCCAGTCGTTCCCGCTCCAGTCGGCGATGGCGCCGGACAGGACGGTCGCGCAGACGCCGCCGAACACGAAACCGAGCGACAGTACGCCCATCGCCAATGGCAGCGAACGGACAGGAAACCAGTCCGGCACCTGTTTCACCATACCGCCCCAACCGGCCGATCCGGCGAGACGATTGAGACTGTAAACCAGCGTGAGCATCGGCAGGGAACCGACGAGTCCGCCCGCGGCTCCGAACACCGCGACGGCCAGCAGCGCCAGAAGAAACGCGATACGGCCACCGAGGCGGTCGATCAGCGGTCCAAAGGTAAATTTCCCGAGCATGTAAGCGAGGGTGCTGGCGCTCGCCACTTTGCCTATCTGTTCTTTGCTAAGCCCGAAGGCCTGCCGAATCAGCGGGTTGGCGACGGAGAAATTCTTCCGGCAGAGGTAAATCCCGATGTAACCGACCACGAGTGTGCCCAGCAGTAGCCAAGGACGCCAAGTGAAGCCAGCACGTTTGCGCGGTTCACTGGGGAAGTCCGTAATTGCTGTGCAATCGCTTGTCATTCAGCGGCCTAAGTACACGGGCCAAGGTGCGGCAGGCGTATTACGAACTGGTGGCGGAATGGTTACAAATCGGTGACAACAGGCGCCTCTTTGCCAGACGAAGCGGCGACCGCTGCTGCAACTTCATTCAAAGCCGCCTGGAGGATGCCCCAAGCCTGGTCCAATTCCTCCTCGGTCACGTTCAGTGGCGGTGCGAAGGTCAGCACGTTGCCTTTCGAGACCTTGAAGTTCAGCCCGCGACGCAGCGCCGCATACATTATGCGCTCCGCATCGTCGTGGCCATTGCTGTCCGGGCGCCCCACTTCGACGCCGAGTAACAGACCCAATCCGCGGACCTCGCGGACCAGCGGGTGGCCGGCTAAACGTTGGCGCAGGTCGGCGAGGGTCTTCGCGCCGATCTCCGCCGCGCGCCGGACAAGATCATCCTCGTCAATCACCTCGAGCGTCGCGAGGCCGGCCGCGCAGGCGGCGGGGTTCTTTTCGTGCGTGTAATGGCCAAGTGAGCGCTCAGCGGCAACGTTCAGGCGCTCGCGTGCCAGGATGCCAGCCAGCGGAAACACGCCTCCACCCAACCCCTTGCCCAGCACCACAATGTCCGGCACAATGCCAAAATGTTCGAATGCGAAGAACTTCCCCGTGCGGCCAAGGCCGATGGGAATCTCGTCGAGAATCAGCAGAGCACCGTGCTGGTCGCAGGCGGCGCGGATGCGCTTCCAGTAATCTGGCGGCGGAATCACCGGTACATTGCGCACGGTTTCCGCGATCACAGCGGCGACATCACCCTCCCGTTAGAGCACGTAGTTAATGTAGTCGGCACAAGCGAGATTGCACGTGCCGCCACACCGGAAAGGACAATGGCTCGGGTCTGGAGGCGGGACGTGCTCGCAACCCGGCAGCAGCGGGCCGGCGTTCTCGCGAAACGAGCACTCCCCGCCGATGGAAATGGCGTCAAGCGATGCGCCGTGGAACGAATCCCACATGGAAATCGTCTTGAATCGCCCCGTCGCGGCGCGGGCGAGCTTGAGTGCCATGCCGATGGCCGACGCGCCCCCCGGCGCGAAGAGGACACGGCGCAGGTCGTCGGGGGCATGGCCCGCCAACTTCTCGGCGAGACGGATAGCGGGCTCGTTCGTGTAGCGGCGCGTGCAAAAGGGCAATGTGTCAAGTTGGGCTTTGATGGCCGCGATGACACGCGGATGGCCGAAGCCAACCTGGTGGACATTGTTGCCGTGGAAGTCGAGATAACGCCGGCCTTCGACATCTTCGATCCAAGCCCCGTTAGCGGCGCGCAAGACGTTGAGGCAGGGAGTGGACATAGCCTGGTGGATGAACCAGTGCGCATCCTCTTCGAGAAGTCGTTGGGTCTCCGTGCCGAGATGGGATTCCGACCATGCCTGGCGATAAGGCGAAAGATTGACGTCGCCTTCGACTCGCAGTGCGGCCGATAAAGATTCCTTCTTGGTATGCATTGATTTTGTCGGGCTGAATGTTAGGAACGGTGCTGGTTAGTCTTTCTCTTTTACGAAGGCTTCGCGTACCGGACGCGCAATCCAAGCGTCTGGTGCGGTCAGGCCAAAGACGAAGGCGAGGGTAGCCGCAGTGTCGCAGGTGTTCACGGGCGTTTGAATTTCGTGTCCGGCACGGATACCAGGCCCCGCGATAATCCATGGGATCTCGATTTCCTCCATCGTTGCGCCGCCGTGCCCCTTGCCGCGCCCGCCATGATCGGAGGTGACCAGCAAAAGGGTGTCGTTCCTCAGACCTGCTTCCTCAATCGCTGTAATCACCTCGCCAATGAGTTCGTCCGCAACCGCCACGGCGGCGTAATACTGCGGCGTGCCGTGGCCGTACTCATGGCCGGCGTGGTCCACGTGGTCGAGTTGGAGGAACGTCAGCGTCGGACGGTGCGTCTTGATACAGTCCGCTGCGCGATGAACCGTGTTCGTTGGTCCCTGGAGGTGCTCGACGACGTCCACCAGCTTCCGCTCCAACAAGCGCCCAAAATCGTCCCAATCATGGAAGACCGCCAGATACGAGCCCGGACGCTGCTCTCGCAAGGCGCAGAAGATAGTCGGGAAGATGCCGCCGGGGCCGCGTACGGTGGGAGCGATTTCGAACTTCTCCGGCTGCCATTCATTCGAGGTGATTCCGTGTTGCTCAGGGCCGGCACCCATCAGCATCGAAGCCCAGTTTGGACTGCTGGAGGTCGGCATCACCCCTCGGGCGTGAAACGTCCACGCCCCCTGCTCCCGCAATCGCTTCAGATTCGGAGCGTCGGCACGGCGCACGCCATCGGGGCTCAGGCCATCCACGCCGACAACGACCACATGGTGGATGCCAGCCAGACCGTCCGCCGCCGTTGAAGGCATGGTCGCGCAGAGCAACAAGGCGGCCGAAACCACCAGCGCACCGGATCGGATTAGCCCTGTAAAAGTAAAAGTGGTTACAATTTTCATTTGCGTGACTTTGAATCCGAGCCATGCGGTTCGCCGCCGGTACCGGATTTGGGTAATCTACCACAATTAGGTCGGAACGGGTCTTGGTGTGAAACACCTCTGGCACCCCAAAACCCGCCCGATCCTTCGCCCACGAAGGAAAACTAGCCGGAATCCCAGGCTGGGGCGCGTCCTGAACCCTCCGCGCCCCGGCCGTGTCATCGCAACTACTGCACAAGTCGGAAAAAGGCCGCCGAGTTGGTGGCAGCCACAGACGCCGAACTGGCGCCGAGCGTACCCGGGACATCCGTCCATGAAGTCGGAATCACGCCCCGCGACTCCTGGAGTTTCACAGTTGGACTGCCTGGCCAGGTGATATTCAATTTGTTGCCCGAGGCCGTGACGGAGAGAGCCACTTTCGTCGATACCATGGCTTGCGACAAGTCTTTACCGTTCTGGCCGGCCGTGTAGATGGCCAAGGCTTCCTGCGCGCTGATCGCGCGGCGCCAGATGCCTAAGTCGTCAATGAGGGCGTTGGTGATGCCCGCACTGCCGCCGTCCGTGTAGTTCCCTTGACCGTCCTGGCCAATATTGACGCCGAAACCGAGGTCGTCTGTATCAATGTTGCCAGTGGTGAGGTCTGGCTTTGTGATGGTCAGGACGCCATCGGTGTAAAGGCTGACAATCGCACCGCGCGCATGACTCAGCACAATGTTGTGCCAGGTCCCATCGCGCACGATTGGTGTCGTGCTGGTGTCATACTTGGTCCCGCCCGTTCCGGTTGTGTTGGCGCGGTAATTGCCACCGGCCTGCGTAAAAATGCCCCAACCCCGGTTGCCGCTCGAAGCCCAGTTCTTGTTAGAAATGAAGGGCGGGTCATCTACCGATTGGGCGTAGTTGGCCCAAAAGGAGATCGAGAAATCCACCGTGTCAGCGAATCTCAGGTCGTCTGGATAGCCCAGCGTTGCGTACTGAATGGTCGAACCATCCTGAGTGGTAGTGAATTTCATGGCCTGCCCCAACTTGCCGGCGACCAGGCTCGGACCACCCGTAGCCGTGGCGTTATTACCACGGCCCGAAGAATCGTTGTAATTGCCGTCAAACGTGATGTGCGTGACCAGGTTGCTGGTGATCGAGCCGGGGGTGACGATCAAGCGCACTACGGTACTCGGAGCCACGCCTTCGCTATTGGTCACTATCACTTGATACTTACCGGCGTCGGAGGATTGCACAGCCGCAAGACTCAAGGTGGCGCTGTTCGATCCCACAGGCGATCCGTCGCGGAGCCACAGGTAACTCAAGGGCGGCCGGCCCAGCGCAGCTACCGTAAGAGCGACGGGGTAGCCGGGACTGGAAACTACCGGGGTCGGTTGCACCGAGATCTGCGGCGCCGTGACGACGGTCAACTTAGCGCCCAGGCTCGACACATTGCCATACAGGTTGCCCACGACACAGACGTACTGACCGGCGTCGTTAGTTTCGCAACTGGATACCGTGAGGGTGGCGTTGGTCACACCTGAGAAATGTCCCGCATTGAGAAGATTCGTCCCAGCGTGTTGCCACCGATAGGTCAGGGCGGTGGTGCTTTGCGCCACCACCGTAAACGTGGCCGTGCTCCCCGCGCTCACCGTCTGAGCCGCCGGCTGCGAGGTGATGACCGGGGTATTGATTTCGTAGAGACCCAAGTCATCGATCCCCCAGAACCAACTGGACGTGCCGGTATCGAGGAAACGGAAGCGCACTTTCGATTGGCCGTCGGCCTTTGCCAGGCGCACGACGACAATCTCTTTTCCGTTGCGCGTGTCGTCATTGATGTAGCCTTTGATGTAGGGAATGAGATTCGTTGTGATCGGGGCCTTGATGTACCATCCGTAGTTCGTGGTCGCAGGCGGCGTGGTCGTGGAGAAATTCCGATCCGGAGCCAGCTTGGAGAACGTCTGGCCAACATCAATGACGCCATTGGTAACGATGATATTGGGACCGGTGCTGTCGAACATGTAGAGCACGGGCAGCCAATTGGCTCCCTGGTCAATCGAGTATTCGCAGCAGTTCAGGTTATCCTGGTTCTGCTCGTAAATGCTCTTCCAGGCGACGAAGACATTTGTCTTCCCGGTGCAGCTAATATCCGCGGTATACATTTCCTGGAATTGGCCGTTGCAACCGTTGCAACGTTGATCTGATTCAGCCCACATAAGGTTGCCGTCCGTCAAGGTGGTCAACAGCGTTCCGTTGAAGACGATGGTTGGCATATCGGTGCGCTCATGGCTCCAAGTAGAGAAGCGGCTGCTGGAAGTGAGGACCCAGTTCATGTAACTGTCTGAATTGCGGTCGTCCATATTGTAACCGGCATTCCCTGGGGTGGTGAGATTGCTGACAGTCCAACCGGGCGGCAAGGGCCCGGGGCCACTCGAATCCTCGGTCAGGCCGTTGAAATCCTCGAAATAGAACGGAGTGGGAAGATTCACGTTTTGGTAAGTCTGCACGGTGAACGACCAGGTATTGGTCTTGGAGCCCGCCAAACTGTCTGACCAAACGAGCGACAACGTATGCACTGAGTTCGGCGCCTGGAGCGTCGCAATTGAGGCTGAGACGTCAAACGTAGGCGGGGTCGGGTTCATCGTGGACGGAAGCAAGGTGCCGTCGAAGAAGAGTTTGATGGAGGATTGATTGACCGTCGTGTCTCCCTGATTCAACACCACATCAATGGCTGGCGTTGGACTCACGCCGGTGGCGCTCACCGCCGGGGTGCGGGACTCGATGAACGACGGCACCGGCGGAATGGTCTGCGGTATGCCAGTGGCTGAAGGTCCACCTAACGCGAGCATCTGGCCAGGGTTCAGGGCAACATCACGAATTTGAATGCTGTTGACGTATCCAAGAGCGGCGCTGTTGGCGGTACTGCCCAGAATCAGGGAAGTAGCACCAGCGCTAAGCCCCAATCGGCCGTCGACACCCGCACCTGCCCCGGTGCCAACTTGTTGGCCGTCGATGTACCCGCTCACGGTGTCGGCGGTCACGGAAATCCCGATTCGATGCCAGGCATCGGGAGTGATGGAGCCGTAGTAGGGCCCGCTGGGGGGCACCCCCAAGCCATCGCTGGCACTGACGATGAAGTCGGGACCCGCCGCGTAAACCGAGCCATCCGTATCGATGATAGGACGGTCCACTGCGTCAGAAGCAGCCGGGTAGAACACGTCGATGATCAAAGTCCACTCGTTTACCGTCGAGCCGCCGCCGTTGGCTGTGGCGGGATCGGGCATAAAATAGCCCATGCCATTAGTGGCGGCCGGGAATCGCATGACGTTGGCTACGGTGCCGTTGATGTTGGGGATGCCAAAGGACGTCGTCGTCCCGAACGAGGTTCCCAATTGGGTGGCCCCGCCAGAACCTTCGGCATACGTGAGGGCGGTCCCGAGCGTGGCATTGAGGTTGCCGCTGTCAAAATCCCACTGGCCCGTGGGTTGAGCGGAGGTCTTCGCGGCGAGGAGGAGGGTTGCGAGCACGACTGCGCTCAAGGCGCACGAGTTTCTTTTGGCTTCTGGTATCGGTTTCATGATCAGTTTTACGGTTGTGTTGTTTGGCACGACTGCGCTGAGGGCGCAGCCACATTTGTTTGCTATAGTTATGGGTCGCATGCTGAGTTTCGGGCTTGATTTGCTGTTGGTTACAACTCGGGAGAAAGAGTGTGATCGCAGGCAGTGTTATCGTGAGCGCTGGAAGCCGCGATTACTTATTCTTTTGGTAGATCTGGATGGTCTGGGCGGCTTTCTGATCACCCTGGCTTTGAGCCGCGGCCAGGAGGTCGTTCACCGTAAGCAACGCACGCGCCAGGACACTTCGTTGGTCTTTGGTAAGGCCGGAAGATGAGGTCAGAGCTTGCAGTTGGGCAAAGGTCCTTGAATAATCCTGGGCCTCGACTGCCGTCACAATCTGGGCGGCAAGGTCTTTGACCTCGGCTTTGGCTCCGGCGAAAGCTTTGTTGAATGTGGCGGCAAATTGATCCACCGGCAGCACGGTTGGCGAGGGAACATCCTTCTTGCAGCCCAAACCGGAAATCAAGAGCAGCAGAAGAGCGATAGTAATATTTGTGGCGCAGAGCGGTTTCATCCTAATAACATTCGGACAGTGCTGTTCTAATCAACGGGTTTCAGGGGGATCACCCCAGTGTAATGGCGATAGTCGATGCCAACCTTCAGGCTGGTGAATTTGATTTTCGACACGTGCCCATCCACCCAGGTGGTCTGGCAGCTCTTGTTATGGCGATACCATTCCCAAGTGAAGTCGTAACCTTCGTACAGACTCGAAAGGCCCCCGAGCGGCGGCGGGGTTCCAATCCACTGGGTCAGGATCGAACCACTGCCCGGGAACAGGCCGATGCTGTCATCCGCCCCCTCCATCTTCGACTCGGCCGCATCCTGGGCGAAAATCATCCGCGACGGTTGTTTATAGCTGGAGACTTTCTTCAAGGCGGGTTCGACAGTGGGGTCGAAGGCCGTAAGCAGAAACTGACAGATCCCATAATGCGAATTCGCCCAGAACTCTTTTGGGTAATACCGGCCGCCGTCGTGCCATTCGTCAGGGTGAACGCACTTTGGGCAGTGGAAGATGCGCCGGTTTTTCGCGAAATAATCCATGTAGCCAAGGGCCCAGTAGGCCAGCGGATCCGTCGGGGCCAGAACGATATCGGAGCGCGGGTTTGCGGTCCACTGCCCGTCGTTGGGAAGGTAGGGCCCGCTCGAATCCCTCAGGTAATGGTAGCTGTCATTGTTGTCGTGCGCATACATGGTTCCCGCCAAGCCAATTTGCTTCAGATTGGCCTGGCATTGGGCGGCCAGCGCCTGGTCCTTTGCCTTGGTAAGAGCTGGCAGCAAGAGCGCCGCCAGAATGGCGATAATGGCGATTACGACCAAGAGTTCGATCAACGTGAATGCCGCCCGACCGGGCCGCGCTGTTAGAACCTGCGGAGCCGGACGACTGACGACACTCAGCCTGGATATGCAATGTGCGCTATTCAATTTCGTGATTTCTAAGTGTGGCCTACAATAGAACAGGAAAGCTCCGCCACAACCGACGATTGGGTTACACCTTCGTGACGAATGTTACGGTTCGTTGACGATCGTGTGAACACTTACTGGCGCACCATCTTTCTCTGGATCGTCCGCCGGTTCCTGGACCACAGTCTTCGTAGATTTGAAAACCATGAAATCAAATTCAGCCCTTCGCCTCAGCATTGCCGTTTCGACAGGCTTCCTGCTCTTAGCGTCCGCTAGCGCAGGCGTATTGCCCAGTTGGACCACTGAGCCAGTCGGACGGTCCCCACACCGGTTCCCTCTCCCCCCGCGAAGAGGGAGAGGGTGCCCTTTAGGGCGGGTGAGAGGTTAGCGACGCGCTACCGATCAGGCAGCCGGCACTCGGGCCTGGAACTGGCGAGGCAGGCTCTCGAACCCATCCACCATCGTGCTGGCTCGCACGAACAGACGCTTGCCAACCGGCACGGCCCCGAACTCGGCCACATACAGCGACGTAATGTCCGCCGAACCGGCGGCCGGCGCCGGGCAGGTGCCGATGATGCGGAAGTTCCGACAGGCGCGAACCGCCGAGTTCTGCGGCGGGCTGGCCCGCAGCACCGTGTACTCGCCCGGGTTGCCCGGGCAGGTCAGCTTCACCGCCACCACGCCACTGGTGTTGGTGATGACCAGGCCCTGGGGCGCCAGCGCCGGGAATTGCGGCGCCGCCGGCGGCACGTCCACTGCGTCCTGGCCCAGCAGGCCCAGCTTGCAGTTGATCCGGACGAACAGTTGCAGCCCCGTCAGCGGTCCGCTTTGGCCGAGGCTGGGTCTGGACTTGAAGCCGTCGGC
>Ga0073936_10000215_pt1 | contig 84450 bp, 71 predicted proteins | sample AliMusrvi5mmetaG_FD_87041 | JGI IMG/M metagenome (GOLD analysis project Ga0073936, IMG submission 87041) | Freshwater lake bacterial and archeal communities from Alinen Mustajarvi, Finland, to study Microbial Dark Matter (Phase II) - Alinen... | ecosystem: Environmental > Aquatic > Freshwater >... | reverse complement strand
TTCCCCGCATCTCCGGCAAGGAGTTCCTGGTGGTGATCGACTACTTTCTTAAAGGCCGCCGCGTATTCAGCAATCCCATCTTTGCAGAATTTCCTGAACCAGGGAATCTCATATTTGACGACGTTAAATGCTTTTCTTTCTAAGCTTGTACCGCAAGCATGCTACCGATGGCGGCACGCTTTACCTCGGAGTGAATGACAAAGGCGAGATACCGGGGCTCGAGGCAGAGCAGATCGCGCGCTACAAGAAGGAAATCGCCAACCTCTCCAATAATCCACAAAAGTTGGATCCGCCGTACTTGCTTTTTCCCCGGGAAGAAACTATCGGCGACAAAAATATTCTAATTGTCCAAGTGCCATTGAGCTCCCAGTTACACCGCCACAAGGGGGAAATCTACCTCCGCAGCGACGAAGGGGATTACCGGGTTAAAGGTGCCCATTTGACTGCCTGCTTCGACGCCGGGACGTTGACCGCTACGACGACCGGCTTATGATCGACACCAACCTCATTGACGCCTACGATCTCATGATGGGCTTTGTCGAAAAACATCTCGACGATCCCTTCTATCTGGAAAACGGTGCGACCATCAGCTTGCGCGAGCGCATTTTCTGCGAGGCCATCTCCAACATCATCTCCCACCGCAAATACCGGGATGCCACCCCGGCGCGGATTATGATCTACAAGGATCGGGTTGTGTTGGACAATCCTGCCATGGCCTATTTCCACACCCGCATTACCCCCCAAAACCTGCGTTCACATCCGAAAAACCCCGCCATCTGCAAGTTCATGATCCAAATTGCGCGTTTTGACCAACTTGGCTCCGGGGTTCTCAACATCCATAAATATTGGCCCTACTATGCCCCGGGAACCGAACCTATATTCCGCGAAACCCAACATGGATTCGAACTCACCCTTCCTTTGTTAGAAACGACACCCACAGGACAAGTCACCCCCCAAGTCATAGCGCTCCTTGAACTGGCTGAATCCGAGCTTTCCAGAGAAGAACTGCAACAGGGACTGAACCTCAGTGATCGGCATAATTTCAAGGATCTTTACCTCACCCCTGCATTGGAAGCTGGTCTCATCGAGCGTACCCTCCCCGACAAACCCAATAGCCGTTTACAAAAATACCGGCTCACCGAAAAGGGCCGATCGCTGATTGAAAAAATGAAGGGGCAACCATGAGCAAAACCAAAAAAACTCCGTGCTAGTTCGCCAAGGCCTCTCCACATCGAAACGCCTTCTCAAACTCAATGAGATCGCCATCACCCAGATGCGCACTCTCCTGGCCGATTCCAACCTCAAACGGCTGAAATCATGAAATCCGCCGACAATAAATCGAAGATCACGCCCAAGCTACGCTTCCCGAAGTTTCGGGATGGGCCGAGGTGGAGTTCTGGTTTGCCCGCGACTTGCAGGGACCCCTCGGCTACGCCCGCGGACAGGGGCGATCCCGAGGTGGCAAATCCCCAAGAATTTCATAAAGCCTTTTACGGGATTCTGACATGATGTTGTGCCTATTATCGTATGGAAAAGACGGTTCCCGCCACATCAGGCATCCAGATAATCGCGCCGTAGTTAATCACGGTTCCCAAACCAAACGCATGCTGCTTGGCATGTACTGTCAATGTCTTGAAGCCCAAATCCATTCGCGTGTTGGCCGATTGCAGCCAGATGTCTCCAACGGTGAAATCACCCACGAGTCGGAACGTGGCCGCATTAGTAACAAAATAGACGGCTCGCTCCGTTTCCCCGGCTGCATCATTCATACTGGGCGGCAAGTCTGTATCACCGTTCGTCAAGCCATTGTTGTCCAACCAAATGGAACCATATCCCAAACGATCCATCGCCCGCTGCTTGTAGATCGTTCCCGCCCCGGCACCAGCGCCACCACAATAAGTGGAAATAGTCCCGGTGAAACTGGAAAAATCCGCCTCCGCATCCGTCATCACCAGGGCAACACGTCCGCCACCGCCGCCACCAGCAGGGCCACCATTGGCATGGATAAATCCATCCCCCCAAAGCGTCCCTGAAGTAAGCCAAATACTTCCGCCCGCCCCAGAAGTTGCATAGGCAGTACTGGGGCTTCCGTCTGCGCATATAAGCCCCTCGCTGAGGATAATGCCCTTTACCATCATCCGTATAGAACCGCCACCTGCTGCACTCCATCCACCACTTCCAAGATTCGTGGGCGCCACTATGGACCCGTAACACGGACCTGTTGCACCTGCAATGCGTACGTCGGCCTGAAAAGCGCGTCCCCCATAACTGCCGGGACTCCAACAGTCATGGGCAACATAACCCGGCCCGTATTGGAGCGCATACCCCTTCCCCGTCACATTGACCGCCGCATTCACATCCACCCCGACATTGCCATATACATCCACATCCAGCTTGTTGATTTCATTCGTAGAATTGGCCGAATGGGTCAGCATTCCGCCCGCCAGCACATACAAACCGTTACTGACCACACAAGGCCGGTTGAGCACCAGCGTTCCGTTGCTCAACACGGTAATATTCTCCACCACCGTCAAAGCCGCATTGACAGTTCCCGTCGCTGCCTCAACACCCCCCCCCACGGTTAAATCCAATAAAGTAACCGCCCCCGTAATCATCATTGGGTTAGCCGCATCCATTCGCACTCGCGTGGTCGCATCCGGCACGATCCCAGACGACCAGTTAGCGGCTGTATGAAAATTGTTATTGCTCGTGCCCAACCATACCGCAGGTGTCACCCCAAATAGCCAGTTCTGATTGTTGCCGCTATTCAGTGAGAAAGCCGCCGGAATAGGCAAGCCCAACCGCGCATCACTATCCTGCACATCCACCCCTTGCACGGAACGATAGCCGGATACAGCCAGGTTCCACTTCTGACCGAAATCGGAACTCCCCAGGAAAAGGTTCGTACTTCCGACCGCCCCCAACAAAATGAGATCCCGTAACATCACCGTAGTCCCCTGTTGAAAGGTCATGTTACACGTACCGCCTGGCGCCTCACACCGCAATTCCGTCGCCGTGAAACCGTCACCGAAAACGACTGTGCCCGCACGATTCAACACCGTGACTTTAAAGAAAGTCAGATTAGCCAAATTAACGAACTGATCACCACCATCCGCCAGCAATACAGTGGATCGAGCGGGCGTAAACGTCCCGCCCTTAAAATCCACATTCGCCTGAAAAGTGATCGTTTCGGTTCCCGAAGCACGAAAAACCCCGGCCAGTGCGGCATCACTCGTCACCGTCAGATCGTGTCCCCCCAGATCAAGAGAGGCACCTGTCTGGAGTTCCATGCCATTCACCGTAATGGCCAGGCCCAGTATCGGATACCGTGGCTTCGAGGAGGGGATCCTGACACAATCGTCGGCAATGGGCGCGCGACCAAGGCTCCAGTTAGCACTGATTGCCCAGGCGGTATTGCTGGCCCCCGTCCATTCATTTGTTTGGCCACCCCCGAGAAAAATCCAATTGGCGTTCCCACCACTGTCCGCCGAGTGCAACGCGCTAACCGCCGTGCCAACCCCAGTCATGGCATCAGAGTCCTTGACATCCACGTACGCCACCGATTGCCCTGCTAAACTGGAGACATTCAGCTTCCAGGAGGTGTTGTCCACGGTTGATCGCAGCACCAGATTGGAGGAACCGTAACCGCGGAGAGTCAACATCCCATAAGCGGTCACCGTGTTGGTTTTGCCTGCCTGAAATAGCAGGGTTTTACCAGCGTTCGTACAGGTTAATCCCATAAACGTGCTGGCACCATAAACCGTGGAGGTGGACGAAGCCCCTCCCGCAAAAATGACCTGGCCTCCCGACTGAGACACAAAATTTGCCGCATTGGACCAAATGCCATTCACCGTCAGGGTCTGATTGGTGCGCAGCAAAAGATAACCTCCGTTGCGAATGAGCACGTTCCCGACCACCGCCTCCGTCACGTTCGAACTAATCTCCGTGCGGTCAGTGGCGGATAGATTAGCGTTGTCGACAATCATTGTGCCTTCATTGAATCCCTGCGACCCCGTACGCTCGTACACCGTCCCCGCGCCACCTATATTAACACCCGGAAATCCGTAGCTACTGGCAGTTCCACCGCCGTAGGCGGAAATAATCCCGGTGAAATCCAAACCCGTATTCGTCACTACCAGCGCCACACGTCCCCCGCCACCCGCACCGCTAAGCCCACCGTTGGCACGGATGATTCCACCCCCACTCAGCGTTCCCGCGGTAAGCCCAATACTGCCTCCAGATCCGGAACTAGCATAGCTGGAACTTGCACCCCCATCGGCACAAATGAGCCCCTCGTTACTGATCATTCCACTGACTGTCAATAGAATGACCCCGCCCCCCGCGGCAGAGGTATTACGAAAAGCGCCGCTTCCTAAATTCGTAGGCGCCACAATCGATCCATAACAAGGACCACTCGCGAACCCACCATAACTGGCCGAATCGGCCCAATTAGAGGAGCTACAACCAGGTCCGTTTCCGACCGCATACCCCTTGCCAGTCACATCCACACGGCCCCCCGCCTGGACCGTCAACGCCCCGTTAACCGTCAGGTTGATTTTATAAACCTCCGCAGTCGCGTTAGCCGAATGCGTCAGATTTCCGCCGGACGCCACCCTCACATCGCAAGCCATCACATGGGGCTGATCCACGCGAAATTCAGCGTTCGAACCAATCGTGAAAGACATCGCCGGGCTGAAAGTAGAGCCCATGGCACTAATCCCGATCAACATGTTGGAATAGGTAAAAACCGAGGGTGTCCGCAACGTTCCCCCGTCAATCCAAATGCCGTTGGTGAAACTCCCCCCAACCATCAGCACGGTATTTGTTACCACGAGGGTGTCGTTCGCACCGATGCTCAAAACGCCACCGTTGGTGAGCGTAATACGATTGAAATCATAGGTTGCCGCTTCAGTCCCACTGAGATCCGTACTGTGTGCGGCATAACCTACGTCTCCCCCGCAATTGTTGACGATGAGTTCGCCCTTGCCCGAAACATCCCCCTGCTTCTCCCGGTAGATCGTACCCGCATTGCCCCTGTTGACCCCTGGAAATCCGTAGCCATTGGCGGTTCCACCTCCGTAGGCGGAAACCGTTCCAGTGAAACCGGAAAAATCCATCATATTCGTCATTACCAACGCCACACGCCCACCACCTGCATTGCTATTCCGACCTCCATTCGCCCGGATAGTACCGCCCCCGCTCATCATCCCTGCGGTTAGCCAGATACTGCCACCTGAACCGGAACAACCGTAGCCCGGACTTATATTCCCATCGGCGCAGATCAACCCTTCGTGATGAATCATTCCGCTGACATTCATCAGAATGGCCCCACCGCCTACAACAGAGGGAACCCCCCACCCCCCGCCACTGCCCAAATTCGTGGGTGCTATAATCGAGCCATAACAAGGCCCTCCTGCAAATCCCCCGTAACTACCAGAATACGCAAAAACATTGCTACAACCCGGCCCGTTACCGTACGTATACCCTTTACCCGTCACATCAATAACGGCATTGGACCCCACAATCAAATTCCCACCAATCGTCACACTGAGTCGATAGGTCTCCGATGCCGAATTGGCTGTATGGGTCCACACGCCATTGCTAATCACGCAGTCGCCAAGGATATGGAAATTCGTAAAGCCAGTTGTTCCATACACCGTCGCCACCGTAACCGTACCCACATAACCAATCTGAGTCCATGAGCCAACTTCATGGTTCAAATCCCACGTCATATTTTTGTTGGTCGTCGCGTCGATGATAATGTCGGCACCGGCGCTCGGGACGCCATCGCCAACCCAATTCGCGGGGTTGCTGGCCAAGGCATTAGTACCACCACCATCCCAGATAAATGGGACGCCACCCCAACATGTAAAACTTGCGGCAACAATTGTGAAAAAAACAAAAAGCAATAGGAAACGACGCATGACACCCCCGCTTTTATTTATCCTATCATTCGGTTTCATTTTTCCCTCCCTCATCGTGTCTCACTGTTCTTTACGAATTACGAAAAGGCTCTATCCATTATGGCGCTCCAGAAATTCCCATGCAGCCAAGTTGTCCACCCGATGTCCTTCACCATGGAGATACCGTTTCACATTCCCAGCCACGCCTGCCAACTGATAGGCCCGCTCCACTTCGGCAAACACTGCCGCAAATTCATCTTCGGGCATCACCGCAGTGTTCCACACAACATCGAGTAAGGCGGGATCGGCGCCGGGACAGTAACAGGCATCCCGGCGGCCATGTTGAAACTGGACGGGCTTGGGCGCGGCCAGCGCGGCCCAGTCACATTGTTCAAGCCGCCCACCAAGCTGACTGTAGATGCCGCAATCGCAATGAGGGGGAATCCGCATCCGTTCCCGATAGTGATGCCAGGTACTGAGGATGCAACCGACCACCCCGGCGCGAACGCGCCCGTCCAGTGCCAGCAGGTTCATTGCAAGGTGCGCGCCAGAGGACAAGCCACACACGGCAACGCGGCGCGCATCCACCCCGGACAAACCCGTCGCATAATCCAACGCTACCATGGCATCCCAAGTCCATTCGCCCTGCAAAGTCCACCCGGTATGCTGGAGGGTATGGTTCATGGTCGCCGGCTGCACAACCGCCCAACCCCGCGCCGCGAAATACGCACAAAAATCATCATCATGCCCCAGTGTGAAAGCCCTGGCATCCGCCTCCCCCCACGTCGCCTCGTGGCCGTGCAAGGTGATGAGCAGCGGCACAGGCCCGGGGCCCTTCTTGGGAAGCGCCAGCAACAAGGTATTGCTCCGATCCGACTGCGTCTGGTAGCGCACTCGCCGTAACGTATACAATGGACGAACTTCGGTCTCCAGCACTTCAACCGCTAGCGGCACGCGCGCAGGGAAGCCACCCTTCATCAGCAGACTCGCCAACTTCGCCTGCCATTTCTGTTGCCACTTTTGAAAAGCGGCGGGGGTGTCAGGAAACCGCGAACCACGCGCCGCGAAAACGGTGTTGGACTGAGACTTGCCGACAGGCACCGGTACAACTGCCAGTCGCACCCACCCCTCGCCGGGAGCCATTATTTCCACCTCAAGCGCATAGAGAGAATAGCCCAACGTTCCATCCCAACCCAATCTCAGTTTCGCGGTCAGTCCCTGTTGTTCCACTATCATCAACGGAGCACCAGCCTTCAACACCACCACACTACGGCACGGTTCCTGGGAGACGAATGACAGGAGGCCTGACTTATCGGGGGTTACCACACAGCCATCAAGTTGAGTGGCAGGATGCCCGGGGTGCAGCAGGAAGACTTCTGGCTTCGGCCGATTTTCCACATCCGGCGCAAGCAATCTCCGCGCAAACACGCTGGCCACGGGGTTCCCTTGGATACGCCCGGCAAGTTTCACGTTACAGATACGCCAGAAACCCTTACCGTCGCGTTTCTCCGCAGCAGCCAGAGCTGGAAACCAATCACTCCCCCAGCCACCTTGGCCCGTTACCAGGATCGGAGACCAACCATCGACCGTGAAAGTACGCTCCAGCAGTGGGCTGGGATACCCGAGCACCGCGTCATACCAAAACTTGAAATCATCAGGCTCAAACCCCGCCACCAGCGAATGGCCGGTGGCACGACTAACGAACTGCACGGGGTTCATGCCGCATTCCTTACACACGATTTTATCCTCGAAAAGCGACTGTTCACCGGCGGCGATTTCCAGTATCACCACCTTGGTTCCCTTTTGTACAACCGCCCGCAACTCGCCTGCCGCTTCGATAACAACGGCTAAGTCATCCGCCAAAATCGTATCGACCGCCTCCTGTCCGGGCGTCCAAGTCCCGGCCACAATGCCAAGATCGCAAGCCAGCGTGGCGGCTTTGCCGTCCGGCACGCCAAGTATGGCAACTCGCACGGAAGAAAGATCCTCTACTGGAGGAGGAAAGACATTTAACTCCAGGGAGGTATCATGCATTACCGAATCGTCTGCGGCCAGCAGAGCAAGACGCACGGTGGCAATCCCACGTGTCGTAACCGCTGGAATGTTAAAGCGGAGAAGACCCTGACAGGCACTACTGCAAACCGGCACTTGGGCTGCGCTCCAACCGCCAGCCATCGATTGGCCGCCCAACTCCAGCCGATAGGCCAACCGCGCACCCTGTGGCTGGCTGGAGGTATCATTGCAGACCCACGCCTCCATCTCGACCGTCTCCCCGGAAAAGCAGGCAAAGCGGTCACTGCGCAGATTGACCATGAGCGGTGTGAGTGCCTCACGATAGGTGAAAAAGGCAGGCTTGGGACGCCGCTCCACATCCATAATGGCTTTTACCCAGCCGGCGGGAAAGGCATCGATGAACAGATGAATGGCGCAGGTATTCAGGCGCGAATCACGGCGCATGGCCTCGGTCATGATCCGCACCGACCAGGCTTGATGCGTCTGGCTGGCGTTGACCCAATCTTCCAGGGAATGCTGGGTATCAAACCACGTGAAATGAAAACGGTCCGTCTGCGTCTTGACAATCTGGCTCGGAGACCAGACCCGTTCCTCCTCCGGCGTCTGAGGCAACCAGGTGGAGGGATAGCGACGGCGCATAAGGTCGACAAAGTCCAACCCTTCAGTACCGAACTCACCACAACCGAACATCCAGCCGGGCTTGATGCGTTGCCAATAGCCACGGTGTAGCTTGCCCAAATCAAGCCCATGCCCATTGTACCAACCACAGTAGCAATGGTTGTCCGGCAGACCTGGTCCGGGTGGATCGTAATCCCCATCCACCGCCTTGATAACCCGATCAGGGTTTTCCAAATGAACGGCTTGATCGCAAGCCAGAAAGAAGCTTTCCAACTCGTGACGCGCCAGATGCCGCCACAGTTTTAAGCCCCAGATCGTTGGGAAAGGCTCATTGATGTAAGACACCATGATGTTACAGGGGTGGGAACGGATCAGGCGCTCCATTTCGCCCGCCTGACGCATGCCCTCGGCAAACTGACTCCGCCGCAACATGCCGAACAGTGGCAGATCGCTCTGGGTCATCAGCCCGAGCCGGTCACAATAATCGTAGACTTCCGACTGAACCGGACGTTGAGTCAGGCGCCAGAAGTTCATGTTGCAGAGCTTGGCCAGCAGAATGTCATCAATCAGTTGAGCCCAGTCCTGCTTCATCACATCCTGTTGTTCGAAGCCCATGGTGTTGGCACCGCGCAACCGAATCTCCCGGCCATTGAGAGTCATCCTGCCACGTGGCTCGTTCTCGATGTCCATGCGGAAACTGCGCATGCCGAACTGACAGGCGGCGGCATCCAACAGTTGTCCAGCGGGATTATACAGTTTCGCCTGCAATTGATACAGCCAGGGGGTATCCAAATCCCAGAGGCGCGGCTCAGGAATTTCCAAGTTTAGGCGGTAATAGTTCACCCGCGGCCCCAATGTCCCAGGAAGGCTGAATTCGCGATCTTCACACAAGGTTGCTTCAAAATTCTGACCGAATACGGAGAGGGTCAGCTTGGCAGACTTAGGGTGGATGTCGCAATTCCACAGTTCAACCCAGGCTTCGGCCCGGTTCTCCGCCGGTAATGGCCGCACGAAAAGATCGTGAATGAACAAACCTGCGCGGGCTTCAATCCGCACTTCCTGATAAATCCCCATCCCCGGCGGACAATGATGCCACCCCACTTCCGGATCATCATACCCCGGTCCGGTGGCGGCATAGATCTTGTCACCCTCGAAAAACTCCATACCATTCTCGCCCCAGGAAGTATTACCCCCGCAGATGGCATCGTTCTCGACCTTAATGACAATCGTGTTATTTCCAAGTCGGGCTTGAGCGGTGAAGTCAAATTCGAATGGGGCAAAAAAACCCTCATGGGATCCCATATAATGGCCGTTGATAAAGACGTGTGCCTTATAGTCCACCCCCTTGAAACAGACAAATAGCCGGCCTTTGGCCTGCATCTCGGCAGTAACTTCGAACGGGGTGCGATAGTACGTTACCGCGCGCCCCAGGGGCCCACCGAAGTGCGGGATCTGAACCCTTTCCCAAACTCCGCCACCTGACAGAACATGAGTGAAATCCGCTTGATCGGCCATCGTTTCCACACGCCACTGAAACGATTCCAGCTTCAGCCCTAGACGGGTCGGGGATAGAATAGGCACCAAGTTCTGAAGAAAAGGAGCAAAGCGTTCACGCAACTTACCCAACTCGCCCGCCATATCGACAGGGGTCATTATGGGCCGTGGCTGAAACCGTGCCAGCGGCGCAACTTCAGATTGAACAGGAAGGCCATGCTCGGGACGGGGCGGCGGTGGCGGAATAATCAAGCCAGCCTGTTCCTTGGGACGCTGGGCGGCAATGACGGCAAATAAATCGTCGCTCTTTACTTTATTGTTCATAGCAATCCTAAAACGAATAACAGTCAAATACAGTTTTTCGTCATTTGCAATACAATATCGATATTCCGCGCATTATTAAAAGCATATTTGCATTGCAACTGTATCAAAACACTGTATTGTAATTAGTCATGAAGGTTTCCACTAATGCTCCTTTGTATCAACAACTGACGCTCACATTACGGCGTGAACTTGGTGAACGGCGATATGCACTGGGATCATGCCTCCCGTCAATGCGTGTGCTGGCTGAGCAGTTTCATTGCTCGCTGACCACTGTTCAGCAGGCTTTACGAGCCCTGACTGAGGAAGGCTTACTAACAAGCGACAGCACTCGCGGAGTACGTGTACGCGCCTTCCCGGCGACCAGCCATCCCTCCGGGCGCATCGTTTGCCTGTTTCCCAAATGGGACACACTTCAAACCGAATCCTTTGCCGCTCAATTCCTGCTCGGAGCTGGACTGACGGCCTCGGCGGCGGGTTTCACCGCCGAACCCTTTGCCTTCAGCAACCCCGCCGAACTACAACCCATCCTCGACCGGCTTTGCAGACACCCCCCAGCCGGCGTTGTCTGGGCCGACCCTTATGGAGCCGAACCGCTGGCACGACTGAAAGAGGCCGGTGTTCGCACGGTCACCACCATCCGGCACTTCCCTGAAGTTCCGTTGCCTTACACCCGCGATAAAACCGAAACAGCCCTTCCCTTATTGATTGAAGGCTTTCGTAAACGAGGAGCAAAATGTCTGGGGATCATGGCAATGGGCACCGACGATCCCACCTATCATCCTTTCCTGAACCAATTGCTGGCCGCTGCGGCTGATCAGGGGCTGGCGGTTCCCGCCGGGTTCGTTTGCCATATGCGGGCACACGGACTCGATGTACACGCACAACACATCCTCACACAAGATCTTCTGAGTCGTATGCAACCTGGCGACGGGCTCTTTGCCTTTGCGCCCGACAGCTTAATCGTCGCGCTGGAAGTCGGCCGGGAGAAAGGCCTCGATTTGGGAAAGGAATTCGTGCTGGGGGTTCACAGTATACGATCCGGCCCTGTACCTCACGTACCATTACTTCTGCAAAGCGATATCCGCGCCCATGGGGAAGAGGCCGTCCGCCTGATTCAACGTTGGTTACAAACCAATACACCACCACAACCACAGGCCATTCCGCTTACTCTGGGTTAAATGGCCCCAAAGACCGCACTGACATGGCGATAGATATTCTCTGAAACCAACCGCCCCACGCTGTCGGCATTCTGGCGTACCAGCCCAGAATAACGATCCCCCATCTCGGCGGCCACCTTATATCCCACGTGCAGTAACTGCCTCAGATCCGGACTATAGCGCGAACAGCCGACATCATGCCGCAAGGCGGCAGCAAAGTCCCCGGCACTCCACCGGTTCACTTCATCCACGGAAGGCAACCGGTGCCGGTCAACATCGACCACCGTAGCATAAGGCTTGCACAATTCATCGAACCGCTCCATTGCCCTGGCGTAGAGCTCCTTAGCCAAGGCCAGCCCGGCGTCGCCAGACAAGGCCAAGCCCATCAGTTCCTCCAGCCAGGTGGTTCCGGCCGTCTTGAGATGCAACCCCGCATCATACTTTCGAAGCGTCTCGGCAATGGCCGGGTAAAGAGAATACTTGTCACTGCCGGAATGAACACTGAGCTTGAGATTCTCGGGTAATCCAAATTTACTAATGGCGGCGCGCACGGCCAACACATCCCCCTCAAACTCCCGTTGGAATGCGCCCACATCCCCCACATAATCCACCCCTTTATTGAACCGACCGCTGAATTTCGGGGCAATGGTCTGCGCCTTAATCCCCTCCTCCGCGATTGCGGCCAGAATAAGGAACAATTCCGCTGGCGTCTGCGGAATGTCGGTCTCATCCATCGAGACTTCGGCCACAAACCCGGCCTCCCCCTTCACCGCCGCCACACGCCGGTAAGTCCGCCCCGCTTCCTTCACCGCAGGCAGATACTTGCGAGCCACCCCCACCAGATCGGCGGACGATAACCCGAATCCCACCGACAGGGCCTGCAACGACTCCTGCTGACGATCGGCAAAGGCGCGCACTTCTCCTTCATCTACCGGGGCTCCAATAAAATCGGCCACATCTAGGGTGAAAAAGTCCGCCGCCTGAATATATTTGTCCACGATCCTACCATGGATGTGATCGGCATCAACAAAGTAAGGATCGTGCCAGCCCAACATTCGGACAGCATCCTCCGCCTCCCGGCGTACCGAGCCCGGTGCCGTCCCGATAATGCCATGTTCACGCTCAGATTTATTCCACACCGGAATGACGCCAACCCCCTCATCGCGCGCCCTGAGCAGTGCCCGCAATTGGAATACCCCTTGACATCCAAACCGATCGCCAACGCCCATCGAATATTTCCCAAGTTTCATGATAGCCTTTCCCCATCTCCCTCAACAAAGCAACTCCGGAAAGCAAACAATGAAATATGACACTGCCTGAACCGATGCGTCAATTTATCATTGATCAAACGTCACGAGTCCGCCTTCACGCAGACTGAGAAAATCTTTTGATTTACTGCCATATTTGCGCCCCACAATGATATGATCGAGCACTTTGATCCCGATCACCTGACCGGCTTGCACCAATTGCCGGGTCAGTCGCACGTCCTCCGCTGAGGGCGTAGGATCGCCGGAGGGATGATTATGTACAAGCACCAGGGCGGCGCCGCCCGCTTGAATGGCACTTTTAAACACCTCCCGGGCGTGCACCAGACTGGCATCCAGAATCCCCTTTGAGATTTCACACGGGGTTCCCTTCAGCCGGTTACGGGTATCCAGATTCAGCGTCCAGAACCGCTCATGATCCAATCCACGTACCTGTTCCCTCATCAGATCCGCCACATCCTCGGGGGTCCGGACAAATACCCCACGTTCATCCCGGGTTTCCTCCGCCATGCGCCGGGCCAAATCCAACGCCGCACGCAAGATCTGCGCTTTGACTTTCCCGAGTCCCTTGAAGGATTTTTCCCGCAACAACGCCTCGGACGAAACGCGCGCCAATGCTGTCAGGCTTCCATATTTCAAAAGGATCCGCTCAGCCAGGTCCACCACATTCAGTCCCGGCGAACCGGTTCTCAACAGGATAGCCAAAATCACGTCATCGGAAACATTCTCGACCCCCTGCCTCTCCATCGCTTCACGGGGTCGTAACCGCGCAGGCATGTCGCGTATCCGATAACACAACGCCCCACCGCCTGCCTCCTGCAGGGCATAAACCTCACCCACTTTGTTCATGGACGGGTAATTTAATATATTATAACTATAATTAAAGATAAATTAATAAATCACGGATTGAGGGCCGTGTTGTTGCCAGTCTGCGGTGACGCGCCTGGCCACAGATGTAAAATCAGTTCCCGCCATGGGAATCCAGGAGACATTGATCTGATGGCGGAACCATGTCATCTGTCGTTTGGCCAATTGCCGCGTGCGCTGAATGGTTAGGTGGATGGCAGCCGCCTGCGATAATGTTCCCTGCAGACGACTCATGGCCTCGGCATAACCGATGGCTCCAGCGGCTGTCCCGGAGAGTTTTCCGTATCGCGTCACCAGCGCCTGCGTTTCATCTAACAATCCGGCCTCATACATCTCATGAACTCGAAATTCAATCCGCTTCACCAGGACTTCGCGAGGTACCTCGATCCCCGTTACCACAGATTCCCGCAACCGGTTCCCCCACGAGTGGGGAGGCGCGAGAAAGCCGGACTCAATAAGTTCCAGTGCCCGGATCAAACGTCGGCTATTGGAGGGATCCGCCAATCCCTCTAGCCAAGCAGGATTTCTAGCCGCCAAGGCCGTCCGTAGTCCCTCCAGTCCGTCACACTCCAAGACCGCCTGCCATCGTGCCCTCACCGCAGGGGACGGATCGGGAAGTTCATCTAAGCCATTGAGAAGAGCCTTGATGTAAAGCCCCGTCCCTCCGGCAATGATCACGGGAACGCTCCGCTCATGAGCCGATTCAAAACACCGCCGGGCTTCCTGAATAAATCGCGCCACACTGAAAGATTCAGAGGGATCCACCAAATCCAGCCCCCAATAGCGAACTCGACTGCGTTCTGCCGGAGATGGTTTGGCGGTACCAATATTCATGCCGCGATAAACCAGCATGGAATCGGCCGAGAGAATATCTGCCCCCATGGACTCGGCCAGTCGTTGGGCCACATTGGTTTTTCCTGCCGCCGTTGGCCCGACGAGGAAAAAGGCCTGAGCTTGACCGCTGGCGGAACTCATCCGCGGGAAACCTGGTCATCGTGAGCCCAAAATGAGGAGATCATATAAAGGCCAACCCCGACGCAAATGGCCGAATCCGCTACATTAAAAGCCGGGAAATGATGATTCTTCCAATAAAAATCGAGAAAATCGACCACATACTGAAATCGAATCCGGTCGAACAAATTACCGGCTATTCCGCCCAGCATCAATCCGAGGGAGATCCGGTGAATCAGGCTGTCGGTCAGAAAAGACCGGCGGAAGACAATCAGTAGCACCAGCACAACTGCGGATAAAGCAACGAGAATGCCGTTCCACCCACCCAACACACCCCAAGCCGCCCCGATATTACGCACATAGGTAAGGCTGAAAAATCCAGGGACGAGTACCAAGCTGTCGCTTAAATGGAATTTGAGCGTGACCAGATACTTGGTAATCTGGTCGAGCACAACAATCACAATACTCAGCAATAACACCTGCATGATGAGCCCATGCACTTTCCCCCACATCACGTAGCGAGGGAAAGCACCTCCAGGACGACCGGTTATTCCGGCTCCTCAGGTTCAGTCACTTCGGGCGTCTGCTCGACTCCCTGCGCCAGGGTATCACCAAACGGACGGAAACGGGTGCGTCCCTTTTCCTGCTCCGACTGACAACGAATGCACATGCGGGCAAACGGAAGGGCATGCAAACGAGGCTTTTCAATCGTACAACCACAGCTATCACATAACCCGTAGGTACCCTCGGCAATGCGACGCAACGCACTATCAATTTCAAAAACGGAATCATGCTCACTGCTCACCAGCGTCAGGGCAAATTCCTTATCGAAATCATCCGTGCGATCTTCAGACGAAGTGTCGTCAACATATTTGAGAGAATCATCCGATTGAGCGGTAATCTGACCGGTTAGGCGATCCCGCATCTTGATCATAGCCTCCTTCAACAACTGAAGCGATTTTTCGTCAATAGGAGACAGACGCATGGACCGTGATTCCGGTTTAACACCCTTCCCAACCACAGGCTTTTCAGCCAGGACCTTGGGGACAGATTTCGCCACTGGTTTCTTTGCACTTACAACAGGCTTCGCAACAGGTTTGACAGCTTTTACTGTTTTCCCTTTTGCCTTAACCGTTTTTTTCAGCACTTTGCTTGCCGCAGCTGTTTTTTTCACCATAGTCTCCACCTTTCGCCCAGCTTAACTTTTCTGCTTCCGTAGAAAAAGCACGCCTAAATATCAAACGGATTCTATGCTGTCAACCTTGGCATCAGTTTCCTTTTGCCCAGGCAAGAATATCGTCTGAAAGTGCCCCCACTTCGATAATGCGACACTTCTCATTTTCCTTATCACCGGGAATCTCAAGTTCATCCCCGCCATGATGTCCGGCCAGAACTTTTCCTAATTTACTGCTACAGGAAATAATTCCTTTTTCAGTATCCTGATCCCATTCCCCCAGGATGCTGTAGGTGTGCTTCTGGCCATTTTCCATCTGGAGCACCACCCTGGTCCCCATCCCGGCAGCCTCCGTGGCACACGAGGCAAAGTCGGTACCATGCACCATCTTAAGATCCAATTCCAGTTCGGCACTGCGATGCATGAGGATACCCTGCTGTTCCTTGGCGGTCTTATATTCAAAATTCTCACGAAGATCACCATAGCTCCGGGCCACCCCAATGTCGCGGCTATTCTTTGGAATATCTTCATTCACAATCTTCTCCATCAACTTCTGACGTTGCCGGTAAGAACGCCAAGACGTCAACCCATTCTTAGACGCCGCCGTCTCTTCCGCCTCGGAACGTTTGTCGACCAACAATGAAACCAAATCGGGATAGACCCTGACAATGCGCCCGATCATGGCCTGGGTATCCACCGGAATCTTGCCCATCACGGCACGCAGATAGCGAATGAAGCTGGTTCGTTGCACATCATTCATGGCCTTGGAGGCCACTTCCAAAAACTCGCGTTGCTGGACCAGTTCTCCCAGCTGATTAGCCGCGCGCAACCGCTCCCCGTTATACGTCTTCTCCATTTCCGGCAGAATATGGAACAGCAAATCACCCGTGGAACCCAACCCCCATACCTCCAGACGATCCGGACGTTTGGCCAGCCACAACAGGACTTCCACCCCGGCTTTACGCATCCCCACCAATTCCTTGAAGACCGACGCACAAGCCTCCTCCTGCCCGACCTCCATCATAAAGGCCACACAGGTATTCAGAACATTCATCACCATCGAAGGGATGGCACCAAGAATGGTATCATACAAACGCGCGCTATCCCGCTCCGCCAACAGCTTTAGAAGCGCTTCCAGCCGTTTGGAACTGATCGCCATCGCGGCCGCCATAAAATTCTCCGGTTCAATCAGGCTGTCGGCTTCCCGCACCCAATCCACCTGTTCAGCGGGCACATTCCATTGCCGCGCGGCCACTACAATCTGGACCCGGATATTCATATCCTTGTCGCCGAAGCCCAGCATCAGAAAGGCCAGCCGCTCCCCGACCACACGCAGACTGGCCGCATCCAATTCGCCGGGCTGGGCATTATCCGCCAGTTCGGCAAGGCGCGCAAAAATCCCTTCTGCGGTCCGTTCACCGGCCAGTGAGGCAAACCAGGTGCCATCATAGGCTTGCGCCTTTTCCAACAGGGTCATGGGCTCGCTTCGCTTTGATGGGATCACGACCAGGGGATCAGACTTCAATGCTTTGCGCGCGGAATCCCAGAATGTTTTCCAAGCGTCCGGCTTGATGATTCCGTCCGCGAGAATTTCCTGCAAACGTACCACCGTTAACGGACCATAACTGCGCAGCGCAATGCGAACCAGTTCCGCCGCTTCAGTCTCGGCCAAGGCCGCCAGGGCCACGGCATCGCGATATTTACGGGCAAGCAGATGTTCATCACCCACTGGCTGAAGCGTTTCCGCAGCATAGGCAAAGGACATTTCGTGCCCCATCTTGCGGGTAAAATCAATCGTGACGCGTTCATAAAAGGAATCGACATTTTTTACCGCCCCAACGCCCCACGTCTTGTCCATGCAAAGCAAACCCGGTTTAAGGTGCAAGAGAATGTCGAGTCGCCGGAAACATTCGGTCAGGTTGACCCCTTTTTCAAACCCCACATTGGCTACAAATTTCTTCCGGACGGGATCATTGCGATAAATATGAACCAGACGTTTGATGCAAATATCGCGGAAAGCCGGAACACGGCTATTCCAATTGGCGCGCATCCCCAGCACTTTAACAGCCTCTTCCTGCTTCCCCCGATCCAACAGGGCCTCTTCCATCAGTTCAGCCCAACCACTGGTTTTGGTGCCCATTCCACCCCGATTCAATTCCCGTAATGCATTCTGCATATCATCCACGGGCATATTTTCGTCGGACACCTTGGCTAAAAACCACTCTTCAAACTGGTCTTCCCCCATGGGAATATGTGCTAATGCTTGCATACTTCGCCCTTCCCTCTCATTAAAGGGCGGAAGTTTTAACACATCACTCCCTCGGGCACAAGACACAATGGAGATTATCTCATCGCTGGTTCAACCCTTGACTCTTGAAGCAATCTGTCGCAATAAATAGGGTCATGAGTGCCAAGCCTGTCATTGCATTGACTATGGGTGACCCCGCCGGGGTGGGACCGGAACTCTGCCTGCGCATGTTGGCGGATCCGACAGTGCTGGCCTGTTCCACCCCCATCATTTTCGGTAATGTCAGGTTGCTGCAACGGGTAGCCAACGCCACAGGACTTCCCTTCCCCCATGACGCAACCTTTCGCGACATCCACTGTGAAGGGCTGGACTCCATCAAACCCGGCAAACTCGCACCTGCCTGCGGCACCGCAGCGTACCGCTGTATCGAGAACGCTATTCATGAAGCCATGGCAGGCCAAGTCAAGGCGATCGTCACGGCGCCTCTCAACAAGGAATCCCTGCATCTGGCAGGCATCCCCTACCCCGGCCATACGGAAATGCTAACCCACCTTACCGGGGCCAAACGCACCTGCATGATGCTCAGTTCTGAAAAAATCACTACCAGCCTTGTTACGACTCACACCTCCCTGGCCTCGGTGCCGGGCAAGTTGAGCGTGAACGCCATTCTGGACACCATTCACCTTACGGCAGAAACCATGCGACGTTTGCGGCGGCATGAGCCCCGTCTGGTGGTCTGCGCCCTTAACCCCCACGCTGGCGAACATGGATTGTTCGGGGATGAAGAAACACGCTTGATTGAACCGGCGGTGGCGCAAGCCCGCCAGGAGGGCTTGATCATTGAAGGGCCGCTACCCCCGGACACCGCCTTCCTCCCTGACCGGCTGGCCAACACCACCGCCCATATCTGCATGTATCATGACCAGGGCTTGATCCCTTTCAAAATGCTCGCCTTCGAAACCGGAGTCAATATCACGCTCGGCCTGCCCATTACCCGGACTTCGCCCGACCATGGCACGGCCTTTGATATCGCCTGGACCGGCAGGGCCAATCCCACGAGTATGCGCCAAGCAATTTTGTGTGCCGTAAAACTAGCCACTAATAAGGAGATCCCATGAAAGTCGTTGCATTTAACGGAAGTCCACGTCCCGACGGAAACACCGCCACCCTGATCAAACAGGCTTTCTCTGTCCTTCAGCAGGAGGGCATCAAGACAGAACTGATCCAGGTGGGTGGGCATCTTTTGCATGGCTGCGTTGCCTGTTATCAATGCGGCGTCAATAAAAACGGCCGTTGCGTCCAACAGGATAAAGTCAATGAATGGATTGAATCCATGCGGGAGGCCGACGGAATTATTCTCGCCTCACCGACCTATTTTGCCGATGTCACCTCGGAACTGAAAGCACTGATTGACCGGGCCGGATTTGTGGCGCGGGCCAATGGCGGCTTTCTTAAGCGCAAAGTGGGGGCAGCAGTGGTGGCGGCCCGCCGGGCAGGCGGAATTCATGTATTTGATTCCATCAACCATTTTTTCCTGATCCAGGAAATGCTGGTGCCCGGATCCTGCTACTGGAACATGGGCTTCGGGCGTGACAAAGGCGAAGTTTCCAAGGACGAGGAAGGCCTGAAGACCATGACCATTCTGGGCGAGAACATGGCATGGTTATTGAAAAAAACGCGATAATGTCCGGCGCAAGAATGGCGCCGTAATGTGAAATTTGTCATGCACCCCCTCCCCGTCACGGCATCGAAACTTATTGCTGCCCTTTGCTTTACCGGATATAAACAGAGGCGTTTGAATCAACCCAGCTTTTGAGCGAAAGGAATGGCGTTATGAGCAAAACAGTATTGATCCTTCTGGCGGTTGTGGCGGTCGTCGTCATTGTGGTTATCAGCATTTACAACAAGCTGGTCTCGCTCCGCAATCTATTCAAGAACGCTTTTGCACAAATCGACGTTCAACTGAAGCGGCGGTACGACCTGATCCCCAACCTGGTTGAAACCGCCAAGGGGTATCTCAAACACGAACACAGCACCTTGGAAGCCGTGGTTGCCGCCCGAAATCAGGCCTATACCGCCAACCAGAAAGCCGCCGCCAACCCGGCTGATGCCGTCGCCATGCAGGGTTTAATGCAGGCAGAAAGCCAGATGGCAGGTGTGCTAGGCCGCCTGATGGCTGTCGCTGAAGCCTACCCGGATCTTAAGGCGAATCAGACCATGCAGCAGTTAATGGAGGAACTCACCTCCACCGAAAACAAAATCTCGTTCGCCCGCCAAGCGTATAATGATGCCGTCATGATGTATAATAATGCACGGGAAACCTTCCCGAATGTCATCATCGCCAACAACTTCGGCTTCACCGCCGCCCCGTTGTTCGAAATTCAGGCACCCGCCGAACGCGAAGCGGTCAAGGTTCAGTTTTAAATTAGTCAAGAGTCGAGAGTTACGAGTCGAGGATAAAAAGTTGGATTCCCTTTAGACTCGCAACTTACGACTCCCAACTCGTGACTCTCTCCTATGACAACCGATCCCATTTGCGGAATGACCGTGGATGAGGCAACGGCCCTTTCCTGCGATAAGGACGGAAAGACGTGGTATTTCTGCCATGAATCCTGTCGACGGAAATTCCTCGGACTTCCACCCGCCGCCCCCTTAAAGTCCCCTACCGCCGCTTATTTCTGCCCTATGTGCGCGGGCGTGGAAAGCGCTACCCCAGGAACCTGTCCGAAATGCGGCATGGCCCTTGAGAGCAGCGGTCTCACGCCCGACGAGGATACCACTGAATTGGACGATATGCGGCGACGGCTAAAATGGGGCATCACCCTCGGCCTGCCTCTCTTTATCATCGCCATGGGCCCTATGATTTTCGCCACCATGCACGCATGGCTCCCCTCGCCGTATTCCCGATGGGTGGAAATGTTGTTGGCGTTTCCTGTCGTACTTTGGTGTGGCCGCCCTTTCTTCCAGCGCGCCTGGCTCTCCCTACGCACACGGAATCTCAACATGTTTACGCTCATCGGACTGGGCACAGGCACCACCTTTGGCTATAGCGTGGTTGCCCTGCTCTTCCCCGGGGTTTTCCCCGACTCTTTCCATCATCAAGGTGTCATTCCTATCTATTTTGAAGCCGCCTCAACCATCACCATTCTCGTCCTGCTCGGACAGGTTATGGAATTGGAAGCGCGCAGGAAGACAGGCACTGCCATCCGTGAACTGCTCCAACTGGTCCCCCCCACTGCCTGTTTGGTTAAGAACGGCGAAGAACATGAAATCCCGCTCAACACCATACAACTCGGCGACCTCCTTCGCGTCCGTCCCGGTGGCAAGATCCCAGTGGATGGCGAAATTTTCGAAGGCCATGGCACCATCGACACCTCCATACTGACGGGCGAATCCGCCCCCGTTGAAGTCATCCCCGGGGATCCGGTCGCCGCTTGCACTCTCAATCGTTCCGGTTCCTTTTTAATGCGCGCTTCCAAAATCGGTGCCGACACCCTGTTTGCCCGGATTGTTCAGCGGGTGGCAGAGGCGCAACGCAGTCGGGCGCCGGTACAATATCTAGCCGATCGCGTGGCCGCCATTTTTGTGCCCATGGTCGGCGTCGCAGCTTTGACCACCTTTGCAATCTGGGCCTGGTGTGGTCCCGAACCACGATGGGTCTTTGCCATGATCAACGCGGTCTCCGTCCTCATCATCGCCTGCCCCTGCGCCCTGGGTCTCGCCACGCCCATGGCGGTGATGGTCGGCATCGGCCGCGGCGCCCGTGCCGGAATTCTCATTCGCGACGCCACCGTGCTGGAACAGTTGCAACAGGTGAATACCATCGTGGTCGATAAAACCGGCACCTTGACCGCAGGCAAACCTGCGGTAGTGAAAATGGTTCCTGAAGATCAACCGTTGCTCCAATTGGCAGCGTCCGTTGAAAACCTCAGTGAACATCCTATCGGGCAGGCGATTGTGGGTTATGCCCAAGGAAAAGGACTGCACTTTATGCCCGTCGAACGCTTTGAGTCGATCGCAGGCGGCGGGGTAGCCGGCATTGTCGGCGGAACACACATCGTGGTTGAAAAGGCCACCCTGGAAGATCTGACAAGCGAAGGTGGCTCCCTTCAGGAAACTGACAACCACACCCACATTGTCATCCGCCAGAATGGACGTCTGGCTGGACATATTGCCTTATCCGATCAAATCCGGACCACCACACCGGTCGCCATCAAAGCCCTTCACCAGATGGGACTGCAAATCATCATGCTGACCGGTGACAACCCGCAAGCCGCCAGCAAAGTGGCCCGTGAACTCGGGATCGATCAAGTCCACGCTTCCGTCACACCCGAAGGAAAACAGGACTTTATCCGGGCCTTAAAAGCCAATGGACGCAGTGTTGTAATGGCAGGTGACGGCATCAATGATGCGCCGGCACTAGCTTTAGCCGATGTGGGGATCGCCATGGGCACAGGAACGGATGTTGCCATGGAAACCGCTGGGGTTGTGCTGGTGAAAGGGGATTTGCAGGGGATTGTCCGGTCGATCCGACTCAGTCGATCCGTCATGCGAAATATCCGCCAGAACCTTTTCTGGGCCTTTGCCTATAATCTGATCGGCATCCCCCTTGCCGCAGGTGCCCTCTACCCCTGGACCGGCCTGCTATTGAACCCCATGTTCGCGGCAGCGGCGATGAGCTTCAGTTCCGTTTCCGTCATTACCAACGCCCTGCGCCTCAAATACGTGCAAATGAGCCTGTATTGACTCGACACGTGAGGCTGCCCCCCCCATAATGCGGCCCATGCAACCACAAGAATTTATTGTTCGTCTGGATCAAGCCGGAATGCCCCTGCAAAACTTTCTGGCCCAACGCCTGAACCTGTCCCGGAACAAGGCCAAGGGACTGCTGGATGAACGTCTGGTGTTTGTCAATGGACGCCGCATCTGGATGACTCATCATGAAGTCCACAAAGGGGATAAGATCGAGGTGATGGTACCGTCAAAACCCGCCGCCGCCCAAAAAGCCAAGCCTCCGGCCATCCTTTATCAGGACACCGAATACATCATTGTCAATAAACCGACGGGGCGTCTTTCCAACGGGCCGGACAGCCTTGAATCGGACCTGCAAACACTTTTAAAAATGCCCCGACTGCAAGCGGTACATCGGCTTGATCGTGACACCTCCGGCTGCATTCTCATCGCCAAGTCCAAGGAGGCTTTTGACAAAGCCGTAGACCTCTTTAAAAAGCAGGAGATTTCCAAGATTTACCACCTGCTTGCCATGGGTGAAATCAAAGAACGTGAACGCCGTATTGATTACCCACTTGAGAACGAGCCCGCGGTCACGAAGCTCTATCGTGTTTCCAGTAATCCCCTGGCCAGCCATCTCAAGGCCTCGCTTGAAACCGGGCGGACCCACCAAATCCGCAAACACCTGGCCTACATCGGGCATCCGGTGCTGGGCGATAAAACCTATGCCGTTCGCGGCGCCATTCCCGAAGAACTCCGCATGATCGACCGGCAAATGTTGCATGCCATGAGCCTCCGGTTTAATTCCCCCTTCAATGGACGTACCATCCGGGTTGAGGCCCCACTCCCTCGTGATTTCACATTATGGATGAAACGACTGGGTTTGAAATAAATGGGTTTGAATTCAAATAATTATCATGCGGAGACGGCGTATCCCGCCTGCCATGCCATGCGCAGCATTGCGGGCAGGTTGCCGCACCCGTTTTTGCGATCTTGGCGTGCTTCTGTTCAATATTCCTGGTTTCGACGGCCGATTCTTCTCACATTTTTTCTGGCGCTTATTCTAACCGGCTGTAACCCTCCCGGTAAAATCACCATTGACCCTTTTCGCGCCACAACCGTGGCAGAGGCCCTGGCACAATCTAACACGATTCAAAATCTGGATCTCTATTACCGCCACCTCCCTCGCTTCCCAATGGATATCCTCGTCCTCAAAAACCTCCAACAGCTCAATCTCCGCACCTGTACCCTCGGACGCCTGCCCGATGAAATTGCCGCTCTCTCCCAATTGACACGGCTGGACTTGGGGCAAACCGGCCTGACGAATCTGCCGCCGGTCATTGGGCAACTTGCCAACCTCACCCATCTGTGGCTCAACGATAACCCACTCCCCGCCCTGCCCCGGGAAATCGCCAACTTATCCCATCTCACCTACCTGAACGCCGATCGCACCTTTCTGACCCAGCTGCCTCAGGAGCTCGGGCTACTCCCCAACCTGAAATGGTTGCGGCTCAATAACAACCGCCTCACCGCCCTACCCCAGGATATGAGCGGACTGGCCAAAAACCTCAAAGTTCTTTATCTTATTGGCAACCCGATTTCGGCACAGGAACAGAAGCGGATCAGGGACAGCCTCCCCGGTTGCCATGTCATCTTTAATGCCGGACAGGCCGAGAAGAATTAACAGCAGGAGCGGACAAAATGAAAACTTCAAAACTTCGACTTGGAGTAAATATCGATCACGTGGCCACATTGCGTCAGGTTCGAGGCACCCGCTATCCTGACCTCGTTCAAGCCGCCAGAGTGTGTGAAATCGCAGGGGCCAAGGGGATCACCATTCACCTGCGGGAAGACCGTCGCCATATTCAAGATCAAGATGTCTTTGCCTTACGCAAAACGATTAAAACCCGGTTAAACTTGGAAATGGCAAATAACCCGGATATCGTCTCCGTGGCCCTCAAGGTCAAGCCCGATGAAGTCTGTTTGGTCCCTGAAAAACGGCAGGAACTGACCACCGAAGGCGGCTTGGATGCCGCAGGCCAGGCACGCCGGCTGCGCCCCACCATTCAAAAACTGTCCGAGGCCGGCATCGAAGTCAGCCTGTTCATCGCTCCGGATCCCCGGCAAATCGAGGCCGCCGCCCGACTCGGGGCGCCGGTGATTGAATTGCATACCGGCACTTACTGCAATCTCACTGGCGCGGCCGCCCGGAAAGAACTTAAGGCCCTTTGCGAAGGGGCACGGCTCGCCCACACCCTCGGCCTGATCGTCAACGCCGGGCATGGCATCAACACGGCCAATGCACGCGGCATCATGGATATTCCCTACCTTAGCACCTTGAATATCGGCCACAGCATCATCTGTCAGGCCGTCTTTGTCGGTCTCCATCGCGCGGTCAAAGAAATGCTCGAGTCCCTGCAGGCCTACCAGGGAGGCCGGGCGTAATGACCGAAGTTGTCATCGGTACCGGTGTGGATCTGGTAGAAAATGAACGCCTGCATGTTCTGATGGACAAATGGGGCGACCGTTTTAAATCGCGGGTGTATCTTCCCTCCGAGCAGGCCTATTGCGAGAGCAAAGCCTCGCCTTGGCTCTATTACGCCGGACGTTTCGCCGTCAAGGAGGCTGTTTCTAAAGCCTTTGGCACCGGCATTGGCAACGAGCTCAACTGGCTGGACATGGAAGTCGTCAAGGATCCTGTCTCCGGGGCTCCCTCCATTACCCTGAGCCCGCATGGTCAACTCCTTGCCAGAAAACAAGGCGTGATCCGTGTGCTGATCAGCCTGTCCCATACCCATAATTTTGCAGTGGCCCATGCGCTTCTGATTGGCGAAAAACGAGGAAAAGAATGAAAGCAGTAACGACCGCTCAAATGCGGGAACTGGACAAAATTGCAACCGCCGAATTCGCGATCCCGGGTTTTGAACTAATGCGACGTGCCGGCGAAGGCGTAGCCGGCACCGTCAGTTATCTCGCCGAGCGGATCCGCGGGGGCGACGCCTTTATTCACATCATCGCCGGGCGCGGCAATAACGGGGGGGACGCTTTTGCCGCCGCCTTGCTTCTGCACGAGGAAGATTTTGACGTCGAAGTCCTGCTCGCCGGGTCGGCCTCTGATATCCGTGGCGATGCCCTGCGCCATCTTGGGAAAATGCGGGCCGCCGGAATTTCCCTGATTGAACTCCCCACCAAGGAATCTTGGATGGATGCCATGCAGACGGCAGGGAGCGGGGAAATCATCGTTGACGGCGTATTGGGGATTGGCGCCAGCGGCCCGCCCCGGGGTCCGATTGCCGGCGCCATTCATTACATCAACAGTATTTCGGACGACAATCTGGTGGTTTCCATTGATGTCCCCTCCGGACTCGATGCCGATACCGGCGAAGTCCCCGGCGAGGCGGTCATTGCCGATGTCACGGCAACGATTGGCATGCCGAAAATCGGCATGCTGACCCAGCAGGCCATCCCGTATATCGGTACACTGGACGTCATCGGGATCGGCATTCCCATGGAATTGACTTCGTCCTACGAATCACCCCGCCACCTGATTACCGGCTGGGACGTAAGACAACGCATGCCCAAGCGGTCACGCCTGGCACATAAAGGAGACTTCGGCCATGTGCTGGTCATTGGTGGCGCCATTGGCTACGCCGGTGCCCCGGCGATGGCCGCCATCGCCGCCCAACGTTCCGGTGCCGGCCTGGTCAGTGCCTTAATGCCTCGCGCCATCTATCCGGTGGTGGCGGGAACCATGCTGGAAGTCATGGCGCATCCGGGGGAAGAAACGGCCACAGGCTCCCTGAGCACAGCAAACTGGAAACAATGGCGGGACCGCATTAACGATTTTTCTGCCATCGTGGTAGGCCCCGGTATGAGCCGCCATCCCGACACCACACACTGGGTTCATCAATTACTGAAGGAATGTCGGCGGCCACTGCTGTTGGATGCCGACGCGCTCAATGCGCTTGAGGGTAATCCGGAGTGGATCGCCAAAGCCCAATGCCCGGTGGTTATCACTCCCCACCCCGGCGAGTTGGCACGGCTGCTGGGTTGCACCACTAAGGAAATTCAACAAAACCGTGAGGCGGCCATTCAAGATGCGGTGCAACGTACCAATGCCGTTGTGGTGCTGAAAGGGGCCGGGACCCTTGTCGCCCAGAAGGGGCAGCCGCTTCACATGAATATGACAGGCAATCCCGGCATGGCTACCGGGGGCACCGGCGATATTCTGTCAGGCTTTATTGGCGGCCTGATGGCACAAGGGCTTTCCCCCTTTGATTCAGCCTGTGTGGGAGTCTTCCTGCACGGCCGCGCCGGGGATAACGCCATGTGGGTCCGTTCCCAGGCCAGCCTGACCGCCACCGACCTCCTCAAGGAATTTGGAAATGTGTTCCGCGAAGTGACGATCCGATAGATCTCCAATGAAACATACCCATGAGCGTCGACATTCTTTACCTGCCGTATGGCCCAGCCCACCGCTGAATATTACCTTGGTCGAACCGGAGATCCCTCCGAATACCGGAAATATCGCCCGGCTTTGTGCCGCCACCGGAACTCGGTTGCACCTGATCGAACCGCTGGGGTTTCAACTGACCAGCTCACATCTGCGCCGGGCCGGTCTGGATTACTGGGATTCCGTGGATCTCACGCGCCATGCCTCATTGGAGGCTTTCCACCAAAGCCTGAACGCCCCGCGCTGTTTCTATTTCAGCACCCGCTCCCGCCTCTCCTACACCGAGGTAACCTATCACCCCGGGGATGTCCTGATTTTCGGGAGCGAATCCAAAGGCCTGCCGGAGGCCGTGTTGGACGCCCATGAGGCGCAAACACTGGGAATTCCCATCCGCACGGAACATGTGCGCTCGCTCAATCTCGCCAATGCCGTGGCCATCGTACTGTACGAGGCACTCCGCCAAATCACAGCCTTACAACGAGAACCGCTCGGAAAAGATGCGGCGGACCCCTTGCTTTTTTAAAATGGATTGTACGCTTTTCATCATGGGTGGCGGACCGCAAAGATAGGCATCGCGCTCCTTCAAGTCAGGAACCAGACGATGGATCCGTTCCTCATCCAGTCGCCCCTGTTCTCCTTGCCAGGAGGGATCATCACTCATCACATACACAACCCGGAAATGCACAGGGAAGGCCGCCACAAGCGCCTCCAACTCCGCCCGAAACACGACTCCTACCGCATTCCGGTTCGCGTACAACAGGATCACATCCCGCCCCGCTTCCAGAAGAGCCCCCCCCATCGCACGGATAGGCGTGATGCCAATCCCTCCCGCAATCAATAACACTTTGGACGAGACGGCACGTGCCGCGGTAAAAACCCCGTAGGATCCATCAACGATGGCCGGAGTTCCCGGCTTCAGTTGAGGGATCTGTCGGGTATAATCGCCCACTTGCTTGATGGTCAGACGAAGCTCTCCGCCATGGGGGGGCATTGACAAGGAAAAAGGATGAGTCTGCCACCAGAAACCCGGAGCCAAAAAACGAACGAACACAAATTGCCCGCCCTTTGCGCAGAACCGATCCATCGCACGTCCGTCAATATATACGGAAGTGGCATCCGGTGACTCCGGGACCAGCCGCACCATATGGAACCGATGACGTTGAAAATTCCACAAGGGACGAACGAGACGGTAATACAGCAAATTGCCAAAAACGAAGATAGAGAGAGAGCACCAGTATATGGAAAACGCACGATTCCCCGTAAGGTCACTCCCGACGGAAAGCTGATGGCCAAAAATCAATGCCATGGCAAGATACAGCGAAAAATGAAACCCGTGCCAGGCTTCAAAACTCATGCGCCGCCGGATAAACGCCAACGAACCGATTACCGCGCCAATGAGAATCCCCGTACCAATGATGGCCGCCCAAACATCATCCCAGGTCTTCCAAAAATCGATCAATTGGTCCACCACCCCAACATCCGCTTGCATGGCGTGCCCCACCGTCACCAACACAGGATGAGCCAACAACACGACCATCAAAGAAAACCCTATCACATGATGCAGACGGGTCAGGCGGTCCAGGCCGAAAAACCGTTCCATCCAAGCCAACCGGCCTACCAGCAATAACTGGATCAGGATAAAATATGCGGCCAATAACCCAGACAACCGCCCATAAGCCAGATACTGGCCTACAGGCGGCCCCAGAAGCAAATTACCCAACGGATGATGAATGTGGTTCCATGCCCAGAAGCCGGTAATTACCAGCATTTGCGAGAGCATCAACACCACAAAGGCGAGCTTCTTCATCAACCTATTTGAAAATCTCAAACTTGTCCTTGGGCGCACTACAAATGGGGCATTTCGCCGGAGGTGGTCCCATCACAACAAAGCCACAAACCGTGCATACCCCGAATGTTTTCCCGGCAGACTTCCAATCATCCAAACGGGATAAAACTTTCTTAAAGATCTCCATCTGTGCGCCTGCGGCTGCAGAAGCTCCCATGAAAGACATTTCAGCCCCGCCATGCTTATCCACCTTGGCCTGCTGGATAAAACCGGGATACAGGGTGTCTTTTTCCGTCACTTTACCCTGCATCGCCGCCTCAAGATTTTCCTTGGTGGTCTTGACCTCCAATTTCCCTGCAACCCATGTGGGAGCGACGCCCAGTTTCTTGATCATCACCGCATGCTTATCCGCGTGGATCGTTTCCGATTTGGCCGCTGCCCGGAAAAGTGTGGCAACCGATTTGAACCCTTCTTTATCGGCCTGCGAAGCGAACGCCTCAAATTGCACCTTGGCACTGGACTCCACTTGATACGCCTTCTGGAGATTACCCAATGTCAAATTCGCCACTTCACCAGCTCTGGCACCCACATAACCGAAAACCAACATTCCCACCAACCCCAGCATTAGTTTACAGTTCATACCCAGTCCTCCTTCTTTCTTTTTTATGTTCACCGTCACTGCCGTAACTCTAGCGCGTACCTCAACATACTGTCGATGATTTTTCATGTTTCTCAATGGTATTCACAAAGAATTTCGGGTATTTTATCAGGGTAAACGAGTTACATTATTCTCTTCAGAGAGGTTGCCATGAAACTTTTTGAACCATACAAGCTGGGTACCGCTGAGTTGAAAAACCGCATTGTCATGTCGCCCATGACCCGCTCCCGGGCCTTGGGAAACCTGGCCAATCAAATGGTGGCAGAGTACTATACCCAGAGAGCCGGAGCCGGACTGATCATCACCGAAGGAACCTCTCCTTCCCCCAACGGATTGGGGTATGCCCGTATCCCCGGCCTCTTTTCGGCGGAGCAAACCGAATCTTGGAAGCCAGTGACCGCCGGTGTTCATGCCCACGGGGGTCGGATATTCCTCCAAATGATGCATGGCGGAAGGGTCGGCAGTGTGCTGAACCTGCCAGCAGGTGCGGAGCTGCTGGCCCCCTCTGCAATCGCGGTGAAAGGAAAAATCTGGACCGATAGCCAGAATGAGCAACCCTATGGCCTGCCGCGCGAAATGACAACGGAGGATATACACCACGTAATCGGGGAATACGTCCAAACGGCACGTCATGCCATCACGGCCGGGTTTGACGGGGTTGAAATTCATGGTGCCAATGGATATTTGGTCAACCAGTTCCTCGATCCCGGCTCTAATCATCGTCTTGACAACTATGGACAAGATGGGACCGGCCGCAATCGATTCGCCCTTGAAATCGCGGCGGCAGTCATTGCGGCCATTGGCGCCAACCAGGTCGGTATCCGCCTCTCTCCGTATGGCGTCTTCAATGATATGAGCGGGGCCTATACCGGCATCGCCGAACAGTATATCGAGTTGTCAGCCGGACTGGGCCATCAGGGATTGGCCTATCTTCATCTAGTGGACCATTCGTCGATGGGCGCTCCGAAACCGGATCCGGGAACCGTCAAGTCCATGTGCCGCGCATTTCGAGCGGCAGGCGGACCTATCATTCTCTCCGGCGGATATGATCGTGACCGTGCCGAAACGGATCTCCAAAACGAAGCGGCAGACCTGATCGCCTTTGGACGTCCTTTCATTGCAAATCCTGACTTGGTGGCGCGTTTCAAAACCGGTGCCCCCTTGGCAACCCCAGAGATGACGACGTTTTACACTCCCGGCTCAAAGGGGTATACAGATTACCCGCTCATCAGCCAATAGGCATAAGACTTGCCGCAATTAAGAAAATCCAAAGAGTTTGAATAAAAGCGCACCACGATCGCGGGATAATCTTGAAAATAGCCTAAAGGAAGCGTAATACCCGCTCGTGAAACCCGATCTGTTAATGTGGCGCAAAATATTGATATTGGCTGGACCATTGATTCTTTCGATGACCGCCAACATGATGATGCAGTTCATTGATGGGCTGTTTTTGGCCCGGTACTCCGCTGAAGCGGTGGCCGCTATTGGCCCCGCCTCAATGGCCTCATTCTGCATCGGAAGTCTGGTGACCGGTGCAGTGGGTTACACTTGTGTGCTGACGGCCCAATATTATGGTGCCTCACAATGGACACGGATCGGACCAGCTGTCTGGCAGGGATTGCGCCTTTCCTTTGTTGCTGGGCTATTTTCCGCTGCGCTGGGGTTTATGGGAAAGCCGTTTTTCACATGGGTCGGTCATGCTCCGCAAGTTCAGGCCTACGAAGTGCAGTATTTTGCCATCATCAGTTTCGGGATGGTGGGGTCTTTTATCGGCTCAGCCCTTTCTGGATTTTTCGCCGGACGCGAAAAAATGATGACCGTGATGAACATCCAGTTTGGCTCCGTTGTGTTAAACACCGTGCTGGCCTATGGACTGGTTTTCGGGAAGCTCGGGTTGCCGCAATGGGGCGTCGCCGGTGCCGCCATCGCGACGGTGGTTGCCCAGATATTCTCAGCCGCCATTTTCATGATCGCGTTTCTGACGAAAGCCAATCGCATAACTTTCCATACCTGGCTGGGGCGCCGGCGGGATGATGCGATGATGGCCCGACTGATACGGTTTGGCCTACCCAATGGCATCCGATTTTTTTCCGAAATCGCCGGATGGTCCTGTTTTCTTTTTTTTATCGGACGTATCGGAACTACCGAGTTGGCAGCCACGAGCATCGCTTGGCGGATCAACGGAGTCGCCTTTTTCCCGATTGTGGGACTTTCAGAAGCCGTCCGGGTATTGGTGGGTCAAGCCCAGGGAAGGAACGACCCCGCCTCTTCCACTCATGTGACGTGGCAAGGCATGTTATTGGCTGAAATATGGATGGTGGGAACCGCCGCGTTGTTTCTCCTCTTCCCTTTTCAGTGGTATGCCCTTTTTATGGGAACCGCACCGGAAGCAGAGGCCGTAACTCGGATGGGGGTTATCTTGTTACGTTATGTGGCCGCCTATTGTCTTCTGGATGCAGTCAACATGCTCATCTGCGGGGCGCTGGTAGCCGCGGGTGACACCCGTTGGACGCTCTGGGCGAGCGTTGCGGCATACAGCGTGTTCACGGCAGGATTATTCATGGCCGATCATTGGCAACTCGGCCTTCATGCAGAATGGTGGATGGCCACCGTGTTTGTGATGCTCCTTGCCCTCATTTGGCTTGCACGATTTTTCTCTGGTCGTTGGAAAAACATCAGTGTCATTCAAAACGAGACGCCTCTAACTGACCACGTGATGCCAAACGTGAAACTATCTGAAATACAATCATGAACATCAGAACTGACGACCGAAGTGAACAATTACGCACCTTGCTTGCCTCCGCAACCGGTACCATCCATATGGCCGGAATATGCGGGGTGGGAATGGCCGGGTTGGCCGTACTCCTCAAGGCCCGAGGCCACCGGGTAACCGGCTGTGACTTGATGCTCAATAAACTGGCCGGTTGGCTCAAAGAACGCGGTATCGAACTCTGCGAACAACATTCGCCTGCCCATATCACCCCCGAGGTTAACTGGGTCATCCGCAGTGCGGCAGTCCCCGAGACTGCCGCTGAAATTCAAGCGGCCTTACAAAAGAACATTCCCGTATTTAAACGCGGTGAAGTTTTGCCGGCTTTATTAGAATTTTCTCCCACCTCGATTGCCATTGCAGGAACCCATGGGAAAACAACCACCACGACCTTTGTCGCCCAAATATTAACGGCTGCGGGTTATCAGCCGTCATTCTGTATTGGAGGGGAGGTGGATCCTCTGGGCGGTGTCGCAGGCGCAGGTGCAGGCCATATCATCCTCGCTGAGGCCGACGAAAGTGATGGGACCCTCGCCTTATATCACCCGGAGATCGCCGTCATTACCAATATTGATTTCGACCACATGGAACACTTCGCCGGCGTTGAAGAGTTTGAAGCCTGCTTCAAAGCCTTCATTCAGCAAACCCGAAAATGCCTGATCTACTGTGCCGATGATGCCCGGGCTACTAAACTTTGCGGCAATCAGAACCATGGCATCTCTTACGGATTATCACCCAACGCCCACCTTCACGCCAAACGCCTGCATGAACATGCCCACTCAACCACCTTTCAGGTATTGTGGCGGGATCATGACCTCGGGCTGTTCACCGTACCCGCCCCCGGCCGGCATAATGTCCTGAATGCCCTTGCCAGTTTGGTAGTGGGGCTTGAACTGGAAATATCACCGGATCAACTCCGTACCAGCCTGGCTAAAGTCGTCCTGCCCCGCCGCCGTTTCGAACGCATTATTGATCGCGATGATGTGATCGTCGTCTCGGATTACGCCCATCACCCGGCAGAGATCACGGCCCTTGTCAACGCCGCTCACCGGTTGGGACGGCCCCGTACCTTCGGCGTCTTCCAACCTCATCGCTATACCCGGACGTTGGCGCTGGGGCCAGACTATCCCCTCGCCTTCCAAGGCCTCGACGAGGTGGTACTCTGTCCTGTTTATGCCGCCTCGGAAGCCCCCTTACCCGGTGGCTCTATCTGGGATCTTTATGCTCATTGCAGGAAACATTCCACCCTTCGCACCGTGGTTGCCCCCTCTTTGCGAGACGCTTGGGACTACAGTCGCAATCAGTTGAGAATGGGTGATCTGTTTCTCATCATCGGAGCAGGCGATGTCGATCGCATTGCCCGCTGGGCGCAGGATGACCTGAAGCAGTGTCGTGTTGATGAACTGCATAGTCTGATGGGACGGGCCATTCGCCAGATCGACCTGACGGCCACCCTAGTCAAAGGGAACGAACCCCTGGCCGGGCGCACCACCCTCGGAGTTGGGGGGCGGGCAGACCTTTGGCTTGAGATGGGAACGGAGTCAGATCTAGAAAAAACGGCCTATTGGTGCCGACAGGAGGCCATCCCCTTGCAAATCCTGGGCGGTGGCAGCAATGTATTGGTGAGCGACCTCGGTGTCCGTGGCGTTGTCGCCCGACTCACCGGGGAACCTTTCCACCGGATTGAGGAGCAGAAGGATCTTGTGGTGGCCGGTGCCGGAACCCCTCTGGCAAAGTTGGCCCATTGGGCGGAAGAACACGCGAAAGCCGGCCTTGAATTTCTGGAAGGTATTCCCGGCACTGTGGGCGGTGCCATTTGGGGCAACGCCGGAGCTTGGGGAAACTCCATGGCCGACGTGATTGCCTGGGTCCGTATTCTGGATCGTAATGGGCAGAGATGTACCTTGACACGCCAGAATCTCAATTTTGGCTACCGCACCTGTCCCACATTGCATGACCAGATCATCATGGAGGCCGGTTTCCGGCTCCAACCGGGAAATTCCACCACGATTCGCCAAAAACATGCGGAATTGGCAGCACAACGTGCCTGGATGAAAGGGCTACGCTCCGCCGGTTCCATTTTCAAAAACCCCTCTGGCCATTTTGCCGGGAAGTTAATTGAACAGGCCGGGCTCAAAGGTTTCACCGTAGGGGGCGCCAGCATTTCGACGCACCATGCCAATGTCATTGTGACACAATCCGGCGCCACGGCCTCGGATGTTCTCGCCGTCCTGGAAATCACACGCGAAGAAGTCCGGCGTCAACAGGGACTCCGCCTTGAAACCGAAGTACGGATCATGGAATAATCGATTAAATCCGATGATGCAGGCCGTTTGAAAAGATGGTAGGGTACAAATGGTTTCAACAACAGGGAGAGCTTATGACAATAAATGAACTGTCGCGTGATGAAAAATTGGCATTGGTAGCGTTGACGGAAGTGGCGGTCATTAGCGATCGTGACATTACCGATATGGAGGTCGCCCAGGTCGAGGCCATCGTGGATGCGCTTGGCGAAGACCTCTTTCATGAATTGGCGGAGGAAGCCGAAAGCCGCTTTGCGGAACGGACGGCGTTGAAAACGTTCCTCAAGACGATCACCAACCCTGATTCCCGCGAATTGATTTTGGGTACCGTCCTCAGCGAGAACCTCGCCAACACCATCCCCCATGAACAGGCCGAATTTATGGATTGGCTTACCGTCACGTGGAATCTGCGCGTCGATGTCGAGAAAGGTGTTTAGGCTCTGAAAGCGCGTGATACCATGGATGCGCTAGCCAGCGGGCTAGCCGTTTTAGTTGATGCCCTGGCAATTTTGGGCGGATTTCTGGCAGCCACCTGGCTGCGGTTTAACAGCGGGCTGATCGGCGTCGACAGCATGCCGCCTCGGCTTTATTTTATGTATGGCTGGGGTGCCGCCATCGCCACCATTATTTTCCTTTTCATTTTCCGCTCCCTGGGCCTTTATGTCCGCCCCCAGCAGGGCCGGTTTCCCGGCCGGATCCCCCGGCTCATCCGGGCCACCGGTTTGGGGATTTTGATCACCACAGCCCTTGCCTTTGCGATTCGCCCCGATGATTTCCCCCCCTTCTCGCGTTTGACCATTTCCCTTGCCGCCATCTTTATTCTCCTGCTCGTCATTGTCGAGCGGTGGATGCTCTTCCGGTTAGAACTTTATCTCGCCCGCCACGGGACAAACCATAAGCGTATCCTGATCGTCGGGACCGATGCGGTGGCAGCCCATCTCAAACGCGGCCTTGAAGCAGATCCCCGCCTCCGCTCAATCGTAACCGGTTTTATTGAAACGGGTTCCACACCCACGGTCCCTGAAATCTCCGCCCCGCTAATTCGAGGACATCTTGATCAGTTGGATGACATTCTCGACACCCATCCGGCCGACCAGATTATTCTTTCCGACAGTACTCTCGAGCATCAGCGCATTCTGGAAATCATTCTGGCGGCTGAGCGCAACATGATCACATTCAATATGGTCCCCGATATTTTCCGGATTATGACCGGCAGCATGGATATGCAGACCGTGGATGATATTCCTTTGCTGGGCGTAAGCCGTTGGCCGCTGGACACCTTCTGGAACCAGAGGATCAAGCGTTGCGAAGACATTCTAGGCTCATTTCTCGGACTGATTTTCCTGGCGCCATTATTCGGGATTATCGCCCTGCTCATCAAGCGGTCCTCACCGGGCCCGGTTTTCTACCGCCAGAAACGGTGCGGCGAGAATGGCAAGGAATTCACCATCTATAAATTCAGGACCATGAGGAGTGACGCCGAAAAAGGAACCGGGCCGGTCTGGGCCGTGGAAAATGATCCGCGCCGCACGATCTTCGGGGGCTTCCTGCGCCGTACGAACATGGATGAACTTCCCCAACTGTGGAATGTCCTGCGCGGCGATATGAGCTTGATTGGTCCCCGCCCTGAACGACCTCATTTTGTTGAGAAGTTCAGGGATGATATTGATCGCTACATCTGGCGACACGCCTCCAAGCCGGGGATGACCGGTTGGGCGCAGGTCAATGGCCTACGCGGTAATACCAGCATTGCCGAGCGCATCAAGTACGATCTCTATTATCTTGAGAATTGGTCGCTTGCCCTGGATTTCAAAATCCTGTTCCGGACATTCTCGGCGCAGAAGAATGCGTATTAAAGGTTGACAGAGAAGCACGGGAATTGATATCGATAGCGCTCCTTTTTCGAGCACCCGTGGTGAAATTGGCAGACACGTAAGATTCAGGTTCTTATGCCGCAAGGTGTGGGGGTTCAAATCCCTCCGGGTGCACCATCCTCCGCTCGGCGTCCCTCCAACCATGCATGAAAGTAATTCGACCACAATGATCCCCAAATCAAAACGCATCCATCTGATTGAAAAAGACCATAAGAACCGCCTGACCATGATAGCTGATAAGATATGGGAAACGGGCCATTGGAATATCCCTGAATCCATGGCAAAACAGCTCCTTGAGGGATCCCTCCTCCTCCATGAGAAATCAAAATTACCGTCATTTTTTGGTGGCATCATCCTGAATTACCGCCTCCAGGCAGAGGGTAGGATGAAAGGACAGGTCACATTCATCTTTGAGTATGATGCCGGCCACCGTGGGATCGTGGCTGAGGCAGGGGGTTGGAACAAGGACATGAAGATTGTCGTGAAGGGATGAACGGAATAGAGAAAGCAGGAAGACATGGAAAAGACTGAAAAAACGGTGAAGTTCAAAATTGAAAAAGAAACCAAATACACGGTGCGATACCACGAATATCCGGAAGCGGGACAACCGCCCATCATTGGTACACTCTATGTACAAAAATGGTTTGCAGGGAATGCCACCGAGATTGAGGTTACGGTCAGGAAGTAGGCAGGGCTATGGGGAGAAAGCTAGATGGCGGTATCCACCACCGGGCTGGTAGGACGACCACCCGCCATTGCTCGGCCACCCAACACACTGAAACCGAGAGAGGCTAGACTGACCGCCGCCATCAAACCGACGCAGGCACCCCATCCTCCGTTCAGCCAAAACCACGCCGTTGCCACAGAACCTAAACTCCCGCCGGTGTAATAGAAAGTCACGTAGAGGCCGGCGGCGGCAGAGCGCGCACGCGCAGCCACCCGGCCCGTCAGCACCGTCGCCGCCGATTGCGAAATGAAAATACCGGAGGAAAAAAACGCGAGCCCTGCTATCACAACCGGCAATCGCGGGATCAGCGTTAACAAAAGGCCGCTGATGCTCATGCCCACGGACAGTAGCACGGTACGCCGAAAGCCATGTCGATCAAGAAATCGCCCAGCCATCGGCGTTACCACACAGCCCAGCAGATAGACAAAGAAAACGCTGCCCAAGGCGACGGGGCTGAGGTCAAACGGGGGCTTTGCCAAATAAAACGTGGCATAGGTAAACACGCCCACCAGTGAGAAAAGCACCGTAAAACCCATACCGCAAACAGCCAGCAAACGATAATTCTGCAAATGTCCCAAAGTGTCACCAAACGATTTCAAGATGTGTTTGGCGGGGACAAAATTCCTCGCCATCGGAAGCCAATGACGTACCGCCAGCGCACCTAAAAAATTCAAGATACTCAGGATTACAAACGCCGCACGCCAGCTCCAGTGCGTGGCCACCAAACCCGTCAGGAATCGGCCCAGAAACCCACCAAACACCGCTCCCGCCACATAGGCGGACATGATCGATCCGGCGCAATCCGGAAATTCCTCATTAATATAGGCAATGATCACCGCAATCACGCCAGGCACGAACAGTCCCTGGACGAAACGCCAGAAAATGACGGCGTGGAGGTCTTGTGCAGTGGCGGTCAGCAGGGAAGAAACCGCCATTCCAAATAGTGCGGGGACAATGACCTTCTTGCGGCCCAACGTTTCAGCCACCATGCCAACAATGGGCGCCATGAGTGCAACCGACAGGATGCCAGCGCCCACCGTCAGACTGACTTCGAGTTCAGAAGCATGGAAAAGGCGTTGAAAAAGGGGAAGTAGCGGCTGGGTGCAATACACATTCAGAAACGTACACCCCCCTGCCATCATCACAGCGAAAATCGCCGGCGAAAAAGATCTTTTCGCGAATTTAACCTTTGCTGGAGTTACAACAGAATTCATCATCCGACATTTCCCATACGAATCTCCGTCTCTTTACCCTTCCGAATTTTCGGCGGCAATGATATCAAATCCCGGCCTGACAACCAACCCTTCCCAAAGCATAGGCCTTGGTCATTATTCAGCCTCCACCACCTATGAATTTGGAACCGATGTAAGAATCCAGATGACAAGGAACCTAAATCAACGATAAAGTCCGCGACTGATATGAAAACATCTACCCCTAACGAAAAAATAGAGAGCCTGATTAAAAGCATGACGCTGGAACAAAAGGCCATGCAACTGCAAATCCGTGGGTGCCCGGATGTGAAGCCTTACATGGACTCCGAAGGGAATCTTTTGGCAGAAAAACTGAAAATGGCCTTTCCCAACGGCATTGGCGGGCTGAATCTGGACAACAATATGGAGCCCGAAACCTATGTCAAGGTAGGCAATCAACTGCAAAAATTTAGCCTCGAAAACTGGGCCGGCATCCCCATTCTGTTTATTGGCGAAGGACTCCATGGATTTATGTCCAAAGGAGCGACATCCTTCCCGCAGGCCATTGCTCTCGGTTGCTCCTGGGATACCCTGATGGCAGAGCGTATTTTTTCGACCACCGCACTGGAAGCCAGCACCTGCGGTGTACGCCAGTTATTTTCGCCCGTACTGGACTTGTGCAGAGAACCACGCTTTGGCCGTACCGAAGAAATGTTCTCCGAAGATGCCTATCTGGTAGCCGCCATGGGAACAGCTGCCGTTAACGGGTTTCAGGGACGCCGCTCAATACCTGACGCCCAGCACGTAGCGGCCACCGTCAAACATTTTGTTGGACATGGACAACCTGAAGGCGGGAGAAACACGGCACCGATAAACATTTCCTGTTATGACCTGATGAACGAGCACCTCTATCCCTTTGAACAGGTCATCAAAAATACCCAGCCCATGAGTCTCATGCCCTCCTACAACGAAATGAACGGACTTCCCAACCACGGCAATCCCTGGCTTCTGGACGATGTGCTTCGCAAAATCCTGCATTTCAAGGGAATTATTACTTCCGATCAGAACGCCATCGATCATATGGCAAGCCTTCATGCCATTGTGTCCACCCCTCAGGAGGCGGCTGTATTGGCACTCCGGAATAATATCCCCATCGACCTGCAGGGGCAGACGGGAACCTACGAAACCCTTCCGGCCCAGGTTCGTGCCGGTACGATTAAGGAAGAAGAACTGGACAACGCGCTCCGGCAAGTGCTGAACTTCAAGGCTGTCCTGGGACTGTTTGACCGGCCTTACGCCGATGTGAGCACCGTACGCAAAGTAATCAACAATACGGAACACAAGGCCCTGGCCCTCGAGGCAGCTCAGAAATCGCTGGTACTTTTAAAAAATCAAAACCATCTGCTGCCACTAGATCATCAGCAGATTAAGAAGATGGCCGTTATCGGCCCTCTGGCCAAGGGAATACATTTGGGCGGATACACCGCTGAACCCCGCATGGGCATTGATGTCCTGCAGGGCATTACCGACTTTGCCCGAGGACACTTCCAGGTATCATATGCGGAAGGGTGCAAGATCTCTCTCGAAAACGGGTCTTTCTGGAAAGACGGAGGCCCCATCCCTAATTCCGAAGCCGATGACCGGATACTGATCAAAGAGGCCGTAGCCACCGCCCTTGAGAGCGATGTGGTGGTGCTGGCTCTGGGGGAACACGAATCCTTCTGCCGCGAAGCCTGGACCGACGACCACTGGGGCGATCGCACCAACCTTACCCTCCCCGGACTGCAAAACGAACTGATACAAGAAATCCTGAAGACCGGGAAACCCATTGTTGCCGTCATGTTCGGCGGCCGTCCACTGGTATTTCCCCTGATAGTTGAAAATGTTCCTGCTCTCATTCAGGCTTTTTACTTGGGTCAGGAAACCGGAGCGGCCATTGCCAATACTTTGTTTGGAAAAAACAACCCATCGGGAAAACTCTCCATTACTTTTCCCAAGTCGGTGGGTGAACTTCCCGCCTACTACAGCCGCAAACCCAGTCGTCACCGCAGCTATGTCCTCGAAGGGAATGCCCCTGTTTACCCCTTTGGATTCGGATTATCCTACACGTCCTACACCTACGGAAAACCTCGGTTGGACAAAACCGTCATCCCCCCTCAAGAATCGGTGGATGTATCGATCGAAGTAACCAATACGGGGAAATACGCCGGGGAAGAAATTGTACAACTTTACCTCCACGATGTGGTCAGTTCCTCGGTCCGCCCTGTGATGGAACTCCGTGATTTTGCACGAATTGCCCTTCAACCCGGCGAAAAAAAGAACGTCATCTTCCGCATCACCCCCGACAAACTGATGTACTACAATGCCCAACTCCATAAGGTGCTGGAACCAGGCGATTTCAAGGTAATGGTGGGGCCAAGCTCTGCCTCTGTGCAAACCCTAAGCTTTACCGTAAAATGAGTGGTAATCAAAGCGGATGGAAACGATGAGCGTCAGAGGGGTCAGAATGGCGGTGACGTCGGTTCCGTGACCGGTGTCGTTTCCGTCAGTCCGTGCGTCAGAACTTTACGCTTGAAAATTTTCCCGTTTGACGCCGCATACAGAACCGCATGACCGTCGCCGCCAAACGTCAAGCCCGTCACCGGCAGGTTCCCCGGCAGTGGCAGGATCAGATTGTTATGACCAGTATGCGACGTCGTCTGGATCCCCAGTTGCGTAGCCGCATAAAGGCGTCCCTGCATATCGACACAGACCGCCGAGGCCCCCAGCGTCATACAATCGTCGGCCAGATGAAGATGCGCATGGGCATAGCAGTCGGTCAGTGTCCCGTCCTTCCGGATCGCCATCGCATAGACATACCGGCGGTTCCGGTCTGCAATATACAGTCTCCAGCGGTCACAGGAGATGGCGATGGACGTGATTTCACGATTCGTTTCCACCGCGATCATTCTTGACCCGTCAGCGCAGTTAAGCCAGATGCGCCCCCCCTGTTCGAAACTGTAAGTCCCTCCAGGAATGGTCGGCACACATACTGGCGGCATCGGCTCCATTGTTTCGATCCACGGTTCAGACAGCGTGACGATGTCGGCAGCACGTGGAGCAAGCCCCAGTGGCTTGATGGTTTCCGTCTGCCAGTCTTTCCAAATGAAGCGCATGGCTTTTTCAAAGACTTGGGGGTCCCCAAATCCAGCACCGTGTGGCCCGTTCTGAAAAACTTCAAATGCAAAATCGTAGTGAGCATACTTCATCGCTTCACTGGCGGACATCGCTTCCAGATACCAATCGCCCGCAGAATTCCGCATATCGTCCGTCCCAACGGTCATATAAGCGCGAATCGGCTTCGTTTCATACTTCCGCATCAGCACCGTCAGGGAATCGCCGCCGCGGAATGAGGAAAAAGTCGGACTGTTCATATAGACACGACGGAAAAAGTCGTTCCGTTCCCAGGCGGCATTCCAAGATGAGATTCCGCCCGATGAGCAACCCGCGATTATGTGCATATCAGGATTGTCCGAAAGATTCAGTCCGTATTCTTTCTTGATAAACGGGATCAGTTCGTCGATGAGGAAATTCGCATAGTCAGGTCCCAGTCCGTCATATTCCGGAGACCGGGTCGATCTCGCAAAACCGCCTTCACGCGTCGCAGGAAACGAGCCGGAAACGACACCCAGCGCAACACAGACGGGCATGGTTCCATCCGCGCTCAGTTTTTCAAAAATCTCCGGCACGAAATCAAGCATTCCATCCTGCTGGACATACAGCGCCACAGGCTGTACAGAATCTGCTTTCGATGGAATGTAAAGTTTGTAACTGTGGCCCGTTCCCGGCTTGATTTCCGAACCAGTAAATTCACCTTCCCGTATCGTATATCCTGCAGTATTTATATGTTTTCTCCGTCCTATGATTCAAGGGGTTCTATTCATTATACGAGAAGGTGGCATTTGCGGCGTCAAGGAAAGCACTATAAGCACTGGCTCCATCATTCGGAAAACCGGCGTGCTGCACCATATATGAGTGGATCAGGCCACAACGCCAGTCAACGGTCATATCGGAAGCATAGGCGCCACCATGACTGACCCAACCATCACCCGTATTCCAACCCAATCCATAACTTTCCGGAATCTCCGCCCCAGTTTGCCGGGACGATATTTCTCGGACAGCCGCCTCCGAAAGATATCGCTCCCCCTCAAAACAACCGTAATTAAGAATCATCCGGCAGAAACACCCGATATCCGACGCCGTGGAGAACAGCCCCCCTGCGGGTATGGGGTGCCGTACGCGACTGGTCAGCGGAAGGTAGGAAAGTTGACTGATTTCCAATTCTTCGAGTCCGGTTCCTGCCGAATTTGGCTTGTAGGACTTGGCCAGACGTACAAGTTGTTTCGCCGAAGGCCAGAACGTGGTGTCCCTCATACCGAGTGGTCTGAAAAGGCGCTGATCCATGAACTCGGCATACGACTGGCCACTGATGACCTCGATGATGCGTCCCACCGTGTTGAAGCCGGCATTGGAGTACATGTACCTGCTGCCCGGCTCAAACTGGAGGGGCGTCATGGCATAGCTACGCACAGCAGATTCCAGCGGGAGTCGGTCGAGTTTGGGTTCCTCGAGGGGAGACTTGAACGGGATACCGCTGGTGTTGCTAAGAACCTGACGCACGGTGGGAAGCTGATGCGGTTTCCGCAGTAACACGTGGGCCGCATCCTGTTCGACTGCCAACCATTGATCCATGAATTCGGGTAGGTATTTCGCCACCGGTTCATCCAACCGCACCTTGCCCTCGTCCACAAGCATCATCAGCGCTGCAGCGGTAATCGCCTTGGTCTGGGATGCGACCCAGAACAGGGAGTTAGTCCGCATGGGTATACCTGCCGCAATGTCGGCGAAACCGACAGCCTCCAAGCAGTCAATTTTGTTGCGATCCGCCACTAAGATCACCGCACCAGCAAGTGAATGGCGATCCACGAAAGGTTGCAGAACGTTACTGAAAGGAGGCTTACACATGTCTTCAGTCCTCGTCATCTCCGCCACTTGGCGCCGGGGCGCATCTGACGGGGACCAGGCTGTTTCGGCTGTTTCGGTTCTTCCAGCAACAGGGCATACCAAGCCTCACCTAAATCCGCATTGGAGAATTGGCCGGCCTTGCCATTGGCCACGGCTTCCCAATTTTTCTCAAGGGTTTCATTCTCAGTAGCCTTTTTACCATCCACCAGAACTTGAAGCGCCTTCTCGACCTGTTTTCGACGAAGCAGCATCCAGGAATACGTGGCATAGATTAGTGCGGCATCACGTTTGAATTTCTTCCGGTACTTGTTATAGGTTTTCTCAAGCGCTTCTGTCTCACCCTGCTGATACTCACGGCACATTTTCATACAGCACAAAACAGGATCGCCCAGCAGGGTTTTTGGTAGAAGACGGTCAACCTCTTCGAACCTTTTCAGTTGGAAAAGGAACTGCACGCGAATGGCATTGATCTGACGGTCCAACAAAATGCTCCACTTGCTGTAGGGATCCATCTTTTTGCTGGATTCGAGCGCTTCCGCCAACATGGCATCCTGATCCTTGCGCGCCTGATCCATGAGAAACCGGATATTGCCACCGCGACTGGCCATTTGCTCATATTTCCGACGCAAGGCATTGGTCCGCTCGGTAATACGTGTCTGAATCGCCGTCATAAGCGCAGTAATCTGCCGACGAATCCAGAGCGTGGACAGGATTTGCATCCCCAACCCCAAAAAAACCGCCAATACAATGCTCCAATTCCCCCAGCGGAGCCCATAATGGAGACCACTCCATACACTGACCATTCCTAAAAGCGATAATAGCAACGTCAACATATCTACTTACCCCTTCTCTCTTTGTATCCTTATATACTCTATAACGCCGACATTCAGAACTCCCTACTGCTTCTGGACGACGGCTGCAAATCTGATGGCACAGGGATGCCCGTTCAGCTCCCAATCGGTGGCTTCAACGAGATGCCCCTCCACCGCTTCACATGAAACGCTCAAGGTTTCCGTCGTGATATATTCAAGATGAGACAAAACGGCCTTCTTGACTTCTTCCGGCCCGGCGAATTGCACGCTTATCCGCTGCGTCACTTCCAGATCAGCCGTTTTGCGCATATTTTGAAGTTTGCTGACAAACTCACGGGCCAATCCTTCCGCCACCAGCTCCGGCGTCAAGGCGGTATCCAATGCCACCACAATGCCACCTTCCGCCGCCACCACGCTACCCTCACGCGGCAGATGCTCAATGATCACATCATCCAGCGTCAATTCAACCGTCTGCCCCTCCAACACAACCGCCAACGGCTCACCTCGCGAAAGGGTTTCAATCTGCCCACTCTTAAGCCCGGCGACAAATCCGGCGGCCTTCCTCATCAGGGGACCCAATTTCGGCCCGAGCCGTGCAAAGTTAGCCTTGGTCTTCACGGTCGCAAAATCGGATTCACTCAACCGGAATTCCGCCTCTTTGACATTCAACTCTTCCAGAATAATGTCTTTCAAATCACTCATGCACTTGAGCAATTCGGCATTGCGACAGGCGACATGTAATTTCTTCAAGGGCTGTCGCACCTTCAAGTCATGCGCAGAGCGCAGGGTACGTCCCAAGGCGACAACGGTCATTACCGCCGCCATCTGCCGCTCCAATGCGGGGTCACGCCGACTCACATCCCCTTCCGGAAAATCGCAGAGATGAACGGATTCAGGCATCTCCGCCGTCCTCAAATTACGGTAGATGGCATCACTGATAAACGGAATGAACGGGGCCGCAATCTTGGATGTATTCAGGAGCACATAATAAAGCGTCTCATAAGCCTGCGCCTTATCGACATCATCTTGCGACTTCCAGAAACGACGACGGCTACGCCGGATATACCAGTTGGTCAAATCCTCGACGAAACGGACAAACGGACGGACCGCCCCCTGGAGGTCGTAATGATCCATCGCCTTCGTGACATTCGCCGACAGGGATTCCAGCGAACTGCGAATCCAGCGATCCAGCAGGTTTTCCTCTTGATTTCTGCTGACGGCCTTCTGCTGACGGCCTTCTGGCGCCCACCCATCTACATTGGCATAGGTGACAAAGAAACCATAGGCATTCCACAAGGGAATGAGCAAATTGCGCATCAGATCCTGCACCCCATCCTCTGAAAAACGCAAATCTTCCGCCCGGACAACGGGCGAGTTGATCAAATAAAGCCGCATGGCATCAGCGCCATAGGTGTTGATAATGTAGCTTGGATCAGGATAATTCTTCAGGCGTTTACTCATTTTACGCCCATCCTCAGCCAGCACCAGACCATTCACAATGACGTTCCGAAAAGCCGGCTTGTTAAAAAGGGCCGTCGAGAGCACCGTCAGGGTATAAAACCAGCCGCGCGTCTGATCCAATCCCTCGGCAATGAAATCGGCGGGGAAATGACTCTCGAACTGCTCGCGATTTTCAAACGGATAATGGGCCTGCGCATAAGGCATGGCTCCACTTTCAAACCAGCAATCCAGCACTTCCGGAATCCGCTTGAGCATGCCACGCCCCTCACGAGAGGGAATCTCAATTTTATCCATGAAATGCTTATGAAGATCGGTCACCTTTTGGCCGGAGAGTGATTCCAATTCAGCGGCAGACCCAACACAAATCACTTCCTTGCCATCATCGCTACGCCAGACGGGAAGCGGGGTCCCCCAATAACGGTTACGGGAGATATTCCAATCCCGCGCCTGTTCCAGCCATTTGCCGAAACGGCCATCACGCAAATGTTCCGGAACCCAATGGGTCTGGCTATTGGCCTTGAGGATCTGGTCACGCATCGGTTCGACCCGGACATACCAGGCCGAAATCGCGCGATAGATCAGCGGCGTATCACAGCGCCAGCAATGCGGATAGCTGTGATTGATCACGGCATGATGAATCAGGATCCCTTCCTGCTTCAAACGCTTGATAATATCATGATCAGCCTCCTTGACGGCCCGCCCGACGTAGTCAGCAATCTCTTCGGTAAATCGCCCTTCTGCATCCACAGGACAGGGAGCCGGCAGTTTCTCAATTTTTCCCACCCGGCTATCGTCCTCGCCAAAGCCCGGAGCAATATGGACCACCCCGGTTCCATCTTCGGTCGACACAAAGTCACCCGCAATAACCCGGAAAGCCCCCTGGGCTTTGTAGCCAGCATAATAGGGGAAAAGCGGCTCATAGCGCAGCCCCAACAACGCCGCGCCCGTGATTTCTTCCACTACTTCAAAGGCGGCGCCTTTTTTATAATAGGCAGAGACTCGGTCTTTGGCCAGATAGTAGAAATCCTCTCCATCCTTGATTTTGACGTAAGGGATATCCTTGCCCACGGCCAGCGCCATGTTGGAGGGTAAAGTCCAAGGGGTGGTCGTCCAAGCCAACACATAGTGGCGCTCCAGCCCCTCGACCCTAAACCGGATCGTCACAGCCGGATCCTGCACATCGGCATAGCCCTGATTGGTTTCAAAATTGGAAAGCGGCGTGGTGCAACGGGGACAATACGGCACAATGCGGTGACCTTCATACACAAGCTCTTTTTCCCAAAGGGACTTGAAGACCCACCAGATGGATTCCATAAAGGCCGGATCCATGGTTTTGTAATCGTGATCAAAATCGACCCAACGGCCCATACGGGTCACCACTTGACGCCATTCACGAGTATAACGCAGAACAATGCTGCGGCACCGTTCATTGAAAACGTCAACGCCCAGGGTCTCAATATCGCGCTTGCCACTGAGCTTCAAATCCTGCTCGACTTCGTATTCGACGGGCAGGCCATGGCAATCCCAACCAAACCGCCGATTCACCAAATGGCCACGCATGGTCTGGTAACGGGGGACAATATCCTTGATGGTGCCCGCCAGCAAATGGCCGAAATGCGGCAGCCCGGTGGCGAAGGGAGGCCCGTCATAGAAAACATATTCAGGAGCATCTTTGCGTTGCTCAAGGGATTTCTCAAAAATATGCTGACGATCCCAAAATTCCAGAACCTCCACTTCCTGCCCTGGAAAATCCACTTTTCGCGAAACCGGCTTGAACATATTACGTCTTCTCTTTCTTTTCCATTGCCCGCCGGACCGCCTTACGAAAGGAGGCCGGACCAAACTTCAACTCATGGGAGCCCCGCGTAATTTTGCAGAGACTGATTCCCAGACGGGAGGCGATGGCCCGTTGCGTAACCCCCTTCTCCAACAAGCAAACCAGCTTCCAGCGTAAGGCGATTTTCTCCCGTTCACGGGGCGTCAATATCGCCTGAAAAACATCATACACCTCATCCGCCTCCAACTGGGAAAGAACCGAGCCGAGTTCCCGGAGTACACGATCCGGTTGATAGTGGGATATAGCCATAGGGCAAGAAGGTAAGGGGCTTTTCGGGCTCAAAGCAACCTAGAACTTGTAACCCAGGTAACCGCCGAACTCAATGTCTCCCCAATCAAATTTATGCAGGGCGCCCCATTCCTCAAAGACATAATAGGCATTAGCCTGCAAACTAAAATTCGCGCCCAAGGGGATGTTCAAGCCCAACACCCATTGCCAATACATGTCCATCCATTTGCCATCACCCTCAGTATAAGTTGAGAGAATACCAAGCCCTCCCTGGAAAATCCCATCCTTCATCAACAAGTTGGCTTCAGGTGTAATGCCGTAATCCAAGTCCTTGTGGTCGGCAAACTCCGGAGTATAGCCGCAAACCAGTTGCAATAGGGCATTTTCCTCATGAATCTCATACCCCACATCATAAGTCCAATCGCCATCGGCATAAGGTAGGCTGATAAATTCCGAGTGTTTCTGATGATAACGCGCCCCCAGATCCACCACCTGCGCCGTGGACGCCATCGCAACACCTGTGAGCATCCCCACCAATAATCCGACAATTAATACAACTTTGAGTGTTTTCATGGGCCGAATCATAAACACCACACCGTCCGGCGCAAGCTTTTTCAACCCCCCAAACGTAATTACATGCTTGTTCATGCAACAGCGATTGACACGCCCTTGTTCCCAATGCCATCATGATGGCATTGGGAACAAGGGCGTATGGCCGTTCTCATAAATCTCATCTGGAGTTTTTTGAATTATTCCCCTATTATTCATGCTCATCTATGAGAAACAAACGGTCAATCAACTATATTTTCCTTGTTCTACTGATGCCCTTTTTCGGGATCACCGGAACCCTCTTTGCCGCCCCGATGGGGAGGGCTTCTCCTTCCGTTATTACCATGAAGTCCCCCTCCACTTTCATAATCAACGAACACGAAGTCGCCTCGGCAGACCTGATCAAAGCATTGAAAAAAAACAAAATCCCCACGGATACCCCTCTCGTAATTGAGGTTCCCGCCGACACCCCCCTCGATGTCATTGAAAATCTGTCCCAACGCTTGGCGACAGCAGGGTTCAAACCTTTCTACAAATACCCCCGCCATGCGGAAGTATCCGTCAAAGATCCGAAGGCCCCCGCCCCCCTTACCCCTCAGGAGAAGCAAAGTTGGCGGAAATGACTATCAAGAAACCGCTTTTCCCTCTCGCTTTAGCGGCAATAGGCGTTGTCTATGGTGACATCGGGACCAGTCCGCTCTACGCCTTCCGGCTTTGTTTCAATGTCGCGACCCCACCCACCGAAGCGGCCATTCTCGGTGTACTTTCACTGATTTTCTGGTCCCTGGCCGGACTGATCTCGATCAAATATCTTTCCCTTGTCCTACGTGCAGATAACCGGGGTGAGGGCGGCATTCTGGCCCTGATGGCACTCGTCCGCGGAGGAACATCGGATTCCTCCCACCGAATTGCGACCACGCGCCGCAGCGCCTTGATTGTTGGCCTTGGCCTTTTCGGCGCGGCACTGTTGTATGGGGATGGACTGATCACCCCGGCCATCTCGGTATTAAGCGCCGTGGAAGGCCTTAATATGGCATCATCTCACCTCGGCACTTATGTCGTACCCAGCGCGCTCGTCATTCTTGTCGGGCTTTTCTGGGTTCAAAAACATGGTACCCAGAAGGTTGGTACCGTCTTCGGCCCCATCATGGTGGTATGGTTCATCACGCTGGCAGTACTCGGTTTGCCACATATCCTAGATGTGCCCAAAGTATTAGTAGCCATTAACCCATCCTACGCCATCCAATTTTTCATGGATCATCGCTGGCAGGCCTTTGTGACGATGGGAACCGTTTTTCTAGCAGTAACGGGGGGTGAGGCCCTCTATGCCGACATGGGCCACTTCGGGCGGCTCCCCATGCGCATCGGTTGGTTCACCCTCGTCTTACCCTGCCTTCTGATAAACTATTTCGGGCAGGGGGCGTTGCTATTGCATCAGGGAGTGGGGCAGACCGATACGTCCAACCTGCTCTACCATCTGGCCCCCACCTGGGCACTGTATCCTCTCGTATGCCTGGCCACCTTAGCCACCATTATTGCCTCACAAGCCGTCATTTCCGGCGCGTACTCCCTCACACAACAGGCCATTCAACTTAGCTACTGCCCCCGCATGACCATCATCCACACCTCCGAGAAAACCATCGGCCAAGTTTATCTCCCAGCGGTTACCGGCATGCTTCTGGTAGGAACCGTATCACTCGTTCTGGGGTTCAGAAATTCAGACGCGCTGGCAGGAGCTTATGGACTTGCCGTCTCTATGACCATGTTGCTGACATCCGTCATGATGACTATTTTTATTCTCCGCAAGTGGCGGTGGAATCCGTTTCTTGTCGCCGCCGTCATGATTCCCCTCTTCCTATTCGACATCACTTTCTTCGCGTCCAACATCTTGAAGTTGAAAGCGGGAGGCTGGGTGGGATTGAGTGTCGCCATTATGATGTTCGTCGTCATGATTACCTGGAATCGCGGCCGCTCCATTATGGGTAAGAAACTCAGCAAAGACAGTCTGCCCCTTCCCCTCTTTATTGCAGATGTCATCCAGACCAAGCCCCTGCGTGTTCCGGGCACGGCCGCATTTCTTACCGGCAGCCTCAACATTGCCCCTCGCACCCTGCTCCACAACTTCAAGCACAACAAAATATTGCATCAGAACATTGTGCTTCTCACCATCGTCAATCAGGATCTCCCGCGCATCCCAGATCATGAACGGGTATCCGTTGAACGCTTGGAAGCGGGGTTTACGCGCATCACGGCCCAATATGGTTTTATGGAGACACCGGATTTATCGCGGCTTCTCTCTTCACTCAAAATCGAAGGACTCGACTTAACGCCATCCAAGGTAACGTTTTTTCTGGGACGCGAAACCATTATCCTCGTCCCCCAACAAAGCATGTTATTCTGGCGTAAAATGCTATTCGTTTTTCTTTCGAAAAATGCGTGTGATGCCACCCGCTTCTTCAACATTCCACCCAATCGCGTCATCGAGATCGGCACTCAGGTAGAATTATGAAATCAGCAGACATCCCCGAGTCCACCGTCCCTGAAACCACAGCCCCGTACATGGGTCATCATCTTAAGCGCGCACTATTGGGACTTTCCATCGCAGCACTGGGCGTCGTCTATGGGGATATCGGCACGAGCCCGCTTTATTCCACCCGTGTCAGCTTTACCCCCGGCTGCGGGGTCCCCCCCACCGAGGCCAACATCCTCGGCATCATTTCTATGATCTTATGGTCATTATTCACACTGATTTCCCTTAAATACCTGGCGCTGGTTCTCCGGGCGGACAACCGCGGAGAAGGCGGCATTCTAGCCCTGATGGCACTGGTTAACCGAGACCGGAAAGCCTGCAAAAAAACGCTCTGCTTCGTTTTGCTGGGACTCTTTGGCGCCTCACTGCTGTATGGTGACGGTCTTATTACCCCGGCCATTTCGGTATTAAGCGCCGTAGAGGGCTTGAATATGGGAACCATCGCCTTCTCCCCACACACAATTATCTTCCTCTCGCTGCTCGTTCTCATCGCCTTATTCTGGGTGCAACGACGCGGTACCCAGACCGTGGGCACCATCTTCGGTCCGGTGATGCTGGTCTGGTTTACCGCCATTGCCGTCCTGGGGATCATCTCCATTTTTCAAGCACCCGATATTCTGGCGGCCCTGAACCCATGGCACGCCGTTAAATTTTTTATCAATAACCACTGGCAGGCTTTTGTAACCATGGGGGCCATTTTCCTGGCAGTAACGGGTGGCGAGGCCCTCTATGCCGACATGGGCCACTTTGGCGTCGGCCCCATCCGAATCGGATGGTTCACGCTGGTCATGCCGGCACTGGTGTTGAACTATTGCGGCCAAGGGGCTTGGATGCTCCATCAATTGACGGATCCCCAAAGCGTGACCCTAATCAACGGGCAAATCACCCTGAATCAGAATCTGATCGCGAATCTCTTCTATCGGAACGTTCCCCATTGGGCCATCTACCCGATGGTGGCCCTCGCCACAGCGGCCACCATAATCGCTTCCCAAGCCATCATTTCAGGCGCCTTCTCAATGACCCGCCAGGCCATCCAACTCGGTTACAGCCCACGCCTATCCATTATTCACACCTCGGAAAGACAGATTGGGCAGGTCTATCTTCCCTTAGTAAATGGGCTCATGCTGGTCGGAACGGTACTCCTGGTACTGGGATTTAAAAATTCCGACAGCTTGGCAGGGGCCTACGGGGTAGCAGTGTCACTCACCATGCTGATTACCACGTTGTTTATGATCGCCGTGATGCGCCGCCTCTGGCACTGGCCAAGAATGATCATCCTCCTCATCTCCGTCCCCTTCCTGATGATCGATCTCACCTTTTTCGGATCCAACATCCTGAAGATCAGCGACGGCGGATGGGTTCCGCTGGCCATCTCAGCGGGCTTCATCATCATGATGACAACCTGGTATCGCGGACGTGAAATTTTGGGACAGAGGATGGCCGACGCCGCCATCGCAATTGATCTCTTCATTAACGACGTGGCCGTATCAAAACCTCACCGGGTTCCCGGGGTCGCCGTTTTCCTGACCGGAAATCCAAACGGTATCCCGCGTACACTGCTCCATAACTATAAGCACAACAAAATCCTACATAATCAAACTGTATTCAGTACCATTCAGACTGAAGACATCCCGCATGTACCGGCCAATGAATGAATCAAAATACAAATTGTTCCAGAAGGTTTTTATCAGATCCAGGTCCGGTACGGCTTCAGTGAAGATCCGGATCTCTCAACCCTCCTGAAAAACCTGAAAATTGAGGGAATTGATTTAGATCCGATGAAAGTCACCTTTTTCCTCGGGCGTGAGACCCTGATCCTTGTCGAAGGCCAAAATATGCGAAACTGGCGGAAAATTCTATTTTCTTACCTGTCACGCAACGCCTGGGATGCCTCCAAGTTTTTCCGGATCCCACCCAACAGGGTGATTGAGGTCGGCATTCAAGTGGAACTGTAGATTGCCGCTCGACACCTGTTGGTTCCCGTTTTATTATGTAAACAATTTTTCAAGAAGGAGAAAATCATGTCGCAAATTTTAACCACTGCAAAATTGTCGTTAGTTGTGTTGTCAACCCTCGCGATCGGGAGCGGTTGCAGCGTCTTTCATGCTTCTGTTCAAAACGAAGCCGTTAATACGGCGGCCGAAAAACCTCTGGATACTGGCTACGACTTCGCCGACCTGCGCTCCCTCGCAGAAGCCGTCAATACCGAACTCGTGTCTTCCCCTATTCTTGAAAAGAAACCCATTCTGGTTGTCATGGGCATTGAAAACCGAACCGATGAGCATATTGACACCAAAGCCATCACCGACACGATCCGCACCAAGCTGATCAATGATGGGAAAGCCTTTTTCATCAATGAAAGTCGTCGTGATGCCCTCATGAAAGAGCAGGGATACCAACTCGTCAATTGTACCCCTGAAACCCAAACACTCATTGGGAAACAGCTGGGCGCCCGCTATATGCTCACCGGTTCCCTGATCAAAATTTCAAAAGAAACGCCCAAGCAAATCAGTTTATCGAGGAAGGAGCAGGTCTATTTCCAACTTACGGTTGAAGTCACAGACCTGCAAACAGGCCTGATTGCCTGGACAACCCAGAAGGAACGTGTCCGCGGCGCCAGCAAGCCGATTTTGGGTTGGTAATCTCGCACATATCACCACGGGGTCATAAAGGACCCAGTAAAGGGCAAGGATGAAAATCCTGGAGTTGGCGCCTATCAAGGCATACAGTCTGCTCCTCATGTTACTGGTAATGGGCACCGGGTGCGCCACAACGGTTCCCCTTGACACCGCACGCCGGAACTTCAGTAGTGGCCAACTCGAATCCGCCGATCAAACGCTGGCCACCCTGCCCAATGACCAGAACAAAGTGTTAAGCCTCATGGAGCGGGGCATGATCCGGCATGTCCGCCATGATTTTACTAACAGTACCGCTGACTGGCTTAACGCGGTCCGGATTGAAAAAGAATTAGAAGTCAACAGTATCACTAAGGCAGGGGCCAGCATGGTCGTCAATGACTCCACCCTCGCCTTCCGCGGTTATCCCTACGAACAAACCTACTTACATGTCTATCTTGCCAAAAATTTTCTCGCCATGGGCTTATGGGGGATGCGGGAGTCGAAGCCCGTAATATTGCGCTTCAAATGGAAAAATTGGACGGGTTCCCGGACGATGCCTTCAGTCATTATCTGGCCGGCTTTTGCCTGGAACTGTGTGGCGATGACAGTAATGCCGCCATGCAATACCGACAAGTGGCAAAGCTGGTTCCCGAAATCGGCATCGACGCAACGACGGGACGGTTCTTCCCCCCTAACGCGCCCACCAACCAACCCGTCCTCCTTCCCTCCAACAGCACAGAACTGGTTTGCTTTCTCGATTTTGATGGTGATGCCGGCATCCTTCCCTATACTGCCGCCGTTTATGCCGACGGGAAACTCCTCGGAACCAGTCGGACCCTTACCAGTATTTACCAATTACAAACGGCCAGTAGCGAACGTATGGCAACCCGACAGGCCGCCAAATCGATTTCCCGCTTTGCCGTAAAAGGCGCCCTTGCCTTAGCCGCCTGGTCACGCGATGAAAATCTCGGACTGTTAACCGGGTTGTTGCTTTTCGCCTTGGAGGATAAGGATCTGAGGCGCTGGGAAACTCTTCCGGCCAAGCTCGCCGTGGCCCGTCTGCCCTGCCCCTCAGATTTAAAACAGTTCGAGGTGGAATTCAGGAGTTACTCAGGACAAACCGTCAAAAGAATCACCGTGACCTCCCCGCTATTCCGGAAAGACCGTATCTTCGTATCCCTTTGCCGGGATCAACCGTAAAGTTTAGAAAATAAGGTTGATGACCCCGTAGAGGATCAATGCGGCCAGAATCAGCATGATAATGGCCTTATTCCGCTGAACCCGCCGCTCCTGCCGCAGAGGGCGGACGGAATGAAGACTGCCACTGCCAAAGTAGGTTTGGAAACGCTGATCAGGAACCGTCCTGGGAATCACCATCTCCTCGCTCATCCCCTGCACCGGGGAAACCGCCACAGGTTTCTCCGCATTTCCCATGCGGGGCGGCTCCTGTGCAGCAGGCCAAGCGGCCACATCGACGGGCGGAATTTCGCCCACAATTTTTCGCAGACGGCGTATGGCCCGATCCGGATCGGGACTTTCAATGGCATGAGAAATCCCCTTGATGTCATGCTCCACACGGGCAATTTCCCGTTGAAGCGACTCAAGTTTCTCTTGCAACCGCGGATTTTTACGCCGGACATGCTGCATACTACTCTATCGTCCCTTTACAACGAGAATGATCACCGCCACCAGAATGGTCAATATCAGTGGCAAACTAACCGCCACCCCAATCTTGAGCCAATGTCCAAATCCTTTTGCGGACGGGGCAAATTCATCGTCCTCAAGAGCGTTCGCCTTGCGGGCCTGCTCATCAAAAAGTTTTACAGGACCCCCTACCGCCTCAATGGTGGCCTGCGCCTTCACAAAATCACTCCGAATGGCATCAATCTGTACCACGGCTTTATTTAATTCATCACGAAAAGAGTCATCCGCCCAGGCCGCATCATTAATCTTCTGAAGTTCCTCAAGGTCGATCGCCAGACGGTCACGGGTGGTGAAATATACTTCCACCTGACGAGCCGCATGATCCCCCAGTTTCTGGAGCGACACCATGCTCTCAGAAAGCCGATCCAGCATCTCATGCTTGCCACGCTCATATTGATCCTGCTTCTCGAGCAGGTCGGACAACATCTGCTCTTCGCGCTCCATCTCGCTTTGTTTTTGCTTTAACCGTTCAATATGCAGTTTTGCCGAAGCTTTCTGGGTATTGAGTTCCTCACGATGCCGGGCCATCCGCGTCAGGCTGAGATCGGAAAGAGGTCGCCCAGATGGGTCATCGGTCTTCAAGTTCATCATCCCTTCCGGTCCTGAACCCAGTGAGGTGGATTTAACTGCCCCGCGGCGCTGTGCCAGATCTTCATCAAAAAAGTCCGTTCCCATATGTTATTCTCCTTTTGGCTCTCCATGCAGCGCTTAATCTGAACGCTAAACCCCGTCATGCTAGCAATCGACCCCCATCGTTTCAAGTGCATCTTCACGGCGCGGGAATAAGAATCATCTGCCCAACACGCAAATCGCCAGGGGATCTCATTTTTTTCTTGTTGGCCGCATAAATTTCGCGCCATCGTCCTTGATCCCCATAATACCTGGCCGCCATTTTCTTCAAGGTATCCGCTTTTTCAACCTTTATTACTTTCTCCAGTGATTTCGGGGCTGGCACCGGTAAATCAATGGCCGCAACAGGCGATGGTGCGTCCTGTTCTGCCACCACGCCATATTTAGCCCGCACCGCCACCAACGCCGACCGCAGTTGAACCGCTTGGGCCTGAAGATTTGAAGTCTTGATCTTTAGGTTTTCGTTCTCCGTTTCCACTTCTCCCATCCGGGTGATAACCGCCGCTTGATTGGTAAAGATGCTGCCGACCAAACTCAGTGTGTCGATCCGGATATGGCTTTCAATCATGGCTTTTTTTTCGGTATCCGGTCGCAAGGCGAGATAACGTTTAAAATGGTAAATAGCCTCAACAGTATCCCCCCCCGACTTATCGAGAAGGAAGGCCAGTGCAAGATGAGCCCGAGCCAGGGTAGCATCACGATCCAATAGCGTTTCATAGACATTGCGCGCCGCCCGTGAATCCCCGGCCTCCTCCAACATCCGGGCCTTTTTCATATCAGGATGCTCCCGCTCGGCCTCATCCGATACCTCGACCTTTTTTACACATCCCCCGCCGACAATCAGAGCTACCGCGCAAAGGAAGGGTAACAGACTTGTCAAAAAAAGTTTCCGTATAGAGCCCTTGAAATTCATCATGTATTTTCCGCTTTAGTCACACTTAACACGTCGCGAACCGCCCCCATGACTTGTTCAAAGGTAACACGTTCCATGCATTCAATTTGTGGTAAACGGCAATCTTTACCTAAACAGGGACTACAGTCCATCACAGATCTGAGCACATGGTGTCCGGTTCCATAGGGACCGGTCCGCTTGGGATCAGTCGGTCCGAACACGGTTACCACAGGAATACCCAGTGCCACGGCCATATGCAGGGGGCCTGAATCGTTCGCCAGAACCAGATTCATTCGTGAAAACCAGCCGCCCATCTCCACCAGACTGGTCTTTCCCGCAAGATTGATCACGGCCCCCGCACCAGGGGTCGAGGACAACGCCGCATGTATTTCCTCACATCCCGCCCGCTCCGCATTGCTGCCAAATAGGAAAATCGAGGCTCCAAACTCCCGTTGAATCTGACGTGCCGTCTCAATGAAACGGGACACCGGCCAATTTTTATTGATCCACCGCGACCAGGGAACCAGCGCCACACGCGGGGCGACCTGCTCCACTACCGGAGGAGCAGGAAACTGAATGGGGAATGATATCGGCAACACGGGTAAACCCAGATAACGCACCACATCCAGAGTTTCTTCCACGGCATGCCGATCCTTATTTCGCCGCCCAGCAATGGCATCGTAGAAGAACCGGGCACCTTCACGCTGAAAAGAGGGCCCCATTCTCTTCCCTCCACGGGCAACTCGCGCCACAATCGCACTCTTGATCAACCCCTGCAAATCGACCACATAATCATATCGCTTTTCTCGAACCGCCCGAACCAACTCCCCCGCCTGACTCCAGAATTTCCGCCGGGGAAAAGAAATCACCGTCGACACCATGGGGAAACATCTGACCAGATCCACATACTCAGGCTGAGTCACCCAGTCCACCTCGGCATCCAACGCCACCTGCAGGTTATGAACCGCCGGAATCGCATGGAAAATATCACCCAATGAACTGAGCTTTATAACCAGGATACGTTTTTTTTCAGAATTCATGGGCAAGCGACCAAGTCAATCAGACAGCACGGATACGACCACGCTCGGCTTCTTCTTTCTCACGTAACCGGGCGATTTCAAAACGTTTTTCTTCCTCGATTTTATCAGCCTTTTCGGCCTCCCCTGCCGCACGGGCTTCCGCCGATTTCTTCCCGTACAGAATCTCAACCTCTGCAATTTTGGCTTTGGTGCGAGTGGCGATCTCCGCCATCACCTGCTTCTGCTCTTCAGTCAGAGCGGTGATCCTCTCGCCACGTTTGGCCATTCGCTCCATCGCGAGATCAAAAGAACTTTTCAATCCGGATTCATTTGTTTTCATAAATCACACATCAATAATCGGACCTTTGCCAGGCGGCGGTTTTCGAATGGGAGTCGGTTCAGAATAGGCTTCAGTCGTTGGGGGCCTGCGAGATGGACGTTGAATATTCCTGCGATGATTCCCCAAAATCATGCTGACAATACTGATCACTAGAGAGGCCCACATCGCGGAACCAAACCCGTTCACATGGAAACCGGGCACCAATTTGGCCGTCAACAACAGCAAAAAGGCATTGATGAACAACAACATGAACCCCAGCGTCAGCACGACCAAAGGCATGGCCACCAGGACCAGAATGGGCTTCACCAGAGCATTCAATATCCCCAGGATCAAGGCGGCAACCAGCAGACTCGTCCAATCCTCATAAGACACACCGGAAACAAGAAGCACCGACATCCACACCGATATGGCCATCAATAACCAGCGGATCAACCACTCACGGATCTTTTGCCCCGCTGTCTGGAAAGGTTCAGGATTCAAAATTTCCACTCCGTCTGGATTGTTTTTTCACTGAATGTTTCTTTTTATCGTCCAGTACCCGTTCCTTCTGGCGCCTGGAACGCCTGCGTTTCTGACGTCGAATCTTCTCATTAGCCTGCTGGCGGGCACTTTTTTGTCCAAGAATCCGTTCCTCTAACCGCTCGCACAACTCACGACGGGCAACAAACCGGTTCAATTCCCGTGACCGCTCCCGTTGGCATTTGATTTCCAACCCGGACTTGGGATGTTGCAGGAAAACACAGGACGAAGTTTTGTTCAGTTTCTGCCCACCCGAGCCGGCCCCCAAAACGAATTTCTCGACAAGCTCCTTCTCCAGAATACCCAGTCGGGCCATCCGCTCTTCCAGCGCCTGCCGTTTTTCCGTTGTAATGAAAACATCTGCCATGACTGAACCTGTACTTCATCCCATCATTTCGAACAAGCGTTTCACTTTGTTGTATTTTTCCTGAAGTTCCTGACGCGATTTCTCAAACTGTGCCACAACTTCCGGCTTGGCTTTGTTGAAGAAATTGGGGTTGTTAAGCTTCAGATTTGCCCGTTCCAGATGCCCGCCTAGTTCTTCCAATTGCTTTGCCAATTTGGCAGATTCCGCCTTCACATCAACAAGCCCCTCAATCGGCATATAGAGGGTTCCAACCGGGGTTAAGGCACTCGGCATAGCGGAGGCAGGGACATAGGCAGGGTCAACCGTAATCACCCGGGCCTTGAGCATGGCAGTCAGCGTACCCGCATCCGCCTTCAGTTGAACCGCTAATTGAGGCGTGTTGGCTTTAATAATGTAATCCAGTTTCTGCCCTGGCGCGATGCTGCAATCGGCACGCAACATACGTCCCATACGGATCAATTCATGCCGGGCATCCACATATTGTACCACCTCGGGCGTGGCCCCCCATTGTGTCAATTCCTCTTTCAACGGTTTCGGCCAAGGCGCCAACATGATGGTCTCTTCTTCTGTACCGTAGCCCATACCATGCCACAATTCTTCCGTGATATGCGGCATAAAGGGATGAAGCAGCCGCACGGCCGTTGAGAAACAGTAATGCATCACCTTCAGTACTTCGGCACGCCGTGCGATATCCTGTCCATACAACACTTCCTTGGAATACTCCACATACCAGTCACAGTATTCATGCCAGATAAAGGCATAGAGATCCTGAGCCGCATCATTGAACCGGAACCGCTTCAGATTCTCCGTACAGGATTCAATAGTCTGGCTGAGTTTGGCCAGAATATGCCGGTCATCCGCACTCAGCAACGCCGCATCAATCCCTGCCCCCCCACGCACATAACCGGTGGGATCCTGCATCTGCATGAAACGGGCGGCATTCCAGATCTTGGTGCCGAAATTACGACCAATTTCAAATTTGTCATTGGAAAGGAAAACATCCTGCCCTGTCGCCGTAATCATCATGAGGCTGTAACGGAGCGCGTCGGCACTGTATTCCTCAATGATCGTCAGGGGATCAATGGAATTCCCCAGACTTTTGCTCATTTTCCGGCCTTTGTCATCACGCACCGTGCCATGGATGTAGACTTCATGGAAAGGAACCTCACCCATGAACTCAATGCCCGCCATGACCATCCGGGCGACCCAGAAGAAAATAATCTCAGACGCCGTCACCAAGGTATTACCGGGATAATAGAGTGCAAGATCCGGATTGGGATGCGGCCACCCAAAAGTGCTGAACGGCCACAACCACGAGGAGAACCACGTATCCAGCACGTCTTCATCCTGCCGGATGTTCGTGGCGGCACATTGGGGACACTGGCCCGGCTTGCCACGTGCTGCCCACTGATGATGACACGCATCACAGTAGAACACCGGAATACGATGTCCCCACCAGATTTGGCGGGAGATACACCAATCACGGATATTTCCCATCCATTCGGCATAGACCTTATTCCATCGCTCCGGCACAAACCGGACACGCCCCTCCATCATCGCCTGAAGGGCCGGTTCCGCCAATGGCTTCATTTTGACAAACCACTGAAGGGATAACCGGGGTTCGACCACCGTGTCACAGCGATAACAGTGGCCGACGGCATGCTGATGCTCATCGATTTTCTCGATTAACCCGGCAGCGGTCAAATCGGTAACAATACGCTTGCGGCACTCAAAACGATCCAAGCCGGCATAGGGCCCGGCCCCTTCGTTCATCGTCCCATCAGAATTCATAACATTGATGGGCGTCAACTTATGGCGTTGTCCCATCTCAAAATCGTTGGGATCATGAGCCGGGGTCACTTTAACGGCACCGGTTCCAAAGGCCGGATCCACAAAATCATCGGCAATCACCGGCAAGTCCCGATGCAATACCGGCAAACTCAGTGTTTTTCCAATCAGGGCTTTGTAACGCTCATCTTTCGGGCTCACGGCCACGGCCACATCGCCGAGCAGGGTCTCAGGCCGTGTCGTCGCCACCACCACAAATTCACTGGCCGTGAGCTTGCCTTCGCGCTTCACGGGATAACGGATGTAATACAATTTACCAGCGGTATCCTGATGCTCACTCTCCTCATCTGACAAAGCCGTATGGCACCGGGGACACCAGTTGGTGATGTAGTTGGCACGATAGATCAACCCCTTGTCATAGAGTCGGCAGAACACCTCTTCCACGGCTTCACTCAGCCCTGCATCCATCGTGAAACGTTCACGTTCCCAGTCACAGGAGGCCCCCAACCGTTTCAACTGCCGGATGATCGTGCCGCCATATTCCTCTTTCCACTCCCAGACCTTGCCGACAAAAGCATCCCGCCCAAGGTCATGCCGCGTTTTCCCTTCCTTACGGAGGGCGCGTTCCACCACATTCTGCGTGGCAATACCGGCATGATCCATCCCCGGTAGCCAGACCGTATTTTTTCCCTCCATCCGCTGCCAGCGCACCAGAATATCTTGAATGGTATTGTTCAGGGCATGACCAATATGCAGAATGCCGGTGACATTCGGCGGTGGAATAACGACGCAGTAAGGGACCCCACCCTTTGCCGCATCCCCATGAAAATAACCCTTTGCCTGCCAAGTCTCGTACCAGCGGGTTTCAACCGTTTTGGGGTCATACTGTTTCTCAAGTTCTTTCATAGGTCATTCGTCATTTCTTTTTTTCTTCGCAGAAAAGTTTGTACTCCACACTATCCACCAGGGCTTCCCATGAGGCCTCAATGATATTGACGGAGACTCCCACGGTACCCCAATGATTGATCCCATCACTGGATTCAATATTCACACGCGTTTTGGCAGCCGTCGCCTCTTCGGGATCCAAAATGCGCACACTGTAATCGGTCAGGAACACCTTCTCAATTTCAGGATAGAAGCGCATCAGTGCCTTGCGCAAAGCGCGATCCAAGGCATTGACGGGACCATCCCCCTCGGCCACCACATGCTCCACTTCATCCCGGACCCGCACCTTGACACTGGCTTCCGATACGCAGGGCTTGGTCGCGTCCTCCTTTTCCATAATAACCCGGAATCCTTCGAGTTCAAAAAAGGACTTATGTTTCTTCAGAACCTTCTGCACCAGCATCCGGAAAGACGCGTCTGCCGCCTCATAAGTGTAGCCCTGCTTCTCAAGTGTCTTCAGGGAATCCAGGATCTCTTTCACTTCCGGTGAAGATTTTTTCAAATCCACGCCCATTTCAATCGCCTTCAGGAGTACACTACTGGAGCCTGAACCTTCGGAGATCAATATCCGGCGTTCATTCCCCACGCTTTCGGGGGGCACATGCTCAAAACTGCGGGGGATCTTTTGAACCGCATTCACATGCATTCCCGCTTTGTGCGAGAACGCGCTCATCCCCACATAAGCGGCCCTCGAGTTGTGGCGCAGATTCACCAAGTCATCCACAAAGCTGGACAACGAGCGTAACTGACGAAGCGAACCTTCCGGAATGGCCCGACACCCCATCTTAAGTTCCAGCGTAGGGATGATGGAGCATAAGTTCGCATTCCCGGTACGTTCCCCATACCCGTTAATGGTTCCCTGCACATGAACCGCACCCGCCCGTACTGCTTCCAGCGTGTTGGCCACCGCCAATTCTGAATCGTTATGCGTGTGAATGCCCACTTGAATGGTCGGGAAAGATTTGAGGACCTCTGCAGTGATCCCATGGATCTCGTGGGACAGCGTCCCGCCATTGGTATCACATAGCACAATGGTATGGGCGCCGGCGTCCACCGCCGCCTTCAGCATATCCAGCGCAAACGTCGGGCTGTCCTTATAGCCATCAAAAAAATGCTCGGCATCAAAAATCACTTCCTTGTCCTGCTGCCTCAAAAACTGAACCGTTTCCGCCACCATCCGGCGATTTTCAGCAATAGAAGTTCTCAACACCTCAGAAACATGCAATTGCCACGTTTTTCCGAAAATGGTCACCACGGGCGCCCCCGATTCGATCAGGCGGAGCACATTGGCGTCCTCACCCACGGCCACATCGGCCCGGCGGGTACTCCCGAAGGCGGCCACCTTGGAATGCCGCAGCTTATGTTTCTGGATTTCATGGAAAAATTCCATATCCTTTGGATTGGAGCCGGCATACCCCCCCTCAATGTAATCCACACCAAACTCATCGAGTTTGAGCGCCAATTTGATTTTAGACCCGCCGGAGAAAGAAATTCCCTCCCCCTGCGAGCCGTCGCGCAACGTGGTGTCGTAGATAAATATTTTTCGTCGGTGCATGCTATCAACCCGCCTTAAAGAAAGCCTCATACAACGCTAACACTGCTTTTTTGCGATCCCTGGCCTGTACGCCGAACATCATACTAATTTCAGAAGAGCCCTGATTGAGCATCTCAATATTCACCCCGGCCGCCGCCAAGGCGGTTGTGGCTCGGGCCGCCACGCCGACCGAATAATGCATGCCCTCACCCACAATCATAACCAGGGCCAGCCCCCGATCCACATCAATGTTATCGGCCCCAAGTTCCGTACGAATACGCCGCAGCACAAACTCTTCTTTTTGCTTGGAAAAGTCCTTCTCCCGGAAAACAACCGAGACATTATCAATGCCGGAGGGCGCATGCTCGTAGGACAACCCTTCCTCCTCCATGATCTGCAGAAGGCGGCGCCCGAATCCAATTTCACGATTCATCAGGTATTTATCCACATAGAGCGCACAGAACCCATCCGAACTGGCAACCCCGACCACGGCCCCGCTCTTGTAAGCCCGTTTCGGCACAATCTGCGTTCCCGGCGCTTCCGGCCGATTCGTATTGCGAATACAAATCGGGATACCCGCTTTGACCGCCGGCACAATCGCCTCATCATGGAATACCCCGAACCCGGCATAGGACAGTTCACGCATTTCGCGGTAGGTCAGCAAATCAATCGCGGCCGCATTGGAAACAATGCGCGGATCCACCGCAAAGACCGAATCCACGTCCGTAAAATTCTCGTAGACATCGGCCTTTACCGCCGCCGCCAGAATGGCACCGGTAATATCCGATCCCCCGCGCGAGAACGTCGCCACGGCGCCGGACTTGGTATATCCGAAAAAGCCGGGGAAAATGCTAATACCCGGCGCCTCCTTGAGGGCGTTCAACTTCGCATAGGATTCTTCCAAGACCATCGCATTACCGAAGTCATCGGTCAAAAACAGGCCCGCATCCTTCGGATTGATATAATGGGCATCCACCCCGTTGTGGCGGAAGATCTCGGCCACCAACTTCGCACTGTTATCCTCACCTGCCGCCTTCATGAGATCTAGGAAACGACCTCGATCGGATAAGTCGGAGGCTAAACGCTGACGGAGATCCGCTTCAATTTGCTGCATGACTCCGCCGCTAACCCCGGCCGCGCGCTGAATATCGGCATACCGTTCGACAATCGCCTTGAGTTCCGCCTCGGTGGTCTTTCCTGCCAGTTTAGCCTCGGCACAGGCGATCAGCATATCGGTCACCTTAGTATCATCGGGGCGACGTTTACCAGGGGCGGAGACCACTACAATGCGGCGTTGCGCATCCATCTTGATGATCGCGCAAACCTTCAGAATCTGGGCCGCATCCGCTACAGAGGAACCACCGAACTTTGCCACTTTCAAACCGCACGCCACTTTCGTTGTCATGATTATTTATCCACTCCCGGATCTTCGATCCGCAAACATACCGACTTCCCACCCAAAGCCTTCCGCTCCTCCAAAGTATGAAGCGCCTCCATCACATCCTTTTCCACCGCTTTGTGGGTCAGCAACACCACAGAAACATGCCTCCCCGCCCGATTGGGCTCCTTCTGCACAATGGACGCAAGACTAATACCATGCTGGCCAAGAACCGTAGCCACCAATCCCAGAACACCGGGTTTATCCAGTATGGACAAGTGCAGATAAAAACGGCATTCCACCACCTCCATCGACCGGAATTGAACCTGACCGGCAGGAGAGGCTGTAAGGGACCGCAACTTTCCATCACCCACCACCAGAGTCCGAGCCACTTCCGCGAGATCGCTGACCACTGCACTGGCCGTCGGCAGCCGACCGGCGCCCCGTCCATAATACACCGTCTGCCCAACAATATCGCCATCCACCACCACGGCGTTGAAAACGCCCATCACCGAAGCCAGCATATGTTCATGAGGGATCAAGGTGGGATGAACGCGGACTTCCACCTCCCCATCAATCGCCTTGATGACGGCTAATTGCTTGATGCGATAACCGAACGCACTAGCGTACTCAATATCCGTTTTGCTCAATCCCCGGATTCCCTCTACAAAGATCTTTTCTTTGGGAACATGCACACCATAGGCCAATAACGCGAGAATCGCCGCCTTGTGCGCCGTATCAAACCCATCGATATCCAACCCGGGATCCGCCTCGGCAAACCCCGCCGCCTGGGCTTCCTTCAACGCATGGTCAAAGGTCATCTGCTCCCTCTCCATTTTGGTCAGGATATAATTACAGGTACCGTTGAGAATCCCGTAAATACGTTCAATTCGGTTGGCCACAAGCCCTTCCTTGAGAGCCCGGATGATCGGCACGCCACCCGCCACGCTGGCTTCAAACCACACGCCCGTATTATTTTCGGCCGCCAGTGCGAAAATTTCTTTCCCATACTCCGCGAGCAACGCCTTGTTGGCGGTCACCACCGGCTTGCCCCGCCGAAGCGCCCGCATAATGAAATCCTTGGCAATGGTGGTACCACCGATCAGTTCAATGACGATATCCACGGCAGGATCATCAATCACCGCCGTCGCATCTTTGGTCATAATAGCCCGATCGACCTTGACCCCACGATCCCGATCCAGATCAACATCCGCAATACGCCGCACCACCAATTTCACTCCAATCCGACCGGCTAGCAAATCACCATTACGCTGAAGGGTTTCCACCACCCCGGCGCCAACCGTTCCGAATCCAAGTAAACCCACGCCAATTTCTTTCATACGTCTTCCCCAATTCTTTGATCCCCTTCGGAGCCCCTCATGAGCCCTGTCCGGCAAACCATAAAAGCTGATTACTTTATTAAGGAAATGGGCAGGATACAAGAATAAAGCCAAGATCGGGAGGACAAGAAACAACACAAACGCCACGCTCCCCACGCTTTCTCATTGACCCTAAAGGATGAAACAGGGAATATTACGCACCTATGTATCATGATGTTGGAGCTTTTTTTAAATCACCTGTATTCTGGTCAGCATTCAGTGCCTATGTGGTGGCCTCTTTACTGAAGACACTGAGTAATTTGTTGCAAACGGGTAAAGTGGACTTTCATTACCTCACCAAATTAGGAGGTATGCCAAGTGCTCATTCCGCGATGGTGTGTGCGCTGGCGACTGCAATTGGCCTTCGTGAAGGCTTTGGCAGCACTGTTTTTGCCATCTCATTTGCCTTTGCCGCCGTCGTCATGTTTGATGCGTCAACCGTACGGCGCGCAACGGGGCTTCAGGCACGACTGTTGAATCAGATCGTCGATGAAGTCTTTAAAAACCATCATCTTTCCGCTCAAAAACTCATCGATATCCTAGGGCATACCCGGCTGGAGGTCTTCGCCGGCCTGATCGTTGGCGTACTGATCGGGCTCCTGACCACCTTCCTCTTTAATTAATTTCCATTCGGAGCTTTACATCCCCCCTACGAATCAGGTATACGAATGCCTCCTTTCAACAAAGGGGCGGTAGCTCAGTTGGTAGAGCACCACGTTCGCAACGTGGGGGTCACGAGTTCGAGCCTCGTTCGCTCCACCAGCCTTAACAGGCTGGTATTGAACCACTTACAACAATCACAGGCTCACCCTCTTTCTTTGGCAGTAGATTTTCGACCAGTTTTGCCGTGGGTGCTTTACCAACTGAGCCACCTGCCCCAGAATCTGTGAGTGGATCACCACCCTTCTCCGAAGGTGAAGAAAGGTCTTCCATCGGTTTCGACGATGACAATTTTTGATCCGACACCTTCTCCAAAGGAGGCTGATTCCTGATCCGGTCTGCGATCATCTCGACTGCCTTTTTATGATGAGCATGGGTGTTACTCATAGACCCGCCCCAGAATGTCCTGTGAGCGGCTATGTTGGTCACCAACAGAAATGGTGCCGATCAGGTCAATCAGTTCACCAAGGCGGGTCTTGCCTTGAATTCCCCACCTTGAAGCATCCACAGATTTCTGACATTCTCCCCTTATGCAGGATTTCAACTTTGGTATTTAAAACATCACAAAAAAAGACAACGGGATTGCAGGGGGTTCCCCCATTCCATCATGGCTTGCCAAAACACATGGGACTAACGTGAATAAATTCCAAGATACAATCCGAGCTTTCCGATATCCCAATTACCGACTGTTCTTTATGGGACAAGGATTGTCGCTGATCGGGACATGGATGCAGCAGGTGGCGCAAGGATGGCTTCTGTATAAACTCACCAATTCCCCCTTGATGCTGGGATTGGCTGCATTCGCAACTCAGTCAATGCAGTTTGTCATCGCTCCGTTTGCAGGTGTGCTGAGCGACAGGTTTGACCGTCGGAAGATCATCATCGCGGCCAACGTGGTAGCCATGGTGCAGGCCTTCCTCCTCGCCGCCCTGGTCATGTCCGGCACGATAAAACCGTGGCATATACTGACGCTGGCCGCCATCCTTGGGATTGCAAACGGATTTGAAATGCCCACAAGGCACTCCTTCATCCCCGATATCGTCGAAAAGAAGGAGGACCTGGTCAATGCCATCCCCATGAACTCCGCCATGTTCAACGGCGCACGGTTAATAGGTCCGCCCATCGCAGGTTTTGTGGTGGCAACCGCAGGTGAAGGCGTATGCTTTTTATCGAATGCGATCAGTTACGCGGCGGTTATTGTTGCATTGCTCATGATCAAGATCCGTCCGAAATCATATATTCGGAAACCCAAAAGGCCCATGACGGAGCTTACCGAAGGATTCGGATATGTTTCCAGGTTCAAACCCCTGCGGGACATATTACTGCTCATGACAGCCATCAGCCTGTTTGGCTCATCATGCGTGGTATTCTTGCCCGTTTTTGCCAAAGACATTCTTGGGGGCGGTCCCAAGGCACTTGGATTGTTGACGGCCGCAATGGGTGCTGGCGCATTCATTGGGGCGGCCTTGCTTGCCAGCCGCAGAAATGTCAGAGGGCTCGGCAGGCTAATTGTGACCGCATTATGTATTTTCGGTACCAGTCTTATGTTTGCCGCATGGTCGAGGGTCCTCTGGCTGAGCGTGGCCTTGTTGGCATGCGCTGGTTTTGGAATGATGGTGCATATGGCTGCCAGCAATACCCTGATGCAGACCATCACGGATGACGACAAAAGAGGGAGGGTCATGAGTTTTTATATCATGGCCTTTTCCGGCCTAGGTCCGATCGGAAGCCTTTTAATGGGTTGGACCGCAAGATTCACCGGAGTGAGGACGGTCGTCATTTTCGGGGGTCTCATGACAGTGATTTCAGGACTCATATTTTCGCGGGCCCTTCCGGAGATAAGAAAGCTACTAAGACCCGTTTATTTGCAACAAGGTATTATCACCGAAGCCGAGGAAATGTCCCTAAAGGAAGAGGAAACAATCAGGTAGCCAATCACGCTGCCAATACTCCAGGAGCGGTAATCCGTCGCGATGTATGACATCCGAAAAACATTATACGTCACGGAACGCGTATGGAAGCGTTTTACTTGCCGCAGTTGGATGAAAGCCCACCATCTAGATTCGGTCGGGCGTCTCAATGCCAAGCAAATTCAACCCCTGACGGAGGAGTTTGGCAACCACTGAGCATAAGCGCACACGGCTCTCCCGCACACCTTCCGGGGCTTTAAGAAAAGGTACATTCTGATAAAAGGTACTGTAGGCCGAGGCCAATTCATATAGATAATCCGCCAGAATGCTGGGCTTATAGCCCTCTGCGGCACGCACCACCGTCTCCGGGAATCTCAAAATCATAACCGCCAAAACTCGCTCAATGGGCTCGCCCAACAAAATCGGGTAACGGTTCAGATCAAGTCCCGGGAATTGATCGCGATATTTGTCCTGAACACTGGCAATACGCGCATAGGCGTATTGAAGGTAGGGCGCCGAATTGCCATCCAAGGCCAAGGCTTTTTCCCAGGTAAAGGTTACCAGACTCTGGGGATTCTGACTCAAGTCAGCATACTTCACCGCCCCGATTCCCGCCGCACGCGCAATGTTCTTCTGGCTTTCCTCGGGCATCTCAGGGCTGGACTCCTGGATGACGGCAAGCGCACGCGCCTCCGCCTCGTCCAGATATTTATCCAACTTAATCACATTGCCCTGTCGGGTGGAGAAAGTCCCCTCCGGCAAACGCATCAACCCGAACCAGACATGTTCAAGATGAGTTTTACAGCCCAACTTGCGGGCAACCGCAAAAACCTGTCGGAAGTGGTTCTGCTGCCGCTCATCGGTAACATAGATGATCTTATCGGGATTAAACTCGGTAATCCGGCTCTGAATGGTGGCCAAGTCGGTCGTGGCATAGTTAAAGCCACCATCCGTTTTTTTCACAATACAGGGCGGCAATTTCTCGTCATCAAGAAAGGCAACCAAAGCCCCTTCACTTTCCCGTGCCAACCCCTGCTCCAACAACGCCTGCACCACTCCGGGAAGGCGGTCATTGTAAAAACTCTCGCCCCGCGCAAGGTCAAAGGTCACATCCAGCCGTTTATAGAGGCGTCCGAATTCTTTCAGGCTTAATTCCACAAATTGCTGCCAAAGCCGACGATTTTCAGGGTCACCCGCCTGGAGTTTTACCAACTCCTGCCGTGCCTGACTCAGCCACTTTTCATCCTGCTTGGACTGCTCGTAACTCTTGACGTAAACCCGTTCAAGTTCCTCGATCGGTTCGGATTCAAGAGCAACGGGGTCAGCAAAATGGCGATATCCCATAATCATGATACCGAATTGGGTACCCCAATCGCCAAGATGGTTATCCGAAATCACTTTATACCCAAGAAACCGATGCAATCGATCCAAGGCATTGCCTATCACCGTGGACCGGATATGCCCGATATGCATGGGCTTGGCCACATTGGGGCTGGAGTAATCCAGAATTACCGTTTTCCCCGTACCGATTGGCGGAACCGCACAGTGTGCATCCTTTCCAACCATATCCACCATGTGTGCAAGCCAATCCTTATTCAGGGTGATATTGAGAAAGCCCGGCCCGGCAATTTCCAGCTTCGCAACGGCCTCCATCGGAACCGCATTACTCACAACGGCCTGGGCCATCTGACGCGGATTCCTTTTCAACAATTTGGCAAACCCCATTGCCTGATTGCACTGATAATCGCCGAATTCCGCACTGGTTGTGGCCACCACGCCGACGCTCCCCCACCCCTCAGTAATCTCAGGCAAAGTCTTCTGAAAAGCGACCCGTATCCAGTCCGAAAGCAATTGTTCAAGTGTTGTCATAAAAAGATTTTTTCAAGCCCCACGTATCAATTTCAGCAATTCATCCCGGCGTAATTCCATCACGTCTTTCGTTTTAGCCTCCAGATTCAACCGGACCAGAGGTTCGGTGTTGGAGCAACGCACATTGAACCACCAATCCGCATATTCCACAGTAATGCCATCCAGCTCGAGGCGTTTGCCATCGGCATACTTTTTGCCAATTGCCGCCAGTACTGCCTGGGAACTGTGGACTTCAGAATTGATTTCTCCGCTGGCGAAATAACGCTGGATCGGCTTGATCAACTCCGACAGTGTCTTCCCTGTTTTGGTAATAACGTTGGCGATGTAAATCACAGCCATGGCGGAACTTTCCGTCGTGTAGTTGTCACGGAAATAATAATGGCCCGACAACTCTCCGGCGAAAATCGCTTTGTTGTCACGCATCTGTTGCTTGATAAAGGCGTGGCCCACCCGACTCATCATCGGTGTGCCCCCGTTAGCTTCGATCACTTCCTTAACCGCCCAACTGCTACGCAAGTCATAGAAGATCACCCCCTTTTCCTTTTCCAACACACTGGTGGCGATCAGGGCCGTAATCATATCCATGGGCACAATAGCCCCCTTCTCATCAATAAACCCGGCGCGATCGGCATCCCCATCAAACGCCACGCCAAAATCGAATTTCCCCTGTCGGACCGTTTCCTGAAGCATTTTCAAAGTTTCGACCTTCAAAGGATTGGCCTCATGATTCGGGAACGTCCCATCCAGCGTGTCGTAAAGCCGCTTCATTCCAATCACGCCTTCCAGACAACGGGCCTCCAGAATTCCCATGGAGTTGGCAAAGTCCACCGCCATTTTTACCGGCCGCCGAATATCAGCGATTTTTCGGACATGTTTCACGTAGGCGGGAACAATATCATGTGTGGTGATCACACCCGGACGTAACGCCGGTACGGCAAAATTTTTGCTGATCACAATCTGTTCGACGTCCTTAATGCCGGTGGCGCCGCTGATCGGGATCCCCTGCTCGCGGCAAAGCTTGAATCCATTCCATTCCCCGGGGTTATGTGAAGCCGTGATCATCACGCTGGCATCCGCTCCAAGCGAACCATTGGCGTAATATGACATCGGGGTGGAACACATGCCGATATTAATGACATCCGCCCCCTGCATCGTGATGCCTTTGCAAAGCGCCTCGAAAAGAGGTATGGAATGCGGACGCATGTCATACCCGATCACCACTTTTTTGCATTTCAAAAAAGTTACAAAAGCCCGGCCAATATCTTTTGCTAAAGCCTCGTTCAACTGGGTGCCGTAGATTCCACGGATATCATATGCTTTAAATATTCCCGCCATGTCAACCTCTCCTCACCTGCTAATTCCGCACTAGTTAAGTCTTGAAATGAAAACGGGACGCTGAAAAGCGTCCCGTATCTTCACCTTAAAGTTTCCTGCTCACGCCGCTTTTTTAACTGTTTTTTTGGCAGCGGATTTTTTAACAGGAATAGTCGATTTTTTAACAGTCGTCTTCCCTGGCGCTTTGACGGCCGGTTTAACGGGGGCTTTAGCCGCATCCGCCTTCATCTGGGCCTGCTTGGCCGCTTCATCGGCTTTCTTGCGCATCTCTTCCTGCAACTGAAGCTGGTGCTGACGGGTCCATTCCATGGCGGTCTGGCGCAATTTCTCCACCTCATCCATTTTGCGCAGGGTGTCTTGCTTTAACTGTTCCGACTCCTGCCGCATGATTTCCTTTTCAGCCGTGAGACGTTCGACGTCCTTATGATAACTCGACGCCTTGACGGAGGCAATGATGGCCCATAGAGCAAAAGCCACAACGATAATTGACAAAAGCATTACAGTTGTATTCTTCGGCTCACGCAATGATTCATTTTCCATCATAATATCTCCTCGTTTATTTAATCTCCCCGTTATTCACGGATGTGGGTTTCTGTAAAAAAATCAGAAGCAAATATGCAGGATTACCCAGTTAAAAACAAGCAATTTTTTATCAATTCACGAATTCGGGTATCACGCACTTTTTAAGAGATCGTCAAAGTCGATCCTCATTCTTCGGGAACGGCAAGTCCACGGCGGACAAGAAGTGAGCCGTCTTTCTGATAGAGATCGATACGCGTCGTCAGCGCCGCGATAACCGCCTGTACGGAAAATAACCGACTGGACAGAAGATCACGCTCCGCTTGAGCCACCAACAATGACGTCGACTTACCCTCTTTGAATTTGGCTTGCTCCGCCTCCAACTTTCGCTCCTGCATGGTTTGCGTGACACGGGCAGCCGACTCCAAAGCTCGCGCGCCCTCCGCCATCACCCAGGCGACCCGCACATCCTCCTGCGCCAGTTGACAGAGATTAGTAAGTGCCTCCTCGGCCTGTTGGCGACTCGCCACCGCCCGCCAATACTCCGCCCCCGCCGCCCAGTTCTTCAGCGGATAGCTCACCTGAAGCCCAATGCCCGCATCATAACCCCTGGCCTCCTGACCCGCCACAGAATCATCAAAGGAGGAGGCATATCCACTTCGGCCTAACGTGACAAATAAATCCATCTTGGGCAACAGACCGTTCCGGGTACGCACCACTTCAAGATCACCACGCTCAAGGGCCAGTCGTGCCTGATTGAGATCCGGACGATCGGCCAGCGCCGCCGTCACGTGGTTCTCCACATCCTCCAAAGCCGTTCCCGGCGAGACGGGCTCATCGGAAACCACCGGGATCCATTTCCATGGCAGAGGTTGCGGCAGGTTGAGCAAACGCAACAAGCGCAGACGTGCCGCCGAAAATTGACTTTCTGCATCAATGAACCCCTCACGCCGAGAGGCCAATTCCGCCTCTGCCGCCACAGACTCCAACTCGGCCAATTTTCCAGCGCGAATACGCTCCCAGGTTTCTTCCAACTGCCGCTCCGCCACCCGCAAGGAATCACGAAAAACACCCAACTGATCCCGATTTTGGACATATACCCAATAAGCTCTTTCAACCTCTGCAACCAGAGCTAAGGTATAACCGCGCAACTCATACACAGAAATCCGTGTATCAAGCCGTGTCTGTCGCAGCACCGCGAGATTCGCACTCATCCCCGCCCCTTGCAGCAGCGGCTGACTGACGGAAATCCCGGCCCGGGAAGCCGTATGATTGTAAACTGGATGATCGACCTCCGTCTGGCCACTTAATTCCACGTGGGTTCCGGTCGGCAACGTTTCAGACACCCCGGCCTGCAAGGTGGTATTGTCCTGAGAGGCCTCCGAATTCGCATTAGTAGTCGGTTGGAGTGCGAACTCAGGGCCATTCCAACGGTTTCGGGAAACCCCGCCAAAGAGGACGGGATCAAAGGCCGCTCGGGCAGCCGCCTCGCGCGTCCGGACAATTTGGGGCTGAAGTCGTTGGACACGGAAGGCGGGATTGTGTTCCAGTGCCATCAGCACAGCCTCGGACAAGGACACACGAAACGCCGGTATGTTGCTTTCGGCACAGAACGATGGGGCTGACAACGCCAATACCAGGAACCACCCCACTCCGGAACCAATCATTAAACGAGAGATCTTCATATCAATGCTTCTTCCTCAAAAACTCCTGCAGCCTTTCCATGTAAAGATAGAAAACAGGAGTCACAAAGAGTGTCAACGTCTGCGAGAACAGCAGCCCCCCCACCACAGTCAGCCCAAGGGGACGCCGGGCTTCACCGCCCGCCCCATACCCGACCGCAATCGGGACCGCCGCCGCCAACGCCGCCATCGTTGTCATCATGATCGGGCGGAATCTTACCAAACACGCATCATAAATGGCATCCCGGGCGGATTTACCCTGTTCGCGGCGTGCCGCAACAGCGAAATCAACCATAATGATGCCGTTCTTTTTCACCAACCCAATCAGCATGACGATGCCAACGAATGCATAGATCGACAACTCGGCGCCAAACACCATTAAGGTTGCCAAGGCACCCACCCCGGCGAAGGGAAGTGCGGACAAGATGGTCACGGGATGGAAGAAATTCTCATACAAAACCCCCAGCACAATATAGATGACCAGAACCGCCAGTGCCAGAAGCCCGCCCATTCCCTTGAAGGAAGATTGAAATACCTGTGCCGTCCCCTGAAACATCGTACTGATACGTGCCGGCAGCACCGCATGAGCCACCGCATTCACCTCATCCACGGCCGCTCCCAAGGACACACCAGGCCGAATGTCGAAGGAAATAGTCACCGACGGCATCTGCCCGGAATGGTTGATGGTGACCGGTCCAACATCGTTCTTCAGACGCGCCACAGCATCAATCGGGACAAGCCGTCCATCTCCGGTTCGGATATGCAGCCAGGACAACACCGAGGGATCCTCCTGATAGCGGGGCAGCATCTCCAGAATGACGGCATACTGGTTGTTGGGTGCAAGGATGGTGGAGACCTGTCGACTGCCATAGGCGTTGAACAGCGCCGTTTCAACCTGATCCGCCGAGATCTGAAGCGAGGAGGCCAGATCGCGGTTAATCTCCACGTTGAGTTCCGGATTTTTTAACTGCAGATCGCTGGTCACGTCCTGAAGGCTTTTCAGTTCCCGGAGCCGTTCCACCAACAAGTCTGCCGAACGGTATAATTCAGCCGTATCCGTGCCCGAAAGAGTGTACTGATACTGGCTTTTTGTTGAACGTCCGCCAATGTTGATCAAAGGCGGATTGACGGGGAAAGCACGGATCCCGGGAATCCCGGCAAGTTTGGAACGCAGGGACTGCACCACTTCATCCGTGGTCATCCGACGCTCCTTGCGGGGTTTCAGGTTCACGATAAACCGACCGGTATTCCCCCCACCGCTTCCCCGGGCACCGGCACTGGAGACAAAGCCCTGGATGTTGGGATCATCCTGAAGGATTCGGATCATCTGGTTCTGATGGGTGACCATCGAGTCGAAAGAAATCCCCTCGATCGCTTCCGTGGTCACGTTGATCCTCCCACGATCCTCACTCGCCATAAAGCCCTTGGGAACCACCCAGAACAGGACCCCCGTGGCAATCAAGGTCACCAAAGCCAACGCCATCATGGTTCGGCAATGATCAAGCGCCCATCGCAGGCTGGCGGCATACAGCCGCAACATTCCGTCAAACCCGGCCTCCATTATCCGATAGAGCCGTCCATGCGCACCATGCGCCGAAGCACCAACAAACCGGGCACTGAGCATAGGAATCAGCGTCAACGCGATCACCCCGGAAAACAGCACCGCCGCCCCGATGGTCACAGCGAACTCACGGAACAGTCGCCCCACCACTCCGCCCATGAACAGGACGGGAATAAACACGGCCGCCAAAGATATGGTCATGGACACGATTGTAAAACTGATCTCCCGTGTCCCGTCCATTGCCGCAGTAAACCCATCCTTGCCCATTTCCCGATGGCGAACAATATTTTCAAGCACCACAATCGCATCATCCACCACAAATCCCAACGCCAGCGTCAGGGCCATCAAGGACAAGTTATCCAGACTGTAGTTCAATACAGCCATCACCAGAAACGTACCGACCATAGACATCGGCAGGGCCAAACTTGGAATCAACGTCGCCGACACATTTCTCAGGAAGATAAAGATGACCAATACGACGAGAAATAGGGTTAGAACAAGAGTGAATTTGACATCCTCAAATGACGATTGAATCGACTCACTCGCATCAATCAGCACCTCCATGGAGACAGCCGCCGGCAGGTCGGCATTCAGCGTTGTCAGCAGTTTACGGACATTGGCCGTCACTTCCACGGTGTTCTTGCCCGGCTGGCGTTGAACGGCCAGGACAATGGCACGTTGCATCTGATTACTGGTACAGAACCACGCCGCCACCTTGTTATTTTCAACGCTATCCAAAACCGCACCCAACTCCTCCAGGCGCACGGGTGCCCCCTGCCGGTAGGTAACGATCAGGGGGCGGAAATCCTTGGCATGGGCAAGCTGGCCGTCGGCCTGCACAGCGAAAGCCTTGTTGGGGCCGGATAAAATACCGGTTGGAAGATTGACGTTCCCCGTCTGGATAGCACCGGCCACCTCATCTAATCCAATTCCCCGCACCGCCAGTTCATGGGGATCCAACTGGACACGTACCGCGAATTTCTGACCTCCATAGACCGCCACTTGGGCGACCCCATCCACCATGGAAATATTTTGAGCAAGGAACGTTTCCGCATATTCATCGACTTCATAAAGCGGCATGGTGGGACTGGTCAAAGCCAAATACAAAATCGGCTGATCGGCAGGATTCACCTTCTGATAGGAAGGCGGGGTATCCATTTGCGGAGGAAGGTTTTTCATGGCCCGGGTAATCGCCGCCTGGACATCCAGCGCCGCGGCATCCAGATCACGGCTTAACACAAACTGAAGAGTGATCTGCGTGTTGCCCTGTGCACTGGAGGAATTCATGGAATCCAAGCCCGCAATCGTGGAGAATTCTTTCTCCAACGGAGTGGCTACCGCCGCCGCCATGGTCTCCGGTGTCCCACCACGAAGGGCGGCGGAAACCTGGATCGTCGGATAATCCACATTCGGCAGGTCGCTCACCGGCAGTTGGAGATACGCCACGACACCAAAAATCGCCAACCCCAGCACACACAGCGTCGTCATCACCGGACGGCGAATAAACGGTTCAGCAAGATTCATGGCCGGCCTACCTGCGTGGGCTCAGGTTTGGAAGAGGCTCGCGACTGGACTAGGACACCGGGCTTAAGCCGGAGTTGCCCATCCACGACGATCTCCTCGCCGGGAACCAGACCGCTCGCAATAACAGACCTCCCTGCCACCGTGCGATCCACTATGACCGGACGGGGGGTAACTCTTCCACCCCGATCTGTCACATAAACATACCCCCCCTGCTGGCCCACCAACACGGCCGATTCGGGAACCACCATCGCGTTCTCCTGGCGGGCAAGCTGAAGGATCACCTTGACAAATTGGCCGGGCCACAAAGTGGCAGGAACATTTTCAAACCGTGCCTTGAGCTGAATGGTTCCGGTATTTTCATCCACGGCATTATCCACAAATGTCACGACCCCCGTTGGAGCAAGCTCCCCTTCCCCCTGGGGCGTCGCAACCAACGTCAACTCACCCTGCCCCATGCGTTCCCGAACCCGGGCGAGGTCCCTCTGAGGCAGGGCAAACCGGACATAGATCGGGTGAAGCTGGTTGATCGTTACCAAAGTAGCGTCATCCGCTTTAATAAGATTCCCCTGATGGATCAGCAAATTTCCGGTACGGCCCGAGACGGGAGAACGGATGGAACAATAGCTTAATTGGAGACGGGCATTGTCCACCGCCGCCTCATCGGATCGCATCATGGCCTTCAACGTTTCCGCCGCCGTCATCGCTTCGTCGCGGACATCCTGCGCCGCAATCCCCTTCTTCAGGAGAGTTTCCTGTCGTCCCGCCTCCTTCACGGCATTCTCCCACTGGACGCCATCCTTGGCCAAAGCCGCCTCAGCCTGCTTCAGGGCCGCCTCAGGCCCTCGGGAATCAATATCAAACAGGAGTTCCCCTTCCTGTACATCCTGTCCCTCGGCAAACCGCACTTTCGCTATGATCCCCGTGATCTGGGATTTCACGGCCACGGTCGTCAATGGTTCCACCGTTCCAAATGTGCTGACTTCCACCGGCACCATCATCGTGGTGACATGATCCAGCAAAACCGGCACGGGTATCATCTTGGCCTTCGCCACCTTGTTCGCGGCTTCAGACTCCGCCCTCCGGTTTTTCTGAACAACACCGACTCCCCCCACAATTATCAGGACGAACAATAACAAAATTATTTTTTTCATAATGAGGGAACCATGCTACACCTCATTGAAAAATTGTCAAAACAGGAAACGGGTTAAAACGGAGGAAATCAGGCAGGATGACGTTTGATGAGCACGGCGGTAATATCGTCCTGAAGACCGCCCGGAGCACTGAACTGCCGCACATCGTCGAACAGAATTCGGATCATATCGGCCGCCGGACGGTTCCGCTCACGCCAGAGAATGTTCAACAGACGCGAAACCCCATACTCTTCACCGGTCGGGAATCGAGCTTCTAAAATTCCATCTGTCAGGAAAATCGCAAGATCACCCTCCTCCATCCGAATGTGAAAGGAGACAAGCCGTTCTGTCTCCGCATCAATACCAAGAGCAGGTGCGGCAGCACTCAGTTCCGTCTTGATCCCACCATCAGACGCAAGAATATACCCCGTCGGATGACCGGCATTAATCACTTTCAAAACGCCGTCTGCAGGTGAAAATTTAGCAATCAGCATGGTGATAAACCGATCACTGCCCAAATCCTCCATCAGAAGGTGGCGAGTCAAGACCATGAGATCTTCAATCGGCCGGTCCATCAGAACCAGTGCCCTCAGATAGGCCCGGACATCAGTCATCAGAAGGGCAGGCCCAAGACCATGCCCCGTCACATCGGCAACGACAACATATATGTAGCCGCCCGTACAGGCAATGAAGTCAAAATAGTCTCCCCCTGTGGCCTCGGCAGGACAGGAAGCACCCGCTATGTCATAGCCGGCGGCATGGGGCATTGCCGACGGGAACAATTGTTGCTGAACCTCACGGGCGATACGGAGTTCCTCTTCACGTACAAGGAGTGTCCGTTCCGCCACCTGGCGGGCGCAGCGATCCTCGGCATCCTTTAACTCACGATCCACCGCCCCCACCAAACGGGTCAGATTGTTTTTCATCAGGTAGTCCTGGGCACCCGCTTTCATGGAAGCCACCGCCATTTCCTCCCCGATGCTTCCGGAGACAATCAGGAACGGAACGTCCGCATCAGAGGCCCTCACGATTTCCAAGGCCGCAGTCGAACTGAACTGCGGCATATTGTGGTCAGAAAAAATGATGTCCCACTTCTGTTCCCGCAAGGCGGCAGCGAGATCGACAGCGGTTTCAACGCGGCGATATTGAGGCTGATAGCCCCCACGCCGCAGGTAGGTTAACAACAGTTCAGCATCATCTACCGAGTCTTCAATGATCAAGGCTTTAAGAATCGTATTCATGTCGATTTACAGGAAGTCTGCGTTGATAATGCCCAAGCTAACAGGTACAGGAGAACCGGCCATAGGGAAAACCCTGATTTGAGCATAAGGAAAATCCGTAAAAGGCGGGGAGTGAACATTTCCTAAGCGATACGTTTCTGATTCTGTTCAACCCATAAGCGCAAGCTCGGAATGTGGAATGGCTTGAAAAAAACAGTGGTACCCAAATAAGCGGCCTTCTGAAGTTCCTTTTCGCCCCAATCGCCCGACATCATTCCGATTTTCGGGCACTTACAACCCTTACGACGCAGTTCCTCCACAAATTTTACCCCATCAACCGAGGGCATTCTCACGTCAGTCAGAATCAGATCAGGACATTGGTTGACTAAATTACAGGGACAGGTTTGCGAGCAATAGACAGGACACTGAGCCGCATCAGTGTAGACCGCAACCTCATAGCCCCATCGCACAAATGCGTTTCGCAGCAAAGTCAATATACAAACATCATCATCTAAGAGCAGTACGTTCACAGGAAGTCTCCTTTGAAAACGCCAACGCTAACAGAGGCGGGAAAACCAACAATAGGGGAACCCCTGATTTAGGCATAAGGAATATCCGCAGAAAGAATTTTCACAAAAGGATTGCGCTCATTCCATAATCCGGATACCTTGTATCCCTTGGTGAAGAGACATGTCTGCGGGGTGGAGCAGCCCGGTAGCTCGTCAGGCTCATAACCTGAAGGCCGTTGGTTCAAATCCAACCCCCGCTACCAATTTGGCACGGGCCTGATAGCAATATCAGGCCCGTTTTTATTGGTCGAAACGCATTTCGGTCATAATGTTTCCCCTCCGAGTGACGCAGTGAAATACTGTGATGCGACATGGTTCATGTGCACGGTTTGTGCACGGGTCGTGCACGGCTCGAGGGACGAAAAAACCTGAAAATTTCTGAACCTGCCGCCTTCAGGTGCGCGCCCTGAAGGCCGTTGGTTCAACTGGCAAAATTCCGTCTCTTCTATTTTGTCCACTTCACCCAGGCGAACCAGGAGACCATGACCCCTGCCGCCCGGATCCCGGAGCGAACCGCAGACACGCCATAAGCGCGCTGAATCCTGTAGAACCGCATATTGGACTCCCATCCCCCACGGCCAGTCGCCCAATCGAAATCATGACGTAGGCACGGCGGGAAGTAGATCGTCGGCCAGTAGATCTCAGAGACCCCGGTGCACCCATCGCAATCGGTAAACCAATCCCACTTATCCGAGTGCATTGCTTCACGAATCAGTGCCTGGATGTCCGCAGGTATGCTGAACACATCGAATGACTCAATGATCCGCTGGTGTTCGGTTCGTCGATCCAGGCCGGTGCTACGGCCTTTCCCGTGCCCCAGGATGCCACATCGCCCGCTCATCAGTCGTTCTCCTTGTGCCGAATGCAAGGCCGCTCTTTCAGGTTGGCCGCCAGCTTAAGGATGGCATCCGACAACTTGTCCAGCCGCTTGCCGAACTGGCACCCCTGGCAGTAGATGATCCAGACGCAGAAGCAGCAAACCGCCCCCAGGACGACGACCAAAGGCCACCGGCCAACGGCATCCAGACTTTCAGAACTGGGCATGGCCGCGACTGCGGTTGCCCCCACGGCCGATCCCCCGGCCACTATCGCTTCAAATTTCCCCGTCATCATTGTTGTCCTCCTAATACTTTGCCCAGAACTCGATCTTCATCCCCCGGACATACCCATAGCCGCCAGCCGTGCCCCCGCCGGGCGCATTCGTTGGCACCACCCAGTACTCCATCTCGATCAGACCGCTATCCGGGGCGGGTGCATACGCCGTGAGGGTCGCCATGGAAAGGTTGGTGAGGGTGGTACTGGCCTGGAACAATCCGCTGGTCGCGCAGGTCCAGGCTTTGAGGCCGCCCTCGCGCCATCGGCAGGCCATGGCGTAGGTGCCGGTCTTGGAATGGTAGGTGAACCACTGGAAAGTCACGTTCGAGGAATATCCCAGGGGCGCCGGGCATGAGATCGGCCCCGCAAATTCGGTCTTCGTCTTGTCATGCTTGGTAAAGACCGCCCCGCCGTTCGAATTGGTCAGGGTCTCCGTCGGGCAGGTGTAGAGGTAGTCGGCCGGGATCCAGCCGTAATGGTTCGTCACGTCACCCATGGATGCCGCCACCACAGTGCCGGTCGGGGTCGAAGTCACCTTGATATTGTTCCCGGCCCGGATCGGCAGGTTGGTCAGCCAGCCCAAGGACGTCGAATCGCTCGACCATTCCGCCGGGGCACCGTCAATTACCCAGTGCTCCGGTTTCAGTTTCTTTCCGCCCTCAGCGAAGCAGAGGAGTGAGGCGAGAACCAGACAGCCAAAAATAAACGCCGCAGATTTCATCTCAGCTCCCTTTCCTGATGATTTGGATCTGCCCATTGGTGACCGTGCTGGTCATTTGCAGGGCATCACCATATTCAAACGGGAAGTCCGCCTCCGGGATCCAGACGACCGTGCTGGCATTCGTCACGGAGAGACTGCCTATCAGGTAGGTGTTTCCCTGGCTCACCCGGGAAACGGTCAGCGCGGCATTGGTGGCCGCCGTGAACTTCCACAAGACTACCTCTGGCATCCACACCGTGTTGACCTGCTGGTTCGTGACCGAGACCGTCGCGCCTTTCAAAGGATAAGTTTGCGCCCAGGGCGCCGCATAGACTGCCCCGGCAATTATCAGAAACCCGAATATTGATAGAATGCTGCGTTTCATAGGTAACTCCCGGAATTGATGGCTTTCAAATAACAGGCAGAAATCAACGCATCACGGGTGTCGGATGTCCCCATCGAGGACATTTGTCACGGTCCCGGCGATGAAAACCAATTGTGTTCCGTTGAGGATCATGAATTGCCCGGTCGAGCCCAGCCCCAGCGCCTGTCCCGCCGTCAGCACGGCATCGCCCTTGTGAAAGGACTGGGCATCACCGGTGAACTCAAAGGCACCCATGTCCACCCGGCCGCCGGCCGGATAGATTCGCCGCTGACCGTCGAAGTCCGAAACCCCAACAGTCCAGGCTCCGTTCGTGCCGGTATTGATACAGGGCGAGTTCGGGCGCAACCGATAATCCCCGTTGGCCGCATCCACAAAAAGGGGATCGGCATCAATATTCCCGAAACCGTTCATTGGGTAGTAACTCCCCAGGGAGTAGTAGATCGTGCTATCCCAATCGAACTCACTGTTCCCGGATGAGATGCAATTGTAGAGGGTGCAGTAGAACACTGATCCTGCGTCACCGGTGTTGTTTACCATGGTGCAGTTGTACAAGGTGCAGAGAGTCGCGCCTGCGGTGTCGCACTGGTTGTCGACCAATAGGCAGTCAAAGAGGGTGCTGCCAAAAGCGGCTCCGCCCCCACCATAGCCCGTATTTCCCGAGAGGATGCAATGGTAGAGTGTGTTGGAATAGGCCCCGCCTGCCGCAAAACCCGTGTTCCCCGCCAGCACACAATTAGAGAGCGATCCGCCGGAAACGCCGCCCACATTCACGCCATAGGCACCCCCGTTGGTGACAGTCATCCCGATCAGCCAGGCTTTCTCGGCCATGTAGACGCCACAAATAGTCGGAGTGCCCCGGATAATGGTGTCGCTTGGACCATTCACGCTCCGAACCGTGATGGCATTCGTAATGGCCAATCGGCTTGTCATGTCGCCCGCCACCCGGCTTCCGGCCGCATAGACACCATTTGAAACCCATACGGTTTCCCCTTCCAACGCCACGTCAACCGCCGCCTGGATATTGGTGGCCGCCGTTGCCCATGTCGTAAAGGGGCTCACATGCGCCCCCGCCAGCGAAACATAGCGACTGTTCTTCACGCCGTGTACCCCCGTGGACAGCCCGGCATGCGCCGCTATCGCGGCGAGGGCGTTCGTGTCGAACTCCCTGAGATTGGTCAGACCGTCACCCCGCCCAAAGAACCCGGTGCCGGTGGCCCAGACCGACCCTGCCGTCACCGATTTCATGCCATGCGACGCATTATCATCACCCACTACAATGGACTGACTGTTACTGACTGTTCCGGCGCCCAGCAGGATCGAGGCATGAGCGACATCGGTAATCACGGCCTTCTGACCGCCTGAGAGATTTCCCAGAAGCAGGGATCCTTTCCCTTGATTCGTCACCGTTGCCAGAGGCCCGAAAGCACCGAGAGCAAATGTTCCTTCGCCGTTCAGGACCATTTGTCCCTCATTCTTGCCCCGGAACTGCGAGCCCGGCCCGCCGATCCACATCCACCCGGAATTGTCACCGGCAAACTGGAACGAGTTGCCATTGGTGACGATAGTTCCACTGTTGTTCCCACTCATAGGCTCGTAGGTCGTGAAGGTTTGAATCACAAACCCTTGCTGGGTAGGATTCAACCAGCCGGCAAGACAAGTCCCGACTCCCAACACCACCACCCAAAAGGTAATCATCATCGTTTTCATTCTGACTCCTGACATCTGGATTCTGACTTCTGTGAGTAACGCGGGCGACCGCCATCGCTGATCGTATCCACCGCACGAATTTTTCCAGTCTGGACCATGCGTAGCCACACATTCGCCTGGGTGACCAGGCTGTAGACCTCCGGGGCAAACTGCACACCCATCTCCATTCCGAGATTGAAAATCACCATGTCTAGGGCGTGTCGGAAACCGGAAACCGGCACCATCGTGATATCCGGATCCATCACATACCAGGGGTAGACCGCCACGGCCTCGCGGAACATGTTCACGGTTTCGGCCACGATCTCGCCTAGCCGCTCAGTCTTTGATGGATTCGCGTCAACCCAAGACCGGTACAGGTTGCCCATGTCTGTTGGCAGGGCATTCAGCACCGTCTCAACCTTCAGTTCTTTCCAACCGCTCATTGTTCACTCCCAGAAACCAAAGCGGGGGCCAGGATTTCTCCCGGCCCCCGCGCATCCCCCCGAACCTTGACCTACTCAGTCGCGACGTTCAGCCGCACGCAGGCCGCGCTGTTCGTCACCTT